>Ga0335074_10000782_pt1 | contig 43851 bp, 33 predicted proteins | sample Lox_Sample_23_FD_206715 | JGI IMG/M metagenome (GOLD analysis project Ga0335074, IMG submission 206715) | Soil microbial communities from Loxahatchee National Wildlife Refuge, Florida, United States - Lox_Sample_2.3 | ecosystem: Environmental > Terrestrial > Soil > Wetlands | place: USA...
TTGCGGCTCGTCGCTTTGCGCGAGCACATCAAAGGCGAAGCGTAGCTCGTCTTTCAGCTTTAATGCCCCGGCCGCAACGCTGACAGGCTTGACGTGATAGTCCGATTGATTGAGGGTGAAACGGGCCGACGCGCGCAACGTCCTGCCCATTGCGGCGATCCTCACGGTTAGAGGCTGTTTGCGGGTGACACCATGAAAGCTCAGGTCCCCGTTGAGCTTTGCCGTGTAATAAGCGGCGTCCAGCTTCTCCACGGCAACCGACGAAGCCTGATAGATAATCTCAGGATACTTCTCCACTTCCAGAACTTCGCTTTTCATCACCCGATCCATCTCGCGGCGGTCCTTGTCGTTGATGTCGTCTTCGACGGCCAGCGACCCAGCTTGGATGGTCAACCGCAGCGCACATGCCTCCAGCGACTCCGGGTCGAATTCCACCTCGCCGTTGAACGCGCGGATACCGATTGTGGGATCGTGGCCCATTGCCGACAGAAAGCCCGTGGCAAAGGCCTGCACGGTGAATTTGCTCCTCTTTGCGTCGAAGACGAAGCGCGCCCGCTGGCCGTTTCCTATTGCCATCGGCGCTCTCACCCCTCCGCCTGAACTGTCCATACTACAGGGCCCTCGCTGCCTGTGCGCCGGCAATTACATGGCGCGCAGTTTGAAGTAGCGTTCGACGTCGGGCATCACGGCCTGGGCCAGATTTCCCACTCCCAGCTGCGACATATAGCGCCGCACAAAGGGGTTTGAGAGAATCAGTCCCGCGCCGAAAACAATCAGAGCCACGCCGCTCAGCATGTACAGTGTGTCCTTGCTGTTTTCCGCTCCGTTTGACGTCGCTTCGATCAGATCGATGGCCATACGTGTTCTCCTCAGGGTTACCAGTTTCCTTCAAGCTTGCGTTCCGTTCAGAATGCCGGCAATGAGCGCTTCGATTTGCTCTAGGGCGCCGTCCACTGCGGCTTCCACCTCTTTGCTCAAACCCATGCGCCCCTGCTCGCCGCCAAAATCAAATGGCTCGCAGCCAACCAGCAGGACTCGTTTCAGTGAACCGTTCATCGACCTCGCCATGCGCAGCACATTTGTGGGATTCATGGCATGCGGCTGCACGAATTCGCTCGGAGCCTCAGCCATATTTTCCAGATCGGGTTCAATCACCGAGACGGTTCCGGGCGGTTTTCCGTGCGGATAGGCATCGATCAGAATGGTCGTGTCGTAGCCGTCCTGCAGCGCAAACGCCAGATCGAAGCCGCGAATGCCGAAATCGACAACCCGAACTGCGGGCGGGAGCGGGCGCGCGAGCAGCCGCCGCGCCACCTCAACACCAAAACCGTCGTCGCCAAGAAAAATATTGCCGATGCCTGCCACAAGCAGCGATGCCTTTTTCCCCCCGCTTCGCTCTGCGGCCGCGCCATGGGCGCTCGGTTCGATGGGTTCGACTTCCGCGGGCGTAAAGAAAAATCTGTGTCCCGGCTGACGCATCAGGCCAAGGTCTCGTCCCGGATCGTCATCAAGAACCACGCACACATGCTGCGCGCCCTCGTAATCCTCTTCCACGCTTTCTATCGTTGCCATCTGGCCGCGCAGCGCGATATCCAGAATGTCTCCGCCATTCCTCGGATGCAGTCTCACACGGTCGCCTGCTCTCAGGCTGATCCCGCCGATCTCCACATGATCGACCGTCGCTCTGTCTTCCAGCAGATTCCATTCCCACTGGTTCACTGCGCTCCCTCCTTGAATGGCGCCAGACCCCGCAAGACTCCGTGAAGCTTGAGGAATTGCTCGTTGGGGATGCTCTCGGTCCGTTCCAGAAGTTCTCGCGCCCGCTCATCCGATTGCCGAATCTCCGCCTTCTCGTCGTCCGTCAGGGTGAGGATCCGCAGCGACAGAATCTCATCGATTTCCGTCCCATCGAACAGGTTGCCCGCGCTTTCCGGCGCAATCTTCGGATCGTCGTAAAGAATGATGGGTGAAGCCAGCATGGCTTCCGCATTGTCGCCCACCAGCACCGGCCAGGCGCCGATGTTCTCGCATGCCGCTGACGCGTCTCGCAACTCCGGCGGCGGATCGAGTGAGGAAACGAACGCGCCATCCTCCACGCCAACAATGATGTGCGTGGAAACCAGCGAATGCAGCAGGACCGCGTCCCGGCTCGCAGTCGAATCTGCCTTGGCGGCTTCAAACTCGCTGCGATTCTCGATGCGCACAGTCAGCTTTACAATATTCTCGCCGCACTGTTCTGCGCCAATCTTGATGGTTCCGGCTAACCCCATCCGCCGGCGGACGATCGCGCCGGTTAAGTCTCCTCGTGCGTCGCAGAGCTCTTCGATCAGCTCATCTGATGGAAAGCTGAAATCCATCGCCCGGGTATCAAACAAGGTCGGATCGAAATTCTCATAGGTCACCGCGCGTTCCACGGCTTCCTGCAATGGCCGATAAATGCGCCGGTCCACTTCCAACCGGTCCACGAACTCCAGCCCGTCGGTCGGATTGTGGGCGGCTTCGCTGCGCGGCATTCGCTGCCGCCCGATCAACCGCTGCACGATCTGTAAAAATCTGATCCTCGCGGTCACGCGTGAATTTGGCGTAGTCCGCAGAAGGCATTCCGTCTGCATGCACGGCGATTCCGAACCCGGCTGCGACGCGCTATGCGATTCCGGGCATAGCACTCCGAAATTCCAGCGCTGCTGATTCTTCACCGCAGATGGACGATAGGGGTAGAGCATGTACCCCTCGTAGAGCACGGCGTCGGCGATCTCTTCAACCTGCGCAAAATTCACGATTGCACCACCGCCTCGTTCGAAAGCAGTTGCTCCAGGGCCTGTTCCCATGTGGGAATTCCGTTTTCGGTTTTGTACTGATACAACCGCTCGAATGCGTCCCGATGCAAATGGATCCACACGCTGTTGGGATAGTAGGCCGACATCATCTCGCGCCAGGTCGAAACCTGCAACCTGCATCGCGTCTCCAGTTCCCACGAAATGGGCGCCACTTGCAAAGGACTTCCCTCCTTCGCGTAAAAGACCGTCCCGCTGAAGAGCAGCAACAGAGGAATCTCGCCGCCGGCAAGGCCGTCAAAGTACTTTGTCGCGGCAACGTTGAAATCGAACGTGCATGGGACATTCATCTCCGCTTCCGCTGCTCCGCCTCCAAATCCCGGCACCACCACGCTCGCGTGGGTCCAAAGCAGGTTGCGCAGCGTTTGGCCCCAACGCTCGGGCGCTCCGAACAGATCTTGCATGCGCAACTGCTCTTCGCGCGTATAGCTGCGCCGTGTCACCTCGATCTGGATCTGGCAGCGCAGGGCAATCGTGTGAATCTCCTCGCCGGGCGCGGCGTTCTTGATCTCCAGTGGAAAGGCAACGGTGGGAATGGCCGCAAATGGAACCACCTTGATCTCGCCGGCTCGAATACTCAGATCAGGCATCGCGCCCCTCGCTATCCCGCACCGAGGCGGCGCGCAAGCGATCGAAAAAGTTGCTCACCTCGGCCCAAACTTCCGTCCCGCCCGAGAGCCCCTTCCAATGGCAGCGAATCAGCCCGGCAAGCTTATAGCACTCATCGATGGGCGCGATGTAATACTCGGCAGAACCCGGGGTGCCCGGCCTGCCCACGCGATTCACCAGCAGCCCCTCCACATCCCATTGCAAAAGTCGTACGCGCGGATTGCATTCGGCGATTGTGTCCCATGCCCCGAGCGTCAGCGACGATTCCACTGCGCCGGCGGGACTGGGATAAAGCGCAATGGTGCGTCCCTCGATGCTTGAACGCACGAAAAATGCCAGCTCGATGGGGATACAGAGACTCTCCCATTGCCCGTCGCTCAGCGCAAAATCGCTCAGGCATTCAATTCGCCTGGGCACGCGTTTGTACTTCGACTTCTCTCGGCCGTCAAAGAGCATGGCGCACGCGTCGCACGCGCAAACCAGTTGATGTGAAACCAGCTCGACAAGATGCGGATGGTCCGGTTGCAATTCGCTGCTGCACAGCTCGCAGCGCTCCATGGCGCGGGAAGCCGGTCGGCGCGCGCCGCGAAACTGGCGCACTACGCTGAACGCTTGTTCAAACGAGCGCGCCTCATCCGCCGCCTGTTCTTGCCGCATCGCGGTTACGTTCTCCATTCAACCCCTCGAGGCTCAACTGCAACTCGCCTGCCCAATCGCGGCTAATCCGCACCACCGGCGCCGGCGTGTGCGCCGGTCAACAGGCTCTCCAGCGCGACAAAACCGGCGGCGCCCGGCTCTTCCAGCCCATCAATCTGCAACGCCGCAACGTCGGGTGCAAGCTCGTATATTCCCTCTTCGACAACCGAGCGCAGCTCCTTGGTCGATGAGCCGCAACTGTGCCCATTCCGCGTCACCGCCAGCCGCACCGCCCCTCCCTCCACGCTCAGCACCTCCACCGTGCAAGCCAGCCGCCGCAGGCGCGGCTGCATGCGCTCCAGTGCCGATTGCACGCGCGTTTCAAGGGAGTCGGGGTGCAACGAATACAACAGCAGCAACCCTCCTGCCGCTTCGTCTCTGGCAAGCTGGTCGATGATCGCGCTCCCCGGCAGCGCCCCGCCCGATGCGCCGCTCTCGAAGACGATCTCCATCATCCGCTCGAGGCCTTTGCCGTGCACCTCCATCAGCAGCTGAATCAGTTCCCTCGCCGCATCCTTCTCGCGGCTTGCTGGCATTTGATCGAATTGAGCGATCCGTTCGCTGAGCCGTTTGATCTGTTCCTGAAATGCGCCGCTCTCCGCCACATGCCTCCTTCCACATTCATCGTTTGCTGCTTCAAGCGTCCTCGTGCCGGCCAGGGGCGCTGCGCTGACGGCGCAGACCGGGCGGCCCTACAAGTTCAGCCCGAACATCGGCGAATGATGCGTCTCCAGAACCTTGCCGTCGCCCAGATACATGTGCACTCCGCACGGCAGGCACGGATCGAAGCTGCGCACCGCGCGCATGATATCGATGCCCTTGAACTTGCCCGGTCCATTCTCCTCAAAGATTGGCGTGTTTTGCACCGCATCTTCGTAGGGTCCCGGAGTTCCATAGGAATCCCGCGGGTTGGCGTTCCACGGCGTCGGCGGATAGGGATGATAGTTGGCGATCTTCCCTCCGCGGATCACAACGTGATGCGACAACACGCCGCGCACCGCCTCGTGGAAGCCGCATCCGATCGCTTCTTCCGGTACCTTGAAGTCGGTCCAGGTCCGGGTGCGTCCGGCGTGCAGTTCGGCCAGCGCCTGCTCGGCAAAATACAATGCCGCAGCCGCCGCATATGCCTGGAAGTAGGTGCGCGCCCGATCGCGCTCGATGGCGTTGCTCCACTTGGGAATCTTCCACTCGAACTCGACTTCGGGCAAAGACGCCGTCTTGGGTAAATAGATTTTCACGCTGTGCCCCGTGGCTTTGATGTAGCCGATATCCACGATCCCGGCCAGCGCCGTAGCCCAGAAGCGCGCGATGGGACCGCCGCCGGTGTCCAGCGCCAGATAGTCGCCCGTGCGCTTGTCATACCACCGCGGCGACATCACCCATGTGTACTTGCTCTTGAAATCGCGCTTCTGCGGCTTGGGGTAGGTGCTCTGGTTCCATGGATGTCGCTGGTCCACCTTATTGCCCAGCGGATCGGTATGAACAAACGTTTGCGATTCCTGCCAGTCGTCATAATACGAACTGCCCAGCAGAATGCGGATGTTCAGGTTGATGTCCACCAGGTCGTGGGTCACTAGCTGTCCATCCACCACCACTCCCGGCGTCACGTACATCGCGCTTCCCCACTCGCTCATCTTCGCGTAGGTGTAGTCGCAAACTTCCGGGTTGTTGAACGAGCCCCAGCATCCCAGCAGAATGCGCCGGCGGCCGACCTCTTCGTATCCCGGGAGGGCTTCATAGAAGAAATCGAAGAGGTCGTCGTGCATGGGAACAACTTTCTTCATGAACTCCACGTACTTCATGAGACGTACGATGTAGTCCGTGAAGAGCTGCACGGTGGGCACGGTGCCGACGCCGCCGGGGTAGAGGGTGGAGGGATGCACATGTCGGCCTTCCATCAGGCAGAACATCTCGCGCGTCATGCGGCTTACCTGCAGCGCTTCCAGATAAAACGAGCCCGTAAAGGGATTCAGCGCCCGCATGATATCGGAGATCATCTTGAAGCCGTGAAGTTCGGCGTGCGGCGCTGCGGTCTTTTGCGCCTTGTCCCAGACGCCGGGATTGGTCTCTTTCACCATCGTTTCGCAGAAATCCACGCCGACCAGATTGTCCTGAAAAATATTGTGGTCGAACATGTATTCGGCAGCTTCACCCAGATTCACGATCCACTCGGCCATGGCCGGAGGCCGGATTCCGAATGCCATGTTCTGCGCGTACGTGGCGCACGTTGCGTGATTGTCCCCGCAGATCCCGCAGATTCGGCTGGTGATGAAGTGGGCGTCGCGCGGGTCTTTGCCTTTCATGAAGATGCTGTAGCCGCGAAAAATCGATGACGTGCTGTGGCATTCCACCACCTTGCGCTTGCCGAAATCGATCTTGGTGAAGATGCCCAGGCTGCCGACGATCCGTGTGATCGGATCCCAGTTCATCTCGACAATTTGGCCCTTCTGGGCCGTTTCCTCTTGATGCGGGGCAATCGTTGTCGCCATGGAGATCTCCTTTTGTGCTACTGCACGCTGGGGCGGTAGCCGGTGGTCAGCTCCGTCCGTGAATGCCGCCACTTGGGCTCTTTGTTGACTGTCGTGTTGGTCATGGCGCGCAGCGTCCGGATGGCCGCGCCATATGCGCCCACCGTGGAAGTCGAGACCTTGGCGCCCGGTGGCTCATCCATGAATGGCATGAATTTGTCGGGAAATCCCGGCATCGTGCAGCCGATGCAGATGCCGCCTACATTCGGGCATCCGCCAATGCCGTTCATCCATCCCCGCTTGGGCACGTTGCAGTTCACTACCGGGCCCCAGCATCCCAGCTTCACAATGCATTTGGGGGAACCGTATGCCGTGGCGAAGTCGCCTTGTTCGTAGTAGCCGGCCCGATCGCATCCTTCATGCACTGTCTTGCCAAACAGCCAGGTCGGTCGCAATTGCGCATCCAGAGGAATCATCGGCGCAAGCCCCGCCACCTGGTAAAGAAGGTAGAGCACCGTCTCCATGAAGTTATCCGGCTGCACCGGACAACCGGGCACATTGACGATCGGCAAACCGGCCTTCGATTTCCAATCCCAGCCGAGATAATCCGCCAGCCCCATGCAGCCCGTCGGATTGCCTTCCATCGCGTGAATCCCCCCGTAGGTGGCGCATGTGCCGATGGCAATCACCGCAATCGCCTTGGGAGCGAGACGGTCAATCCACTCGCACGTGGTGATGGGCTGGTTCGAATCCGGATCGGTGCCGACCGCTGCCCAATAACCTTCCCTCTTGATCTTCTCGTTGGGAATCGAGCCCTCGACGACCAGAACGAAAGGCTCCAGTTTTCCCGCCTCCGCCTGATAATAAAAGTCGAGAAACGCGCCGCCGTTTTCGTAGGCAAGCACCGGATTATGCAGGTGCACCTTGGGAAGGCCCGGAATCGCGCCCGTCAAAACGTCTTCGATTCCCGGCTGAGTCGCCGCGGTCACCGATACCGAATCGCCGTCGCATCCTAGACCCGCGGTAATCCAGAGAATGTGCAGCTCGTCGACCGCGGGTTTCTTTTGTGTAACGCGGCCGTAAGGCGCAGCTGTTGGGGACATAACCCGATCTCCTTTCGCGTGCCGTTTCCTTGTGCGCGTTCGCTCGCGCCAATCGCTCTTGCGCGCCGGCGCCCTTCGCTGGCCGAAAGCCCGCCCCCGCGCAGCGCAGAACCCAAGCCTGCGCAACGCGTTCTGGCGCTGCCGCGCCTCACCTGAATGTTTTTCTTTCGACCTCGTTCGAGCCCGATTGCAGCGCTTTGTCTCTCACTCTTTCGCGCCGCGGGCAATTGCGGCGCATGCCGCTCATTTTGTGAAAAGACAGCGCCAACTCGCTGCGTTCAAACGTCGCTATTGCAACAGAGGTCGTTGGGGAGCCGCAAGCGGGACGGGCCTTATTCTCAACTCATGGATTCGCGCCCGTAGGGATAGGAGTTTCCCTTATAGTCAATGGGCCGGCAGCTTGCTCTCGTTGATTTTCCATTGGATGGCGTGCTGGATCAGCTCTCGCCCCGTGCGCAGCGCGAGCTTTTCCTTGATGTGTGCCTGATAGGTCTCCACGGTCTTCACGCTAAGATGAAGTTCCTCAGCGATTTCTCTTGTGCCTTGCCCTTCGCCGATCCGCCGGAAAACTTCCAATTCCCGGTCTGACAATGCCGCAATCCTGGACTGCAGCAGCGAGGGAGCTCCATCTATATATTGTTGAAGCATCCGCGCTGACATGGCATCGCTGAGGTAAACATCCCCGTTCAGGATCCGTCGCACTGCCACAAGTACCTTTTCCGTAGCCTCCTGCTTCATGATGTAGCCGTTGGCGCGGGCGCGAAGCGCTCGTTCAGCGTAAATGGCTTCGTCATGCATTGACAAAATCAGCACCGGCAGGTTGGGATGCGAGGTGCGGATGCTTTTCAGCAGATCGATGCCGTCTGGACCTTTGAGCGATATATCCAGAATCACGATGTCGGGGCTCTTCTGCGAGATCGACAGCAATGCTGCGTGCGCGTCTTCGGCCTCTGCGCAAACCTGCATATCTGGCTGCTGGTTGATCAACATGGCCAGTCCCTGCCGCAGAAGCGGGTGATCGTCGACGACCAGGATCTTTCTGGGCAGCGTCTGCGTCGTTTCTTCCGGGGCCATCAGCGTCTGCATAGGCGAATCCTTCTGTTCAGTTCATTTTCAGCGGAAATTGACACGAGACCGTGGTCCCCCGCGCTCCGTTTCTCTTCACTTCGAGCCGTCCGCCGATCATCGACGAACGGTAACTCATGATGGTCATGCCCATTCCCTGCGAGTTTTGCCGGTCTTCCTCAATTCCGATCCCGTCATCGATAACCATCAGCTCCCCATACCCGTTCCCGGCCGCAAGACGCAATGTGACGTTTCGCGCTTTGCCATGTTTCATGGCATTATTCACCGCCTCCTGCGCAATATGGTAAAGATGCGTTCCCACAGCGTTGTCTTGAATCAGGACCGGCTCAGCGCATTCGAACTTGCAGGAAACGCCGAACACGTCTTCCACTTCGCCTGCCCACAGTTGCAAAGCCGACATCAGGCCCTGCGCATCCGACATCACCGGGAGCAGCCCGCGCGCCAGCTCCCGCGTCTTGTGAATCGCTTCGTTCACCAGGCGAACGATCTTGGCCGCATCCGAGGCGTCCGTGGCATTCGTGTTGGCTAGCTTCTCTTCATGCACCTTGGCCATGAAAGCAACCGCCGTCAGGTGCTGGCCCAGCCCGTCGTGCAGGTCCTGGCCAATGCGCCGCTGCTCGCGCGCGCTGATGTTCAAAAGCGCTCTCTCCAGCTGCTCTCGCTCCGTAATATCGATTCCCGTGGCAATGATGTAGTGCGGAAGTCCGTCGCCGTCCGACAAGCGCGAGTGGGACCAGGCGATCAGGCGGCTCGCGCCGTGCCGCGTCAGCCAATGGCTCTGGTATTCCTGCGGCAACAGATCGGCGCTCAATTGTTCAATCACGGCTTTCGATCGCGCGGCTTCTTCTGAAGATGCGAAAAAATCCCAGATGTGCCGGCCCCGCACATCCTCAAGCGAAAAGCCGGTCGTCAATTCACACGCGCGGTTGAATCGCACGATGCACCCATCCTGGTCGAGCACCGTCACCAGTGCTCCAACGGTGTCCAGGATGCCCGTGACAAAGTTCTGCTCCTGCTGCAACGCTCGCTCGGTGTGCTTCAAATCCGAGATATCGAATGCCACCCCGTGAATGAACCAGGGTTGGCCGTCGGGACGGCGAACCATCCTGGCATCGCAGTGAAACCACACCACCCGTCCGTCGCGGGCGATCACACGGTACGACGAACGCAGCCCCTTTCCCGATAGGAACATCTCGGCCGCTTCCAGGCTCCATCTCTGCTTGTCCTCTGGATGAATCCGGTCATACCAGCGGACTGGATCTTCCAGCCATTCCTCGCGCGAATATCCGAGCGCCGCTTCGATCTCCGGGCTCACATATGCCTCGCTCGTGCCCCGGTCCACGTAGGCCATAAAAACCACCGCCGGAATCTGCTCCAGCAGCGCGCGATATTTTGCCTCAATATTTGACGCGGATACCTCCGGCGCTATTGCCGGCCGGTTCGATCCGGACGACGTCTCAGCCGGCGATTTGCTGAACACGCCCGCCAGTTCCTGAAGCAGCGCCTCAGCCTGGCGGACCTCCGCTTCGGCGCCATTCAGTTCCTCATGGTCCTTCAGTCCCGCTCCGGATTGTGTCATCGATTCCATGCAATACTCTTACGATTGATTAGCCGTATAAAGAAGTTGCCCTCAACCCGCGTTATTCATTGGGTTTTTGCACTGAGTCGGTTCTGCCGCCTGCGCCGTCGGGCCGCCGCCAGCTGGGCACTTTGTTCAACGAGGCTTGCGTAAACTTGCGCAGCGAGTGAATCGCCCGCCCATAAGTCTGCACCGCCGCCGATGACAGCAACGATCCCGGCGGCTGATTCATGAATGGCATGAACTTATCGGGAAAGCCCGGCATGGTGCATCCAATGCAGATTCCTCCCACGTTGGGGCAGCCGCCAATGCCGCCCATCCAGCCGCGCTTCCCCACGTTGCATTGCACCACCGGCCCCCAGCATCCCAACTTCACAATACAAAGCGGCGAGCCATAATCATCCGCAAACTGGCCCTGCTCGTAATAGCCCCCGCGATCGCATCCCTCATGGACCGTGCTGCCAAACAACCACGTCGGACGCAAGGCCTCGTCCAGGGGAATCATGGGCGCGCGGCCCGTTGCCATGTGCAGCACATAAAGCAGCGTCTCAGTAAAGTTGTCCGGCTGTACCGGGCAGCCGGGCACGCACACAATCGGAATTCCCGCCTTGCTCTTCCAGCCCCACCCGAGATAATCCGGCAATCCCATGCATCCTGTCGGATTTCCCTCCATCGCATGGATGCCGCCATACGTCGCGCACGTCCCCACCGCCATCACTGCCCACGCATGAGGCGCCAGCCGCTCAATCCATTCGCACGTCGTAATGGGCTGGCGGCTCACCGCATCGGTGCCGAATGACGCCCAGTAACCCTCTGCCTTGTTCTTCTCATTGGGAATCGAGCCTTCAATCACCAGAATGAAGTTCTCGATCTTGCCATCGGCCGCCTGATGGAACCTCCGCATGAACTCGTCCCCGCACTCGACCGAAAGAAACGGATTGTGCAGATTCACTTTCGGGATCCAGGGAATCCCGCCCCGCACAATGTCCTCAATGCTCGGTTGAGTAGCGCCGGTCATCGCAATCGTGTCCCCATCGCAGCCGAGTCCCGCCGTAATCCACAGAACATCGATCTCCTTGATGGCTGGAGCTTGCTGATTCCACGTTTCCACTTGCCGACCTCGCCGCGTCACATGGAGGGAAAGAGACGACGCATGCATTATCTTGTGGTCTGCCCCCGGCCTTAGGCAAGTAAACAATTTGCGGCGCCCGCCGGCCCCCCGCACTGCGTCTCCCGGCCATTCCGCGTTCTGATGCTCCTCGCCGGGCCCACCCAACTGAACGCCATTCTGCGCCACATCGAAATCGATTGATATACTGCTCGGGAATCTCTCCGCCCCATTCTCGACCGGGCGCCCTCACCGGTCACTTCGCCGGTACATCGATTTGTTCAGGACAACCCCAATGTGGACTCTCTTTCGTTTGTTGCCCACGACAGCTTTTGTCGCCGTTTCTGCAGTGCTCGCGGCCCAGGCGCCTGCCCCGGCATCCGCCATGACTCCCGATATTCCTCCTCGTTTCACGCCGCCACGCAGCGGCTACGACTTCGTGAAGCGGGAAGTCATGATCCCCATGCGCGACGGCGTGAAACTCTTTACCGTAATCGCCATCCCCAAAGGCGTCACCCACGCGCCCATCATCCTCACGCGTACGCCCTACAACGCTGCTCAACGGCTGCACGATCAAGATTCGCCTTTTCTTGCCAGCCAGATGATGGTGGGCGACGACGTTTGGGTCGAGGCCGGGTTCATTCGCGTCTTTCAGGACGTGCGCGGCAAGTACGGCTCAGAGGGCGATTACATCATGACCCCGCCGCCCACAGGCCCCCTCAATCCCACCGGCCCCAATGACACCAAAGATGCCTGGGACACGATCGATTGGCTGGTGAAAAATGTGCCCGAGTGCAACGGCCGGGTGGGCATGATCGGATCTTCCTACGAGGGGTTCACCGTGGTCATGGCCCTCCTCGATCCCCACCCCGCCTTGAAAGTGGCCGCGCCCGAAAGCCCGATGATCGACGGCTGGATGGGTGACGACTGGTTTCACTACGGCGCATTCCGGCAACCGAACCTGGATTACTTCGCCGAGCAAACCGAGGCGCGCGGCAAAGGCGCAATCATTCCCCGCCTCAATTACGACGACTACACCAACTTTCTTGAGCTGGGCTCGGCAGGTGACTTTGCCCGTTTCGGCGGACTCGCGCAACTTCCCTTCTGGCGCAAAATCGAAGAACACCCGGCTTACGATGAATTCTGGCAGGATCAGGCCCTCGACAAGCTAATCGCCGGGGTCCCGCTCAAGGTTCCCGTCCTTTGGGAGCAGGGACTCTGGGACCAGGAAGATATGTGGGGCGCAAACCATTCATATGCAGCGGTTGAGCCAAAAGATACAAACAATGACATGAACTTCCTCGTCATGGGGCCCTGGTTCCACAGCCAGATCAATCGCAAAGGCTGGTCCCTCGGGCCTCTGCAATGGAAGGGTGACACCACGCTTCAGTACCGGCGCGACGTCCTTTTGCCCTTCTTCCGCCAATACCTCGTCGACGGAGCGCCCAAAGCCGATACGCCGCCGGTACTGGTTTATAACACTGGCGAAAACCATTGGGACCGCTTTACCCGTTGGCCCCAGAGCTGCGACTCAGGCTGTCCATACAAGTCAAAGCCCATCTATCTTGTCGCTGGCGGAAGATTGTCGTTCGATGCGCCGGCCGATGGCGGCGACAAGTTCACCGAGTATGTCTCCGACCCCGCCCATCCGGTGCCTTTTTCCCCTCGGCCATACTTCCACGGCGACACCGATGCATGGCGCACCTGGCTGGTCCGTGACCAGCGCTTTGTCGATGGCCGGCCCGACGTGCTCACCTTTCAGACTGCCCCTCTGGCGACTCCTCTCCATCTTGCCGGTCGGCCCGAGGTCCACCTTTTCGCGTCAACAAGCGGGACCGACAGCGATTGGGTCGTCAAACTGATCGATGTCTATCCGGGCACCGATTCCTATGACGCGCCAATGGGCGGCTATGAGTTGCCGATTGCGACCGATATCTTCCGCGGCCGCTACCGTACCAGCTTCGAGCACCCCGAGGCCCTCAAGCCCGATCAGCCTCTTCTCTTCCAGTTCGGCCTGCCTATGGTGAATCACGTCTTTCAACCCGGGCACCGCATCATGGTCCAGGTGCAGTCCACTTTGTTTCCCCTCTACGACCGCAACCCGCAGACCTTTGTGACCAACATCTTCGACGCCGCGCCGGATGACTACCGCAAAGCAACGCAGCGCGTCTGGCACACGCCCGGCAATGCAAGCTTCATCAGTTTGCCTGTGATCTCCGCGGAATAACCCGTTGGTCCTGACCGGACTCCCTGCCGGTCCGTGGACAAGCCCGAAAGCGGCCGTGCTCGCCCTCCCACGCCTAATCTGCGTTCATTGGGGCTTCTCTCCATGCCTCGAACTCGCCGAGACGGCTTCTACCCGCGCCTGCGGCGGTTTCGCCATACGGTGGCCGCCAACACGCCCGCGCCGCTGACCAGCGCCAGCACGAAAGTGGGGTCTTCCGGCGAGTCGACGCAACCGCTCTGGGCGCAAAGCGGAAGAGCCGTAAAGAGCACGAGAATGACGGCGGGGAAAAGAGCTCGTTTCATGTTCATCGAGACCTCGATTTCTCTTGGCGTGGATACCGCTTACGGCCGGTTCACGGCGGAGTTGTTGGTGGCATAGGGGCTTTGGAGATTTGCAGCGATGGGCGTGACCACGGGAGCGGCGATGCCGACATACTCGACGACGGCGCTGCCGCCTCCGCCGCCATTCGCTGCGACCCAAAGGTTTCCCGATCCGTCGATGGCCAGAGAGTAAGGATCGTTCACGCTGGCGTCCTCGTTGCCGAAGCCGCTGGATGACGAAAGCGCCACACCGGAAGAATTGAATTCGCTGATTCCGCCACTGCCGCCCTCATTCGCAACAAAGACATTCCCGTTGCTGTCGATGGCGATGCCATAAGGAGAATCGAGTCCGCCGCCGACGTAGCCGTCAGCGCCCGTAACCGCTCCGCCTGAAGAACTAAACTTGCTGACGGCCGAGCTATTGTTATCGTTTTCGTTGTTGGTGTCGCTGATCCAGATGTTCCCCGAGGGATCGATGGCCAGACCGGTTGCGCCGCCCAGTCCGCCGCCCGTGTAGGTGGAATGCGATGAAGCGGTGCTGTTGTACTCGACAAGCTCGGGGGTGGCGCCCGATTTGTTGGCGAGCCAAATATTACCGGCGGTGTCGATAGCCATCCCGTAGGCACCATCGAGAACGCCCGATCCAAACGGAGAGCCGGTTACGGCCGTAGGAGTTCCGCTGGAGTTGGTGAATGCACTGAGTCCGGCGCCGAGCAGGTTATCGACCCATAGATTATTGGACGCGTCGATGGCGATGAATTCAGGAGTATTCAGTCCGCCGGTGGTGGTGGATGTAACCGCTGCGCCGGTGGAGGTGAAGGAACTGAGACCGCTGACTCCGTAATCGGCTACCCAAAGATATCCGTTGCCGTCGATGGCGATGCCATAAGGCTCGCTGAGCCCATTGCCTGTGATTGCGGGTTTGGTGAGGACGACTCCGAGGGGACTGAGCTCAGCGATGCTGTTATCCCCGATGTTTGTTACCCAGATGTCGCCCATTGCGTCGACGGCGATGCCATATGGCCCATCGATCTGGCCCCTTGGATAGAGGATGGCGAGGGTAAAGTCGTTGGGAGCAGCGCTGAGGTCGGGCACAAACGGCGGACTGCCGCCCTGAAGGCTAAACAGGTTACTGACGTTGACCCCGGGATTGTGGGCAATGTTGATCGCCGCCGTGGCCGTGTCGCTGGGCACAGTTCCGGTGCTGCCACCGGAACGAGCGTTGTTGAACAGGGTGTAACACGGCGTGGGATTGGTCGGGCCGGTCACTGCTCCTGTGGTGTTCACGCATGCCGCCAGAATGTTGGCCAGCGTATTGATATCGTCATTCGGCGTGGATCCGCTGGTTGGGGCGCTGGAATTGGCCAGGCCTGTACTGAGCGTCTCCAGTTGCCCGATATTCGCCATGGCGTTTGCCACGCCGGTTTGCGCCAGCGTGGTACCGGAGCTGGAAATGTGGCCGAAATCGGTGGCGAAGCCTTCCAGCGCATAGGCCGTGGCTACGGTGGAGACTTCGTTCACCGTAATGAATGAAAAGGCGGAGCCCTCCGTAAGCATCGTGCTGCACGATCCCAGGCCTGCCATGAGGCCGGCGGCGGTGTTGTTGGTGCCCGAGGCCAGTCCAGGGTTGCCGCCGTTCGTATAGATGTACACCTGCGACGTTGCGCTGGGACACGAGTAGTCGCCGCTGATCGAGAAGTTGCCGTTGGAGTCGGTGGTCACGGGGCTCGTCAGCAGCGAGGTCGATTCAGTGCCGTAACCCGTGGTCGCGACGGCGTAAAGGTACACGCTGGCGCCGGTGATGGGGTTGTTTCCCCCATGCACCTTGCCTCGGATCGTCGGCCCCGTAACCGCTTGACCTGTTACGGGGTTCGAGGCCATCAAACCGCCGACATGCGACGAGCAGCCACCGAGAGCAAGGCAGATCAAGCCGGCCAGTGGCAATGCGGGGAAAGCAAGTGTACGCATAGAACCTCCCTGGGACACACGTATAACAGCGCATGGAGTCGGACGCGAAGCAGTGTCGGCGAACCCACCCTCCAGGCGAAATGAAGCGCATTTATCTCTCTATGCGTAACCTCGTCAGAAAAGAGCTCAAAAACTTTCATCCGGCATCCGGATTCCGCCGGATTCGGCGCAACCGCCTGCGCCTTCACTCATCACGCGCGTTGGCGCAAAGTTCAGTGGATTATGCTGCACTCTTCGCGCAAGTTCTAGACCGCCTTCAGGAGAATCATCCGGCCCACCCGCGCGTCTTTCCGGTGAAGCTCTGTTCGGCCATGTGAACGTGAAGCCGGCGAATCGCCGGATGCCGGCGTTCGTACCGCCATGAACATCTACGGCGATCTGTGGCGAATGATATGGAGGCAGCCAGGCTTAATGATGCGCGGTTGGCTTTTCAGCGGGAATAGCGCGCAAGCCAAGCGCATGGGGAACGAAAAAGAGGGGATTGAGGCGCCACCACCCCCACCCTCCATCCCCCTTCTGACCTAGTTGATATTTTGACTCAGCCGCAGGTCGCGCGAAGAGGAGCCAACGCTCAGGGTTCGCTGGCCGGAAGCGGTGACCCATTTGCCTTCCTTTGTTGACCAGTACTGAAGCTGGCGAGGCGCAACGTGCAGCGTCACGTCACGAGATTCTCCTCGGTTGATGTGAACACGATCGAATCCTGCGAGGGCCTGGACCGGAAACTGCACTCCCTCCGGGATATCGGCGGGAGCGCTCAAGTACACCTGCGGCGATTCGTCCGAATCGGTTCCGCCGGTGTTCTTGATGGTCACGCCCACATCGAGGCCACCATCAGAGGCCTTCTTCACAACAAGACCCGAATATTCGAAGGTGGTATAGCTGAGGCCGTAGCCGAAGGGGAACAACGGAGCGATGTTTTCTTTGTCAAACCATCGATAGCCCACGTTGACTCCTTCGGAGTAGGTCGTCTTGCCATCTACGCCTTTTTTCGAGCGTTCCGGATAACGAGGATCGGTAGCAGGATAATCCGTGAGCGCTTTGCCCCACGTTACGGGCAGGCGTCCCGCTGGACTTACCTTGCCCGCGAGCAGGTTCGCGGTCGCCCAACCCCCTTCGTCACCCGGCCACCACATCTCAAGGACGGCTTTGACTTTGTCCAACCACGGCAGGGCGACCGGCAGGCTCGTATTCAGCACAACGATGGTGTTGGGGTTCACTTCAGCAACCTCCTCGATCAGCTTGTCCTGATCGCCCGGCAGGCCAAAGGTCGGATGCAGGCGCGTCCACGCAAAGACGACTGCCGTTTTTGCGTTCTTCGCTGCCGCCACTGCCGCATCGTAGTCGGCTTTACGCTGCTCAGTTGTGTACCAGTTGAGGCGCACCTGGACAGGAGCGGAAGATGTGTCGGGATCGACCGCGACCTCGATGGCGTGCGCCCCGGCAGTCAGTGTCACCGAACGACGCACGTTGTCCAGCAGGTCGGTGGTGGGAACAATGTTGTCCTTGTTCGGCTGCAGGGTGTCGCCATGAACCATGCCCTGTGTCGCACCGGTGTGGCTCACTCGCTTGCCATCGATCTTCAGCCCTGCGTTGGTGCCCAGCGCCTGCAGGTAAATCCAGTAATCGCCATCGTGCGGCACGGTCAATGTGCCTTTCCATGTGATCGTGGAGTTTGGCGGCAGGGCATTACCGCCTTTCGTCGTAAAGTTAATTTGCGGGTCAACCTTACCGTCGTCTCGAACCAGCCCGGGTTTCCCGTCATGGGTCAACAGGCCGGCAGGAATCGTGGTGCCGGTCATGTCGTCGGCTACCGAAATCTGAATATGGGAATTGCCGGTGATCTTTTTCAGCGCTTCGTATGGTCCGATTTGCCGCTCCGGCAAGCCCTCGGATCGCTCGCCGCTCATGCCGATCGAGTCGACCTGTAGCGCGGTCGGTCCAATCAACACTGTTGAATCCAGGTCGGCCGCCTTCAACGGCAGTGCGCCATCATTCTTAAGAAGAACCGCGGCCTCTTCCCCCGTGCGCTCGATTACCTTGGCATTTTCTTCGATTGCCTGCGCCGTGATGGTATGTTTTTGCAGGCCGTCCATGTAGCCGAAGTGGACAATCTCGTACAACACGTGGCCGGCGGCGCGGGTAATGGCTTCCTCGGTCACCAGGCCATCCTTCAGCGCTTCAGGCATCTTGCGCGGATCAAGCTTGACGCCAAATGCGCCAAAGTCGCCCATCGCTGGCTTGGGTTCCTCAGGAAGGTGGCCGAAAAACCCTTCCATCGCGTCGCTCATGGCGCTCATTGGCGGCATCGGCTTCACGGGCTGGGAGTCAAAAAAAGTGGGGAGGAAACCGAGCGGTCCCGGTCCGGGCTCGCCGGGCATCTCCATGTCCAGTCCCTGGTTGATGAAGTCCACAGCATGAACCGCGCCCCAGTCGGAAGTCACAAAGCCCCTGAATCCGATCTCATCGCGAAGAATCTTCTCGAGCGAAGACTTGTTGCCGCAGGCGAATGTGCCGTTGAGCTGGTTGTATGAGCACATGATTGAACTCACATCGGCGCGCCTCACCGCAGCCTCAAAGGGAGCCACGTAGACTTCGTGCAGCGTCTGGTCATCGATCCAGGTGCTGAAACTCTCCGAATCATAGCCCACATAATGCTTGATCTGCGCCATGACGTGTTGCGACTGAATTCCCTTCACCTCCGCCACGGCCATCTCGCTGGTTAGGTAGGGATCTTCGCCGAATGTGTTGAAGGCGCGCTCGAATTCGAGATCCCTCGCGATGTTCACAAAGGGCTGAAGCGCCACGTCGATGCCCAGTGATCGATCCTCGCGTCCGATCACCACTCCATTCTCTTCCGCAATCTTGCGGTCAAAGGTCGCGGCCACGCCCATGGTGGCCGTCTCGGCGTGCGAAGGGTGCCGCGTGAGCACGCCCGGCGGTCCGTCTGCAAATCGCAGACCCGGAACGTGCAGTCGCGGCACACCCAGAATGTACCCCGCCTGCCCCTGGTAGACAGAAGGATCCTCCTGCGTGCCGTCGATGAGCCTGATCTTCTCCTGGAGAGTCATCTGGCTGAGTAGTTTGTCTACGCGCGCGTCGCCGGTGACCACCGCAACCGCCTGCGCAGACACTGCGGCTGACGTCAGCAGACAAAGAATTGCGACAACCGCGGCCTCAGTTTGAATTCGAATTTTCGCTTTCACTGGCATCCTTCTCCGGGCAAACAAGGCATCCTTCTCTGCATCGTTTGCCCGTGGCTTGGCTAGAACAGGAACTTCAAGGCAAATTGAAACTGCCGCGGATTCAGATTCGGAACATCCGACGTGATCGAGCCGAAACCGCCCGCAGTTGTGGCAATGTCTCCGGGAAGAAGCCCGACCTCGGATATTGGGTTGGCAGCGCCGTGCTGGGGGCCGGCCGTCCACCCGGAAATTGCGCTGTTGGGGTTTTCAAAATTGGGGGTGTTGGAAATGTTGTAGCACTCGGCACGGAATTGCGCAGAAACTCGTTCGCTCAGGTTAAAGTTCTTAAGCACCGACATGTCGGCTCGGCGCGTGTGCGGTCCCTGGAACGGATTATTTCCTTCATCGCCCAGGGTGCCTGCCGGCTGGGGCGTGAATGCTCCAGGATTCAACCAATCTGCCAGGCCCGGACTGGAAGATGTCTTGAAGGACTGTCCGGCGATCCGATTCGGACGATCTGCCGTGATGGTTGGCAGATTGATTTGCGCCAGGCCATTCGGGTTCGCATAGCCATTGGTGATTCCAAAAGGCTGTCCGGTCTGCCAGAACATCAGAAAGTTCCAGTCCCAGCCCTTGATGGCGAGCGCTCGCGCGCCGCTCAAATTCTGGCCAAAGGGCAAGCTGTAAGTGATGTTCCCTGCGATGCGGTGCCGGATATCGACTCCTGAGTTGCCGTAATCGGCGCGCACATCGGACGGAATCATCCCAATGGCGGTGCCTGCACCACTACCGGCGACGGCATCGCCTAATCCGTGCGCCCACGTGTAATTCGCGTTGAACGCCAGCCCTTTGGTAAAGCGGCGCGCGAAGACAGCTTGCATCGCGTAATAGTTATTGGTAGCCCACGGCAAGTCTCCTTCGATCGTGCCAACGTTAGGAAGCGCACTGGCCGTCAGCAGCGCGGGGGGCGCAGCAGGACCCTGAGTGGCGTCATCGGCATAAGGGCCGGATGGAACAGGCATATTGATGCTCGGCTGGAAAAGCAGGTGTCTCCCAAGTTCGCCCACGCCGCCCAGCGTGATAACGTTCGCGCCGAGTTCTTTCTGCACCATCAGGTTGAACTGCTGAACGTCAAGGGTATTGTAATTCTTGGCGACATAAGTCAGCGATCCTGACAGATTGGTAAGTGACGCAGGAGTTGGTATTGGCATGGTCGGCCAGTTAAAGTTTCCGAAACAGGGTATGCAGTCTTCGTAAAACGTATAAGGCGGATTGGGAATCTGAATTTCATTCTGAATGGCGAGTGGATAGGAGCTGATGCCGTATCCTCCTCTCACCACCATGCCTTTTCCGGCTGAATACGCAAAGCCGACGCGCGGCTCGAAGTTCTTGTAGTTGGTGTCCACGCCAACATGCGCATCCTGAGTGCCCGAAATCATGGTAAGCGTCGGGTACTCAAAGTTTTCATACCGGTTGTGCGCTTCGGTGATGGCTCCGTAGACGTCGTAGCGTAAGCCAAGATTCAAGGTCAGGGCCTGGCTCAGGCGCCAATCGTCTTGTATGTAGCCCCCCGACTCCCATACCCGGAACCCGGGCTCGATGAGGGTATTCTCGCGGATGAGGCCCAGCGGTAAACCGAGAAGCATGTCCTGTACGGAGTTGCCGGAAAGCCCATAAAAGAGCACGAACCCTAAAGGAAACGGGTTCTGAAAGTAGTTCAGTTGCCGGCGTGTAAACTGTGCGCCGGTCTTGATGTCGTGTTTGCCATGCGTATAGGTCAGCGCGCCCATGTACTGGAAGGTATTGTTCCGGTCCAGGATCGGTAGAAATGGCGCGTCGCCCAACCCGGCATAGCCCCCCGTCGCAAAGTCCAGCGGCATCAACCCCGTGGTTTCGATTGCATCCGGCGTGTTGGCGTTCACCACACCCAGAGCCGATGAGGCATCCGTGCCATCGTTGGCCGGCAATGTATCGATTTCGATGCGCGCATAGCCGGTCTTCAGTTCCATCACCAGATTGGGCGTGAACAAATGAACGTAGTTCAGTTGAACTCCATGCGTTTTGGTGATCGACGGACCGGCAAAGTTAAAGGTGGCGCCCCCCGGCTGAATCTCCAGACCCTCTTCCTGGACTGCTGGAAATGCTCCGGGGATATAGGTATTCACGTTGTTATACGAGTAGCGGCCAAATAACGTATCGCCGTTCTTGAAGTTCTCGTCGATGCGCCCGTCCGCCGTGAAGGCAAATTGCGTCTTGTTCGGCGCCGCCACATAGTTGTTCACAATCGCTCCCGCGCCGCCCGTGTTGGGTAGCGGGAAAAGCCCCAGATAGTTCAGGCCAACCGGACTCAGGATTGAGGTAGGCAGCACGGAGCCGCCATTGTCTGAAAAATCGACGAATCCGTTACTGGGGTGCTCCTGCGCGGTGGGCACGGTCAGTAATCCCGTGGGCTGTGCCTGGATGACCCGGTTGTCTTCCGCGTCTCCAAAAAAGAACGTCCGGTTCTTGAAGATCGGACCGCCCGCACTCCCCCCGAACTGATTCTCCCGGTATTCAGGTTTCTCCGGTACGGCAGCCACCGTCGTAAAGTAATCACGCGCATCGAAAAGATCGTTGCGGAAGAACTCGTATGCCGTGCCATGCAGTTGATTCGTCCCCGACTTGGTGATCACGTTGACCACGGCTCCGGCATCGCGGCCAAACTCAGCGCTGAAGCTGTTCGTATCCACCTTCACTTCCGCGATCGCGTCAATGGAGGGCCGAACGCCGAGGAAACCCTGTTCGCGCTCGTTGTTGTCCATGCCATCGATCATTTCGTTGTTGAATAGATCCGACTGGCCGTTGGCCGAGAGCGTCGAGGTCTCGCGCCTGTCGTCGGGACGCGTGCCGCTGGAAATTGCGTTCGGGGGCCCCTCATTCACGCCCGGCTGGATTTGCGCGAGATTCACAAAATTGCGGCCGTTCAGCGGTAGATCCTGCACCGATTGCTCGGTCACCACGCTGGATACGGCTGAACTGTCGGTCTGCAGCAACGGAGGGGCTGCGGTCACCTCCACCGTCTCCTCCACCGAACCAGCCTGCATTTTGCCGTCTTCGCGCGCGCGATCCCCCGCGGCCAAAGCTACGTCACCGTAGACGACCTTCTTAAAACCTGTCGCCTCGATTGCGACCGAATAGTGGCCCGGCGGCAGGAGGTTGAAAACGTAGTCGCCCGCCTCGTTTGATTTGGCAGTCGCCTTGATCCCGGTTGCCAGATTCGTGAGCGTGATTTTGGCCCCGGGAATGACCGCTCCGCTCTGGTCGGTCACCGTTCCCAACACATCGCCCGTCGTAACCTGCGCCCGAGCGGGTCGGTCGGCAATGGCAACAACTGCCACACTGACGACGAAAAGCACTGAAATCCTGATCCACTGGCCTGAAATTGACAATCCGATTCGAGCCCTCATACAGGGACCTCTCCTTCTTTCGCGCGGCGATTAGTCGCTCATAATGGAACAGAGACAAACTAGTCCCACCGCAAATCGCGTGAACAGGTCCCGTACAGTACTCTCGGTGTTATGTATTGACGTGCAAACACTTAGGAGGGCAAATCGACGTAGCGTCTGCGCGTAACGTACATCGATTTCATGGCAAAGAGAGCCATCCCGCCTTTGGCCCCTGGACCATCCGCACACAACGCCACGAACCAAATCGATTGACTCGCTACCAGGTGTAAACGGCGAGGATTTGCGGCGCTCCGGCTTGGCCCCCGATGACCGTTGTCTTGAGGACAATCTGCACATTCTGATTGCCCGACCGAACCGCTGCGGGAAGCGTCTGAGAAAGATCGGGATCGGTCAACAGGTCGCCCGCAGCCTCGGTCGCGTGCATTCCCAACCCGCCTGCGGCCACGAACCAGGTCCCCGTGTCCTTGTTGAAGATACGCGTGATGATCGCGTAGTCGACCGAAGAATCGGAGTAGAGCAGTTTCCCGCTTCCCTTCCATTCGCGACTGGCAGGATTTTGAAGATCTTCAATCCACTCATCCTTGCTGACCGGATCGATCTGCACGTGAAACCTCAACTTCGAAAACAACGCCAGGTTCCACGTGTTGTCGAATGCTCCCACCAGTACGACCGGACCCTGACGAAAGTCTTCGAGCGACGTGCGAGAGTCACGCACCAGCCGGAAAGGCTTGCCGTGCGTTCTGAACCATCCCGCCACTCGGGTGGACACCTCCGCATCAACAAAAGGCGTGAGGGGCATGCTGCTATCGTCCGCGGTTTGCGTAGGCTGCTTTTTCCCCGAGATTTCGTCAGACAGCATCGATGCCCAATCGTTGTTTAGCGGTCCGCTAAGGTCGGATATAGACATGTCCGCCACACAGATCGTGACCGGGTTGCGCGTCTCCAAAAGCGGCGCCCAAAGCAGATATTGATTCGAACGCATCTCATTGATCCACTTTGTCCAACGGGATCCGACGGCAATCGCCGCCACAATTACGACCATCAGAAGAGCAATCAGCAATCGCGGCCGGCGAAGCGTTTTCGCGGTTACTCCCGGATGAGCATCCGCTTCCCTTTCGCCCGAAGCTGGCTGCGTCGCGGTTGCATTCTGCGCAATCTCAGTTTCGGCCGGCATCTCCAGGGCTTCGGTCGAGACGACGCGCAAGCCGAAGCTGAACACCGGCAGATAACTCCCCGGAACCAGGCCGATATGAACCTCGTGATGGCGGCTCGACGACTGGTAATACTGCGCAAGCCTCTTGCGAATCTCGTTCGCTGTCATGCGCACAATGGGATCGGTATTGGTGTCGTAGTCGGCTTCGCGTCCGAACACCTCGATGCCCAGTGTCCGTTCTTTGATCCCGCCTTCATCGCCGCCTTCCAGCGCGTGCTCCACCAGTCTGCGAAACAGCACCACGCATCGCCGGCTCTTCTTGAATGAAGGATCCGCGAGGATCCGGTCGGCTTCAGCCCATATCGTTGCACGTTGCGAGGCATTCCAGGAGTTCTCCGCTGAACCCTCTTTCACCCGTGATTGATCGATTTGCGACATGCCGTCTACGGACTTCAATACCGCATCGAAGCGCGACTCGGAAAAAAGCAGTCGTCGCTCGGCTCGCCTGCGAACCTTACCTTCGTGGAAAGCTCACTTCATCAAAACACCGCCTCTCCAGCCTGTCAATTCCGGTGTACGCTACGTCAGCACAATGATCGTCAAGTAACTGCCCGTCAAGAAGTTAGAGGTGACGATACGGTACGTCACTACCTTCATGCAGAGCCCGTCGCGTAGGGTGGGTTCGCAATCATTCGACCTCGGGCGATGCGGTGCTTCGCTTACTGAATCATGCCGGATCAACCGGCCCGGATCGGCTGTGAGTCGTCGCATCAACTCGAGAACGGAGTCAACGTGATGAACCGAAGAGATTTCGTCGCCGCCGCGGGCGCAGTTTTCACGCAAAGCCTGACCGTAAATCCGGGCCGCCTTTGGGGCGCTGAAACCGGCGTCGCACAAATCAACATCGATCTCGGCGCCACGACTTCGTCTCTGCCCCATTTTTGGGAGAAATGCGCCGGCTCCGATCGCACAGTCGTCGGCCTCAGAGAACAATGGCGGCAAGACCTGGTTCGCTGCCAACGCCAGACCGGCATCGCCTCCGTCCGCTGCCATGGCCTCTTCGACGATGAGATGGGTATCGCGGCCCAGGGCGCCGGAAAGTTCAACTTCCTCTACGTCGATCAGATCTACGACTTCATGCTCGACCATGATGTGCGGCCTTTCGTCGAACTCAGCTTCATGCCCGAAGCTTTTGCCACTTCCGCCAACCGCATCTTCGCCTACAAGGGCAACGTCTCGCCGCCCAAAGACTGGCGGAACTGGTACGACATGGTGCGGGCCTTTACTGATCACTGCGTCAAACGCTACGGCCTCCAGGAAGTCCGCGGCTGGAAATTCGAAGTGTGGAACGAGCCGAACATAGGCTTCTGGGCCGGGAGCCAGGAACAGTATTTCGAGCTATACAAGCAATCGGCTCAGGCAGTGAAGGACGTGGACAAGGACCTCAAGGTGGGCGGCCCGGCAACGGCGCAACTGGCCTGGATTCCCGACCTGATTGCCTATTGCAGCCAGAATAATGTCCCTATCGATTTCGTCAGCACTCACGTTTATCCCAGCGATCCGCAGCAGAAAATCTTCGGGAAAGCCAACATGTACCCCTATGAGCAGGTGATTCCGCGGGGGCTGGAGCACATCAGGAATCAGGTGGAGTCTTCGCAGTTGCCCCACCTCCCCATCTGGCTCACCGAGTGGAGTTCACAAAACCCGGCCTTCATCGCTGACACCATCAAAAGCTGCGTTGGCCTTGCCGAAGCCATGTCCTACTGGACCTTCAGCAACGTTTTCGAAGAGATGGGGGTGCCCAGGGGAATCTTCAACAACACGTTCGGCATGCTCGACCAGTGGGGCATTGCGCGCCCGTCACTGCACGCGTTTGCCATGCTCCACAAGCTGGGCAACCAGCAGATTCCCACGGCAGAAGGCCCCGTGCTCGCGACCCGGCGAACAGACGGCTCGACGGCAATCCTGCTATGGAACCTGATCCCGACCAGGAATGCAGGCCTCTTCGCCAATGGCGATCCATTTGCCGCTGGAGGAGGCACGCACGGCGCGCAAGGCAGCCCCCTCAGCGTCCAACTCGCGCTCCACGGTTACCAAGGCGCCCGCGAGGTGAAGATCTCGCAGGTAAACACCGAGATCGGCTCCGCTCAGCCTGCCTGGGCGGCAATGGGAAGCCCGCAGTACCCGAGCCGCGACCAGATTGAAAAGCTGCGAGCCGCCGCGGAGCTTCCCCCGCCTGAAATGCGTACCCTGCCCCACGCGAGCAACGTTCCATTCTCCATCACGCTCCCGCCCAACGGAATCGCATTGCTTGAGTTTGCGAGTTAGACACGAGTGACACCGATGAAAGGAAAGAGTATGCGTAGCTTATTGATGTCTGCAGCGTGCATGGCCGCGCTCCTTCCGGCGTGGGGACAAAACTCTCAGGCCGGCGCGCCTGAAGCCGCTCGCCGGGCAGCTTTTACCGGCTCGTGGCGCCTCGATCTCAAGAAGAGCAACCTGGGCTCGGACCACCCTGACGCCAACTACGGATTCACCAAGACCTTCGAGTGGAAAGGTTCCGTCATTGTCGAGAAAGATCACGAGGTCAACGTTGACATCGTCGGCTTCGCACTGCCCGAAAGAAACTCCACCGAGGAACTCGTGCCCGACGGCCAGGAGCACTCCGTTGAGCTACCTGGGTTTTTTCCGGGCATGCCTCCCACGCCCATGCAAGTCACTGTGGAGTGGCAGGGCGACAATCTCGCTTTATCGGAGTCAGGACAAACCATCATCGGCCCGGCCACCACTTCGCGGCGCTATTTTCTTACCGACGATGGCGCGGAACTGGTAGAAGTGATTTTCGCGCGAACTTCTTTCGGCGACTCGGAACAGCGGCTCGTCTTCACTCGCGTTTCCGATCCACACTGACCTTACGCCACGCAGCTACGGGCGCAGCAATGTCTTGATGGCGCGGCGTTCGTCCATCGCGCGATAGCCCTCCGCAACTCGATCGAGAGGGAGAACCAGGTCGAACACCCTCCCAGGATTGATCTCTCCTTCCAACACCAGCCTGATCAGTTCCGGCAGGTAGCGGCGAACGGGAGCAGGGCCGCCGTGGAGATGGACGTGGGAAGAAAACAGTCTCTCCCCGTCCAGCGCGACACCGTGCGGTACGCCGACGTAGCCGATTCCGCCGCCCGGGCGCGTGGATCGGATAGCTTGCATCATCGACTCCTGCGTCCCTACGCATTCCAGAACCGAATCGGCCCCGATGCCTCTGGTCAGCTCCTTGATTCGGGCAACGCCATCGTCGCCACGTTCGGTCGCAATGTCCGTCGCTCCGAACTCTTTGGCCAGCTTCTGCCTCGAATCATGCCGGCTCATGGCGATGATCCGCTCGGCTCCCATCTGTTTTGCCGAAAGTACGCCAAGCAAGCCGACCGCACCGTCGCCCACCACCGCAACCGTTGAACCGGGCCTGACATTCGCTGCATCCGCCGCAAACCAACCGGTTCCCATCACATCAGAAAGCGTGAGCAAACTCGGTATGAGGTCGTCTGACGGAACGGCGGGCGTCGCGACCAGCGTCCCATCGGCAAGAGGAACACGGAGCATCGGCGCCTGCGCGGTAGTGACGAACTCGCGCTGCTGGCACGAGGTCTGATACCCGGCCTGACAATGCGGACATGTATTGTCCGACGCAAAGAACGAGCCAATTACAAATTGACCGGGCTTCACCGCCCTGACCGCACTTCCGACTTCCTCGACAATCCCGCAATACTCGTGTCCCATGGGTGTGGGTTGCGCAATCTTTTGAATGCCCCGATAAGGCCACAGATCAGAGCCACACACGCAGGTAGCCGAAATCCTGAGAATGGCGTCGGTGGGCTTGATGATTGTAGGCGTCTCGCGCTCTTCGAAACGCACGTCTTTCGGTCCGTGAAGAACTGCTCCGCGCATAATCTCCTCGTTTCCTTCAGGGCATGATCAGGCCGCCGTCCACTGAGATGGATTGGCCGGTGACATAGCTTGCCGCGTCGCTCGAGAGCCACAGGACAACATTCGCAATCTCTTCGGGGCGGCCAACTCGTCCCATGGGCACTCCCTTCTCCATTGACTTAAGCGCTTCGCCTTGACCGGCTGCAACCATCTGGTCGGCCATCGGCGTCCAGATCATCCCCGGGCATACCGCGTTGATGCGGATGCCGCGGGCAGCGTATTCGAGCGCCGCGCTTCTGGTGAAGCCGATGACCCCGTGCTTGGCTGCGTGGTAGATGCCGCGCTCGGCGCCTCCCGCGCGCCCTCCGATGGAAGAGCAATTGACGACGACGCCGCTGCCTTGCTTTCTCATTTGCTGCAACTCAAATTTCATGCAACTCCACACGCCGCGCAGATTGATGCCCATCACCCTGTCATAGTCTTCGCGCGTGGTATTGGCCGTTTCTGCAAGTACGTTTTGAACGCCGGCATTGTTGTAGGCTGCGTCGAGTCTGCCGAAAGCGGCGACCGTCTGCTTCACCATGGCCTCTACCTGCGCGTCGTCGGATACGTCGCAGCGGATGGCGACCGTCTTGTGGCCTTGCGCGGCAAGCTCTTTGGCAGCCGATTGCGCTGCTTCTTCATTCCAGTCCGCCAGCACGACGGAGGCGCCCGATTCGGCAAATGCTTTGGCCGTGGCAAGGCCCAGTCCTGACGCAGCTCCTGTCACCAGTGCCACTTTGTTCGCAAAAGATAGGACCATGACGAATTCCTCATTTTTCGAATGGATTGTATCCAGGTTTTTTGTAGAGCGTGTTCCATTTTCCCTGGATATCTGGCACATAAACTTTGTCGGTCCAATCCCTGGGATCGACTTCTTCGAGCGCAACAGAAATGACTTCTTCTTTTCTGCCTAGAATGCGCATAACGTCTTTCACGATCTCCTGGGCAAGCTGGTTCTTTTCGTCTTCCGAGCTGCCGGGGACAAGCTTCACCACAACGTGGGGCATGATGATCTCCTTCGATGTTCTTTATTTGGCGCGCTTCTCAGACACTTCTTTGACGTCTGCTTCACCTCTCTTCTGCTCCACGCTGCCCTCAACGGTTGGTCATTTGTTCCAGAGCCGCTGGATAACGGTCTCCGTACACGGGGATCCTCGCGGTCGCCGCGTCGAGCTCGCGGAGATCATCCTGGGTGAGTTCGATAGCGACCGCTCCGATGTTCTCTTCCAGGCGCTGCAATCTGGCAGTGCCGGGAATGGGAACGATCCAGGGTTTTTGTGCCAGCAGCCATGCCAGTGCGATCTGAGCCGAAGTCGCATGCTTCTTCGCGGCGAATTTCGCAATCAGATCCACCAGAGCTTGATTCGCTTTGCGGGCTTCGGGTGAGAAGCGCGGAAAGCTGCCGCGATTGTCTTCCGGATCGAACTGCGTCTTTTCCGTGATCGAGCCCGTCAGAAATCCCTTGCCTAGAGGACTGAAGGGAACCAGGCCGATGCCAAGCTCCTCCAGCGTGGGAATAATCTCTTCTTCCGGGCGTTTCCACCAGAGCGAGTATTCACTCTGAAGGGCTGTCACCGGTTGGACGGCATGCGCCTTGCGGATGGTTTGCGCGCCCGCCTCAGACAAGCCGAAGTGCCTGACCTTGCCTTCCGCAATCAGATCCTTCACAGTGCCTGCCACATCTTCGATGGGCACGCTCGGATCGACGCGGTGTTGATAAAGCAGATCGATCGTGTCGACCTTGAGCCGTTTCAGCGATCCGTCGACGCTTTCTCTGATGTATTGCGGGCGGCTGTTCAGGCCCACCGGATGCGGATCTTTTTCCGAGTCGATCTGGAAGCCGAATTTGGTCGCGATCACCACCTGATCCCGCACTGGAGCGAGCGCGTCACCCACCAACTCTTCATTTACGAACGGACCGTAGACCTCAGCGGTATCGAAGAAGTTGATGCCGCGCTCCACTGCAGCCCGAATCAGGGCAATCATCTCCTGTCTGGTCCCCGCCACCGCTCCATGACCAGGGCTCAACCTCATGCAGCCGAGCCCCATCGCCGAGACTTCAAGATCGCTCTTTCCTAGTTTGCGTTTTTGCATCGCTTCACTTCCTTTGCGTGAGAAGTTCGCGCCGCCGACCGTTGGATCCTTTGCAGGAGCTGAAACAAGGTCGGCGGCGGAGTGTAAGTGTCTGGCGTGACTTGCTGGCCAAACAGCGAAAGAGGCCATGGCGCCCAAAGGCAAGCCACGGCCAGGCAAGGCGCGCGCATCAACTTCTCCAGCCGCACCATGAACTCATGCTAGCCCATGACGCTTCCGGTGAAACTGGAGCCTGATCGTGTCCCTGTTATTGTCATTTCCTGTCTATTTTGGGGATGGCCGTTCAGCACGATGCACGCGCTGTCAATGATCAGCATTGCTCATCGAACCGCGCCCGCCAATGATTTCACTGGAACTGGTTGCATCAATGCCGTTCTGAAAGGCGCGCCGCTTGAGCCGTGCCGTACTACCCCACTCTGTCAGCCGGGCTCGACTGCCTGAATCTCCATCGCGAGTATCGCCGTCCCCAGGCACTTTCCATGCGCGTCCAAAGCGAGAGAATGAGTGACCGATTGGTCTTTTGGCCGTGTGAGGACAAAATTCAATGCCGACAGCCCTGGGAGGGCATAACGAACGACGGGACGATCCACAATGCCCGCAAAATGCTTGCTGACCCGGCTCGCCGTCACCCGCTCTTCCAGCAGTCGGTAGTCTTCCTGGCGATAAGCCACCAGGGAGATGGTCACAATGTTTCCTTTGTCGCCGGCGCGTGCATGGGCAATCTCTCGCAGAAGCATCTCACGACTCCATCAACTGAACTTGCCCAATGACTCTGTCCCGCGGAATCAGCGTTGAAACAATCCCGATGGTTTCCTTGGTCGACCCCGTCACGCCGCCGCCGCCCGCCGGACCGTTGGTGTAGAGTGCTTCAACCTCTCGCGGAACCAGAGATGCCTTGCGCATTGCGCTCGATCGTCCCACGGCGCGAAGCCGCACTTCATAGGGCGGATGCTCCATTCCGGAAAGACCCTCGCCATGGATCGAATTGACTCCGATCAGGTCGAAACGCAGTTCGTCCAACGAATAATGACCCAGTCGCTCGGCGAGAATGTCCCGCGCAAGCATGGCTCGCTGCAGCGCTCCTAAACCTGCATATGAAATTTCCCCCTCGCCCACATATCCGTCGAGATATCCAACCGACACCTTCAAACTCTCCGGCCTCGGTTTGCCGCGGCCACCGGAAACTTCCACACGATCGGGTCCAGTCTCGTTGAGCCGCACTTCAGTGAAGTCGGCGACCACATCGGGCGTCAAATAAGCAGCGGGATCCTCAATCTCATACAAAAGCTGTTCGGTGCAGGTGGCTTTGCTCACAAGCCCTCCCGATCCCTTCACCTTAGTGATTACCGCAGAACCATCCTCATTCACTTCAGCAATGGGAAACCCGAGATGCGCCAGGTTCGGAACGTCCTTGTATCCGGGATCGGCAAAATAACCCCCGGTCAACTGCCCTGCGCATTCCAGCAAATGGCCGACAACGGTTCCTTGCCCCAGCAGATTCCAGTTCTCCATTGACCAGCCGAACTCATGAACGAGGGGCGCGAGAAAAAGAGACGGATCGGCGACGCGCCCGGTAAGCACGACATCTGCTCCCGCCGCCAGCGCCGCCACAATGGCTTCCACGCCAAGATAGGCGTTCGCTGAAACTATGCGATCCGCAAAAGATTGGCAGCAGTGGCCGCTCTCGCCGAACGGCAAAATTCCACTGCGGACAATCGACAGCACGTCGTCGCCCGTCACGGCTGCAATGCGCAGCCCGCTCAGGCCCAGGCCTTGTGCGATCTCCCTGGCCTTGGCAATCGCCGCCAGAGGGTTCGCGGCTCCCATGTTGCTCACGATGCGCATCCCCTTTTGCGCGCAGCAAGGCAGCACGGCTTCCATCCGCTCCTCGAGCAATGGGTCGAATCCCCCCGCCGCATCCGACAACCGTGCCTTTTGCGCCAACGCGATGGTGCGCTCCGCGAGACACTCGAATACCAGATAGGAGATCTCCCCCTTTTCGGCAAGCTCCACCGCAGGATCAATCCTGTCTCCTGAATATCCTGCGCCGCAACCGATTCTCACGCTTCGCACAGTCTCTGTCTCCACTCCCTCAAAGCGGAATCACCCGAAACGCTACCGCGGCCGCTGTCATCAGCAGTGAAGCCGCAAATAAGTACGGAATGGAATAACGCTGGTGTTGCGCCAAAGTAATACCAGACAGTCCCACCACCAGAAACGTTGCCGGAGTAAGCGGGCTCACCGGGAAGCCCGTGGTCATCTGTCCCAGCAACGCAGACTGCGCAATGGTGACGCCAGGGATGCCAAACGCTGCGGCCGCGCTCGCGATGACCGGTAACACCCCGAAGTAGAACGAGTCCGGATCGAACAGCAGGCTCAGCGGCATGGAAACAATTCCCAGTACCACCGGAATGTGCCGCGCCATCTGCGGCGGAATCAGATGCACTGCCGAAACCGCCATGGCATTCAGCATTCCGGTTCCCTGCATGATCCCCGTGAAAGCGCCGGCGGCAAACAGAATGCTTGCCATCATGATCGCGGCCGGAGCGTGTGCCGCCAGTCGCTCCTGCTGCGCCTTGAGCGAAGTGAAATTCAACGCGAGCACAACGATCGTGCCCACCATGAACATCACCATCGCATCCACCTTCCCCGTGATCATCACCCCAAGCACCAGAAAGGTGATGAGCAGATTCAGAAAGAAGAACCGCGGCAAAGCCGCACCTGTCGGGGAAATCGAATCGCCTGCGACCGCGGCATTCGCCTGCCGGTTGCGCCCGATCCTGCGCTCCTCGCGCGCGCCAAGCATGAACGAAGCCAGAAAAACAAACGCCAGCCCGACGATCTGCACGCCGATCAGGGGACGAAAGATACTTACCGGCGACATGTGCAGCACCGCGGCGGCGCGCATCGTCGGGCCGGTCCAGGGAAGGATCGTGACCCCCGCCGCCATCGAGACGGCGCACGCTAGGATGCGCTTGTCGATCCCCGCTCGTTCATACACCGGCAGCAGCGCCGGTATCGTCACCAGAAACACCACCGCGCCCGATCCGTCAAGACGTACCAGCATTGCCAGCAGCGCCGTGCCGGGCACAATGCGCGACGGCCTCTGGCCAATCATTCTCAGGATGCCGCGTACCACCGGCTCCAGCATGCCCGCGTCTGTAACCACTCCAAAATAGAGGATGGCAAAGACGAACATCCCGATGACCGGCGCGATGTTTCGCACGCCGGCCACGGCAAATTCTCCCGTTTTCAGCCCGAACCCCGCAGCCAAAGCCGCCGCGACGGGAATGATAATGAGCGCAGCCATGGGCGAGACCCTGTTGCTCAGGATCGCCGCCAGCAGCACAAGCATTGTCATCAGACCCAGGGCCGCAAGCATCGCAACCATCAGCATGTCTTCGATCGACAAGGAGTATAGGGGGCAACCGGCCGTATTGTAAAATGAAAGAATCGGTTTGTTATGATTCGAAAAACAAATGATTGAAAACATGCGGCACATTCGTGCCTTTCTTGCCGTTGCGCGCATCGGCAACTTCACCCGCGCCGCAGCCGAGCTCCACGTCTCGCAATCCGCGCTGACGGTCCAGATACGCCAACTCGAAGATTCCTTGGGGGCGGCTCTGTTCGACCGCGGCAAAAGACACATCGCGCTTACCCAGGCCGGCAAAGAAGTTCGCGCCCCGCTCGAAAAAATCCTTGTCGATACTGAAGCTGTCATCGGCCGGACCCGCGAGCTCACCAGCCTCCGCCGCGGCCTCGTCACCATGGCGGTTCTGCCTTCACTGGCTGCGCAAATGCTCCCCCGGGCCCTCGAAAAATTCACCCGGCTCTATCCGGGAATCGAGGTCCGCATCCGCGACATCGTCGCGGAAAAAATTGTCGAAGCCGTCAGGAAAGATGAAGTGGATTTCGGGCTTGGAAGCATGTTGCGTCCCGATCGGGAGTTGAAGTCCAGGCTCATTCGCGTCGACAAGCTTTGCGCATTTGTTCCCATGCGCCATCCCCTGGCGCGGCAAGCTTCTGTTTCATTTGCAGAATTGCTCACCCATTCGCTGATCCTCACCGGAAAAGACAGCAGCGTGCGCGCCATCTTTGAAGACGGGGTGAAGCGGCTCAAAATAGCACCCGCGATCGCTTACGAGACCAACTACATGTCGACTGCCCTCGGGCTCGCCAGGGCGGGGCTCGGCATCGCCATTTTGCCCGAAGCGGCCGCCGAGTTGGACAAATCCGCGGAATTGCGCTGCACCGCGATTCGCAACCCGGTCCTGAGTCGGAGAATTGAATTGATCGAGCGCAAGGACCGCGCCCTTTCCCCATCGGCGTTAAAGATGGTGGAGATTCTCAAACAGATGGCGGTTTCGGGATAACCAATACGGTGAAAGAAAGCCTCTTTCTCGCCGCCTTTCGCACATTCCGGCCGGCGCCCCTGCGCGGTTTTTGAGGGCGCTCCATCATGCCGGGAGTTTCCATCCATTATTCTGTTCACCTGATGCGATTCGTCCTCTTGATGCGAATCTCCGCTCCACCCACACCATCGATCACGTTGTGCAACGGGAAACGTCTCATGAAACTCGCTTTTAAGTTGGTTGTTCTTGCTGCGCTGCCTCTCCCCATCCTCCCCGCTCAGGTGGTCAAAACCGCGCAAGGAAAAGTGGCAGGCCATACCCAGGCCAACTCCTCCGTGGTCGTCTTCAAAGGCATTCCTTTCGCCGCTCCGCCCATAGGCGAATTGCGCTGGCGCCCTCCTCAGCCGCCTGCGCCATGGCAAGGCGTGCGCGACGCCAATGAGTGGGGCGCCAGTTGCATGCAGCCCATCATTGAAAGCATGCTGCCCATGCACATGCCGTGGACTGAAGAATTCCTCACCCATGGCAAGGTCAGCGAGGATTGCCTCTTCTTGAACGTATGGACCCCGCGGGTCGGTGCCGGCGCGCGCCTGCCGGTCATCGTTTTCATCCACGGTGGCGGATTCAGCGGAGGAGCAGGTTCCATTCAGATCTATAACGGCGAGCACCTCGCTGCCCAAGGCGTGGTGCTCGTTACCATCAACTACCGTCTCGGCGTCTTTGGCTTCCTCGCGCACCCCGGGTTGACTGCCGAATCGGACCATCATTCTTCGGGCAATTACGGATTGCTCGATCAGATTGCCGCGCTCAAGTGGGTGCAGGCCAATATCGCGGGCTTTGGCGGCGACCCCCACAGAGTCACCATCTGGGGACAATCCGCCGGAGCCTTCAGCGTCGCTGCGCTGGTTGCATCTCCGCTTGCCGCCGGCCTCTTCCAGCGCGCACAGGCTGATAGCGGCATCGGTATTGCGGGATTGCCGATGCCCAGCTTGACCGATGCCGAGCAGAACGGCATCAGGTTCGCTGCGGAACACCACGCGGCCTCCATCAGCGAGTTGCGTGCCTTACCGGCCGATGCATTGCTCCCGGCAGCAGCGGCCGGAGGGCTCCGCTTTGCGCCGATCATCGATGGATGGGTGTTGCCCGATACCCCCAACGAGATGAGCGCCAGGGGCACGGATAATGACGTGCCGGTCATCACCGGCTACGAGGCCGGCGATTCGATGCTCTTTACGCAGCATCCCAACACGCTCGACGACTATCACCAGATGCTTCAAAAACGCTATGGCGAAATGACGGCCGAGTTTGAGAAGCTCTATCCCGTCTCAAATGTCGAAGCAATTGCCCCTGCAACCACCGCCAGCAGTCAGGATCGGGACCGGGTTTCGATGTTCCTGTGGGCCAGTGCGCGCGCCACGAGCCACCATCAGCCGGTGTTTACTTACTACTTCGATCGCCCCATCCCCTGGCCGCAGCATCCTGAGTTCGGCGCGTTCCACACCGGCGAAATCCCCTACTTCTTTCTGAACCTGAAGATGCTCGATCGTCCATGGGAACCGGTCGATTTCAAGTTGGCCAAAGATGCTTCCACTTATCTGGTGGATTTTGCTGCCCAGGGCGATCCCAACGGCGCCGGCCTGGCGCCGTGGCCTCATGTGCTTCCCGGCCGGCCACAGACCATGGAACTCGGCGTCCGCTCCGGCGTCATGCCGCTTGCCGATAGTGCCAAGGTCGGCTTCTGGACACGCTACTTCAACTCGCCGCTAAGCAGAAACGCCGCTCCCTTCTAGCCGGCGCCTGCGCTTCCACCCGGCGTTTGCAGACTGGAGCATAATGCCGGTCGGCTGCCGCCCGTCTTCACGCTGCAATCGCGGCTGGATTCACTCGTTCGGCGATCGTCGAAAGCTGCTTGTCGGTGCCGCTTTCTTCGTGGATGGTTTCGTTCAGCAGCCGCTCGTCTTCCCCGCAGCCCAGTACACGGGCAAACTGCCGCAACGCCCCATAGACGGCAATCTCGTAGTGCTTGATGCGCTGCGTTTCCGCGATCAGCACCGCGTCGCGCACCGCATCGTGCGCGGCGTCCTCCACCAGTTCTTCCGCCTCGTCAAACAACGCATAGATCACCTTGCATTTGATGGGCGCCGCAGATTCGCTGCCTGCCCGGTTGAGCATGTCCCTCAACCGGGCCGCACGCGCCTCGCCCTCTTCTGTTTGCTTGCGCAGCACCTGCCTGAGCTGGTCATCCGTCGCCCTTTCCGTAAGATACGGTGCTTTGATCGCAATCATCTCCTCGGCTGAGAGCAACAGGCGCATCAGTCTCAGGTAAAGCGCCTGCAGGGTTTGAATTTTTTCGCTAAGGATTCTCATCGCATGCTTCACCTGTCGCGGCCAATTACCGCCCGGTTCGCGTCATGCCGCGCGCCGCACATGGCTGTTCACCTTTTGCGAGATCTCGGTTAGCTTTTTGTCGGCTGCCTTTTCTTCCTCGAGCGTCTCCTGCAGCAATTCAGCAATTCGAGGCTGATTCAGCAGTTGCGCGTACGTGCGCACCGTTCCGTAAGCCGCCATCTCGTAGTGCTCTACCCGTTGCGCTGCCGAAATCAAAGCCACGTCGCGAATGTCGCCCGGCTTCGCCTCATGGAACATTTCGGCGCCTTCGGCAAGAATGCCCTTCATTCCGTCGCACTTCTTTTCCTGCGGTTTCGTCCCCAGGATCTCAAATGCCCTGTCTAATCGTTCGATCTGACCCTCTGTCTCGTGGAGATGGTGTTCGAATGCCTTTTTCAGCTCGGTGGAGGTCGACGCTTCAATCAACTTCGGCAGAGTCTTCGTAATCTGCTTCTCCGCGGAATGAAGATCCTTTAATTCCTCAACAAATTGTTTCTCGATGGTATCAACGGTCATAACAGCGTTAGGCTCCTTCGCAAGAGATCGGTCTTGGCTGCTTGCTGTGATGCAACCATTTTTTGTTCCGTTGCTCTCGCTCCGGCCCCGGTGCCGCGAATCCCCGTTTGTGTTTTGCTGCCATTTCAATCTCTCCGCTTGCGTCTTTGTTCAACCTCAAAACGAAACTTCAGCAACCTTCAACGGCTTTTCCACTTTCTAAACGAAGGTGACGCGGAGAAACTTTCGATGTCCGCCGCGAGCTCGTCCGGAAAAAGATCCACGCCAGGAACACGAGCACCAAGGCTATACGTCGAAACCGTCTTCACCTTTCCCGGCCACTTCTTCTTTGCCTTGGGCATGCTCCGTCTCCCTGTTGCCGGGCCCGCGTTCGCGTCTCCAACCATCAGCAGATCGCCATCAACCGGGCGCTTCTTTTCAGTGCTTCTTGAAATACTGCACTTCGCGTTCGTGCTGTTTGGCTTTCTCAAGCGTCGCAAAGGTGCCCAGGTTTCGCCTCTTGCCTGTCTCTGCGTTCTTCTTTCGGGAATACAAACGGAATTGACCGGATTTGAGCTGACGAATCATATGGAGTATCCGATGCGCCCTCATGGCGCGGCGTCGCCCGCCGCGCTCGCCGCCTTGCCATCGCCTCGCAGATCCCAAGGGTTGTGATTTTCCGTTCTAGCGCCGATTCCTCCGCTACACTCAAGATTGAAAATTCAGCGCTGGTACCTGCATCCTCATGTGGTCAACTGGCCGGTCGCTGAGAGGTCTCTCGCCAATGCATCTCAAAAGCCGCTTACCCCGCAGAGACTTCCTGCGCAGCGGTGCCCTCACCGCCGTCTCAGGATTGGTTGCCGCATCCCGGCTCCAGGCCTTCGGCGCAGCCGGCAATCTTTTCGCGCCCCTGCCCGGCGAACCCACCTTCAAACTCGCGCTCCAGCCCACCACTCTCGAAATCGCGCCCGGAATCTCCGTGAATACCGTCGCCTATAACGGCCAGGTTCCCGGCCCGATCCTGCGCCTCCGCGAAGGCGTCCCCGTTTCCATTGACGTCACCAATTCCAGCCCGCATGAAGACCTGGTCCACTGGCACGGCCTTGCCATCGACTCGCTCAACGACGGCGCCATGGAAGAAGGCTCGCCCATGATTCCCCCCGGCGGCCATCTTCGTTACACCTTTACGCCGCGCCCATCCGGCACGCGCTGGTATCACACCCACGCCGGGGCAGGCTCCGATCTCACCCGCGGCGGCTACAGCGGCCAGTTTGGATTCCTCGTCGTCGAAGGCAAAGACTCCCCCGGTAACTTCGATCAGGAGATCTTTCTCGCCATCCATCAATGGGAACCGCACTTTGTGCCCATGGCAGATACCATGCGCGCCGAGTCGTCAAACCATCCTCTTACCGCCGGCTCCGACGTGGGATACAAATATGCCACCATCAACCAGCACATGCTCGGCGCCGGTGAACCCATTCGCGTCAAGCAAGGCCAGCGCGTCCTGCTCCACCTTCTCAACGCAAGCGCAACTGAAAACCTCATCCTCGCGCTGCCCGGCCACACCTTCAACGTCATCGCCATGGACGGCAATCCCGTCCCCAATCCTGCCCCATCCCCCGTCCTCTCGCTGGCTGTCGCCGAACGCATCGACGCGATCGTTGAAATGAACTCGCCCGGCGTTTGGATTCTCGGTTCAACACTCGAGCCCGCCCGCAAAATGGGCCTCGGCCTCGTCGTCGAATATGCCGGCCAGTCGGGGACGCCCGCTTGGACCGAACCCACAGCGTTCCCCGCCGAGTACGCCCAGTTCGCTGCGCCTCCCGGCGTCCCTGCTCCCCCTCCCGATGAAATCGTCACCCTTACCTTTCACGATGTCGGCCCGAAGAACGGCGCGCAGTTCGACACCTGGACCATCAACAACCAGTCCTGGCCCAACGTCGATCCCATTCTCATTCGCCAGGGAAAACGCTACCGGCTCGTCTTGCGCAACGGCAGCGGCGACCAGCATCCCCTCCATCTGCACCGCCACTCCTTTGAAGTCACCCAGGTCGGCAAGACCCAAATGAGCCGCCTCTTTAAGGACGTCATCAATGTCATGCCGCTGCAGACCGTCAACGTCGATTTTGTCGCCGACAATCCCGGCAACACCCTTTTTCATTGCCATCAGCAACTGCACATGGACTTCGGCTTTATGACCATCCTGAAATACGTTTGAAGAGGGTTCTGTAAGTGGGGCACAACAAAGTGAATCGTCGGTGGAAGGCTCTTCTCGCGCCGTGGGCGCCTGCATTGAACTTTGCCCTGGCGCTCGTCGCCGCCGGCCTCCCGCTCTTGAGGGCGCAAAACGTGGGCTGGCCGGCCTACGGCGGCGCTGACGGCGATCATTACTCGCGTCTGACCCAAATCAATCGCGCCAACGTTCATCGCCTCCAACAAGCTTGGGCTTTCGACACCGGCGAAAAAGGCAATCTTGAGACAAATCCGCTCATCATCGGTCGCACCCTCTATGCCTATACCAACAGCCAGAAAGTCATCGCGCTCGACGCCGCCACCGGCAAGCTCAAGTGGAAATTTGAGGCTGGCCCGTTCTCCAGCCAGCCCAATCGCGGCGTAGCCTTCTGGAGCGATGGCCGCGATGAGCGCATCTTCGCCGGTGAAATGAACTACCTCTATTGCCTCGACGCCAGGACCGGCAAACCCATTTCGAGCTTCGGCGAAAACGGCCGCATCGATCTCCGCAAAGGTCTCCGCGAGCCATGGCAGGAGCAGTCCATCGCCCTGACCACCCCGGGCAGCATCTATAAGGACCTCATCATCGTCGGCGGCCGCAACCCTGAGGCCCATCCCGCCCCTCCCGGCGACATTCGCGCATTTGACGTCCACACCGGCGCGCTCCGCTGGGTATTTCACACCATTCCCCGCCCCGGCGAACCCGGCTACGAAACCTGGCCGCCTGACGCTTGGCATACTGCCGGAGCCGCGAACAACTGGGCCGGCATGACCATCGATTCCAGCCGCGGAATCGTCTACGCGCCAACCGGCTCAGCGGTCATGGATTTCTACGGCGGCGACCGCATTGGCGACAACCTCTACGCCGACACCATCCTCGCCCTCGACGCCGAAACCGGCAAGCTCCTCTGGCACTTTCAGGGCGTTCATCACGACATCTGGGATCGCGACTTCCCCGCCGCCCCAGCACTTTTCACCCTTCAGAAAAACGGCCAATCGATTCCTGCTCTCGCCCAGATCACCAAGCAGGCCTATGTCTATCTCTTCAATCGCGTCACCGGCCGCCCGCTCTTTCCCATCCACGAGCACCCCTTTCCGCCCAGCACGGTTCCAGGCGAAAAAACCTCGCCCACCCAGCCCCTTCCCGACGCTCCGGCTCCTTTTGGCCGCCAGCTCCTTACCGCCGACATGCTCACCAACCGCACTCCTCAGGCGCATGCCTGGGCCGAAAATGAATTCAGCAAACTGCGCAGCAACGGCCAGTTTTATCCCTTCGCCGTCGGCCAACAAACCGTCATCTTTCCCGGCTTCGACGGCGGCGGAGAATGGAACGGCCCGGCCCTCGATCCCGTCAGCCACACCCTCTTCGTGGGCGCAACTGAAATGGCCTGGCTCGGCGGCCTCGATCCGGTTGGTTCCGGCGCATCCCCCGGCGAGCAGACCTATCGCCGCCAGTGCGCTATCTGCCACGGCGTCAATCGCGCCGGCTCTCCTCCCACTTTTCCTTCGCTCGTCGATGTCGAAAAACGCCTCGGCGCCGCGAAAATCATCGCCAACATCCACAACGGCACAGGTCGCATGCCGTCTTTCCCCAATCTCAGCGATGCCCAGATCGCCGTGCTCCTCGATTACCTTCGCCAGCCGGTCTCCTCTGACCACCAGGCGCCGGCCCCGCCTGCCCCCGCCCCGCAATCCCAGGACAATGCCGGCGCTCAGGTTTATGCCGACCGTTGCGCCATCTGTCACGGCGATCACCAGGAAGGCATTCCCCCTGACTTCCCCATGCTCACCGGCGTCAGCGCTCGCATGTCTGAAGCGCAAATCCGCGCTCTCCTCCACGACGGCAAAGGCCGAATGCCGCCCATGAGTGATATTCCCGACGCCGATGTCGCCTCGCTTCTCCGCTTCCTCGGCGTCGGCGCAGTCGTTGCCCCTGAGCCATCCTCTGTCCCCGACTACACCTTCACCGGATATCGCAAATTCCTTGATCCCGACGGCTACCCCGCCATCGCTCCGCCCTGGGGCACCCTCAGCGCCATCGATCTCAATACCGGAAAGTACCGTTGGCAAATTCCCCTCGGCGAATATCCCGAACTCGCCGCCATGGGCATGAAAAACACCGGCTCTGAAATCTATGGCGGTCCCATCGTCACCGCCGGCGGCGTGCTCTTCATCGGCGCCACCGTCTACGACCACAAATTTCGCGCCTTCGATACGCGCACCGGCAAGCTCCTCTGGCAGACCGTTCTGCCCTTCGCCGGAATCGCCACTCCATCTACATATATGGTTGACGGCCGCCAGTATGTGGTCATCGCAGCCAGCGGCGGCCGCGACCCCAAAGGCCCCGTCGGAGGCTCCTACATCGCCTTTGCCCTGCCGCGCTGAATCCTTCTCTTAAATTGTCTCGCCAACGCTACCCGCCAATTCACCCGTAACCCGCCACTCCATGCCGCAAGCCCTCAGCCCGCTGTCCCATCAGAGCAGCGGAGCTACGGACCGAAACCGCGGTTCATGTCCCAGAGCGGATAATGCGGCAGCGCGCCGGCCGGATCGCGCACAAATGCTTCCGTCTGCTTCACCAGATCCCGCTTGCGCTGGCGTGCCGCGGGTCCAATGTCGGCGCGGCCCAGGGCCGGCGTCTCGGCGCCCGCGCGCGTCGTTCCCGCAGGCGGTCTCAGGCCGTCACGCAATTCGCCTCTCTTCAGCACCGTCGTCAGCGACTCCCGAACCTCCTCCGTCGCGGCGCCAAAGCGCTTCTTCCACTCTTCTTCAACGCCCCGCGTGCGCCGGCTATACGCCTGCTGCGCTCTGAGGCCCGCTTCCGACAAGCGCACGAACTTGCCGCGCCCGCGCGCCGGGTCTCGTTCCACAACGACGTACGGCTTGTGCTGCCAGCCAATGCCCGCGGTCTCTTCCGAACAGCCGCTTCGTTTGGCAATCTCCGCTTCAGCCATCGGCTCATCGCTCAGAACCCTGATCGTGTTGGCGCATAGCGAAAGCGGCGTCTGCGACTCGCGTTCGAAATCCAGCGCGAACGCCAGCAGAACCCGCGATAGCAGCACCGGCAGCGGCAGCCCGTCTTTGGCAACCGATCTCCGCGGCCCGTACTCCGGCAGCTTCAGGAGCGCAACCGGCAAGCCCTGCGGCAATTCACGGTCGGTCGCGTGCTCGATCGCTTCTAACCCGCGGCGCATCCTCGTCGCGTCGCCGCCAAAGCGTCTCGACCAGCGTCCGTCGATCTCCGGAATCAGGTCGCGCCAGATTCTCACCGCCGTTTCACCGCTGGCCGTCAGCCGAACCGGCCAATCGCGGCGGATGCCTCGCCCGCTGCCGAAACCGGCGCGCTTTCCGGGCTGCAGCGCCACCACTCTCCATCGTTCCAGGCAGCCAAGCCCGGCTGTCGCCCCCGCTTCGGCGGTCAGCGCGCGCCCAGCCAGCGTCCCAACATCAACCGGCCCATCGGCCAAAAACCGCAGCAGATTCAGCCAAACCACCAGCGAAAGCCGCGCGCCGCGGCTCGCCGTTTGCAGCATCCGGCGCTCGAATTCGCCATCGAGCTCCACCGTGTAGGCCACCAGGATCTGCGACAGAAGGGCCGAGAGCGGCTTCAGCGGCGTCCGCATCACAGCCAAGCTGCTCCCAGTTTTCGCGCAGCGCGTTGCGCTGCTTGCTTTCGTCGACTCGTTCTGCGGCGCTTCGGCCTTCGATGGGACGAACGGCGAGGTATTGCCTCACGACCGCACATAGGCCAAGTGTCTCACGTCGAGATCCGTGAGCAGATTCCAGCGTCGCGCTTTCTTGGGGCGATTCCGGCGAAGCCACCTCCGCTCGGCACGAGTCATCGATTCATTTGAGAGCGTATCCTCCTTCGCGAGTCGCGAACGCTCGATGACGGCCTTATTCCGTGAGAGGCGCTCCCTTCGAGATGCACCAAATCAATGCCGTGACCTGTGGAAAACCTTTTGCTCGCGGCAAACCGGCGGCGCCCTCTACGCGCGCGTGCGCGACACGTCGGGAAGATGAGTGAACCCCGCCACCCTGACGCCGGACGCGGACGATGAGAGGGGTTTACGGCCTGGCGTAAGACGATCCCGCTAGACCCGTTCTGGGAGGGTGACAGCGTTCCGGGAAAGAGAGAGTGACAAGTGCGATTCCCAATTCTCCGACACGTACCCGTCCGCGCGTATACTGCACTTTCGGAAGGATTTCAATTTACGTGCCTGCAATGGGGGTGGAGCGGTGTGCGCTTTGCATTTCGCAGCGGTTTTCGTCCCCTGCTGTGGGGGTGGACTGACTCAGGCAGGGCCGAATTGACGCGGGCCGTTTTCGGAGGTCAGCGTGTATCAAAGTCCATTGCTAAACAGGTTCAAGATGAAAAAGAAGGTAAAGAATCAAAGCCTCGGCAAAGCGCGAGACGCTAAGCAAGACGAGTTCTATACCCAGCTACCTGACATCGAGCGAGAACTAAAGCACTATAAAAAGCACCTCAAGGGTAAGGTGATTTATTGCAACTGCGACGATCCCCGGATTAGCAATTTCTTTCATTAC
>Ga0335074_10000783_pt1 | contig 43788 bp, 35 predicted proteins | sample Lox_Sample_23_FD_206715 | JGI IMG/M metagenome (GOLD analysis project Ga0335074, IMG submission 206715) | Soil microbial communities from Loxahatchee National Wildlife Refuge, Florida, United States - Lox_Sample_2.3 | ecosystem: Environmental > Terrestrial > Soil > Wetlands | place: USA...
GAGACCTGGATGGTGTGCGGATTGATCTCCACCGCGAAGCGAATGGTCTCGCGAATCGTCTCGACCGTCTCGCCGGGCAACCCGAGGATGAACGTGCCGTGGATCGTGACGCCGAGCTTGCGGCAGTCGCTCGTGAAGCGCCGGGCGATATCGGTGCGCAGGCCCTTGCGGATGTTGTGCAGGATCTGATCGTTGCCCGACTCGTAGCCGACGAGCAGGAGTCGCAGGCCGTTGTCCCTCATGATCTTCAGCGTCTCGTAGGGGACGTTCGCCTTCGCGTTGCACGACCACGTCACGCCGAGCTTACCGAGACCGCGGGCGATCTCCTCCGCCCGGGGCCTGAAATCGGTGAACGTGTCGTCGTCGAAGAAGATCTCCTTCACCTGCGGCAGGTTCTGCTGAATCCAGCGCACCTCGTCGAGGACGCTCGCGGCGCTGCGCACGCGGTACTTGTGGCCGCCGACCGTCTGCGGCCACAGGCAGAACGTGCATTTCGAGCGACAGCCGCGTCCCGTGTAGAAGGACACGTACGGATGCTGCAGGTAGCCGATGAAGTAATTCTCGATCGTCAGATCACGCTTGTAGATCGGCGCCACCCAGGGCAGCGCGTCCATATCGGCGACCGTCGGTCGCGCATCGTTGTGGCGGATGGCGCCGTTCGGCGTGCGATAGCTCAAGCCCAGCACGGTGTCGAGCGGGCGTCCCTCCGCCACCTCGCGGCACGTGTAGTCGAACTCCTCGCGCGCGACGAAATCGATCGCGGAGGAGGCTTTCAGGGAGCCCTCCGGATCGACGGCGACCTTGGCTCCCACCATGCCGATCACGAGCTGCGGGTTTTCCGCCTTCAGCAGCTCCGCGACGTGCGCATCGGTCGGGAACGAAGGTGAGCTCGTGTGCAGGATCACGAGATCGTACTGGCGCGCAAGCGGCGTGATCGCCGAGAGCCCGAGGCCGTCCGCCGGTGCATCGATCAACTTGCTGTCGGGCACGAGCGCCGCGGGCTGCGCGAGCCACGTCGGATACCAGAACGAGCGAATCTCGCGCTTGGCCTGGTAACGGGAGCCGGCGCCACCGTCGAATCCGTCGAACGACGGGGGATGCAGGAAAAGAGTCTTCACTCGAGGCCTCTCTAACGCTCAGGTTTCCGGCTCGCCTTACGGTCCGTCCCGCTCATGCGAGGGGCTGGACGGACCCATCGCGAGCCACGCGATAGCGCGCCTGGCGCCAATGGATCTGGCGCGAAACGAAGCCCCAGCCCCACAGCGCGAACGCGAGCAAGTCATTGATCGGCAACACCCACAGCTGCAAGAACCCGGACCCGGTCTTGCGCGAGGCGAAGTGTAGCAGGACTCGCGCGGCCCCGGTGATCGCGAGCATTGCGAGCGCCACGCCCGCGCCTCCGGCGAGCAGGCAGCCGAGCGCGGCGACAGGCCAGCCGAAGGTCACGAACAGGGAGGCATATCCCGCGGGGCGGACCGCCCGGATCGTGCGCAGCCAGCGCAGCTCGTGGCGCACCATGTCGCGCGCGCTCGGCTCATCCACGTACGTCTCGACGATCACGTCCGACAGCACGGTGCGCAATCCCTTGCGGCGCGTGAGCTCGCCCAGCCGATAGTCATCGGCCAGCTGATCGGCGATCGCGCCGAATCCGCCGATGGCCTCGAGCACATCGCGGCGCAGCGCGATCGTCGCGCCGAAGGCGAACGCCCGCGAGCCGAACGCGGCCGCGGTGAGCACCGACGGCATGAACCAGTCGTTCACGAACGAGGTGAGCAGCACCGACCAGATGCCGCCGCGCGCGAGGCCGCGGTAAGGGCAGGTGACGATGCCGACGCCGGGATCGGCGAGCGGGGCGACCACCCGCGCGAGGTGGTCGCGAGGCACACGCACGTCGCTATCCGCCAGCACGAGGTAGTCGTGGCGTGCGAGCCGCATCATGTTGATGAGATTGCTCACCTTCAGGCTGCTGCCGTGGATGCGCGCGTCGATCACGAGGTCGAGGGCATGGTCGGGAAACTCGCGCTGCAGCCGGCGCACCGTCGCAACGGCCGGGTCGTTCCCATCGCGCACGCCGAACACGATCTGGAATCGCGCATACGACTGGTCGCAGAAGGAGCGGAGGGAGGCGTAGAACTCGGGCTCCACACCGCACAGCGGCTTGAGTACCGTCACCGCAGGCGTGGCCGTCCGAACGGACGCCGGCGAAGGCCGCACCCAACCGCGAGACCCCACCGCCACCGCGAGCGCGGCTATTATAGAGTACGCCATGGTCGTAGCTGTGACGGCCATGCCACAAGAAACGAGCAAGAGGTGAGCCATTGTGCTCAGCATCCGCTTGTCAGGCCGTCCATGGTCTGCTCATGCGCGCCGCCGCGGCTGTGGGCTTCGCGCCACGGCCACGGGGCGGGCGCTGGCGCGGACATTTGACACACAGTTATCATGGGTATTGGGATTGCAGCATAGACAACCCTCGTGCGCATCCCACGGCCTCGGTGCATCCGAATCGGCTCACGCGTGCGGCGCAGGAGATGGAGTGTCGATGGACAACGTTCGGGTGAGTTTCGCTGGCGCCGATGCCGATATTTCAGCAGATTCGGACGCGCTGATCCTGGTCGATGAGTCCGACCGGGAGGTGGGCCACCTGAGCAAGGCGCTGTGTCATGCGGGGCGAGGCGTGCTGCACCGGGCGTTCTCCCTGCTCATCTTCAACGAGGCGGGTGAGCTGCTGCTGCAGCGACGGGCCGCGACCAAGCGGCTCTGGCCCCTTCACTGGTCGAACAGCTGCTGCAGCCACCCGAGGCGCAACGAGCCCATGGAGAGCGCCATCCACCGGCGGCTGCACGAGGAGCTCGGGATCCGCTGCCCCATGCGCTACCTGTTCAAGTTTCAGTATCAGGCACAATACGGCTCGGCAGGCGCGGAGCATGAACTATGCTCGGTCTATGTGGGCCGGTATGGCGGCCTTCTCAAGATCAACCGCAACGAGATCGACAGCTGGCGCTGGGTCGAGCCTCGAGCGCTCGAGCACGAGATGAGCGGACACGCGGCTTGCGAGTTCACGCCCTGGTTCAAACTGGAGTGGGCGCGCATCTCGAGTGATTATCCCGGCGAGCTGCAGGCGCTGCGCCGGGCGGGAGAGTAATTCGTGGGCATTCCCTTGCTGCAGAAATATCGCGTGGCCCGTTACATCGCGGGCCGCAAGCTGCGCGGAGATCAGCGCTATCCGCTCGTGCTGATGCTCGAGCCGCTGTTCCAGTGCAACCTCGCCTGCTCCGGGTGCGGGAAGATCGACTACCCGAAGGAGACCCTCCAGCGGCGTATGAGCGTCGAGGATGCGCTGCATGCCGTGGACGAATGTGGTGCGCCCATCGTCTCCATCCCCGGGGGCGAGCCCCTCATCCACAAGGAGATGCCGCAGATCGTCGCGGGCATCGTCGCGCGCAAGAAGTTCGTCTATCTGTGCACGAACGCCATCCTGCTCGCGAGACACATCGACGATTACGTCCCCTCACCGTACCTCACGTTCTCGGTCCACCTCGATGGCAACCGGGAGCGGCACGACGAATCGGTGTGCCAGGAAGGCGTATACGACAAGGCCGTCGCGGCCATCCGGCTCGCACGCGGCAGAGGCTTCCGCGTGACCGTGAATTGCACGCTGTTCAACGGGGAGGATCCCGACAAGGTCGCGGAGTTCTTCGACACCTCGATGGGCCTCGGTATCGAGGCGATCACGGTGTCGCCCGGGTACAGCTACTCGCATGCGCCCCGACAAGACGTGTTCCTCGAGCGCAGCGCGAGCAAGCGTCTGTTCCGCGAGATCTTCAAGCGCCGCAAGGGGCGCGCGGTACGCTGGCAGTTCAACCATTCCTCGCTGTTCCTCGACTTCCTCGCCGGCAACCAGGCCTACGAGTGCACGCCGTGGAGCAATCCGACATACAACATCTTCGGATGGCAGCGACCGTGCTACCTGCTGTCGGACGAGGGCTACGCGCCGAGCTTCCGGGCCCTTCTCGACGACACCGAATGGGAGCGGTACGGCGTCGGCCGCAATCCGCGCTGCAATAACTGCATGGCGCACTGCGGGTTCGAAGGTACCGCCGTGAATGATGCCTTCAAGAGGCCGATCAAGGCCTTGGCGGCTTCCATCGGCGGCCCGCGCACGCACGGCCCCATGGCGCCCGAGCTGCCGATCCTCTACCGCGAGGAGCCGGCGTCGGGGCCGGTCACGACCGTGCGAATTCCGGTGAGCGCCGTCAAGGTCGCAGAGCGCAGGCGCGAGGGCGATTCCGCGGCAGGCGCCGACGGGGAACCGGCGGCGAGACCTCAGTGAGTCGAGCACGGCGTTCCGGAGCGCTCGGGTGAACGATACGGCTGTCCGCCGGGCGCCCATCGGGGGTGGCTTCGAGCCCGCAGGCTCCTTCAGCGCGCAGCTCGAGGCCTGGCGTGGGCGCACGGAGCAAGCCCTCGCGCAGCGCCTGCCGAGCGCCGACACCGAGCCGAAGCGCTTGCACGAGGCCATGCGCTACAGCGTCCTCGGTGGCGGCAAGCGCGTGCGCGCCGCGCTCGTGTTTGCGACCGCGCGAACCCTGGGGCTCTCCGAGCCCGACGTCGAAGGCGCCGCCTGCGCGATCGAGATCGTCCACGCCTATTCGCTCGTCCACGACGACCTGCCGGCGATGGACGACGACGACCTGCGCCGCGGGCGTCCGACCTGCCACAAGGCGTACGACGAGGCGACGGCCATCCTGGTCGGAGACGGCTTGCAACCGCTCGCATTCGAGCTGCTCGCACAGGATCCGGCGCTGCCGGCCGCGCCCGAGATCCGCTTGAAGCTGGTCGCGCTGCTCGCGCAGGCGAGCGGCAGCCTCGGAATGGCGGGCGGCCAGGCGATCGATCTCGAGGTGCAGGGGCGGCGGCTCGACATCGCTCAGATCGAGGACCTGCACGCGCGCAAGACCGGGGCGCTGATCCGCGCTTCGGTCGCGATGGCGGCGGCCTGCGTACCCACGCTCGAGGCGCGGCTCCTCGAGGGCCTCGGACAGTTTGCGGCGGCGATCGGGCTTGCGTTCCAGATTCGCGACGATCTGCTCGATGTGATCGGGGACGCCTCGCTCCTCGGCAAGCCGACGGGCGCCGACCGCGAGCGCGCCAAGCCGACGTATCCGGCCATTCTCGGTGTGGCGGCCTCGCAAGCGCACGTGAGCCGCCTGCACACCGAGGCGCTCGCCGCGCTCGAGCCTTTCGGGTCGCGGGCCGACCCGCTGCGCCGCTTGTCCGAATGGCTGTTGACGCGGCCGTACTGACCGCCGTGAGCGTCCCCGAAGCAGAGTCTCGAGGCACGATGGACACCTTCCCCCTGCTGTCCGGCATCGACTTTCCGGCCGACCTGCGACGCTTGACGCCCGCGCAGCTGCCGGCGCTCGCGGCCGAGCTGCGGGAGTTCCTCATCCAGAGCGTCAGCACGCGCGGCGGGCATTTCGCCGCGGGGCTGGGCACGGTCGAGCTCACGATCGCGCTGCATTACGTGTTCGACACGCCGCACGACCGACTCGTCTGGGATGTGGGTCACCAGGCCTATCCCCACAAGGTGCTCACCGGCCGTCGCAACCGCCTCCATACGATCAAGCTGAAGCGCGGACTTGCGCCGTTTCCGACCCGCCACGAAAGCGAGTACGACGCCTTCGGTGTGGGGCACTCGAGCACGGCCATCAGCGCGGCGCTCGGCATGGCGATCGCGGCGGCCCGCTCGGGCACCGACCGCAGAGTCGCCGCGATCGTCGGCGACGGTGCGATGAGCGCCGGCATGGCTTTCGAGGCACTCAATCACGCGGGCTCGCTCGATGCCGATCTGCTCGTCGTGCTCAACGACAACGACATGTCGATCTCCGAGGCCGTGGGTGCGTTCTCGAACTATCTCGCGCGCCTGCTCTCCGGAAAGCTGTACTCGAACCTGCGCGAAGGCGGCAAGCGTGTCCTGCGCCGAGTGCCGACCGCGCTCGAGCTCGCCCGGCGTTCCGAGGAGCACATGAAGGGCATGGTGCTGCCCGGAACGATCTTCGAGGAGATGGGATTCAACTACCTGGGTCCCATCGACGGGCACGATATTCATGCGCTCGTCGCGACGCTCAGGAACGTGCGCAACCTCAAAGGGCCGCGGCTCCTGCACGTCGTGACGCGCAAGGGCAAAGGCTACGCGCCCGCGGAGGCCGACCCGATCAAATGGCACGGGCCGGGACCCTTCGATCCGCGCACGGGTGTGGTGTACAAGGAGAAGGCCTCCGGGCCGTCATACACGCAGGTCTTCGGCCAGTGGCTGTGCGACATGGCCGAGCGCGACCCGCGCATCATCGGCATCACCCCGGCCATGCGCGAGGGATCGGGGCTCGTCGAGTTCTCCAAGCGCTTCCCCGAGCGGTACTTCGATGTGGCGATCGCCGAGCAGCACGCCGTGACGCTCGCGGCCGGCCTCGCCTGCGACGGGTTGCGACCCGTCCTCGCGATCTACTCGACCTTCCTGCAGCGCGGGTACGATCAGCTGATCCACGACGTGGCGCTGCAGAATCTCCCGGTCGTCTTCGCGCTCGATCGCGCCGGGCTCGTCGGCGGCGACGGCGCGACGCACCAGGGCGCGTTCGATCTCACGTATCTGCGGTGCGTGCCGAACATGGTCGTGATGGCTCCGGCGGACGAGAACGAATGCCGCCAGATGCTGTACACGGCCCTGCAATGCGATGGGCCGGCGGCGGTGCGCTACCCGAAGGGGCAGGGGCCGGGAGTGCCGCTCGCGGCGGAGCTCTGCGCCCTGCCGATCGGGCGCGCCGAGATTCGCAGGTCCGGCCGCCACGGCATCGCTCTGCTCGCCTTCGGCTCGATGGTGACCGCCGCGCAGCTCATCGCGGAGCGCCACGACATGACGCTCGTCAACATGCGCTTCATCAAGCCGCTCGATGAGAGCACGATCCTCGCCATCGCCGAGCGGCACCAGGCGATCGTCACGCTCGAGGAGAACGTCATCGCCGGTGGGGCGGGCAGCGCGGTCGCCGAATGCCTCGCAACCGCGCGGGTGTGCCTCCCGATGCTCCATTGCGGCATCCCCGACCAGTTCATCGAGCACGGCTCGCGGGACGATGGCATCGCTGCCGCCGGACTCGATGCGCAGACGCTCGAGGCGACGATTCTGCGCTGGTGGCACGAGCGGGACTGGCAGCTCACGGCCTGAAGCGCCGCGCGCGCCAGGCCTCCCGCGCGCTCGAGGCTTGCGCGCGCTCTAAGCCTCCGCGCGCAGCACGACCTCTTCCGGCGTGTGGACGAAGTACCCCTGGATGTACTGCACGCCGATCTGCCACAGCACGGCCATCGTGTTGGCGTCCTCGACACGCTCCGCGATCGTCTCGATCTTGCGCCGCTTCGCCTCATCGACGAGTCTGCGCACGCGCTGCTGCAGCTCGGGATCACGCGTGAGGCTCTGCACCAGCGCGCCATCGACTTTCACGAAGTGGAGCGGGCCCGCCCCGAGCAGTGCGAGCGGATCGCGTCCGGAGCCGAAGCGCTCGAGCGCGCAGCGAAAGCCGCGTTGATGGAGCGCGGCCGCAAGCGACTGGAACGCGGCGAGCTGACTCTCGGCGACATCCTCGGGCAGCTGGAAGCACAGCCGGACGGGCTCGGCGCGCGATGCGCGCACCTGATTGTCGAGCCAGGCGAGGAACGAGGGGTCCTTCAGCGTGTCCTTGGACAGGCGCACGAACAGGCACCCGGGCTTGCGCTGCGCGGCGAACGAAAGCGACGCGCCGACCACCCAGCGATCGATGTTCTTCAGCAGATCGTTGCGCTCGGCGGCGGGCAGGAACTCGCCGGGCAGGACCTCTTTACCGTTCGGGTCGAGCATGCGGACGAGGACATCCGTCATGCCGGGATCCTCGCCCTGAAGACTCGCGATCGGCTGCTGCACGAGCCGGAAGCGGTTCTCCATCAAGGCGGCCTTGATGTGCTTCACCCAGATCATGTCGTACGACTGAACGCGCGTATCCTCGTCGGCGCGGTGTGAGGTCGCGGCCTGGTTGCCGCCGCGCGCCTGCGCCTTGCGGCAGGCGTCGATCGCATCGGCGATCGTCGAGTCCGGGTCGGACGTGCCCGGCGGCAGCATGCTCAAGCCCACCGTGCAGGTGACCGAGAACGAGCGCTCGCCGATGTGAATCATCAGCTTCGCGGCGCGCGCCACGAGCTCCTCGCTCCAGACCTCCACGTCGTGCGCGTTGCCGCGCTCGATGAGGGCGAGAAAGGCGACGCCGCCGAGACGGCCCGTGAGGTCATGCGAGCTCAGCTGCGCCTGGATCAGCCGCGCGATCTCCACGAGCACCTCCTCGCTCGCGCCGATCCCCACCTCGCGCTCGATCGCGGCGAACTTGTCCGGCCGCACCACGACCACGTAGCGCACGCCCCCGGGCGCCGGCGTCTGGAGCTTTGCCCGCACGGCTTCGAGCAGCGGCTGGCGGTACAGCATGCCCGTTGCGGGGTCGCGCTTGACGGCATCCTCGAGCTCTTGCGCGAGCTTGCTCTCGTCCTGCTGGCTCGCGGGAATCGTGAGCCTCACGCACGGCTCGCCCTCGTGCTCACCGAGCGTGAGCAGGAGCGAGATGGTGCGGCGCGAGCCGTCCGCGAAGTACCCGTTTGCGGCGAGCGTGTGATCGCTCCACCGGCCCTGCAAGCAGGCGGCGAGCGCTCCCTTGAGCGCCGCATGCGTCGATTCGTCGAACACGTCCATGATGGGCTGCCCGACGATCGCGCTGCGCTCGAACCCGAACAGCCCGAGCCAGGACGAATTGGCATCGACGACGATGCCTTCCTGCACCTGCGCGATGGCATCGGCCGAGTGCTGCAGGACGGACTCGAGCTGGCGCCGCGCATCGCGCGCGGACTTGAGCGTGCTGTTGAGCGCCCGCTCGAGACGGTGCGCGCGCAGCTCGCGTCCCATGACCGCCTGCAGCCGCGCGGGGTTCGCGAGCGTCACCATGTCGCGCGCGCCGCGCTGCATGACGAGCGCCATGCGCGTCTCGTCCACCTCGTCAGCGATGACGATGAGCGGCACGGCCGGTGCGATCTGGTCACGGATTCCGGCGATCGTCGCGAGCTCCTCCTCACCCTGCTCGGTGACGAGCAGCAGCTCGGGATTGAGCTGCGTGAGGGCATCGCCGAGATCGGGCAGCGCAGGAATCCACGTGCAATGCACGGGATGGCCGGCACGGCGAAGAATGCTGTTCACCACCTCGGCCGGGTCCCGAGAGGCGCTCAACACGATGAGCGGAACGGCGTTCTGCTCGGACAAACGCAAACTCCCTCGGCGCGCGGAGGCGGTGCGCCGGGCTCCCCGATCGATGGTGATCTGGCGCGCGCGATGATAGCCCCTCCCGCGACTCCCGCGTGCGAAACCTCTCACAATGCTTGCTCGGCCAGCCGCGAAACAGGAGCCCCGCACCGCGCGCGAGCTGCCTATTACCGGGGCAAGCGGGGCGGGAGAGGCACCTTCGCCGGTGCGCCGGCCCGCTCGCGGACCAGCCGAGGCACGAGGTAGCCCGGGAGGAGCGCGGCGAGCTCGCCTGCGATCTGCCGGGCACGTTCCTCCGCGACCTCGAAGTGCATCGTGCCGCGCACGCGATCGAGGAGGTGCAGATAGTAGGGCAGCACACCCGCCTCGAAGAGCCGTACCGACAGGGCGGCAAGCGCAGCGGCATCGTCGTTCACTGCGCGCAACAACACGGACTGATTGAGCAGCGTCGCGCCGGCCGCCCGCAGCCGCCCGCAGGCGTCGCGCACCTCATCATCGATCTCGTTGGCGTGGTTGGCGTGCAAGACGATGATCGCCGGCCAGGCGAGACCGGCGAGCCACGCGGTGAGTCCCGCGTCGACTCGCGACGGCAGCACGACCGGCAGCCGCGTATGGACGCGCAGCCGCCGCAGGTGGGGCACGGATGCGAGGGCGCGGGTGAGCGCCGTCAGGCGCACGTCGCTCAGCGAGAGGGGGTCCCCGCCGCTCAGGATGACCTCCTCGATCCCGGGGTCGCGCTCGATGTGCGCGAGCGCCTCGTGCCAGCGCGGAGCGTCCACCTGCTCGGCATACGGGAATTCCCGGCGGAAGCAGTAGCGGCAGTGGACGGCGCACGCCGAGGTGGCGATGAGCAGGGCACGGCCGCGGTACTTCCGCAGCAGCGCCGGAGCGGCGACCGCGCCTTGCTCCGCGAGCGGGTCGGCGAGGAACCCGGGATGCTCCATTTGCTCGTCCGCGACGGGCAGCACCTGGCGCAGCAGCGGATCGTTCGGGTCGCCGCGACGCATGCGCCGCACGTAGCTCCACGGAACGCGCAGGCGAAACATCTGCGCTGCGCCGTGAGCGGCGCTGGCGATCGACGGATCGAGGCCGAGCGCCGCGACGAGCGCTTGCGGGCTGCCGATCGCCTCCGCCATTTCTTTTTGCCAGGCCGATGCCGCGCGCGGCTGGCAGGCCCGATTCGATGCCAGTATCATTCCTCGACCCAAGTCGCAGCGTGAGCGCGACCCCGTATCCGCGGCGCCAGCCGGACGTTGGAATGTTCGCATCGGTCCGCCTCCAAGGCGTCTATTGTGCGGGCCTCTCTGTGAGAATGAAATGGCAAGCATCAGCACGAACGAGTTTCGCGCCGGCGTGAAGATCCTGCTCGACGGTGACCCCTACACGATCGTCGAGAACGAGATGGTGAAACCCGGCAAGGGACAGGCCTTCAACCGCGTGCGGGTGCGCAACCTGAAGACGGGGCGGGTCATCGAGCGCACCTTCAAATCCGGCGACTCGGTCGAGGCGGCGGATGTGGTCGAGATGGACATGCAGTACCTGTACCAGGACGGAGATTTCTGGCACTTCATGGTGCCCGACTCGTTCGAGCAGTACACCGCCGGCAAGGCGGCCGTGGGCGATGGCGCGATCTGGCTGAAGGATGGAACGGTCTGCATCGTCACGCTGTTCAACAACGTGCCGCTCGTCGTGACACCCCCGCCGCACATCGAGCTCAAGGTGGTCGAGACCGACCCCGGACTGCGCGGCGATACGGCAACCGGCGGACAGAAACCGGCCAAGCTCGAAACCGGCGCCATCGTGCGCGTGCCGCTCTTCATCAACGAGGGCGAGTCGATTCGCGTCGACACGCGCACGGGCGCATACATCTCGCGCGCGAAACAATAGGCGCGGTCAAGGGAACTCCCTGGCCAGAACGCCGTCAACGCGGACCGCGACTAAGCGCGCGGCGTGGGAAAGGCGAGCACGTCGTCGATGTGCCGAGCGCCCGTCGCGAGCATCACGAGGCGGTCGAACCCGAGCGCAACGCCGGCACACGGCGGCAGCCCCGACTCGAGCGCCGCGAGCAGCCGCTCGTCCATCTCCGGTGCAGGGAGTCCCCGCGCCCTGCGCTCCTCCCGGTCGCCCTCGAAGCGTGCGCGTTGCTCGATCGCGGCGGTGAGCTCCTCGAAGCCGTTCGCGAGCTCGACCCCCTCGCAGTAGAGCTCGAAGCGCAGCGCGACCCGCGCATCCTCGGGGTCGAGCCGCGCAAGCGCGGCCTGCGAGGCGGGATAGCGGTGCACGAAGGCGAGCGACCCGCGGCCGAGCTTCGGACCCACGAGCGCCGCCATGAGCAGCTCGAGCTGCTCGTCACGGGGCGCGGCGCTCGGGTACCCGAGCGGGCGCGCGGCGCGCGCGATTTCCTCGAGCTCGGCCGTCAGCGGATTGAGGCCCAGCTCGCGCTCGAAAGCATCGCGATAGGTGATGCGCTCGAGGGGGCGGTGCGCTCCGCGGGGACCGAGGAGCGCGCGTACCAGCGCCTCGACTTCGCTCATCAGGCGGTCGAGCGAGAAGCCGCGGCGGTACCACTCGATCAGCGTGAATTCGGGATTGTGGAGTGGACCGTGCTCGAACCCGCGCACGACGCGGCAGATTTGAAAGATGTCACGGGAGCCCGCCGCGAGCAGGCGCTTCATCGCGTATTCGGGCGAGGTGTGCAGGAAGTACGGTTGCGAGGCGTGCTCGAGCTCGACGCGCGCGGAGTGAATGTGGACGTCGGTGACGGCTGCGTTCACGAGCACCGGAGTGTCCACCTCCAGAACACCCTGCCGCGCGAAGAACGCGCGCACCCGCGCGAGCATGGTCGCGCGGCGCTCGAGCATGTCGAGCGTCGCCGTCGGGCGCCAGTCATCGGCGTCGCGCGTCGGCTTCATGGGACGACCCCGAGCCGCGCCAGCCGCTGTCCGACGCGGATGGGGCTGCCGGCCATCACCTGCGGAAGCCACGCGAGGCTGTCGCGCGGAAAGAGCAGGACGACCGTCGAGCCCATGTTGAAACGGCCCATCTCCTCGCCCTTCTCCAGGCGCTGCAGCGGGGAAGGCACCGGAAGGTCGCGGGCGCTGCGCGGCCTGCACGGCGTCACCTCGCCGTGCCAGCGAGTCGTCATGCTGCCGACGAACAGGGCCCCGACCAGCACCATCGCGAACGGCAGCCCGTCGCCCGTCTCGAACGCGCACGCGATCCGCTCGTTGCGGGCGAACAGCTCGGACACGGCGCGCGTCGCCGCCTCGTTGACGCTGAAGAGCCGGCCCGGCGTGTACCACGCGGCCCGCAGATCCCCCGCGACGGGCATGTGAATGCGATGATAGTTGTGGGGTGCCAGATACAGTGTCGCGAAGGCTCCCCCGCGCAGGCGCTCGATCCATTCCCGGTGTCCGCCGAGCAGCGCATCGAGGCGGTAGCTCTTGCCCTTCGCCTGCAGGAGGGTCAGACCATCCATCTGACCGATCTGGCTCACGGTGCCGTCGACCGGCGACACGACGGCCCCGTCCTCGCGATCGATGGCGCGCGCGCCCGGCTGCAGCGCGCGGGTGAAGAATGCGTTGAAGCTCTCGTAGCGCCGCGGGTTCGATTCGCACGCATCGCCCATCTCCGGTCGAAAGCGACGGACGAATGCGCCGATCAGGGCATTCTTCACCGGCGCCACGCGGCTGCGCGTCAGGCGATGAACCACTCGCGACAGGGCGTGCTGCGGCAGCAGCCGCTGCGCCGCGAGCGAGAGCCGCGCGCGCACCGGCGCCCGTGGCACGGCCGCCGAGCCGCTCGTCATGACCCCACGGCGGCCGCGCTCCGATGCAGATCCTCCGCGAGGCGCGTGGCATCGAACGGAGCGGTGAAGACGGCGACGATACGTCCGGTCCGATCGAGGAGGAACGCGACGGGCGAGTGGTCGATCGTGTAGTCTCCGCCCGGCAGATCCACTCGCTCATGCGCGACGCCAAAGCGCGCCGCGAGACCATCGAGCGCACGCTCCGATCCGGTCAGTCCCACGAATCGTGCATCGAACGCACGGAGGTACGCCGCGAGCACCGCGGGCCGGTCACGCGCGGGATCGACCGTGACGAAGATCACGCGCAGATGCGGTACGGCGGCGACCCGCTCGACCTGCGCGAGCAGTGCGAGTGTCGCCGGACACACGTCGGGACAATGCGTGAATCCGAAGTAGACGAGCGCGGGCGCGCCACGCAGGCGCTGCTCGGTGAAGGCGGCGCCGCTTTGATCCACGAGCGCGAAGGCTCCAATCGAGCGCGGCCGCGGCAGCCACGTGCCGCTCGCGAGCCGCGGGACGCTCGCGCGGTCGAGCTCGCGGCCGATCCACAGGCCGGAAACGGCGGCGCACAGCGCGAGGCAGGCGACGAGTATCCACGCGAAGCGCACGGGCATGAGCAAATTATCCCATAAAGAAGCTGCCGCACCGGCGCGGCGAGCGTCGCGCGCCGTCCGCTCGGGCGCGCGGAGCGAGCCGCTGCGCGTGGGCGAGCTGATCGATCAGGGTGCGCGCGCGCTCGCGCGCGCCCGAGTGTGCTTCGGCCACGGGACCGACAATGCGTGGGACGAGTCGGCGGCGCTCGTGTGGCATGCGCTCGCACTGCCCCGGCCGGCCTCGCCGCGCACGTACACGCGACGTGTGAGCCCGGGTGCCGCGCAGCGCACCCGGGCCCTCATCGCGCGGCGCATCGCGGAGCGCATTCCGGCGGTCTACCTGACCGGAAGGACGTGGTTCGCCGGTCTCGAGCTGCATGTCGATCCGCGCGTGCTCGTGCCGAGGTCGCCGCTCGCCGAGCTCATCGAGCGTCGGTTCGCGCCCTGGATCGAGCCCGGACGCGTGCGCCGGGTGCTCGATCTCGGCACCGGGAGCGGTTGCATCGCGATCGCCTGTGCGAAGGCGTTCCCGCGCGCGCGGGTGGACGCGAGCGATGTGTCCGCGCAGGCGCTCGCCGTCGCGCGCCGCAACGTGCGCCGGTACCGCCTGCGGGGGCGTGTGCGGCTCATCAAATCCGACCACTTCCACGCACTCGCCGCGCGCCGCTACGATATCATCGTGAGCAATCCGCCTTATGTGGGCGCGCGCGAGCTCGCGGCATTGCCGCCCGAGTATGCTCACGAGCCCGCGCTCGCGCTCGCCGCAGGACGCGACGGGTTGCGCTCGGTGCGCGTCATTCTGCAGGCGGCGGGCGCGCACCTGCGGCCGGGCGGTATCCTCGTCGTCGAGGTGGGGAACACCGAGGGAGCCGTGCGGCGCGCCTTTGCGCGCATGCCGTTCATCTGGCTTCAATTCGAGCGCGGCGGCGGCGGAGTCTTTCTGTTGACGGCGGAGCAACTCGCACGGCGGCGCCTCGCGCGACGGTTGCGGTGATCTCGGAATGTCCGGAAATACGATCGGCAAGCTCTTCACGGTCACGACGTTCGGCGAGAGCCATGGCCCCGCCATGGGCTGCATCGTCGACGGCTGCCCCCCGGGTCTACCGCTCGGTGAGGAGGATCTGCAGGCCGACGTCGATCGGCGACGCACCGGTGTGTCGCATTTCGTGAGTCAGCGCCGCGAGAGCGACCGCGTGCGCATTCTCTCGGGCGTGTTCGCAGGCGCAACGACCGGAACCCCCATCGGCATTCTCATCGAGAACACCGACGCCCGCTCGCGGGACTACGAGAAGTTGAAGGACCGCTTCCGGCCGGGACATGCGGACTACACCTATCAGCAGAAGTACGGCACGCGCGACTACCGCGGCGGAGGGCGCTCCTCTGCGCGCGAGACCGTGATGCGGGTTGCAGCCGGGGCGATCGCGCGCAAGTACCTCGCGCAGCGGCTGGGGGTGCGCATCCACGGCTATCTGAGCCAGGTCGGGTCGCTGCGCCTCGATCCCGTCGATCCCGCCTTCGCGTACCAGAACCCGTTCTTTTGCCCCGACCCCGCGCGCGTCCCCGAGCTCGAGGCGCTCATCTGGAAGATCCGCAGCGCTGGCGATTCGGTCGGCGCGCGGCTCACGGTCGTCGCGACGGGCGTTCCGCCCGGGCTCGGCGAGCCGGTGTTCGATCGGCTCGATGCCGACATCGCGCACGCGCTGATGAGCATCAACGCCGCGAAGGCCGTCGAGATCGGAGCGGGAACCCGTGCAACCGAGCAGCAAGGGAGCGAGCATCGGGATGAGCTCACGCCCGAGGGCTTCGCGAGCAATCACTCGGGAGGTGTGCTCGGTGGAATCTCCTCGGGTCAGGACATCGTGGCGCACGTATCGCTCAAGCCGACCTCGAGCATCCAGGTCCCCGGCAGGACCGTCGACCTCGAGGGTCGGGCCACCGAGATCGTCACCACCGGCCGTCACGACCCCTGCGTTGGCCTGCGCGCCGTGCCCATCGCCGAGGCGATGCTCGCCATCGTGCTCACGGACCATTACCTCCGGCACCGCGCGCAAAATGCCGACGTGACCTCATCGACGCCCGTGATCGCAGCCGCGAGACCTGTGATGCCGAAGTGATGCGGGAAGCGGGAAAACGCTGCGAATGTGCTCGTCATCACACCTCGAGCGTCGCCTTGCGGCACCGGCAAAAGCCACCCAGTCAGCGAAACGCGACACAGTTTATGTCCGACGGATCGTTGAAGATATGTCGCGGCGCGCCGAGTGTCGCTCTCAACGAATCGCGCTCACAAGTGATATTGCCGTCCATTGCGCGGATGGGTGAAGTGCTGTACAAAGACTTGTTTTGGCTAGTTTTTTTGGACAACCAATGCTATTCGGGGTGTCGTGATGGTTGCCAAGTCCCTTAGGTGGGTGCTGGCGGGACTCGCCGCCTGTCCGCCCGCGGCGATGGCGCTCGGTCTCGGAGACATCCATCTCCTGTCGACCCTCGACGCGCCGCTCAACGCCGAGATCGAGCTGATCGGTGCAACGCCCGATGAGCTCGCGAGCCTGAAGCCCGAGATCGCCTCGCGCGAGATCTTCAGTCAGCACGGCCTCGACTGGTCGGAGGCTTTATCCGGCGTGACGCTGCGCGCGGTACACACCGCCGACGGTCGCGATGTGATCAAGCTGCAGTCGACCGAGCCCATCACGGAGCCGTTCATCACGCTGCTCGTCGAGGTCGACTGGGACCGCGGCAGGCTGGTACACGAGTACGACGTGCTGCTCGATCCGCCGCTGTACACGCCCAACCAGGGACAAGCGGCGCATGCACCCGTTGCAGCGCCCGTCTCGGGTTCCGAGGCGCACGAGGGAAGCGTCGAGCGCACCGCGCCCGCGCCCGCGCCCGCTGCCGCGGCTCCGCAAGCGCCCGCGGCGGCGAGCGAGACCGCGGGTGCGAGCTCCGGCGGCGCCTCCGGCGCGAGCAGCAGCTCATCCGATTCCTACGACGTACACCGTGGCGACACGCTCTCAGGGATCGCCGCGCGCTTTGCCGGCGGGGGGCGTGCCGATCAGCAGCGCTGGATGGTGGCGGCTTACCAGTCGAACCCCAGCGCCTTCGTGAGCAACATGAATCTGCTGCGCGCCGGGGCGGTGCTACGCATCCCGAGCTCGGCCGAAGTGGCGGCGGTCTCCCCCTCCCAGGCATCCTCCGAGGTGCATCGCCAGTACGCCGCGTGGCGCTCGGGGCCGGCGCAGCAAGCGAGCGGCACGGAGCAACCGGGACAGCTGCGTCTCGTCGCGCCGGGCGAGGCGTCTTCCACCGCGGGCGCCGCGGGTGCAGGCGCGTCCACGGGTTCCCGCTCGGATGTGAAAGCGCTCCAAGGCGAGGTCCAAGATCTCAAGACGCAGCTCAGCGAGTCGCACCGCCTGCTCGAGGTGCAAAACGCCGAGCTGGCCGATTTGCGCGCCAAGCTCGCGGCCCGTCAGGCGGGCGCGGCGGCGACGAGCCCGGCGCAAACGAGCCTCGCGAGCGCATCCTCCGCCGCGGCGCAACCTCCGGCAGCGCCGCCTTCCGCTGGCCAGGCGAGCGAGTCGGTATCGGCGGCCGCACCGCCGCCCCCGGCGGCTGCGAGCTCCGCATCGATGAGCAGCGCCGCGCCGCTCGCCGCCGCGAACGCACCCGGTGCCCACAAGCCTGCGCGGCATCCGAAGGTCCTCCGACCGGCCGTGCCCCAGACGTCCTGGCTCACCTCTCTCATGGGCCTGTGGTGGGTGCTCGCGCTCGGAATCGTCGCGGTCCTCGGGTTCTTCGGCGTGCGCGCCTGGTCGGCGCGGCGCGCCGCCGGCTTCGACGATTCACTCGGGCGCCTGGCCGAGGCGGGCGCCGCCTCGCGCCCGCACGACCACGAGCCCTCGTTCACCGATACCGCAACCACTCCGCAGCTCGCCCCTCGGGAGAGCAACTTCCTGGTGGAGGAGTCCGGCACGCACGAGCGGCCGCGCATCGGCGGTGCCGCCGCCGCGGCGGCCCGCCGCGTCGAATCCGACGAGACCATCAGCGCGGAGACCGCCATCAACCTCGACCAGGGAGATCCGCTCGCCGAGGCGGACTTCCACATGGCGTACGGGCTCTACGACCAGGCGGCGGACCTCATCCGCATCGCCATCCAGCGCGAGCCCGCGCGTCGCGACCTGAAGCTGAAGCTGCTCGAGGTGTTCTTCGTCTGGGGCAACAAGGAGCAGTTCCTGCAGACGGCGCGCGACCTCGCCGCCACGCGCGAGCAGGCCGCGCCGGGTGAGTGGGAAAAGATCGTGATCATGGGCAAGCAGCTGGCGCCGGACGATCCGCTGTTTGCGGGCGGCGCCGCGGTGAGCGGCGCGGCGGCGGGCGGCGTCGACCTCGATCTCGAAGGCGGCCAGCACCGCGTGGATTTCGACATCCTCGGAGAGCCGATCGCCCACGGGCAGGAGGGTGTGGATCTCGACATCGGCACGGCGATCGGCGAGCGGGATCCGAAGGCGGAGACGGCCGCCCACCAGGCGACCGACAAGAATCTCGCGCTGGATGACAGCGCCGTGCTCACGGAGGAGACCACGGCCGAGCGCGAGGTCATCACGCCCACGCGCCAGATGACACAGCAAATGACGGCGAAGCTCGAGAGCACGCTCGGTAACACCCGCGAGATGAGCACCCGCGAGATGACGATGCGCACTCGCGAGATGACCCAGGCAACGCGCGAGCTCACGCAAGCGACGCGCGAGCTGACCTCCACGTTCGATCGCAATAATTGGGAGTCGCAGGGCGCGAGCGGCGAGGTGCCGACGGTCGAGCAGCCGGCGCTGCAGTCGCCGGAAACCTCGACCATTCGCCGCAAGGTGGAGATGGCGCTCAAGCAAGGGGCCGGCGAGCACACGACCGAGGTGGCGATCGACGATCTCGGGCTCGATCTCAACGCGCTCGAGCCCGACGCTCACGGCGCCGCCGCGGGCCGGCCGGAGGGCGGCCTCGGAGCCGATGCGCCGACGCTCGTCGCGGGACTCGATGAGCGCTCGCGCCGCGACATGGAGTCGGCGCAGGGCGGGGAGCTCAAGATCTCCGAAACCGGCAGCTGGCACTTCGATGACGACCCCTTCGCGGGCAACGGTGCCGCGGAGCGGGGCGGCGAGGCGGCGGAGCTCGCTTCGCTCAAGTCCTCGGCAACCGTCGACTTCGAGGTGGGTGAGCCCGATGCGGTGGCGCACGGCAACGGCGCGCATGGCGCCACAGGCCTCGACATGGACGTGGGTACGGCAACCTCGCCCGATATCGCTTATACCGCGACCCAGCGGCTCGGTTCGGATGATCTGGCCCTGCCGGATCTCGAGCCGGTGACCATGAGCGAGGTCGGCACGAAGCTCGATCTCGCCCGGGCCTACATGGATATGGGTGACCCCGAAGGCGCGCGCAACATCCTGGAAGAGGTTCTGAACGAGGGCTCGGTGGCGCAGAAGCAGGAGGCGGAGCGCCTGATCGCGTCACTGCCCGGCTGATGCCGCGCATCGCCGTCGGGATCGAATACCACGGCGGGGCTTATGCAGGCTGGCAGGTCCAGCCCGGTTTGCGCACGCTCCAGGGCGTGCTCGAGGCCGCCGTCGGCCGTGTCGCCGCACAGCCCATCAAGCTCACTTGCGCGGGTCGAACGGACGCCGGCGTACACGCGGTCGGCCAGGTCGCACACTTCGATACCGAGGCCCGGCGGACGCCCCGCGGCTGGATGCTCGGCACCAACACCTATCTTCCGCCCGATGTGAGCGTGCGCTGGGCACGGGAGGTGCCCGCGCACTTTCACGCCCGCCACAGCGCCCAGAGCCGCACGTACTGGTACCTGGTCGCCAATGGGCTCGGCCGCTCGGCGCTCGCGGCCGGGCGCGCGGCCATGATCCATCCGCCCCTCGATGCGCAGCGTATGGGTGCGGCGGCCCGCCTGCTGCTCGGGGAACACGACTTCAGCGCGTTTCGAGCCGCGGAGTGTCAGGCGCGGTCCCCGGTTCGCCGCCTGGAGGAGCTGGCGGTCGTGAGGCACGGCGATTGGCTCGCGATCCGGGCGACCGCCAACGCGTTTCTGCACCACATGGTGCGCAACATCGCCGGGCTGTTGATCGCCGTCGGCCAGGGCAAGGCGCCCCCCGAATGGGCGGCCGCGGTGCTCGAATCGCGCGATCGCACGCGCGGCGCCGCCACGGCTGCGCCCGAGGGGCTGTACCTGTGGAGCGTGCGCTACGCGCCCGAGTTCGATCTGCCGAGTGCCCCGCGGTCCTCATGGGCTATGATTCCGGGCTCGTATGTCGTGGTTTGAGAAGATCATGCCCTCGCGAATCAAGACCGAGCGCCGCAAACGCTCGGTACCCGAGGGGCTGTGGATCAAATGCCCGGCCTGCGACGCCGTCCTGTATCGGGCCGAGCTCGAGCGCAACCTCTATGTGTGCCCGAAGTGCAGCCACCACATGCGCATCGGGGCGCGCGAGCGCCTCACCTTCTTCCTCGACCCCGGCGAGAACCTCGAGATCGGAGCGGGCATCTCCCCGGAGGATGCGCTCAAGTTTCGCGACAGCAAGCGCTACAAGGACCGCCTCGCGCAGGCGCAGAAAGCGACCGGCGAGAAGGACGCCATGGTCGTGCTCGCCGGTAAGCTGCGCGGACTCCCGGTGGTCGCCTGTGCGTTCGAGTTTCAGTTTCTCGGGGGCTCCATGGGCTCGGTCGTGGGGGAGCGCTTCAAGCGTGCCGTCGATTACTGCATCGAGCACCGCGCGCCGCTCATCTGCTTCTCCTCGAGCGGCGGGGCGAGGATGCAGGAGGCGCTCTATTCACTGCAGCAGATGGCGAAGACGAGCGCGGCGCTCGCGCGGCTCGCACAAGCGCATCTGCCCTACGTGTCGGTGCTGACGGACCCGACGACCGGGGGCGTGTCGGCAAGCCTCGCGATGCTCGGGGACCTCAATCTCGCCGAGCCGCGCGCGCTCATCGGCTTCACGGGACCGCGCGTGATCCAGCAAACCATGCGCGAGACGCTGCCCGAGGGCTTTCAGCGCAGCGAGTTCCAGCTCGAGCACGGCGCGCTCGACATGATCGTCGACCGGCGCGACATGCGCGATCGAATATCCGCGCTCCTGCGCCTGCTCTCCAAGCTCCCCCCACCGGTCGAAGCGTGACGCTGTCCGAGTGGCTCGAGCGCCAGGAGTCGGTGCATTCGCGCAGCATCGACCTGGGGCTCGAGCGCGTCGCCACCGTCGCGCGCGCGCTCGATATCGATCGGCCACCCTATCGGGTGATCACGGTCGGCGGCACGAACGGCAAGGGCTCGACGGTCGCCTACGTCGAGGCCATTCTGCGCGCCGCGGGGCATCGCACCGGCTCGCTCACCTCGCCGCACCTGCTCCGTTACAACGAGCGCGTGCGGCTGAACGGCGCACAAGCCTGCGACGAGGCGCTCGTCAGCGCCTTCGAGCGCATCGAGCGCGGACGCGGCCGCACGACCCTCACCTTCTTCGAGTACAACACGCTCGCGGCGCTGCTCGTCTTTGCCGATGCCGCGGTGGAGGTGGCCGTGCTCGAGGTTGGGCTCGGCGGGCGCCTCGATGCGACCAACGTGGTCGACCCCGAGGTGTCCGTGGTGTGCTCCGTCGGATTCGATCACCGCGACTGGCTCGGCGATACGCTCGAGGCGATCGGCGCCGAGAAGGCCGGCATCTTCCGTGCGGATCGACCGGCCGTGCTCGGCACCGCAGAGATGCCGGCCAGCGTCTATGCGGCGATCGCGCGGCTGCGCGCGCGGCCGGTCGTCGCGCAGCGCGACTTCACGTGGACCGTTGCGGGCGATCGCTGGAGCTATCACGGTCTCAGCGCGCGGCTCGAGGACTTGCCGGCGCCGGCGCTGGTGGGGGCGATTCAATTCGGCAACGCCGCGACCGCGCTCGCGGCGTACGAATCGTTGCCCGGCGCTCGAGCGCTCACGCTCGCGCAGGCGAGCGCGGCGCTGCGCAGCGTGCATCTGCCGGGGCGGTTTCAAATCGTTCGGCTGCCGGGACACGGCCCGGGCGACCCGGTCGAGTGGATCCTCGACGTGGCCCACAACGAGCCTGCGGCCGAGGTGCTCGCCGAGAATCTCAGAGCCCGCCCCGTCGCGGGAAGGACCTACGCGGTCTGCGGCATTCTCAACGACAAGGATGCCGCAGCGATCGCTCGGATGCTCGCGACCGTCTGCGACGAATGGATCGTCTGTGCGTTGCCGGGACCGCGCGGCTCGACGGCGCGCGAGCTCGCCCGTCGACTCGCCGGCACGGTGACGGCGCCCCTGCTCGCGGATTCCGTTGACGAGGGCTGCGCGCTGGCGCGCGCACGCGCCGGTCCCGGCGATCGAGTGGTCGTGTTCGGCTCGTTCGTGACAGTCGGCTCGGCGCTGCAATGGGTCGGCTATACTGAAGAGGATACCGGCTTCCGGCTCGTCCGCGAGTACGCTTGAATTGGCCGTCCAGCGCCCGCACGTCGACCTCAGAGCCAAGGAGCGATTGACCGGCGCGGTCATCCTCGTGGCGTTGATTGTGCTGCTCGTTCCGGAGCTGCTCTCCGGACCTGGCCAGCGCGTGACCCGGACGGCCGAAGCGAGCGATGAGCCGCCGCTTCGCTCGGTGACGATGGAGCTCAACGACGAGCTGAGAGGCGCGGCGGCCGCGCGGTCGGATGCCGAGCTGGTGGCGCCGCCGTCGGCCGCGAGCGCATCGACGGGGAGCGGTTCGGGCGGGGCCAGCGTGGCCGCGCAATCGAGCGCCTCCGCGCCGACCTTGCGGGCCCCGCCGGCCGTGGCGGCCCCGCAGCCGCAGCCGCAGCCGCCGGCGAGGGCGCTTGCCGCTCGCGAGCCGGCGAGGGCCGCCGTGAGCGTGCGCGCAGCGCGCACGGCGCGGCCGCAACCGCTCGCCGCCTCCGGCGGATGGTCGGTGCAGGTCGGAAGCTTCGAGGGTCGCGAGCATGCCGATCGATTCGTCGCTCGCTTGAAGCGCGCCGGTTTTGCCGCATTCGTGACGGAAAGCGCAGCGCATGGGCGAAAGTGGTATCGCGTCCGCGTCGGTCCCGAACGGGATCGGACGGCTGCGCGGGCGATGGCCGTCCGCTTGCAGGCGGCGGGACACCCCGCCTCGATCGTCTCCCCATAGGCTTGAGCTCGCTGCCGGGTGTGACAGGCGCGACTTTTGCGGACTGCGCAGTCGTCAGCGCGCAAGTCCCGCAAGCTGCTAGTACAATCCGCGCGGCGTTTGGGTTGGATTGTTGCGGGCGCTCATGATCGCAGTCGATTATCTGATCGTCGCTCTCGTGGTGATCTCCGCCATCGTCGGACTCGCGCGTGGGCTGCTGCGCGAGGCGATCGCGCTCCTCAGCTGGATCATCGCGCCGGTGCTCGCGTGGCACTTCTCCGGTACGCTCGAGCCGCATCTCGGCGGGACGCTCGCCGAGCCGCACGTCGCGCCCTGGGCGGCGCGCGGCATCCTGCTCTTCGCCGTGCTGCTCGTCGGGGCGGGCATCGGCGCACTCGTCGTCTCGTTCGTACGGCTGTCGCTTTCCGGCGCCATGGATCACTTTCTCGGGCTCGTCTGCGGATTGCTGCGCGGCCTCGTGACCCTCGGCGTGCTCGTGCTCTTCTGTCAAATGCTGCGGCTCGACGGCGAGCACTGGTGGCGCAGATCGCTCCTGATACCGTACGGGGTGCACGCCGCGGGCGCCGTGGGCTTGCTGGTGGGCCGTGGGCTCGAGCATCGTGAACCCGCGCTCGTCGCAGCGCTCGATCCGGGCGCGGCGCGCTAGGGGGCCGTCATGTGCGGAATCGTCGGCATCGTTGGCACCAGCCCCGTCAATCAGCGGCTATACGATGCGCTCACGGTGCTGCAGCATCGCGGCCAGGACGCTGCGGGGATCGTCACCGTCTGCGAAGGCGAGCTCAATGTTCGCAAGGGCAGCGGTCTGGTGCGCGATGTGTTCCAGCAGCATCACATGCTCGAGCTGCGGGGCGAGATCGGCATCGGGCACGTGCGCTACCCGACCGCCGGGTGCGACAGCGCCTCGGAGGCGCAGCCGTTCTACGTCAATGCACCCTACGGGATCTGCCTCGCGCACAACGGCAACTTGACCAACGCGCGCGAGCTCGCGGAGGTGCTGACGCGCGAGGACCGCCGCCACCTCAACACGACATCCGACTCCGAGGTGCTGCTCAACGTGTTCGCCTCGGAGCTGGAACGCATCGGCACGTCGCGTGTGACGCCGGGCGATGCGTTCGCGGCTCTCGATGCCGTCTATCGCCGCTGCCGCGGCGGCTATGCCGTCGTCGCCCTGGTCATCGGCCATGGCGTGCTCGGATTTCGCGACCCCCACGGCATTCGACCGCTCGTGCTCGGGCAGCGCGAGACCGCGCGCGGCTGCGAATGGATGCTCGCCTCCGAGAGCGTCGCGCTCGACATGCTGTCCTTTCGGCTCGTGCGCGACATCGGCCCCGGTGAGGCGGTGTTCATCGACGAGCAGGGCCGGCTCCATTCGCATCAATGCGTGCCCGCCGTCCGCTACACGCCTTGCATCTTCGAGTACGTCTACTTCGCCCGCCCGGACTCGATCATCGACAACATCTCGGTGTATCGCGCGCGCATGCGCATGGGCGATCGGCTGGCGGAGAAGATCCTGCGCGAGCGCGCCGCGCACGATATCGACGTGGTCATCCCCATTCCCGACACGAGCCGCACGAGCGCACTGCAGGTCGCCCAGCGGCTCGGGATCAAGTACCGCGAAGGGTTCACGAAGAACCGCTATATCGGGCGCACGTTCATCATGCCGGGCCAGGAGATGAGAGAGCGCTCGGTACGCCGCAAGCTCAATGCGATCGACCTCGAGTTCCGCGGGAAGAACGTCCTGCTGGTCGACGACTCGATCGTGCGTGGCACCACGTCCGCGCAGATCGTCGAGCTCGCGCGCGAGGCCGGCGCGAAGAAGGTGTACTTCGCCTCCGCCGCCCCGCCGGTGCGCTTTCCGAACGTCTACGGCATCGATATGCCCGCGGTGAGCGAGCTCATCGCGAACCACCGCACCCAGGAGGACATCCGGGGCTTCATCGGCGCGGACTGGCTGATCTATCAGGATCTCGACGATCTCGTCGCCGCCTGCCGGCACGACGATGCGCAGGTCACCGAGTTCGACACGTCGTGCTTCTCGGGTGAGTACGTCACCGGCGATGTGACGCCGGAGTACCTCGAGCAGCTCGAGCTCGCGCGCTCCGATGCAGCGAGGGCGCTGCGTCGCGACGAGCGCCGCGCGCCCCTGCGCGTCGTGCGCGGGTCGTGAAGGGTCGAGCGGCCGCCTCACCGGCACGATGCGAAGTCGCCGCGGAGACCGAGCCGCGGCGTCGAGTCCTCCTCGAGCTGCTGCAGGCCGCGCTCACTGCGGTCGACGGGCGTCGCTGCACGTTCGAGGCGCTGCGCGCCGATCCCTTGCAGCATCGATTGGTGCGCGGACCGTGCTGGGTCGCGGCCGTCGGCAAGGCGGCTGCGCGGATGGCACTCGGCGCGGGCGATGCGCTCGGCGGGGCGCTCGAGCGCGTCCTCATCATCACCAAGGACGGGCACGTGGATGCCGAGGCCTGCAAACTGCCGCACGTGGAGGTATTCGAGAGCGGGCATCCCGTGCCGGATCAGCGCTCGCTCGATGCCGGTGCGCATCTGGTGCGCTTCGTGAGCGAAATCCCCTGCGCCGCACAGCCACTGCTGCTCATCTCGGGCGGCGCATCGAGTCTCGTCGAGGCGCTGGTGCCCGGGGCGACGCTCGCCGACTTGCAGCGGCTCAACCAGGAAGGGCTCGCACAGGGGCTCTCGATCGCGGCGCTGAACGCGCGCCGCCGGGAGATATCACGGATCAAGGGCGGCGGCCTCGCCGCGCTGCTCGCAGGGCGGGAGGGGATCGCGCTCTTCATCTCGGATGTGCCCGACGACGATCCCGCGGTCATCGGCTCCGGGCTTCTCGGCCCTGCGCTCCTCGGCCCCGCGCGCCACACCGGAAACGCACCGCCCGGAGATGCGATCGAGCGGGTGGTCGTCGCCTCCGTCGCGACGGCGCTCGGCGCCGTGCGCGCGCGGGCGGCGGGCCTCGAGACGCGGATCGCGCCCGATCGATTCGCCGGCGCAGCCGAAGCCCTCGCCGCGCGCTTCGCGCACGAGCTGACCGTCGGGGCATCGGGCGTCTGCGCGTGGGGCGGCGAATCGGCCATCGAGCTGCCGCAGCGCCCGGGCCGCGGGGGACGCAATCAGCATCTCGCGCTGGCGGTCGCGCGGCGCATCGCCGGCCAGGATCTGTTCCTCCTCGCCATCGGCACGGACGGCACGGATGGCCCGACGGCCGATGCCGGTGCGCTCATCGACGGGAGCACGTGTGCCCGGGTGGCGCGCGCGGGTCTCGACGTGGAGGATTGCCTGCGCCGAGCGGACTCCGGTTCTGCGCTGGCCGCCGCAGGCGACCTGGTGCGCACCGGTCCGACCGGCACGAACGTCGGCGATCTCGTCATGGGTTTGAACCTATCGAAGGCTGCGGCCGGGGCGTGGTTAAATGCTGCCGCGCCCAATGGACGAAGGCCCGATGCGGCTGTTGATCATCGCTGATGATCCGAGATACCGCGCGCTGCTCGAGCAGCATGTCGGCTGTCGCTGGCCGCACGCCGCGTGCGTGGCCTACGATGCGGCGGCTCGCGGCCCGCTCGCGCCCGAGATTCGTGCACACGGTTTCGATGCGGTGCTGCTCGGCTGTCCGCTGCGGCTCGACTGGCTCGAGGACCTCGCACAGCGCCCCGGATTCCCACCGATCCTGTTCTTCAGCCGCCGCGCCGATGACGACTTCGGGCGGCGCGCGGGCGCGCTCGGCGCGAGCGGCGTGTTCGGCGCGGAGAAGATCGAGCATGGCGCGCTCATCGCAGCGCTCGCCGCCGTCGCCGAGCAGCAGCAACGGGCGCGCGAGCAGCGTGCCGCGGAGGGCTTCGAGACCTGCCGCTTCAGCGGCGCGCGCATTCCCGCGTATCGCCGCGTCCGCCGGCTCGCGAGCAGCCGCATCTCGGAGCTCTACCTCGCGGAAAGCGAGCTCGATCCGACCCTCGTCGCGGTCAAGGTGGCCCGCGAGCGACTGAAGGAGAGCGAGCTCGATCCCGCCTTTCAGCGCTTCGCCCGGGAGCACGAGATCATCCAGCGCATCCACCTGCAGTGCCCCGGGCTGCTGCGCCTGCTCGAGGTCGGCGTGAGCGACCAGCGCGCCTACCTCGTGATGGAATACTTCGTCGGCGGGGACCTGCGCAAGCGAATTCGGGCCGGGATGACCCCGGCGAACGCCTTGAGGCTCGGGCTGCAGCTGGCGCGCGCGTTGCAGCCGATTCACGCCGCGGGCGTGATTCATCGCGACTTGAAGCCGGGCAACGTGATGTTCCGCGAGGACGGCTCGCTCGTCGTGATCGACTTCGGGCTCGCGCAGGAGGCGGCGCCGAGGCATCCGACCGGCGCCGATGTGATCAGCGGGACTCCGCAGTACATGAGCCCGGAGCAGGGGCATGGGGAACCGATCGACGCCCGCAGCGATCTGTACAGCCTCGGAGTGATGCTGTACGAGATGCTGAGCGGGCGAAAGCCCTATGCCGCCGCAAGTCCGATGGGCATCGTCTACATGCACCGCAATGCTCCGCTGCCCATCCTGCCCGAGCCGCTCGCGAAGCTGCAGCCGCTCGTGAACCGGCTGCTCGCCAAAGAGCCCGCCGACCGGTTCGAGAGCGCCGCCGCCGTGGCGGCCGCTTTGCAGCAGGCGCTGCGCGATCTCGACTCGCCCGAGCTTGCGGCGTGAGTCGCGCGCACGAGGACATCCTCTCGGCGCCGACCCCGGCCGCCTGGGTGGACGCCGCCGTCGAACGCTGGCCGGAGCTGCTGCTCGACCACGCCGCCTGTGAGAAGAAGGCGGCCTCGACGGCCCTGGCACTGATGTTCAGCTATCCCGAGGACCGTCCGCTCAGCGCCGCGCTCGCGCGACTCGCGCGCGAGGAGTTGCGCCACTTCGAGAGGGTGCAGGCGCTGTTGCACTCCCTCGGCGTGCCGTGCGAGCGCCGCAAGCCCGGTCGGTATGCGGCAGGCTTGCGCGCCGCGCTGCGCACCACCGATCCCGGCCGCAAGCTCGATCTGTTGCTCGCCGCGGCGCTGATCGAGGCGCGCTCCGCCGAGCGCTTCCGGCTGCTCGCGCCGCGCCTGCCGGGCGAGCTCGGCAGGCTCTATGCGCAGCTCGAGCGCGCGGAGGCGCGCCACTTCGAGCGTTACGTTCAATTCGCGCGGCTCGAGGCCGAAGCTGACTGGCGGGCGCGGTTGCGGGCCCTCGCCGCGCGCGAGGCGGAGCTTGCGACCGCACCGGACACCGAGCTGCGGTTTCACTCCGGCGCGCCGGTGCTTCACGCGAACAATTCATTACAGGCGAATCCGCAGGGCGGTCTTAGGCTCCCAGGTAGGGTGACACGCGCATGAACGACCGACCGCATCTGCTCATCGTCGACGACGACCGTGAGATTCGCACGCTGCTCGGCCAGTACTTCGAGACGCACGGTTTCCGCACCACCGTCGTGGCCGAAGGCAAGTCGATGCGCAAGGTGCTGCAGCAATCGCACGTCGATCTGCTCGTGCTCGACCTGATGCTGCCCGGAGAGGACGGTCTTGCCATCTGCCGCGATCTGCGCACGCGCTCCCAGGTGCCGATCATCATGCTCACCGCGCGAGGGGACGACGTCGATCGCATCGTCGGGCTCGAGGTGGGGGCGGACGACTACGTGCCGAAGCCGTTCAACCCGCGCGAGCTCCTCGGTCGCGTGAAGGCGGTGCTGCGCCGCGCCGCGCACGCACCGCGCGATCCCGATCCGGCTTCCGTCCGCGGCTTCAAGTTCGCGGGCTGGCAGCTCGACACGATCAGCCGCTCGCTCACCGATCCGTCCGGTGCCAGCGTGGCGCTCTCGGGGGCCGAGTACCGGCTGCTCGCGGTGCTGCTCGCCTCACCCAACCGTGTCCTCTCGCGCTCCCAGCTGACCGAGCTGCTGCGCGGCCGCGAGGCCGATCCGCTCGACCGCAGCATCGATGTGCGGGTGAGCCGCCTGCGCCAGATCCTGGGAGACGACGCCCGCGCGCCGCAGATCATCAAGACCGTCTACGGAGAGGGTTATGTCGTCGGGGTCGGCGTCGAAGCCTATTGAAGCGCCGTCCGCCGAGCAGCCGAGGGAGCCGGGGCCGCCCGATGCGAGACCGGTCGAGGCCTGGTGGCGTTCGTTGCGGCCGTGGCCGCGCTCGCTGTTCGGCCGACTGCTCGTCTCGGTGCTCGCGGCCGTCTTCCTCGCGCAGGCTCTGGCGTTCACGCTCGTCGCGCGCGAGCGCAACCGGTTTCTCGTCGAAGGCAACGTTCGCGAGTGGTCGCGCCGCATCGTCGATCTCACCTACGCGCTGCAGGCGCTCGGTCCCGAGGAGCGCTCGCTCGCGCGCGCCCAGCTCGAGCGCTGGCCGCCGCACGGTCGCGCGCCCTTCGGGCTGCTCCGACCGCCCCTCGAGCCGGGACGCGAGCTGCCGGACGGTGTGGGCGGGCGCCCCGGCGAGGCGCACGAGCCCTACACCGAGTCCGCGCCGCGACGCGCGGGCACAGGTGGCGCCCCGATCTCGGCGGCCAACTTCCGCCAGGCGCTCGAGCAGCAGGTGCAATCGCAGCTCGGAGCGGACTACGGGGTCGTGGTCACGCCCACGACGCACCTCGCGGAGCGCGTCATCAGCGTCACGCGTCAACCGCCGGAGGGCTACGAGCTCGGCGGCCGGCTCTACGATGTCAGTGTCACGCTGCCCGATGGCGATGCGCTTGCGTTCCGGGTCGCACAGGGCAGGCGCGGCCCGCTGCTACCCCGCAATCTGGTGCTCGACCTGGTGATGCTCACGTTCGCGACAGCGATCGTCGTGTACGCGGTGGCGCGGAGCGTCACGCGGCCGCTCTCGCATCTGGCGAGCGCGGCCGAGGCCGTCGGCCGCGACATGACTCAGCCCGCGCTGAAGGAGACCGGGGCGCAGGAGCTGCGCGATGCGGCACGCGCCTTCAACACGATGCAGGAGCGGATGCATCGGTACGTGGACAGTCGCACTCGCGTGCTCGCCGCGATGTCGCACGACCTGAAGACGCCGCTCACGCGCATGCGGCTGCGGGTGGAGACGCTCGATGATCCGGACGCGCAGGAGCGCTTCGGGCGCGACCTCGACGAGATGGAGACCATGGTGCGCGGTGCGCTCGCTCTGCTCAAGAACCTGAGCGATGACGAGGCGGCGGTCTCGGTCGACATCAATGCGCTCCTGGCAACGCTGCAATCCGAGTTCGCGGAGGTCGGCGCGAGCGTCCAGCTGCGGGGGCGGGCGCGCGGCGCACTGATCGGCAAGCCGCAGGCCCTCAAGCGCTGTCTGACGAATCTGATCTCCAATGCGATCCACTTCGGCATCCGCGCCACGGTCGTCGTGGAGGACGGACCGGCGCTCACGCTGCGCGTCAGAGACGAAGGCCCCGGGGTGCCGCCCGACCAGCTCGAGCGGGTGTTCGAGCCCTTCTATCGAGTCGAGTCTTCGCGCAACCGCGACACGGGCGGCACGGGTCTTGGCCTCAGCATCGCGCGCGACATCGCACAGGCGCACGGCGGCTCGCTCATCCTGCGCAATCTGCCGGACCGGGGGCTCGAGGCGGTGCTGACGCTGCCGCGCGTGAAGCGTGCGTGAGGCTCTCAATGCTCACGTTCTCCCACGTCGCGGAAGCTCGCGCAGCTCGTAGCGGCCTGCCTCGTAGTGGAGGTAGCTGCCTTGCTCGTACCACGCGCCGAGCACGACGCGATAGGCGCTCTCTCCATCGACGAGCATCTCGTGAACGCCGGGCCGATGCGTGTGGCCGTGGATGATTCGACGGGCGCCCGTCGCGCGGTGTGCGGCCGCGACCGCATCGAGGTTGACATCCATCACGTACGGCACCGCTCGCGCGGTGTGCGCGCGGCTCCCGGTGCGGGCTTGCTCGGCAAGCCCCGCGCGCACGGGCAGCGGTAGCGACAGGAAGCGCCGCTGCCACGTGCGCTCGCGGACGGTACTGCGCAGCTCCTGGTACGGATGGTCGTCGATGCAGAGCGCATCGCCGTGCGTGAGCAGCACGCGCTCCGCGTCGAGCTCGACGATCACCGGATCGGGCAACAACACGCACCCGGTGCGCTCGCAAAAGCCTTGCCCGAGCAGGAAGTCGCGGTTGCCGTGCATGACGAAGCAGGCGACATCGCGGCCCGTGAGTGCGCGCAATCCGGCGCAGACCCGCTGCTTCTCGGCGTCCGGATCGTCATCGCCGATCCACGCCTCGAACAGATCGCCGAGAATGTAGAGCACTTGCGCTTGCGCGGCGTGGGTCCCGAGGAACTCGAGAAACTGCTCGGTCGCCTGCGGCGCCTGCGCATCGAGGTGCAGGTCCGAGACGAAAAGGCGCGCCACGACGCCGCGAGCGCCCGCGAGCCTGCGCGGGCTACTTCGGAGTGGCCACGGGGGGCGTCGTGGAGTTGGACACGGGCGGGGCGGTCGGTGCCTCCTGTAGCACGGTGCCGGCCGGAATCTCCTCGATCTTCTGAATCACCACCGGCTTGAGCGGCCAATCGCTCTTGAACGGGCAGGGGGTCGCACTCGGCGCGCCGTGGGTGTCGGGGCAGTTGCTCCCGGTCGGCGTGACGCCGATCCGATCGACGACGTCCATTCCCTCGATCACGCGGCCGAAGACGGCATATCCCCAGCGGGTCGGCAGGGGATCGAGCTCGGCGTTGTCCACGAGATTGATGTAGAACTGGCAGTTGCCCGAGTGGGGCGCCGCGGCGCGCGCGAGGCCGACCGTGCCGCGCTTGTTCTGCAGTCCGTTGCCCGATTCGTTGGGAATCGAGATATGGGTCGGTTTCAGCTTGTAATCGGGTGGCGTCGCATCATGGCCGCCGCCCTGGATGACGAAGTTTGCAATGACGCGATGGAACAGGGTGTTCGTGTACTGTCCCTCGCGGATGTAGCGCACGAAATTCGCGACGCTGATCGGCGCGCGGTCCGCGTACAGCTCGATCACGAAGCTGCCCATGTTGGTGATCACGCGCACGCGCGGGTTCGGCGGGGACTCGCCATGCGCCAGCGAGGCTGAGGAGGACGACGAATCGGCGGCGCGCGCGCCGCCTGCGAGCGTCAGCGCTCCGAGCGCCGCGATCGCGAGCATCAGTGTGGCCCACGTGCGCCGCGCGGCGGCCACCCGGCTCTCACTCGTCCATCGTGCGTGCAGTGACATCGGTTCGCGACCCCTTGCCCACTCGCTGGGCGGCACGAGCGGGATGGTAACATTGTTGCAGTGGAAATCAGCGAACCATCCGGACGTGCCGCGGCGGCGAGCACGCCCGTCGTCACGCGCTTTGCGCCGAGCCCGACCGGGGATTTGCACCTCGGCAACGCGCGCACCGCGCTGTTCAATCTGCTGCTGGCGCGGCGCAGCGCCGGACGCTTCGTGCTGCGCGTCGAGGACACGGACCTCGAGCGCAGCCGGGACGAGTTTGGCGCGCGGCAGCTCGAGGATCTGCGCTGGCTCGGGCTCGAATGGGACGCCGGTCCCGACCGCGAGGACGACCGCGGACCGTATCGACAGTCCCTGCGCGGGCCGATCTACGCACGCTACTTCGAGGAGCTCACGAATCTTAACCAAGTGTATCCGTGCTTCTGCTCGGCGCTCGAGCTCGATGTGTCGCGGCGGGCGCAGCTCGCCCAGGGCAGGCCGCCGCGCTATGCCGGCACCTGCCGCGAGCTCTCCGCCGAGCAGCAGGCGCGCCGGCGCGCGCAGGGCATCGCCCCGACGCTGCGCTTTCGCGTGCCGGCGGGCCGGCGCGTGGAGTTCGTCGATCTCGTGCACGGCGCGCAGAGCTTCTGGAGCGATGACATCGGCGATTTCATCGTGCGCCGTGCGGACGGTTCGGCGGCGTTCTTCTTCAGCAATGCCGTCGATGATGCGCGGATGGGGATCACGCACGTGCTGCGCGGCGAGGATCATCTGGCCAACACGCCGCGCCAGCTCATGGTTCTCGCGGCGCTCGCGCTGCGCGCTCCCGCGTACGGGCACGTGTCGCTCCTGCTCGGCGGGGACGGCGCCAAGCTCGCGAAGCGGCAGGACGCGGCGAGCGTGCGGCATTATCGCGAGCAAGGCTATCTTTCCGCGGCCATCGTGAATCACCTGTTCCGGCTCGGGCACTCGACCTCCGAGCACGCGCTGCTCGAGCTCGACGCGATGGCGCGGCGGTTCGAGCTCGCGCGTCTCGGCCGCGCGCCGGCGCACTTCGACGAGCAGCAGCTGCGCTCGTGGCAGAAGGAGGCGGTGCGGGCGCTCGCGCCGGAGGACGCTCGACGCTGGCTGCGCGCCGTTCTTCCGGCCGAGCTCGACGAGCGCTCGGCCGCCGCATTCGTGAGCGCCGTGTTGCCGAACGTCGTGCTGCCCGCGGACGCGCGCGTGTGGGTCGCCGTCGTCTTCGGGACGGCCCCCGAGCCCGATGCCGCCGGACGGGAGCTGATCCGCGCGGCGGGCCGCGATTTGTTCGCCGCCGCGTTGCGTGCCGCGGAGGCGAGCGGCAACGATCTGCCCGCGATCGTCGGCGCCGTGCGCGCGGCGACCGGCCGGACGGGCCCGGCGCTCTACGGGCCGCTGCGGATCGCACTCACGGGACTCCTGCACGGCCCCGAGCTCGCCCCGCTCCTCAAGGTGATGCGTGCCGCAACGGTACGCGAACGACTCGCCCGGTTTGCCTGACACGGGGACTGCGAGCCGCGTGAGCACGATCCAGATTTACAACTCGTTGAGCGGTCGCAAGGAGCCGCTCGCTCCGCTGCGGCCCGGACGCATCGGCATGTACGTCTGCGGAGACACGGTCTACGACCTGTGCCACATGGGTCATGCGCGCTCGAAGATCGTGTTCGATGTCGTGCGCCGGTATCTCGTGTATCGCGGCCTCGAGGTGACCTTCATCCGCAACATCACCGACATCGACGACCGGATCATTCAGCGCGCGGCCGAGCAGGGCAAGGACATCGGCGCGTTCACCGAGCATTACATCCGCGAGATGCACCGCGACTACGACGCGCTCGGGATCCTGCGTCCCGATCACGAGCCACGCGCGACCGAGCACGTCGCCGGCATGATCGAGATGACGCAGACGCTGATCGAGAAAGGCTTCGCGTACGTCGCGAGCAACGGGGATGTGATGTATTCGGTCGCGCGCTTTCCCGGGTACGGCAGGCTCTCCGGGGAGCGCTTGAGCGAGCTGCGCGCGGGCGAGCGCGTCGAGGTGGACGCCGCGAAGCGTGATCCGCTCGATTTCGTGCTGTGGAAGCGCGCGAAGCCCGGGGAGCCCTGGTGGCCTTCGCCCTGGGGACCGGGACGTCCCGGCTGGCACATCGAGTGCTCCGTCATGTCGCAGGCCCTGCTCGGCACGCGCTTCGACATCCACGGCGGCGGCCTCGATCTGAAGTTCCCGCATCACGAGAACGAGATCGCCCAGTCCTGTGCCGCAAGCGCAGACGGGTTCGCGCAGCTCTGGATGCACAACGGGTTCCTCACGCTCGACCACACGAAGATGTCGAAGTCGCTCGGGAACATCTTCACCATCCGCGAGGCGTTGAGCCGCGTGCGCGATCCGGAGGTGATCCGCTGCTTCGTGCTGGCGAGCCACTATCGCGGGCCCATCAACTACTCGGTGGACCAGCTCGAGCAGGCCGATGCCGCGCTCGGCCGACTGTACACCGCGCTGCGCGACGCGCGCCCGTCCGCCGGCGCCGCGGCCGGCGAGCACACCGCGCGCTTTCGCGAGGCGATGGACGATGACTTCAATACGCCCGAGGCGCTCGCGGTGCTGCAAACGCTTGCGCGGGAGATCAACTCCGCGAGGGCGAGCGGGGACGATGCGCGCGTCAGCGAGCGAGCCGACGAGCTGCGCGCGCTCGGCCAGGTACTCGGGATTCTCGCGTTGCCCACCGAGCAGTGGTTCCGCAGCGCCAAGCCCACGGCCGCACCGGGTGCCGTCTCCGGTGTCGCCGCGAGCGTGTCCATCGCCTCGGGCGCGCTCGGCGCCTCGGCCACGCCCGATGCCTCGGCCACGCCGGATGCCTCGGCCACCGCTCGCGCATCGATGAGCGATGCCGACGTGGACCGGCTCGTCGAGGCGCGAGCTGCGGCGCGCGCGGCCCGCCGCTGGGCCGAGTCGGATCGGATCCGCGACGCGCTCGCGCAGGCGGGCGTGATCCTCGAGGACCGCCCCGGCGGAAAGACGGCTTGGAGGCGGACGTGAGCGGATATAATTCCTCGATGGATGCCGGGATCGGCGCGCTCGCAGGAACCGAGAGCGATCGAGGCGCGAGTCGCGCTCGCGAGGCCTTCGTCGGCCTGCGCGAGTACTTGGCGACGCAGATCCTCGGCCAGGATAACCTCGTCGAGCGATTGCTGGTCGTGCTGCTGGCCGACGGGCACTTGCTGGTCGAGGGGCCCCCAGGACTTGCGAAGACCCGGGCGATCAAGGCGCTCGCGCACGCGCTCGACTGCGATTTCCAGCGCGTGCAGTTCACACCCGATCTGCTTCCGGCGGATCTCACCGGCTCTGACGTCTACCGGCCGGAGGAGGGAACGTTTCGCTTCCAGCGCGGCCCCTTGTTTCACAATCTGATTCTCGCGGACGAGGTCAACCGCGCCCCCGCGAAGGTTCAATCCGCGCTGCTCGAGGCGATGGCGGAACGCCAGATCAGCGTCGGTAAAGCGAGCTACCCCTTGCCGCCGCTGTTCCTGGTGATGGCGACGCAAAATCCGATCGAGCAGGAGGGCACCTACCCGCTGCCCGAAGCTCAGCTCGACCGGTTCATGCTGCACACGCGGGTCGACTATCCCGATCGGGCGAGGACGCTCGAGATCATGGCGCTCGCGCGCCGCGAGGCGATCAGCCATCGCGAGCTCGCGCCCCCAGCCACGCGCGTGAGCCAGGAGACGGTGTTCGCCGCGCGCAACGAGGCGCTGGAGCTCATCCTCTCCGAGCCGGTGGCCGAGTACATCGCAGCGCTGGTGGATGCCACTCGGCACCCCGAGCACTACAGCGCCCAGCTGCGCGACTGGGTGCGCTGGGGAGCGAGTCCGCGCGCGGCCATCGCGATGGAACGCGGCGCCCGCGCGCTCGCGTGGCTCGATGGGCGCGGGTTCGTGAGTCCGGAGGATGTGCAGGCGATCGCGCCCGATGTGCTGCGGCATCGCCTGCTCCTCGACTACGCCGCGCAGGCGCGCGGCGTGAGCGCCCAGGCGTGCGTGGAGGAGCTGCTGTCCAAGGTGCCGGCGCCGTGAGCTTGCGGTCCTGGGGGCTCGTGCCCGCGCTCGTGCTCGCGCTCACGGCCGTTCCCGCACGTGCCGCGGTCAGGGCCTGGCTCGACGCGAACGACGTGGCACCCGGCGATACCATCGAGCTCACGCTCGAATATGACGGTCAGGCGAGCGGCCAGCCCGACCTGACACCGCTCGCGCGCGACTTCGAGGTCCTCGATTCGAGCTCCAGCACGAGCATCGAGATCGTGAACGGTCGCACGACGGAACGCACCCGCCTGACGGTGAGCCTGTCTCCGAAGCGCGCCGGCCGGCTCACCATTCCCCCGCTCACCTGGGATGGAGAGCAGAGTCCGGCGCTCCTGTTGCGAGTCGACGCTGCGAGCCGCGGCAGCGCCGCGCAAGCGCGACCGGTCTTCCTCGAGACGGAGGTCGATCCGAAGCAACCCTACGTGCAAGCCGCCGTTCGAGTGACGCTGCGCCTGTACACGCGCCAGGCGCTCTACGGTCCGCGCATCGCGTTCGACTCGACCCCCGGCGCGCTGGTGCGTCAGATCGGGTCGGACGAGCAGGGCAGCGTCGAGCGGGGCGGCGAGGCCTACGAGGTGCTGACGCGTCGCTACCTGCTCTTCCCACAGCGCAGCGGCTCGCTCACCGTCCCGGGCCCGGTGTTGAGCGCCCAGGTGCCAACGGGGCGAGGTCGCACGAGTGCGTGGGGAGGTGACCCATTCGCGGGCGTGTTCGGCTCATCGCCGCTGCTCGGCGGCTTCATCGCGACGGCGAGGCCCGTGCGCGTGCAGGGCGATCCGATCACACTCGACGTGCGTCCACGCCCCGCGGCTGCGACGGGCAGTGACTGGTTGCCCGCGCGCGAGGTGACGCTCCACGGTGACTGGCATCCGGCCGCGCTGCAAGCGGCCGTCGGAGATCCCGTCAGCGTGGATCTCAGCTTGCAGGCCGAGGGCCTCACGGCCGCGCAGCTCCCCGACCTGAGCCAGCTGCTCGCGCTGCCGCCGGGGCTGAAGTCCTACCCGGACGCGCCCAAGCTCAGCGACACCCCGCGCGATGACACCATCCTCGGCATGCGGAACCAGAGCATCGCTTTCATCGCCGACCAGCCCGGCCATTTTTCGCTTCCGGCCTTGCGCGTTCGCTGGTGGGACACCCGCGCGAACGAGCCGCGGGAGGCGACGCTCCCCGCGCGCGAGCTGGTCGTGCTGCCGGCGACGGGGATGAGCGCGAACCGGCTCGCGAATGTGGCACCCCCGCCACCGGAGGCCACCGCCGGGCAGGCGGGGGCGGCGGAGCTGCGGTCGCGTCCCGGACATGCACGGGGTCCGCCGTGGGCCTGGGTGAGCGCTGCGCTCACGGCCGCGTGGGCCGCAACGCTCGCGGCGTGGCTCCGTCTGCGCAGACGCCTGGCTTCGGCGGCAGCGCCACGGCCCTCTGCAGCCGAGCCGCGCGGCCCGGTTGTCCACTCGGCGGCACGGTCCCGGGCGGGGTTCCGCCAGGCGTGTGAACGTCACGATGCGCCCGCGGCGCGGCGCGAGCTGCTCGCGTGGGTGCGTGCCGCCTGGCCCGAACCGGTTCCCCCGGGGCTCAACGCGCTCGCGCGACGGGTCGAGGACCCGCACCTGGCGGGATGGATCCGCGAGCTCGATCGGGCCTGCTATGCGGGTGCGGATTGGCACGGCGAGGCGCTGGCGGCGGCACTGACCGAGCTGCCGCTCCCGCGCCCCGAGAGCACGGATGGCGGTGCGGCAGGCCCCAAGATCGCGCCCCTGTACCCCCAAATTGACGCTTCTCGGGCCGGTTACGTATGATTCGCGCCCCCGTGCGGCGGGGCATGGCGCAGTCTGGTAGCGCATCTGCTTTGGGAGCAGAGGGTCGGGGGTTCAAATCCCTCTGCCCCGACCAACACGGGCCGCCACTCGATGAGCTCCGGAGCGCCCGTAGCTCAGGCGGATAGAGCATCGGCCTTCTAAGCCGAGGGTCGCAGGTTCGAGTCCTGCCGGGCGCGCCACGGTGTGGCGGGAACGATGATGGTGGACGTAGCTCAGTTGGTAGAGCCCCGGGTTGTGATCCCGGCCGTCGTGGGTTCGAGTCCCATCGTCCACCCCATTCCGCCAGGCGGAGCGGCGTAAACAACAGCGACATCAGAGGATCGATCGACTCACGCGTCGGGCCATTAGCTCAATTGGTAGAGCAGCGGACTCTTAATCCGTTGGTTATAGGTTCGAGTCCTATATGGCCCACCATCATCGAGCCCGGGTTGCCACCTCGATCGCTAACAGGCGGCGGTGCCGCTGCCGCACATCTTGCCGGGCATCGTCCCTCCGGCTCGCTGCACATCCTGTAAGAACTGCTGGCTGCTGTCTTGCATGGCTTGCAACTGGGCCTGCGTGTGGCAAACCCTGGTCGTGATGCGCGTACCGGTTTCGGCTTCGGTCCGGCAGTACAGCTTCTGCCCCTTCACGATGACTTCGTCGTAGCCATCCGGAACGGTGAACTTGGCCTTCTGTGGCGCAGCGGATGCCGTCGCCGGGACAGTCCCGGGACTCGCACTCGTTGCCGCGGTGACCGGAGCCATTTGATGCGGAGCGCCCGTCCCGGCCGCGGGCGCCGGAGGTTGCGATGCGCACGCGGTGAGCGCCGCGGCAATGGTGAGAATGGCAGAACTGGTGAGCGGTTTCATTCGACCCCCTGGCTGGCTGGATGTGTCCTCGGCAAATGGTAGCGCATCGCGCTGAGCTGCTGCTGTGAGCTGCCGCTGATGGTGTCATAACAACGGGTTCATGGCGCTTTGGGATGCAGCGCCTCGATCAGCGTCGCGAGGTCCTCGGCGGAGGTCTCCCCGTGCGTGACGCAGATGCGGATCACGTCGCGCGCCTCGAAGTGCGCGAGCGACACCCAGGCACGTCCGGATTCGAGCACTCGCGCGACGACGGCGCGGGGCTCCCCGATCGCCGGCGGCGGAACCGCCGAGAGGACGGCGAGCGGTGAATCGTTGAGCACTTGCCAGCCGCGGGCCTCGAGGGCGCGACGAATCCAGGCGGCCTGCTCGACGGCCCGCTCGATGTGCGCCGCGTGTCCGGCCCAGCCTGCGGCGGCGAGCGACAGGAACAGGCGCAGCCCGAGAAATCGCCGCGACCACTGCGCCGAGTTCATGTACGGGTCGACGGCCGGCTCGTGCGAGGGCATGTAGCTCGCCGCGACGTGAAAAACCGACGGCAACACGCTCGCATCGCGCACCAGGAACATTCCACAGCCCATCGTCGCCGCGAACCACTTGTGCGCATCGATGGTGATGGAATCCGCCCGCTCGAGACCGCTCACGACGCTGCGCAGCCGCTCCGAGGCGATGACGGCCCCGCCCCACGCGGCATCGATGTGGTACCAGAGTCCGTGGCGCCGGGCGAGGTCGGCGCAGTCGTGGAGCGGATCGATCATGCCGGCGTTGGTCGAGCCGGCCGAGGCGACGATGAGCGCCGGGACCGAGCCCTGTGCGAGGTCGGCCTCGATCGCCGCGGCGAGCGCCCCGGGGGCCATGCGTCCGCGGCCGTCCGTCGCCACGAGGCGCGCCCCGGAGCGGCCGATGCCGGCTTGGTGCGCGATCTTCACCCAGCTGCGGTGCGATTCCTGCGAGGTATAGAACACCGGGGGACCGCTGAACGCGCGCGCACCGTCGGCGGCGAAGCGTGGCTGAGCGCGCGTGAGCGCGCAGAGCAGCGCGGCATTGTTCGCCTCGGAACCGCCGGAGGTGAAGTGGCCTCCCGCCTGGGCCGGGAGCCCGGCGCGCTGCGCCACCATCTTGATCACGTGTGCCTCGAGCGCCACGGCGGCCGGGGAGGTGGCGGAGCTCGCGACCTGCGGATTGAAAGCGCTGACGATGCGATCCGCGCACTGCGCGGGGAAGCACGGCGAGGGATTGAACAGTCCGAAGTAGCGCGGGTTCGTCAGATGCACGACGCCGCGCTCGAGCACGCCGACCGACCAGTCGAGGAGCTCCGGCAGCGGCCACGGCTCGCCGTAGTCGAACCGCGCGAGCTCATGCCGGAAGGTCTCCATGTCGAGCGTCGGGGTGACCGGGCCCGCGGCGACGCGCGCTTGCGCCTGCGCGAGCGCGCGGGTGAGCTGATCCTCGATCCATTCGCGAAATGCCGTGCCGGGAAAGAGCGCGGCGCTCGGCGGCGCAATCGCGGGCGGCGGATCTACGATCGACACACGACCTCCGGCGGCCTCACGCATCGAGCGCTCCGAATGCGCCCTCGAGCGCATCGCACAGCAGATCGATCTGCGCGCGCTCGATCGTGAGCGCGGGCGAGAGGATGATATGCGCGCCGGACAGGCGAATCATCGCGCCCCGCTGGTACGCCTCGCGGTGGACGCGCGCGAGCTCGGGCGCTCCACGCGGGAACGGCTTGCGGGTGGCCTTCTCGGCCACCAGCTCGATACCGGCCATCAGGCCGACGCCGCGCACGTCACCGACCACCCGAAAGCGCTTCATCGCGTGCAGGCGCGCGAGGAAGTACTCTCCCTCGCGACGCGCGCGCGCCGGGATGTCCTCGCGTGCGAGCACATCGAGCGTCGCGAGCGCTGCGGCGGCCGCGAGCGGATGCGCCCCGTAGGTGTAGCCGTGATTGATGACTCCGAGGACCGGGTCGGCGGCGTTGAAGGCGGCCATCACCTTGCCCGATACCGCCGTTGCACCGAGGGGCACGTAGCCCGAAGAGATGCCTTTCGCGAGGCACCAGAGATCGGCCGTGACCCCCCACAGCCGGGTGCCGAACAGATGCCCCGTGCGCCCGAAGCCCGTGACCACCTCGTCCGCAATGAGCAGCACGCCATGCCGGTCGCAGATCTCGCGCACGAGCGGCCAGTAGTTCGCCGGTGGCACGATGACGCCGCCGGCGCCCTGCACCGGCTCGGCGATGAACGCGGCGACCGTATCGGGCCCCTGGAAGAGGATCTCGCGCTCGAGCAGCTCGGCGCAGATCCTCCCGAGCTTTTCCGGATCGTCCGTGAAGGGATTGCGGTAGAGCCACGGCGTGTCGACGTGGAAGCATCCCGGCAGCAGAGGCTCGTAGGCGCGGCGGAAGGGCGGGTTGCCGTTCACGCTCGTACCGCCGAAGTGCACCCCGTGATAGCCCTGGCGCAGGGCGATGAACTTGGTGCGATCGCCTTGCCCGCGCACCTTCCAGTACTGGCGCGCGAGCTTCAGGGCTCCTTCGACGGCGTCCGACCCCCCGCTGCTGAAATGCACGGCCGCAACGCCGTCCGGTGCCATCAGGGCGACGAGACGCTGCGAGAGCTCGATCGCGCGCGGGTGGGTCGCGCCGCGAAAGGTGTTGTAGAAGGGCAGCTCATCGAGCTGCGCGACGATCGCGTCGCGGATCTCCCGGCGACCGAACCCCAGGTTCGCGCACCACAGTCCACCGACTCCGTCGACCAGGCGATGCCCGTCCACGTCCCAGATCCAGCTGCCGTCCCCGCGAGCGATGATGTCCGGGGGGCTCTCGCGCACTTGGCCCGGATGTGCCATCGGGTGCAGCTGATGGCGGGCGTTTTCCGCCTTGAGTTCCGGCACGGAGAGCTTCGTCATCGTCTTTGGCGCGCGGCGCATGCGCGACCCCCGCCGCGCTCGACCGAAGGATATTTGCCCACCGGTGAGCGCTTTGGCAAGGCAGGACGTCACGCCGTCTCAACCTTATGTCGCATCGGCGCGGCCGGTTCGCGCCTGAGGGTGCGGGCGAGGTTCGACTCACGTCTGAGATTCGATGGTAAATCCCCTGGGTTCTGTCATGTGGCGACGGTACGGCCACAGGTGACGTTCACAATCGCTCGATGCAGCGAGCGATCGAGCTCAATCCCGCCGTGCAGGCTTATCTCGAAAGTGCCCGGGCGAGGAGCACCGCACAGCCTCGACCGAATCGCCCGCACGCCATCCCCGTGCGGCGCCCCAACACGTTCCTGATCGGCGCCATGAAATCGGGCACGAGCTATCTGAGCGAACTGCTCGGAGCGCACCCGGATGCGTTCATGAGCTGGCCCAAGGAGCCCTGTCACTTCGTCGAGCGGCGCGCGCTGCGCAAGACGTGGCGCGTCGGGTGGGAACACGGCTACCGGCGGAGCACGGATCGCTACCTGAGCCTGTTCGCCGGGGCGGCCGACGCCACCGTGATCGCCGAGGCGAGCACGGTGTACAGCCAGGCGCCCCGGTTCCGCCACGTTCCCGAGCGGATCCTGGAGTTCAATCCGCAGGCGCGATTCGTGTACCTCCTCCGCGACCCGATCGAGCGGGTGATCAGTCACTACTGGCACCGGGTACGGTGGTGGGGCGAGCGCCGGCGCATTTTTTCTGCGATTCGCAGCGACCCCCACTACACCGACGTGAGTGACTACGGCAGACAGCTGGATCTGTACTTGCGGCTGGTGCCACTGGAGCGGGTCTATGTGCTCACGTTCGAGCGCCTGGTCGCCGATCCGCGCAGCGAGATGACGCGCCTCTACCAATGGCTCGGCATCGATGCGCACTTCTGGCCCGATACGCTCCAGGTCTCGACCAACCCCACGCCCTCCACGATCGAGCAGGCTCGCGGCTTCGGCTGGCTCGATTGGATCCGCAGACAGCGCGGCTACGTGCGAGCCGCGCCTTATCTGCCGCGCGCCGCGCGCCGGCTCGGAGCCCGGCTCGCCGCGCGCGAGGTGCGGCCCGCCGAGGCGCGGCTCACGGATGTGCACGATTACTTGCGGCCCATTCAACAGGCGCAGACCGCGGCGCTCGCCCGGTTATTGAAGCGATCCTTCCCGGAGTGGACGACGCTCTACCGCCCCGAGTGACGGCGCGGCGTGCCGCCGCAGCCGTGCGGTAAGATATCCCATGCCCTTGAGGACCGGTGGAGAGGCACTCGTCGACGGCCTGCTCGCGCACGGCATCGATACCGTCTTTGGCCTTCCGGGCGCGCAGATCTACGGGTTGTTCGATGCGCTCTACCGCGCGCAGCCACGCCTGAAGACCGTCGGTGCCCGCCACGAGCAGGCGTGCAGCTACATGGCGCTCGGTTTTGCACGGTCCACGGGCGCACCGGCGGTGTGCGCGGTGGTGCCGGGACCGGGTGTGCTCAACACGAGCGCAGGGCTCCTCACCGCGTTCGGAGGCAACCAGCCCGTCCTTTGCATCACGGGGCAGGTACCGCTCGCCTTTCTCGACCGGGGGCTAGGTCACCTCCACGAGATGCCGGATCAGCTCGCGACGCTCCGAGGGTTCACCAAGTGGGCGCAGCGCATCGTCGATCCCGCCGAGGCTCCACGCAGCGTCGCTCGGGCCTTTCAGCAGATGCTGTCCGGCCGGACGGGACCCGCGGCGCTCGAGATGCCGTGGGATGTCTTCACGCTCGCGCGCGAGGTCGAGCCCTGTGCGCCGCTCGCGAGGCTCCCGGCGCCGCTCAGCGATCCGCAAGCCATCGAGGCGGCGGGGCGGCTCATCGCGGAGAGCCGCTCCCCGATCATCTTCGTCGGCGGCGGCGCGATCGGCGCAGGCGCCGAGGTGCTCGAGCTCGCAGAACTCATCGATGCGCCGGTCGTCTCGTTCCGCAGCGGCCGGGGGATCGTGAGCGATGCGCACGAGCTCGGACTCACGATCGCCGCAGGCTATCGGCTCTGGCCGC
>Ga0335074_10000784_pt1 | contig 43772 bp, 29 predicted proteins | sample Lox_Sample_23_FD_206715 | JGI IMG/M metagenome (GOLD analysis project Ga0335074, IMG submission 206715) | Soil microbial communities from Loxahatchee National Wildlife Refuge, Florida, United States - Lox_Sample_2.3 | ecosystem: Environmental > Terrestrial > Soil > Wetlands | place: USA...
CCAGTCGGCGGTCATCGCATCCTGCGATTCGACGACTCGGACGGCGATGGTGTGGCCGTATGTGCGGTCGTCTCCCATTACGCCGACGCTGCGCACCGGCAGCAATACGGCGAAAGCCTGCCACACCTTCTCATAGAGCCCCGCACGGCGGACTTCGTCTACAACTACGGCGTCGGCCCCCCGCAAAGTGGCCAGCTTCTCTTTTGTGATATCACCAAGAATCCTCACGGCTAAGCCAGGCCCTGGGAACGGGTGTTTTACAAGAATTTCCTTGGGGAGGCCCAATTCAGCGCCGATCAGGCGAACTTCGTCCTTGAAGAGATCACGCAGAGGCTCGATGAGGGCAAAGGGCATGCGTTCGGGGAGCCCGCCGACATTGTGGTGAGACTTGATCACGGCCGAGGGGCCCTTTACAGAAACGGATTCGATCACATCAGGGTATAAGGTGCCCTGAACCAGGAACTTGACCGGCAAGGCGTTGGACGCGGCAGTGAGCTTTTGGGCTTCTTCGGCGAAGACGTCGATGAACTCGTTGCCGATGATTTTGCGCTTCTTTTCCGGGTCGGTGACGCCGGCGAGCTTGGCGAGAAAACGTTCGGAGGCGTCGACGCCGATCACGTTGAGGCCGAGGCGCCCACGCAGCATTTCGAGGGTTTCCTCGAACTCGTTGCGGCGAAGGAGTCCGGTGTCGACGAAGATGTTGGTGAGGCGGTCGCCGATGGCGCGGTCTACCAGCGCGGCCGCTACCGTGGAGTCCACGCCCCCGCTGAGGGCGCAAATGGCGCGGGCGCCTTCGGTTTGAGTGCGGATAGCGTCCACCATAGAGGCGATGAAGCCGGCGCGATTCCAATCCTGGCGCGCGCCGCAAATCTCGAACACGAAGTTCTTCAGGATGTCTGTGCCGCGATCGGTGTGATTCACTTCGGGGTGAAATTGGACGCCGTAAAGCCTTGCTTCGGGATACTCGACTGCGGCGACGGCATTGTCGGTGCGCCCCGCGACGCGGAACCCCTCCGGCAAGCCGACAACATGATCGCCGTGGCTGCTCCACGTCTTCATGCGGCCCGAAAGACCACGGAAGAGCTGCGCGCCATTCTCAATTTCCAGGTGGGCAGGCCCATATTCGCGACGGTCGGCGCGTTCGACCTTGCCGCCCAAGGTGTGGCTCAGCCATTGCATGCCATAGCAAATTCCCAGTACTGGGACGCCCAGTTCCAGCACCTTGCGATCGCAGACGGGAGCGTTCTGGTCGTAAACCGAACTCGGGCCGCCGGACAGGATGATGCCGAGCGGTTCCTGAGAGCGGATCTCATCGAGCGAGGCGGTGCACGGCAGGACGGCGGAGAATACTTGTTGCTCGCGGATGCGGCGAGCGATCAATTGCGTGTACTGGCCTCCGAAATCGAGAACCACGATGCCGTGCTTGGTCGCCACCATTCCTCCCGACTGGCCTCCCGACTCTTTTCCGGCCACGGCTGCTGAGTTTGCCACGATTGTCCTCCGATGTTCGCGCCGCTTCCCTATTTTACGACGATGTTCACGAGCTTATTGGGGACGACGATCGTCCTCAGGATTTGTTTGCCCGCTAACAGCATCTTGATTCGCTCATCGTTCATGGCGCGCTCAGCAAGTTCGTCGTCACTGAGATTCACCTCAACCAAAATTTTGCCGCGGACGCGGCCATTGATCTGGATGATGACTTCGATTTGCTCTTCGCGGGCGAGTTCTTCGCTGTACGCGGGCCAGGATTGTTTCGCGAGACCGCCTTCGTTGCCGAGCATTTCCCAAAGCTCTTCGCCGATGTGCGGCGTCATGGGCGAAAGCATCAGAACGAGGACGCAGAGAGCGCGCTTGAGGACTTGCGGCGAGACGCCCTGATCGAGCGGCTCCTGCGCGCTGAGCGTATTGACCAGTTCCATGATGAGCGCGATGGAAGTATTGAAGTGCCAGCGCACGTCGAAATCGCTGGTGACGCGCTTGAGCGTCTGATGCGTGCGGCGAACGAGGAGCTTTTCCTTGGCTGTGGCCGAAGCCATGTCGGTCTGCGCGTTGAAGTCGAGCGGAATGTTTTTGAGCCGGGGGGCATGTTTATCGATCAGGCGAAACACGCGATTGAGAAAGCGCGAAGAGCCCTCAATTCCCTGCTCGCTCCACTCGAGATCTTTTTCCGGTGGCGCGGCAAAGAGCGTGTACATGCGGCCGGTGTCGCAGCCATATTTGTCTGCCATATCGATCGCGCCGACCGTGTTTCCCTTGGATTTCGACATCTTCACGCCGTCTTTCAAGACCATGCCTTGGGAAAAAAGGCGTTTCACGGGTTCGCGATGATTGACGAGGCCGATGCCGTACATCATCTTGCAGAAGAAGCGCGAATAGATCAGGTGAAGGATGGCGTGCTCGACGCCGCCGATGTATTGGTCAATCGGGAACCAATACGCGGCTTTTTCCTTATCGAACGGAGCGTGGCTATTGTGCGGATCGGTGTAGCGATAGAAATACCAGGAGGAGTCGATGAAGGTGTCCATCGTATCCGTCTCACGGCGCGCTGGACCGCCGCATTTGGGGCAAACGGCATTCACGAAATCCGGCACGTTCGCCAGCGGAGATTGTCCCTGGCCCGTTAGCGTGACGTTTTCGGGCAGGCGCACGGGGAGTTGATCTTCGGGAACGCCGACGATTCCGTCCCCTTCGCAGTAAAGGATCGGAATGGGCGTGCCCCAGTAGCGCTGGCGCGAAATGCCCCAGTCTTTCAGGCGATAAGTGGTTTCGCTCGCGCCGAAGCCTTTTGCTTCGGCGTCGCCCGCCATTCTTTGCCGCGCTTGTTCGGAGGTAAGCCCGTTGTACGGGCCGGAATCGACCAGTTTGCCGTAGTCGGTGAAGGCTTCGCTCAGGCGATCGGCACGAATCGGCGCGGCGTGAACCGGCTGAATTACAACTTTCAAAGGCAGATGATATTTGTGCGCGAACTCGTAATCGCGCTGGTCGTGCGCGGGAACGCACATCACCGCGCCTGTGCCGTATTCGGCGAGGACAAAGTTAGCCACCCAGATGGGAACGTGTTCGGCGGAAAACGGATTTACGGCGAAGCGGCCGGTGAAAAAGCCTTCCTTTTCGGCAGTGGCAATGTCCGCGGCTTTCACGCTGCCGGTGCGCATGGCCTTCAGCTGCGCATCCATAGCAGAGCGTCCCGGCACGCCGTCGAGCAACTTTTCCAATTGTGGGTGGCCCGCGGCGACAAGCAAGGCCGAAACGCCGTAGATCGTGTCAATGCGCGTGGTGAAGACTTCCAAGCCTACGCCCTCGATGCCCGCCACGCCAAAACGGACGCGGGCGCCTGCCGATTTGCCGATCCAATTGCGCTGCTGGATCAAGACGCGTTCGGGCCAGCCGCCGGCGAGTTCGTCGATGCCCTCGAGCAGCGCATCGGCAAAATCGGTGATGCGCAGGAACCATTGCTCGATGTCTTTGGCTTCGACGGGCGTGGTTTCGTGGAGCCAGCAGAAGCCGTCGATCACTTGCTCATTGGCGAGAACCGTTTGGCACTGGGGGCACCAGTTGACGCGGCTCTTTTTGCGATACGCCAGGCCGCGCTCGAACATCTTGAGGAAAAACCACTGATTCCAGCGGTAATATTCGGGTTCGCAGGTGGAAATTTCGCGCGACCAGTCGTAACTGAAGCCGAAACGTTCGCAGACGGCTTTCATCTGCGCGATGTTGGCGTTGGTCCAATCGCGCGGAGGGATGCCGCGCTTGATCGCGGCGTTTTCGGCCGGCAGGCCGAAGGCATCCCATCCGATCGGATGAAGCACGTTGAAGCCGCACATGCGCTTGTAACGCGCGACGGCGTCGCCGATCGTGTAATTGCGCATGTGGCCCATGTGGAGCGTGCCGGAAGGATACGGGAGCATTTCGAGCAGGTAGTATTTCGGGCGCGAAGGGTCGTTGTCGATGGCCCGCGAGACATGCTCCTGCTGCCAGATCTTCTGCCACTTCTCTTCCACCCGCCGCGCGTCGTAATCCGCCAAGTGCCGTCTCCCGAATGCTATCCAACCATGCCACGTTCGACTCGTTTTCCGAGTCGCACATTCCACGTCGGTGTGGCAACGCTATTAGGCCGCGCGGCGCTTTGCGCTGCGCCTCGTTCGGCTTTGCGGCGCAGGTTTCGCCCGCAGCGGCGCTTTGCGGTGGGGCTTCATTCCTTCGCCGGTTGCGCGCACGATTTTACCCGTCAGCCGCCATAGTGTGGCGACGTTTCGCTTGTCGTCGCCCGGCTTATCGACAGGGGTTTCCAGCAGAAAAGCGCGGCCTGCAAGCCGCGGATGATTTAGGATGAGCCGGAACGCATCCAGACCAATTTTGCCTTTGCCGATGTGCTCGTGGCGGTCGACGCGCGAGCCGAGCCGAACCTTTGAGTCGTTCACGTGGATTACCGGGATGCGTTCCAAACCGATGACGCGGTCGATTTCGTCGAGCGTGCGGTCGATGCCCTGCCGGGTGCGCAAGTTCCAGCCCATCACGAAGAGATGCGCTGTGTCAATGCAGACGGCGAGCGGCAGTTCGGGACACGAATCGATGATGCGGCGCAATTCGGCGAAAACGCAACCGATGCAACTTCCCTGCCCCGCCGTATTTTCCAAAAGAATGCGCAGATCTCCGAGTTTCACGCCGCGAGCGGCCTGCTTCAGCGATTGCGCGACGTTCGCGACGGCGGAATCCCGTGTGCCATCCGTGGCACTGCCCGGATGAACGATCAAAAAATCGGCGCCGAGCGCCATCGCGCGGACAATCTCCCGATGAAATGCCTGCACGGATTGTGCGCGCAGAACGGGATTGGGCGAAGCGAGATTAATCAGATAATTGGCGTGAATCGCCAGAGGGCCAAGCCGCAATTCGGCCCGGCGCTCCCGGAAGCGCTTTGCGTCCGTCTCGGCGATACGCGAATTGCCGCGCGCCCACATGCGCGGGCTGGCGGAGAAAATCTGTAGCGCGTTCGCGCCCAGGCCGTGCGCGATTTCGAGCGCGCCCGTTATGTGGCCCGCAATGGAGGTGTGAATGCCGATGCGGATGCTGCCGTCTTTCCAGAAAGCAGGTTCGGGCGGCGCGGGAGGTTCGGGGCGATATTCGTCGGAATCGTCAAATGCAATGGTGGTTCGCTGCTGTTCGTCTGCCATTCCCTCAGATTGTCCGGTGTGAATAACTAATTTTAACGGAAAGCGGAGGTGCGCGCAAACCGGGCCTTTGAAGAAACCAGGAGAAGAGTCCTGGTTACCGCCTGTGCCAGAAGCGGATACCTGCGGACAGCAGAAATATGAGTCCTACAAAGAGACCTGGAAGAAAAGAACGCCGGGGTCGTCAAAGCCAAACGGTATGCCCTCGCCGACCACAGAGCACGCGTCGCGACGGCCAAAAGACAATCGATACCGCCGATAGATTCACCATAAAATAGTAGAACCCCAGCGATCACAATCGCTGCGACCGACAGCGCTGCGCCGGACAGAAGCAGGACTCTGCTTGCGGAGGTGGTTGGCACAACGGGATTATAACGTCCCGACAGCGTCGGTGCTTCCGAGAGGGTGGAACAGCGGAACACACCCTCGCATTCCGTGTGGATACGGGCTGGAACCGATGCTATGATGGAGTGGTTGTAGTGAAGCCGCAGGGAATTTGCTGGGCTGGCGCGGTCGCCAAGTGGTAAGGCGAAGGTCTGCAAAACCTTTATCGGCGGTTCGATTCCGCCCCGCGCCTCCAAATCAAAAGAGCCTCGACCGTTCCGGGCTTGACCTTTTTCTGCTATCTATTCCGCGAAAATAAAGACCCGTCGGGGCGAAGTTCATCACTCCGTGCGTTCGACGGGCTTTGGCTTCGGACTATATTCGGTCTGCGACGACCAGTACCAGAATAATGATTAGGAGCAGGCCGAGACCGCCGCTGGGGTAGTATCCCCAGTGCGCGCTATAGGGCCAAGCCGGCAGACTCCCGATCAGCAACAAAATGATGAAAACGAGCAAGATCAGACGCAGCAACGCAGTAGCCTCCCGCAGACAGCATAGCGGCGCGTGCTCGGACCTCCATCCAGAGTAATCCCGATTTGCCGCCGCCGATTTCCCGATTGTCTGCTAGACTCTCGTTTCACCTGAGAGCGGCTTCGAGCCGCTGTGCCCGGAAGTTTTCGTGTCCGTCCCGTTTCCCGACGGTCGCCGCCCCCATTCATGAGCCGGTTGAGCCGCCTGAATTTCCGTCTGCTGATCGCGCTGGCGATTCTCGCCGCGTTTGGTGTCCGCGAAGTGTTGCTCGAGCTTCGGCCCTCCTTTCTGCGGCCGGGCGTTCATCTTTTTGCTTACGTGGCGAACAGCGGCGATGGCACCGTTTCGGCGATCGATCTGGTGAAGCTGGCTACTGTTTCCACGATTTCGGTCGGCGGCCGCCCCACGGGAGTGAAAGCCAGCCCGACGCGGCCGGAAATCTGGGGCCTTAGCGCGGCGGACGGGTCTGCGTGGGTGCTGGACGCAGACTCGGACCGTCTGGTGGCGCGCATTCCCGTGCCGTCTGAACCAAACGCGCTCGATTTCTCGCCGGATGGCAAACGCGCTTACGTCGTGTCGTCCGCTTCCAACATGCTATACGCGATCGACTGCGCCACGCGCCGCGTGATTGGCCACGCGCGAACGGGGCGGCGGCCCTGGGTCGTCAATGTGACTCCGGACGGAAAGCTCGTGCTCGTTTCGAACCACGAAGACTCGACGCTTTCGATTTTTGACGCGAGCACGCTGCAACCGCGCGGTTCTGTGAAAGTCGCCGCAGAGCCCGAGCAGATCGCCGTCTTGCCCGACAGCTCGAAAGCGTTCGTTACATCCGACGCGCTAAACGAAATTTCCGCCGTGGATCTGAAACAAATGGTGCTGCTCGCAAATTTGGCGCTGGGCGGCTCGCCCAACGCGATAGTGCTCAAGCCCGATGGCGGCGAGCTTTACGTGATCTCGAGCGACGCGCACGGCCTGATCGTGGTGAACACGGAAACGGACTCCGTGGGGGATTTCATGTTACTCGGCAATTCGCCGGATGCGGCCGCGCTCACGGCGGACGCACAAACGCTCTATGCGGCTGACGCGGCGGCGGACGACGTGGTGCCCGTGCTTATTCAAACGCGCGAAGTGCAGCCGCCGACGAACCAGTGGCAATGGCCGCGCGTGGGGCGCACACCGGTTTCGTGCGCGCTAACGCCGGGCGGAGACATGCTGCTCGTGGCGGATAACGGATCAGGGGATGTGGCCGTGATCAGGACGAACGTTCCGTCGCCCGTGCTCGTCACACTAATTCCGGTTGGAGCTGAGCCGCGGGATATTGCGGTCAAGATGTTTTGAGTGCCGGCGCCGTGTCTTGCGACGCCGCAGGTTCCGGTTCCGGCAGAATTGCGAACCCCCAAGCCTCGAGATCTTCGCGCAGACGACTGGGATTCGCGTAAACCAGTCCTTCCATGCCGACTGCCTGTGCGCCGCGAATATTCGTCTCGCGATCATCGAGAAACAGGGCTTGGTGCGGAGCCGCTCCAAGTTGCTTCAGGCTGTGGAGATAAATGCCGGGATCCGGTTTCGTGAGACGAACCTCGGCGGAAAATGTGTAATCGTCAAACCGGTCGAGCCACGGCGCGCCTGCGCGAATCTGCTTTGCGAGGCCGATGAACATGTTGGAAATCACGCCCGTCTTGATGCCATTGGCACGGAGACGCGCCACCCAGTCCAAGAGTTGCGGATCGAGATTCCACCAGAGGCCGCAGTCGCGGCGGTCCAGTTCTTCCACTTGAGCTGATGTGAGTTCGACGCCGTTTTCGCGACCGAAGCCGGTCCAGTATTCCTCGGCCGTCAGGTCTCCCCGGTCATAATCGAGGCGATTCTGCATGTAGCGCTGGACGAGGCGCTCCGGCGTGATGTTCAAAATCCGCGCCATTGGCGCGAATTCCTGGAGCGGCGCGATCTGGCACAGCACTTCGCCGTAATCGAAAATCACCGCCCGAATTGATGATGCCTCGCCCGAAAATTTGCCGCTGCCGTTTGGCAATGTCGCCCGCGCCTCCGCCTGATAGTTTACACAGAGCTACTACGTTGCGAATGGTGATTTGCTTTGGGAATTTCGGGCGCTGCGCACAAAATAAAAACCCCCGGAAGCTTGCGCCTCCGGGGGATTTCACGGCTGTTGCCCGAGTAGGCTAGAAGTTAAAGATTGCTTGCAAGGAAATCTGGCGATTGTAGGTTGTGGTCGCACCGGCAGCCACGAGGGAGGTGGACTTGCCGAAATAAGGCGAGTTGTCAGATCCCTGGGGTGTGCCGGGATTCACGATGTTCAAGAGGTTGCGCGCATTTGCGCTCAGCGTGAGTGTATAGCGGTGATTTGACGCGCCTCCGCGGCCGCCAAATCCCCCACGCCCGCCTCCAAAGCCGCCCCCGCCGAAGCCACCGCCACCACGGCCACCGCCGCCGCCCCCTTCAGGACCGCGGCCACCTCCCGGAGGCCCGCCTCCGAACCCCCCCGGACCACCGCGACCGCCCTGACCTGGTGCCTGGTTCGTGGCCACTTCGCGAGGCCGGCCGAAGGCAAACACCTTCGCCACACGCAAGTTAAAACTGAAATTCCCTGGCCCAGTCAGGTAGTTGACCGGGACGAGTTCTTGGGCCACTTGTGCCAGGGTCAAGGCAGGCCCGGTCCCGTTAGCGGCAATGCAGGTGCTGCCGCTGCTGAATCCGTTGCAAAGATTCGTTCCGGGAGCCCCCGGCAGACTAAATACATATTTGTTGTCGACTGTTGCAGTCGTTAGAGTCGGGCGATTGTAAAGATTATTGCCGGTCCAGTCATTTGAGCCGGTAACGTTATAGGGGGCGCCGGAATTCGCCGTCACGAATGGGCTGAGCGTAAAACCATACGGAAGGTTGAGGGTGCCGCCTACAAATACGCGGTCTCGAGTAGCGAATGTCGCACGGCCATAATCAAGAGATGGGTCCTGCCAGAACATCACTTGATTTGCTGTCGCGTTTGCGTAGGTCAGGCTGTAGTAGCCGTTGAGCGTCAACCTGTTTGTCGCCCGCACGGAGAAGCTGGTTGAGAGCACGTTCTGCTTGAAGATTCCGCCCGAGGTGTACTGGTTGACATTTTCGAGAATGCCGTTTGGCCGATCCGCTGGATCCGTGAGGTTGAAATCAGACGCAAAGCTAGGTGCGTTGATATCCGTCGTGTACAGCTGCTTCACGCCGCGGCCGTTGAGGTAATTGACCGTCACTGTAGTGTTGCGGGTCAGTTGATGCTCAATGGATGCGGCCGCCTCCATGGTATACGGGGTGTGGAAATTGGGGCCAAGCTGGTAGAGAGTGGGCGTCAGTCCCGGTGCGGTTGTCAATTGGCTTGGGGCGCTTGGGAATGACTCCGCCAACACCGTCGGATCCGTTACAAGATAACTGACCTGCTTAATTCCATTATAACGTTGCAGCATCAAGAGATTGCCCGTCGAAAACCGGTTGTAAAACATTCCCCATCCGCCCCTCAAGACGAACGCGGGACTGCCGGTTTTGGTCTTACCGATGCCCCACGCTATTGCTTCGCGCGGAGCCCAGTCGCGATGATCGGGAATATCCGTCTGCGATTCGAAGCGAAGCCCGGTGCTGATCGTAATGTTGGGCCTCCACTTGTAGTCGTCTTGAATGAACGCTCCGGCGTCAAACATGTTCAGGCTCGCGAAGCCGCCGTTAGGTGCAATCGTTTGCGTGAATTGATAGGGCAGATCGGCAGTCGGCACAGGTTCACCCGGGTATTCGTTCAGGTACAATTCGGCCTGCTGGAAGGTCGTGTAATTTTGGAACGAGAAAGCACCGTTCGAGCCTGCAGTCTCCGTTCCGTCCGATTGTGAGTCCCTCCATCGCACGCCGAAGTTGAGCGTATGATTTCCGTGGGTAAACGTGAAGTAGTTCTGAAGCTCGTAATTCTGAGTTGTAGTGGAATTAAACCCGCTAGGGTAGCCGCCTAGATTCACGTAACCGGGAACGTCAATATTTACAGCCGTGCTCAGAGGAGTCTGGTTAGAGTGTTCCCCGTTGAACTGAAAGCGTGTGTCCATGACGAGATTGGCGCCATAAACCTGTGTATCGCTTATCTGAATACTGTTCTCGTAGCTTGTGGTGTTGTAGGCCTCGGTCGGAGCAACGAACTCGCTGACGCCGTCATTTTCTTCATGGTCCCTCGAATATTGGTACCGAATTGTGAGCGTATTGTTCTTCGAAGGGTTAAAGGCGATCTGCGGTGAGATTTGCGTGCGAATTCGGGGATTCGAAATGGCCAGACCTGATTCTTGCGCGGTGGCTGTGCTCTGTGTGTACAAATCGCCCAGTTCGGCGTCGTTGATGCGACGCTGTTGGGCGGTAATGAAATACGAAGTATTCTTCCCCAAGGAGCCGCCGATGTTCCCGTTATATTGAACGGTATCGTAACCGGGTACGGCACCAAGCGCGTAGGGATCTGCTGTGTTCAGCCCTTTCGAATTTCCCATGACGAAGAACGAACCGTGGGTTTGACCGCCGCCCGCCTTCGTAAAGATTTCGATGCGTCCGTAACCGAGGGAGTCGTACTCAGCCGAGAACGGATTCGAGTTGATGCGGATTTCGCGAATCTGCGACTTCGGCGGCAACTCGCCCGCCGTAAAACCGTCGATGTACATCTGGCCCCCGTTAGGTCCCAGCGATGGGCCCGCCAACGCCTGAAGGTCGGCTTGGAGTTCGTCCGGGTCGTCTGGAAGCGCATCCAGGTCAGAGCCCGACAGTACGATGGCGCTTGCGTTGTTTTCGGGAGCGACGGACAGGCTCTGCGACTCAGCATTCACTTGTACTTGCTGTTGTTCGATCTCAATCGCTAGCGGAATATCGAGAGTCTTGGCTGCTCCCGCCGCGACTGTCACGGCAGGATTCTGAAATTGCTGAAAGCCAGCGGCATTCGTGGTCACTTGATATTGGCCCGCCGCCAAACCACGAAACTCGTAAGCGCCCGTCGCGTTGCTTGTTACCGTAGTGGCCTGGCCCGAAGAGGAAGTTGCGGTGACGGTGGCGCCCACGACGGCAGCCCCCGAAGGATCGGTCACGGTGCCGCGCAACGTTCCCGTACCGGATTGCGCCTGGATGACGCCCGCGACCAAGAACAGTGCGAAACACAAACCTCCAAAAGCGAGTCGGCGCGCCAATGAGAATAAACTCATGCTGTCTCCCTTGCAGATGACTCCCGATTCGATTCGCTGCTTCCGATTGCGCAAGTGTGCTTTCCCTTTTTATGAATTGAACTGCCCTTCTCGGCTCTTTCGAAATTTCGCCTGCGTCACGTTATTCGGTTGCGTCTCCGCCCGCGTCGCCGCCACCGCCTCCTCCCACATCCCATGCCGGCAAACTCGCCGTCGGCGAAGCTTCGAGGATTGGTTCAACGCCCGCAACCAACTGGATTGCGGAAACTTCTCCGTCGCCCTCTCCTGCCGTGGAAACGATCATCACAGCGTCGCCCTTCTGCAAATCAGCCAACTTGATCTCAGGCGCGCGCGCAATCACTTGCGAAAGATCGCCCCCGCCGCCGCCGAACCGCCCACCCCTGCCAAATCCACGACCGCGAGCCTCACCACCCTGCCCCGATTGATCGCTCGCACTGGCCGCCTCCGCCCCGCCGCTTTGCGCCTTCATTCGCATCGCCAGCATTCTGGCCATCTGCGGATCAAGCTTGCGAAGCTGCGAATCAGGCGTGATCTTCACCGTAAAGTTTTGCTTTGTCGTAGCGTCTTTCAACGTGACTGTGTTTTGCGCTGTATTGACCGAACTGATCACGCCCGAAAGGTTGTGAAAAGCGCCCGAAACGATCGCGTCCGCCGTGATTTCGTTTCCATCCGGGCTGCGAGTGCCGCGCGCCAGCAACTGATCGCCAGGCTTGATCACATCGAGCGTACTCGGCTTCGCATCGTCGAATTTCACCGAATCCGGCGCATAGCGCAGGATTTGCGTGCTCTTCGACGTCTGCACAGTCACCGTCTTGCTGCCGCCTATCGATGCAACCTTCAACGAGATCGTTCCCGCCGCAGGATCGACCGAAGCGACCAACCCGCCGACGCCACGACTCGTCCATGCCTGCAACTCCTGCTGCTGTTTCGCCTGCACGTCCTCTTTTTTAATCGCGATCACCATGCTGGCAAGAATGGTGTGCTCGGCACTGCCCGGGTTTCCCGATGCCAATACGCGATCGCCCGATTGAACGTTCGTCAACTGCATTGGGACCGCGCCGCTCAAACTCGTTTGTCCCGGTTCGAGACGCAACACCTTCGCACCATCCTGCACCGTCACGTTATACGTGACGCCCTGATCGCTCTTCAGCGTGAAGCTATTCCCGGCAATCGATTGAACAGTTCCAATTGCGCGGGTCGCCGCGACGGCAGGTGCTGCCGCCTGCCCCGCCCGCAGCGCGGTTTGAGAAATAGTGGCGACAATGAGGATCGCTGCCGCATAAACCACGACTTTGCAGATCGTCTTCATCCCCGATCCCTGCCTTTTCATTTGCGTGAGGGCTGGCCCCGTTTGCGGGGTGGCTAAAGTTGCTCTTGGATTCACCCGACCCTGAACTGCCGCTGAAGAGCGCCCGAAGATCTCTTCAGATTTGGTTAAGTACCACCATCAGCGTTTATACGCAGCCGGGCCGCCGTGCGTTTCTTAAATTTCAATTCATTCCGTAGTTGTTTTCAGTGCTACTACGCGCGTCGGCACACTTCTGCACAAGATCAGCATTCCGAAGGAGTTGCAGGGCCTATTGCGAAGAATACCGTTGAGCCAGCGGAAACCGTCTGCCTACGCTGAAGGCCTTAGATGTCACCTTTAATCCCGGGGGCGCCTGCTTTCGCTTATACTCATTCTGATCCACGCGCAGCGCCACAGAGCGCACCAGCGCAATATCAAAGCCTGTTTCCGCGGCAATTTCCTGCGGCGTCTGCAAGTCCTCTACGTACGCTTTCAGGATGCGATCCAGCACATCATAGGGCGGCAGTGTGTCTTGATCGGTTTGGTTGGGGCGCAGTTCCGCGGACGGGGGCTTAGCAATCGTGTCAGCCGGAATCCTGGTCTTTCCCGCGCCGGCGCTGCGATTCACCCAATCCGCCAGTTCATAGACCATCGTCTTTGGGACATCCGAGATGACCGCAAGCCCTCCAGCCATGTCGCCGTAAAGCGTGCAATAACCCACCGCCATCTCGGATTTGTTGCCGGTGCTTAGCACAAGCGAGCCGAATTTATTCGAGAGCGCCATCAACAGATTGCCGCGAATGCGCGCTTGCAAATTCTCCTCGGCCACATCCATCGGCAGAGCTGCGAACGGCGCCTCGAGAATTTTCCGGTAACTCTGAAACGCATCCATAATCGGCAAGACAAGAAGTTCAATGCCGAGGTTCTGGGCCAGTTGCCGCGCGTCGCGAATACTGCCTTCCGAGGAGTACGGCCCAGGCATGGAAACGCCGACCACATTTTCAGGGCCAAGAGCATCCGATGCGAGCGTTGCGACGAGCGCCGAATCGATTCCGCCGCTAAGTCCAACGACGACCCTCCGGAATCCGCACTTTCGCACGTAATCGCGCGCGCCGAGCACGAGCGCGCGATAAATCGCCTCGATTTCGTTCTCGGTGCCCTCGTGCAGGTCTCCTTTACCGGCGGACGTGTCGAAGTACACGACGTCTTCTTCGAAGGATTTCGCGCGTGCCGCAATCGTTCCATTGGGGGCGATGGCTATGCTTGATCCGTCAAAAATCAGGCTGTCGTTTCCCCCAACCTGATTCACATACACCATGGGCAGCCGATGTTTCATGGCGATCGCTCGCAGCATCTCTTGCCGCAGGCCGCGTTTTCCCATCGTATAGGGCGATGACGAAATGTTCAGCAAAACCGTGCTGCCTCTCGCCGCAATCTCGGCCACGGGGTCGCGCTCATAAAGGCGCTGCTTCCAGAAAGTCTTGTCGTTCCAGGTGTCTTCGCAGATCGTGATACCCAGCGTCTCCGGACCAAGTGCGAAAGTGTGTTGTGAATGCGCGGGCTGAAAATAACGGGTCTCGTCGAAGACATCGTAGGTTGGCAGCAGCATCTTGCGCTGCTCGAAAAGAATTTTGCCGCCGAAAATGACTGCGGCGCAATTCGCCACAGGCTTGCCGGTATCGTCCTGCGCCTTGCCGACGTAACCCACGAGCGACGGAAGCGCGACTTCCTGAGCCAGTTTCGCCAGTTCCGTGCGATTTCGAATCGCGAATGAGGGGCGTTCGATCAGGTCTTGCGGAGGGTAGCCGCACAGGCAGAGTTCCGAGAATACGGCAAGGTCGGCGCCGCCGCGCTTTGCGACGCAAGATAACTCGCGGATGCAGCTCGCATTGCCTTCAAAATCCCCGACGATGGGATCGAACTGCGCGAGCGCGATTTTCATGAGTAAAAATAAGAATACGGAGAGCGGCCGCGGTTTTCAATAAAGCAAAAGCGGAATAGCCGGCGCCTGTCCCTGCGCACTGTCGCCTGCCCTACGCGGCGGGATTTGACGCGCGCGGCGGCCACGGCTCGAGCAATTGTTCTTTTCGGTAGATGAATGCGTTGATGTCGTAAGGCGCCAATTCCAGATCGTGGCCATGGGTGATCGCGTCCGTCGGGCAGGCCTCAACGCAATACCCGCAGAAAATGCAGCGTGAATAGTCGATGTTGTAAGCCTTCGCGTAGCGCTCGCCGGCGGAAATGCGCTCTTGCTCGAAATTTTCGGCCGCTTCAATATATATGCAGTTTGCAGGGCACGCGGCCGCGCAGAGGAAACAGGCCACGCACTTCTCGAGGCCATTTTCGTCGCGCTGCAAGACGTGAATACCCCGGTACCGGGGCTGCACGGTGGGGGGCGCATCCGGAAAACGCTCCGTCGTCGTCTTCTGCAGCATCGTCCGGAACGTGACGCGAAAGCCTTTAAACAGCGTTACAAATGTCTCGCCAACTTCCTGAATGATTGAGGCCATCGAGCTTCACTTTAACAAAGAAGCGTCTTTCAAACAATCCGCTTTGCGGCACAGACCGAAGTTGTCACTCCCCCGGCGGCGCGACGGGCGCGGCCTCGGGCAATTTCCCTTTGCCCGCCATCGCCGCGATGATCTGGCGGCCGTGAAAGCGCCCATTCTCAATGAAAATGTCCCCGGTGTTTTTGCCGCCGACGACCACGCCCGCGACATAAATCCCCTTCACATTCGTTTCGAGCGAATCCGGATTTACCTCCGGCCGGCACGTGACAGGATCGAGCTTGATTCCCTGCTCTCTCAGAAAATCGAAATCGGGATGATATCCGGTCATCGCAAAAACGTGCGTCGCCGGAATCGCCTTTTCGCCTGATCCGTTTTGGATCCAGACTTGACTGGGTTCAATCCGCGTCACTCGGCTATTGAAGAGAGCTGTGATTTCTCCGGCGGAGATTCGGTTTTCGATGTCCGGCTTGACCCAGAATTTCAGGCTCTTGCCGAGTTCGCTGCCGCGATGGACCAACGTCACATGCGCACCGCCGCGAAACAAATCCAGCGCGGCTTCAGCGGCGGAATTTTTCGCGCCGATCACGACTACATTTTGTCCCCAATAGGGATGCGGGTCGGTGAAATAGTGGGAAACGTGCGGCAAATCTTCCCCCGGCACGCTGAGATAATTCGGCCGATCGTAATATCCTGTCGCGATGATCACCTTTTTACCGTGCTGCTCGTGTCTCACGCCATTCGCGTCTACCGTGTGCACGACGAAGGCGCCATCGTGTCCGCTCACACGCTCCACGGTCTGGTACAGCGCGGTTTCGACGCCGAAGTGCTCCACGGCGCGCCGGTAATACTTCAGCGCCTCCGCGCGCGTTGGCTTGCCGCCAAACGCAGTCATGGGAATGTCGCCGATCTCCATGCGCTCGGGCGTCGTAAAGAAGAGCATGTTGGTCGGGTAATGGTACAAAGAATTGCAGAGGCATCCCTTGTCGACCACCAGCGCGGCCATCCCCGCGCGCTTCGCCTCGATCGCACACGCGAGCCCGGTCGGCCCGGCGCCGATGCAGATTACGTCATATTGTTTGTGCCCCGTCATAAAACCGTCCCCAAAGATCGAACGTTTAGATGATCCACGCCGAACCAACGTAGCGGAGTTTCTCCCCATATTCAAGCCGCCGCCACAGCGTAAATCGCTTCCTCCCGCGCGGCACTGTGGTAAACTCAGCCGCGACATGCCGCAATTCGTTATCGAACGCGAAATACCGGGCGCTGGCCGGCTATCGGAAGCCCAGATCCGCGACCTCTCTCTTCGCTCGCTCGAAGTCCTCAAAAGCATGGGGCCCCAGATTCAGTGGCTCCATAGCTATGTGACCGAAGACAAAGTCTACTGCGTTTACCTCGCCCCGGACGAAGGTAGCATCCGCGAACACGCCCGCCAGCTCGGCATTCCAGCGGACCGCGTCTCCGCGGTGCGCCGCCTCATTGATCCCGCCGCTCTCGCCTAGCCGATTCGGCCTCTTCCATGCAGTATTCAATCGCCTGAGCCAGATTCATGCCTGCGCCTTCCGTCCAGGCGTCTTTTCCTCCCCCTGCGGATAACGAACCCCACGCGGAAGCCAGGCTTCGGTCGAGCTTCGCCTGTTCCGCCGGGGGCAGCGACGCGCCAATCAATCGCCGCAAGTGTGCCGCTGCCGCTGCCAGTCTCAGCGCGCGTCGAGCGTGTTTTTGCGCGGCCGCCAGGCACGCAAATCCTTCCATCGCTCGTGCTACCCCGCGCCGGTGCCCCAAATTCGCAAACGCCTCCAAAGCTTCGCGATAGTTCGCGTGCGCAGCTTCGTAGGCTCCCTGCTCGGAATAGATGTGTCCCAAATCGGTGAGTGACCGGGCCGCTCCCCAGCGGTCGCCCGCATCCCGGAAAGCCGCCAGCGCCCGCTCGTACGCTTCGCGCGCCCCGTCCATATCGCCCTGTTCCAGCGCAATATCACCCTGCTGGTTGATCGACCACGCCGCCCCACTGCGATCGCCAAGTTGCTCGAATACCACAGCTGCTTCCCGCAGCGCTGCCAGAGCGCGCGGATAGTCCCCGAGCACCTTCACCACGTTCGCGAGATTATGAAGACAACGCGCCGTCGAGAGCGGGTCAGAGAGCGTGCGCCAGCACTCCAGGCTGCGCTCGAAGTTGTCTTGCGAGGAACGGTAATCGCCTCGATCTCGCGCCGAGACCGCGAGGGCATTTAGAGACGCCGCCACCCCCCACCGATCATCCATGCTTTCGTAGAGACGCAGGCTTCCCTCGATAAATATCTTCGCTGCGGCAAAATCGCCTTGCGCTGTTGACAATGCGCCGAGAAAAAGACAATGTTTGGCCCGTTCTCTCTCATATCCGGAGCCGGCCATTCGTAACGCCGTCTCCAGCCGCGCCCGGCCTTCGGCGAGATGCTCCCGCATTTCCCAAAAGCGGAACAACGCCGTGCACACACGCAAAGCCCACTCGATCTGCTGGTTCTCGAAAAGCCAGTCCAGTGCGGCGCGGAAGTTATCGATCTCAAGGTCGCACCGCGCCAGCCATTGGCCCCGGTCCAAAGGGCTGAGTTCCGGATTCCCCTCCTCAGCCAGCACGAGGCAATAGGCGGCATGAGCACGCCGCACAGAGGCATCTTCCCGGCTCGCCCCCAGTCTTTCGATCGCATATTCACGAATCGTTTCCAGCATCGTAAACCGTGCTTCACCATCCCCGCAGTCAATCCGCTGCACCAGGTTCTTATCGACCAGAGACGAAAGGCCTTCCAATGGATCCGATTCGAGGTCGCGAGCCGTGTTGCACACAGCCTCGGCCGCTTCCAGCGTCCCTCCCCCGGTGAACACGGAAAATCGCCGAAATAATCTCTGCTCTGCCTCGCTTAAAAGGTCGTAGCTCCAATCGATCGTCTTGCGAAGCGTTTGCTGGCGTTCCGGCAGATCCAGAGCGCCGCCCGTGAGCAATTGCAGCCGGCTCTTTAGCCTTTCCAGAATGGCATTGGGAGATAAAACCTTCGTCCTCGCCGCCGCTAACTCAATCGCCAGCGGCAACCCGTCCAACCGCGCACAGATTTCCCGCACCGCCGCCGAATTTTCAGCGGAAGCCGCGAAATTCGGCCGCACCGCCGCCGCGCGCTGTGTGAAGAGCTCCATGGCCCAATCCTGCGCCAGCGGCGACACCGGAAATTCCTGCTCTCCATAAATCCGCAGGCGGGCGCGGCTCGTCGCCAGCACCTTCAGCGACGGACACAGAGTGAGCATTTCGGCGACAATCGAGGCAGCCGGCAGAACCTGCTCGAAATTATCGAGCAAAAGCAAGAATGGCCGCTGATCCTCCAATTGCTGCGCGATCAGTTCCGGCACTGCACGGTTCGCCGCTTGTTGGATCCCGAGCGCTTTCGCAATCGCACTTGCCGCCAGGTCAGGCCGGGTAATTGACGCCAATCCGACGAACTGTACGCCCGCCGTAAAATCGTCCGAAACCGCCGAAGCAGCGGCGACGGCCAAGCGTGTCTTCCCCGCCCCGCCGGCTCCGGTAAGGTTCAACAGCCGAATGTCTTGCCGCAGCAGCAAGTCGCAGACTTCTGCAATTTCTCGATCGCGCCCCACGAGTGACGTTCGCGATGTCGGCAGCTCGATTCGCCTTGCAGCCGCCGGGTCCGTCGGAAGCTTTTCGCGCTGGGTCGACACCCCAGGAGCACCCGGCGGAGACGCAGCCTCCGGCTGCGCCGAATGCTGCATCACATACGCTGTAAATTGATATCCGCGCCGCGGAACAGTTTTCAGAATCCGCTGATCGCGATCATTTAGGGCGCGTCGCAGTTCCACCGTGCATTGCACCAACGAATCATCCGTGACGAAGCTTTCCGGCCATATCGCCTGGATCAGCTCTGGTTTGCTGATGAGCCGCCCCGCATTCTCCACGAGATATTTCAGCGCTTCATAAACCTTCGGTCGGAGCTTGATCTCCGCGGGGCCCCTGAGTAAACACCCCCGCGCCACATCCAGCGTAAATTCGCCAAATTCATAGGTTAAGGGACGTATCTCCAACCCGGTTCCCCTTGCCACGCAGGCATATCCCTCTTAATTTCGGCTTTTCTTTGGCGTTGTTTCGTTACTTTCGGCCCGCGCGATTGCTACTTTGCGCCCGTCAGGCGTAATCCAGGGTCCCTGAATGTCTCGCAAGCGACCTCGGTGGGAAAGACGCCGGACTGCGAGGATTTTAGCAAAACTGCCCGGAGCAGAGAAGTTCGTCCGGCAGCCGCTCGGAAATCGACGATTTCACAAAAGGAGAACCTCTCATGAGCACAGCACCCGCACCTGCGATTGACATGAATAAACTCAATGCCTTCATCGGGCAATTCGTAGCCGATCTGGGCGCCTCGGTTCACACCGGCATGGTCGTGATTGGCGAAAAGCTCGGCCTCTACAAAGCCTTGGCGAATGGCCCGCTCACCGCGGCCGAGCTTGCCGCCAAAACGCAGACCGACCAGCGCTATATTCGCGAATGGCTTGCTTCCCAGGCCGCCGGCGGCTACATCAACTACCACCCGGACAACGACACATTTGGCTTGACCGAAGAGCAAGCCTTCACCCTGGCCAACGAAGACAGCCCCGCCTATCTGCCCGGCGCATTCGAACTGGCTCTGGGCTCCCTCGCTGCCGTTCCGCGCATCGCCGAGTCGTTCCGTTCGGGCGCCGGTATGGGCTGGCATGAGCACGCGGACGGCGTTTACCACGGATGCGAGAAATTCTTTCGCCCTGGCTATGCCGCAAACCTGGTAACCACTTGGATCCCCGCGCTTCATGGCGTTCAGGAAAAGCTCCAGGCGGGAGCGCGCGTGGCCGATGTTGGATGCGGGAAGGGCGCTTCCACTATCCTGATGGCCAAAGCGTTCCCCAATTCCAAATTCTTTGGCTTCGATTACCACGACAAATCGATCGAGGCGGCGCGGGAATCCGCTCAGCGAGCCGGAGTGGCCGATCGCGTCACCTTCGAGGTTGCCAAGGCGAAGACCTATCCCGGCGAGGACTACGATTTCGTCGCCGTGTTCGATTGCCTCCACGACATGGGCGATCCGGTCGGCGCCGCCACTCACGTCCGGCAATCGCTCGCGAAAGACGGCACATGGATGATCGTCGAGCCCTTTGCCAACGATCAGTTGAAAGACAACCTGAATCCCGTGGGCCGGGTCTACTACTCGTTCTCCACGCTGCTGTGCACGCCGTGCTCGCGGTCGCAGGAGGTCGGGCTGTGTTTAGGGGCGCAAGCGGGCGAAAGCCGAATCCGGGACGTCGTCACCGCCGCCGGATTCAAGAATTTCCGCCGCGCCACCGAAACCCCATTCAACATAGTCTACGAAGCCCGCCCCTAGCGGTTTCGCGGCGGCCACCGGCCTTTGTCTTTGAATTACCCGGCCGCGGGAATTAACCCCCGCGGCCGTTGTCCCCAACAACCGTTTCGACGGTACAATGCTCGCCAAAAGGGAGGCACTACGTGGCCACAAAACCGTCCGCCGAAGGGAAACCCTCCAAATTCAATTCTGCAAAGAATTCCCTCAACCCTCCAAGCGCAAAGTCACCCGCCGCCCCGCGACAAATCCTCAGCGACGATCTCCTCGCGCGCATCGCCGCTCGCGCGCCGAGCTACGATCGCGAAAACCGCTTTCTGACAGAGGATTTCGAGGAACTCCGCGCGGCGAAGTACCTTCTGCTTCCGGTGCCCGCCGAGTTCGGCGGCGCGGGAATGACTCTCGCCGAAGTCTCCCGCGAACAGCGCCGCCTCGCCTACCACGCGCCCGCAACCGCCCTCGCGGTAAACATGCATCTTTACTGGGTCGGCGTCGCCGCGGATCTTTGGCGTCGCGGAGATCGCTCGTTGGAATGGCTTGTCAAAGAGGCAGCCGCCGGCGAAATCTTTGCCGCCGGCCACGCCGAAAGCGGCAATGACATCCCCGTCCTGTTATCTACAACAAAGGCCGAGCGCGTTGATGGCGGCTATCGCTTTACCGGCCGAAAGCAATTTGGCAGCCTGTCGCCCGTCTGGACGCGTTTGGGTTTGCACGGAATCGACGTTGCCGATGCGAATCACCCCAAGATCGTTCACGCGTTCGTGCCCCGCGATAGCGCCGGCTACATAATTAAAGAGACATGGGACGTGATGGGCATGCGCGCCACCCGGAGCGACGATACGATTCTGGAAAGCGCTTTTGTCCCGGATCGTTACGTCGCCCGAGTCGTTCCTGCCGGAGCAGCCGGCATCGACCTCTTCGTGCTCTCGATATTTGCCTGGGCGCTCATGGGCTTTGGAAACATTTATTACGGCTTGGCCAAGCGCGCGTTGGACGAGACGGTTTCCGCTCTCAAGGGCAAACGGTCGGCCGCACTTACCCGCTCGATGGCATATCACCCGGAAACTCAGCACGCCATCGCCGAGATGGGCATCGAACTCGAGTCGATCGGGCCACATCTCGAGGCGGTCGCTCAAGATTGGTCCAATGGAGTTGACCACGGCGCGCAATGGCCGTCCAAGATCTTTGCGGCAAAGTATCGCGCGGTTGAGGGCGCCTGGCGCATCGTCGATCTCGGCCTGGACGTGGCGGGCGGCTCGGCAATTTTCCGCTCGGCCGGTTACGAGCGTTTGCTCCGTGACGCGCGCCTCGGCCGCATCCATCCGGCCAATTCCGCCCTCACGCACGAAGTCGTGGCCAAAACCATCCTCGGCATCAGCCTGGACGAGCAACCGCGCTGGGGCTAGCGCACTGCGGCGGATGGGATTTTATGCATTTCTAATCGCAACGCTCGTTTACCCCCTTTCCTGACCGCGATTAGAAATTTTTCTGTCTTTTGTTTTCAATGACTTAGGTCGATTTCTAATTTTATTCATTTGCGATTAGAATTTCGGGCTTTTTATGCATTTTCGATCGCGCCGCTTGCCGCCGCTTCGGCGCGACAGCCCAAGCCTGCTCGCGGCTTCGTGGATTAGGTTGCGCCATTGCCTCCTTGTGACAGAGTTTTCTCTCTTGTGAAACCTGCGTGCGGAAGTTTATCACGGTGTGTACCCATTTGTCAACACTTATTCGAGTACTAGGACCGCTTTTCCCGATTTGGGAATTTCGGGCGGCTTGCTTTTCGAGGGGGCCTGCGAAACGGCGCGAATTGGACGCTTAAAACAGGCTTATTTCGCCCTAAATGGCGGGTTTTTCACTTTAAATACGCATACCGACAGCACGGGCAAAGGCTGGGCGTCATCCACCCGGTGGAATGAGACGAGCGGCGGTTCGGAGAGAAAAGCAGCGAGGGCTGAAAGCGTACGCCCACTGCAGAGCACGGGCACCACCCGCAAAATCAAAGGCGGGAAAGCTCAGGCGCCCGGGAATCGTTTGAGCGTTTGAAGAGCACAAGCGCCAGTATGGAGACGGGCTTTCCCGGGAATGGCGTGGACGAAGGATGGGGCAGCGAACTTACTTAAATTGGCGAACGAGGGCGGCGATTTGGGTGATACGAGAGAGCAGGCCGCGGAGATCCGAAAGCGGCAAGGCATTTGCGCCGTCTGAAAGAGCCTTCGCGGGGTTTTCGTGGACCTCGAGAAAAATTCCATCCACGCCCGCGGCTACGCCCGCACGCGCCAGCGGTTCGATGAATTCGGGCTGGCCGCCGCTGGAGGTTCCCTGGCCACCGGGCAGCTGGACGGAATGAGTCACGTCAAAGACGACGGGATAGCCGAGTTTGCGCATGATCGGGAACGAGCGCATATCGACGACGAGATTCTTATAGCCGAAGGAGGCACCGCGTTCGGTGAGCAGGATTTTTTCGTTCCCGGTACTCGCCACCTTTTCGGCGGCGTTGGCGATGTCCCAGGGCGAAAGGAACTGGCCTTTTTTGATGTTTGCGACGCGACCGGATTCACCCACAGCGACGAGCAGGTCGGTTTGCCGGCAGAGAAACGCGGGGATCTGCAGCACGTCGCAAACCTCAGCCGCCGCCGCGACGTGACTTACTTCGTGCACGTCGGTGAGGACCGGCAGGCCGGTGCGTTTTTTGATCGCGCCGAGGATGCGCAGGCCTTCTTTCAGTCCGGGGCCGCGAAAGGAAGAGACCGACGAGCGATTGGCTTTGTCGTAAGACGCCTTGAAAATCAGCGGGATGCGCAGATGGTTGGCGACGGCCGCAATGCTTTCGGCCATCATCGCGGCGTGCGCTTCGCTTTCGATAACGCAGGGACCGGCGATGAGAAAAAGCGGCGCACCCGGACCGAATTGGATATTCCCCAGAGAGAAGCTATGCGCAGTCGTCATCCCGATAGTTTACTTCGCGTGGGCGGCGTCCTGAAGTTCGGGCTCGCGGTAGCCGAAATAGCGGTGTTTTTTGATCATGGCGGCGACTTCCGGGGGCACCATCGTTTCCCAGGATGAATCTTCGCTCTTGATGCGCTTCAGCACGTCGCGCGAGAAAATCGTCAAGACTGATTCATCGAAATTGTCGAGCTGCTTGATGCGGCCGCGCTCGACTAGGTACGAGTAGAGGTGCTGCAGCTCAGGGCCCGTCATTTTCAGTTTTTCGACGGTCGTGAGGCCGCCCGTCGCGGGATCGCGCAGGGGATAGGCATAGATCCGCAGGTCCTTCGTGAACAATTTGCCGAACGCTTCGAGAATGCCTCCTTCGAGCCCCGCATAATACTCTTCCTTGAAGAGATCGAGAATGCTGCCCACGCCCATCGTGACCGCGATCGGTTTCGACGTATAGCGCGTGAGATAAGCCGCGAGCCTGTAATATTCGAAGTAATCGGAAATCAAGACGGTCTTTCCCACGGCGGCCAGCACGTCAGCACGCGCCAGAAAATCGGAAAGATTCAACTGGCCGTCAGCGAGCAGATTCCGCATCGTGATTTCCATCAGCTCGCAGATCTGATCTCCTTCGCCCTGCAGCTCTGCGGCGAACTGCTTTTTAGCGCTGGCGATCATATCGATGTTCACTTTGGTTACCGGACGGAAGCTGCCTCGCTCGACAAGGATGGGGCGCTTGCGCAAAATTTCCGAGGGCTGCAGTACTTCGCCGCTGGGGCCGAACATGGCGGCGCCGCTCAGGCCGAGCTGCACGAGCTTGAGGCTCATCACGCGGTTATCGACGCGGCGGAATTCGATGCCGCTGAATTCGATCATGTCGATCTCGACGCGATGCGTGGTGAGGCCGTCGAGCAGCGATTCCAGGAGAAGCTGCGGCTTGTGATGCAGGAAGAACGCGCCGTAGAGCAGGTTCACGCCGACGATGCCGAGCGCCTCCTGCTGCAGGTCGCTCGCGGGATCGAGCATGCGGACGTGGATGATGATCTGGCTGTCTTCGTCGCGCGGCTGCGTCTGGTATTTGACGCCCATCCAGCCGTGGCATTCGTTGGTGCCCTGATAATTCCGCGCCGCGACGGTATTGGCGAAGGCAAAAAAGGCCGTGGTGTCTCCGCGCACGGAGGTGAGGCGCTCGATATTGAGCGCATGCTCGTAATTCAACATGCCCTGCAAGCGCTCGCGCGACACGTAACGCTTCGAGTGGCCGTAGATTGCGTCGCTCACGGTCATGTCGTAAGCGGAAATCGACTTGGAGATCGTGCCGGCGGCGGCGCCCACTTTGAAAAACCAGCGCGCAACTTCCTGGCCGGCGCCGATTTCGGCGAAGGTGCCGTAGAAGACGGGATCGAGGTTGATCTTGAGCGCCTTCTGATTGGTGGTGAGCTTCGGGCGATCGTCGTCTTGCATCGAGGAGTCGGTTCTAGTGAGCATCATGGCAAGCGCCTGCTGCGACGAGGCTGGGGCGCGCTCCTAATCATTACGCAGGCTATGTTACAGAAGTGTGAGTATACATCGGGAGAAGACCATGCGTCACAGGGAGCCGCAAACAAGTAACGCGGAAGAACACCTATGCGTAAGCGTCCGCTTTACGGGACGGGAACCCCGAGATGGGTTGGCTCCGCGCCCGCGGCCGACCGCATCCCCTTGCCCGATGGAGTCGCCGTGACGCGGGGCGAAGGGCGCCAAAATCAGCCGTTCGGAGCCGTGGCGCCCGGTTGACGGGAAGATCGGCCCTCTATTCGCCGCGGCAAGAGCACCGCCGAACGTTTCGGGTGCGGACCACTAATCGCGGCCGATGCGGATCACGATTCCAGCGGCGAGGCTGACGTTATTCTGGTGATTGTTGGTGCCATTGGGAAAGCGCGTGTAGAGGTACTCGGCATCGATCAGGCGAATCGAAAGTCCCGATGAGATGCCGAAGTCGGCGCCGCCGCCGGCCGTCATCGCGAAGACCGTGGAGGAACCGGGCAGCCCGGAAGTGAGCGGCACGAGATCACCCGAAGCATGAGCGCCGCCGACGAGCACCTTGCCGAAGGGGGCGAGCCGACGCCGCGAGTGCAGCGTAAAGCGGGGACCGCCGAGAAATGTGTACATGGTGAGATTCGCGGGCGTGCCGCTTATGTTCGACGAGCGCATGGTGGCAAATTCGCCATCGAAGCTCCACTGCGGAGTGAAGCGCCAGCCGGCCCAGCCGTCTCCGCCGTTGCCGCTGAAACAACCGCAGCCGCCCGGAGGCGCGTTGCTGTGCACCCAGTTGTAGTCGCCGCCGAACTCGAAGTGCGAACCCATTTGCGCGCTCGCTCGTTGCGGGAAGATCGCCAGAAAACATACGACGGCAAAAATCAGCACGGGCAATTTCACGATCTGCGTGTTTATCGGCATCGCCGTTATTCCTTGTTTTGAACGATCAAGAGTTTCCGCGCCGCCGCAATGTGGAGCGGGCGCGGCCTTCGTGAGTTCGATCGCGGCGGTGTTCACTGGACCACCACCGAGACCGTGGTCGATTGCGTGGACGATCCGCTCGTGCCCGTGATCTTGACCGTGTAACTGCCGGGCTGCGTGCTGGGAGGCCGCAGGAAACCTCCGCTGCAGCCCATGAGCGCAGACCCGATCAAGCCGGCCACGAGGATGAGCACCGCGAACTGCAGCACGCGGGCCATGCGCTTGCGGCGCGGCATGGCAAAGAGCAGAAGCGAGGCGAAGAGCGCGAGGAACGGCGAAGCGCGCGTGCCGGAAATCGCGGCGAAAAGCCCGGCGCGCGGGCCGTCTTGGCCCGGCCGCAGCAAGCCCGAAGCGACCGGCAGAAGCTGGATCGTGAGCATGGTATTTGCGCCCGCTGCACCGGGGGTGACCGACGATGGGACAAACGTTGCGGTGGCGCCCGGAGGCAGTCCGGTCGCGGACATGGTTACGGCGCTGTTGTAGGCGCCTCCGAGCGGCGGAACGGTGACGATGATGTTCGCCGAGCCGCCTTCGGCCAGGTCATACGGAGTCTCGGGCGCGCTCACGGTATAGGTGGTGTTGACGGTGAGCGAAAACACACTGGACGTGGACGCGGCGTAACCGGCGTTGCCCGAGTAAACGGCCGTGATGCTCAGTGTTCCGGCAGACAGTGTGGTACTGGCAAAGGTTGCTGTGCCGCTGGAGCCGACGCTGCCTGTGCCGAGCTCCGTTTCGCCATTGAAGAAAGTGACCGTGCCGAGCGAACTGCCGGTGGGCGCCGGAGTCACCGTCGCAGTCAGCGTGACCGACTGTCCGTAAGTGGCGGGACTCGGCGATGCACTCACAGCGGTGGTGGTGGGCGCGAGATTCACCGTGAACGAGAGCGCGCCGGAAGTCGATCCGTTGAAACCTGCGTTGCCGGAATAGACGGCCGTGAGGCTAAGCGACCCGACCGGCAGCGAAGTGGTGGTGAGAGTGGCAACGCCGGAGGAATTCACGTTGCCGGTTCCGAGCTGGGTCGAACCATTGAAGAAATTCACGGTGCCGAGCGCGGTTCCCGTTGGCGCCGGTGACACGGTAGCAGTGAGTGTGACCGACTGCGTGTACGTGGAAGGATTCGGCGAACCCGCGAGCGTGGTTGCGGTGACGGCGAGAACCGTGAGAGTTTGAGCGGTCGAGGTGGACCCGGCGAAATCCGTGTTGCCCGAGTAGGTGGCGGTGAGGCTGGGCGTGCCGGCCGCGAGGCTGGCCGTCGAATAGGTGGCCACGCCCGAAGCGTTGACGTTTCCCGTGCCGAGCAAAGTGGCGCCGTTATAGAAGTTCACGGTGCCGTACGAGGTGCCCGTCGGCGTGGGCGTGATGGTTGCGGTGAGTGTTTCGGTCTGGCCCGCCACGACCGGATTCGGGGAAAGCGCGAGAGCCGCAGTTGTGGCGACCTGGGCGACCACAAGACTCTGCGCGGAAGAAGTGGATCCGCCGAAATCCGTGTTGCCCGAGTAAACGGCCGTGAGACTGTCACTGCCGACGGGGAGCGTGGTGGATGTAGCGGTAGCGACGCCGGAAGAATTGACGTTTCCTGTGCCGACTTGGGTTGCGCCGTCATAGAACGTGACGGTGCCAAGCGAGGAGCCGGTTGGCGCGGGCGTTACGGTTGCGGTGAGCGTCTCGGTCTGGGCATAGGTGACCGGGTTGGGAGACGCGGTGAGCGCGACCGCGGTGGGCGCGACGTTGACGGTGAGGTTGACGGTGGACGAATTCGACGCGGCGGACAAAGCGTTTCCGCTGTAATCGGCGGTAAGCGTGTACGACGCGACCGCAAGGTTATTGGTGGTGAATGTGGCGATGCCGGAGGCATTCACGCTCCCGGCGCCGAGTTGCGTTGCGCCATTATAGAAGGTGACGGTACCAAGCGAGGAGCCTGTGGGTGCGGGAGCGACCGTGGCCGTCATGGTGACGGTCTGGCCGTAGGTGGCCGGAGAGGGCGTGGCCGTCAGCGTGGTTGTGGTCGCCACAAGAACGGTGAGGCTGGTGGCGGATGAAGTGGAACCGGCAAAGTCAGTGTTCCCGGAGTAAACGGCCGTCAAGGAAAGCGCGCCCGTGGGGAGGCTGGTGGTGGTGATGCTCGCAACGCCGGACGAATTTACGTTACCGGTGCCGACTTGCGTCGCCGCATTGTAGAAGGTCACGGTGCCGTAGGAAGTACCGGTTGGCGTTGGCGTGACGGTTGCGGTCAACGTTTCGGTTTGGCCGGCAGTGACCGGATTGGGCGAAGCGGTGAGGGCCGTGGCAGTCGTGACCTGGCTGACGGCAAAAGGCAGCGCCGTGGAAGTAGAGCCCGCGTAGTCCGTGTTTCCCGCATACGTCGCGGTGAGACTGAGGGTGCCGACGGGAAGCGCGGATGTGGTCAGCGTCGCTACACCGGAGGAATTCACGGCGGCGGCTGCGCCGATCTGTGTCGCGCCGTTGTAGAAAGTCACCGTGCCGTAGGACGGCACGTTGTCGGGCGCGGGCGTAAGAGTCGCGGTCAACGTGACGGAAGCGCCGAAGGTGGACGATGTGGGCGACGCGGTGAGCACGGTCGTGGTAGGCACGGTGTTGACGGTGAGATTCAGCGTTCCGCTAGAGGTGTTGTAGTTCGTATTGCCTGAATAGACCGCCGACAGACCGTCTGCCCCAACCGGCAGAGCGCTGGTGGTGATCGTCGCAATACCGGAGGCGTTGACGTTTCCGGTACCCAGCGAGGTCGAGCCAAAGGAAAACGCTACCGTCCCGCCGGCGCCGGGATTCGGCGTGACGGTTGCCGTCAGGATGACTGCCGTGCCGAAAGTCGCTGGGCTTGGTGAAGCGGTGAGCGCTGTGGTGGTGGCCGCCAGGACGACCAGGCTGTCCACACTGGAGGGCGATCCTGCATAATCTGTGTTGCCCGAATATACCGCGGTGAGGGCGAGCGGCCCTGCGGCCAAGCTGCTGGTGTCCAGCGTCGCTACGCCGGAGGAATTCACTGCGACCGCGCTGCCGATTTGCGTCGCGCCATTGAAGAAGCTCACCGTTCCCCGCGACGGGTTCGTGTCCGGTATGGGCGAAACGGTAGCGGTCAGCGTCGCCGATTGGCCCTCCACGAGCGTGCTCGGCGTGACCGAAGTGATCGCTGTGGTTGTTGTCGCCTGGCTCACTACGAAATTCAGGCCCGTCGAGTTCGACCCGTCAAAGCCTTCGCCGTTGCCGTTGTAGTCCGCGTAGAGCGTGAGAGTGCCGACGGGCAGCGCGGTCGTCGCGAGTGTGGCAACGCCAGAAGCGTTCACATTGCCGCTGCCCAGGAGCGTTTCGCCGTTGTAGAAACTGACGGTCCCGTACGTGTCGCCTTCGGGCGCCGGCGTAACGGTTGCGGTGAACGTCACGGATTGGCCATACGTCGAAGAGGTCGGCGAAGCTGAGAAAGCGGTCGAAGTGGCCGTATCGCCCTGCAGCGCTTCGGTGGTGGATTGGCTCGCCGCCCGCTCCGTGTCTCCGGGATAGCTCGCCAGCACGTTATGCATGCCGCCGCCGGCGATCGCGACGCCGGTTGTTGTTGCGGTCTCGCTCTGCGCGGAAAGGAAGATGGAGGCGACCGAAGCCGTCTCGCCGTTGCCATTATTGGTGACGACCAAATCGGGCAAGCCGTCTCCATTCAAATCGCCGGTGGTGACGGCATACGCTCCGCCTGTGCCGGTACTCTGAACCGTGCCTTCGGTGGGAAACGTTCCGTCGCCGTTGCCGAGGAAATAATCGACGGCGCCGCCTGAGTCGTCGGTGACCACCAGGTCCATTTTGCCGTCCGCATTAAGGTCTGCCGCGGCGATTCCATACACTTCCTGGTCGCCGGGATATAGCGGCGGCTGTGCCGTGAATTCGCCGGTGCCGTCGTGGTTGTTGAGCAGGATGCTGACCGAGGCGTCGCCTGAATTCGCGACGGCGATGTCAGGCGAGCCGTCACCATTGAAATCGGCGACGGCCAGATCGCGAGGACTGCTTCCCACGGGGATCGTCATCTGATTTTGGAACGTTCCGTCGCCGTTCCCGAGCAGGATGCTCACGGTTCCGTCAGCAGCGTTTGTGACGGCCAGGTCGAGGTTCCCGTCGCCGTTAAAATCAGCCGCCACGGCAGACCAAGCTTCGTTGCCCACTTGAAAAAAGCAGTCGCCTTCGCAATCTCCAACGAAAGACGCGAGGGTAAAGTTACCGGTGCCGTCGCCGAGAAACACCTGCATGTACGAATCGGGCTCGATGCCGACGGCGATGTCCAGATTTCCGTCGTTGCTGAAGTCGCCGACGGCCAGCGCATGCGGCTGCCCGTCCGGGTAGAGCGAACTGGCGGAAAACGTGCCATCGCCATTGCTGATAAGGACCATGACGCTGTAGCTGCTCTGGCAGCTGACCGCCAGATCAGCTTTGCCGTCACCGTTAAAATCTCCGGCAGCTATCGCGAACGGATCGCCGCAGAGCGGGGTCGTGGTCTGGGGTTGAAAGGTGCCATCCCCATTCCCTAATGCCACACTGATGTCGCCGGACGCGTAGTTGATGACAGCGATATCGTTGATTCCGTCGCCGTTGAAGTCTGCGATCACGGCGTGAGTCTCGAGCACATCGGTGGTGACGGCCGGCGCGTTGACGAGCGTGTAGTTGAGGCTTGCGGGATTGAGCGGGGCCGTCGCGAGCGAGGCGTTGCCGTTGCTCGTGTCGAGAAAAGATATGGTTCCCGGCATCGCTCCGGAGCCAAAGGCGGTCACCTGCGCCGAGAGGTTATAGCTGCCTACCGATCCGCCCGTGGAGAATTGTGTGGAACTGGTGTAATTGGAGGCGCCGCTTACGGTGAGTGGCTGCGCGGAAGAGGTGCTGCCCGTCGAACCGCTAATGCCAACGTAGATGGCGGTGATGCTATAGGTTCCCACGCCGGGCACGAACTTAAAAGTTGCGGCGCCGCTGGACTGGACTTGGGCTGTGCCGAAAACGGCCGAGTCTTCGCAATGCGCCGCGGCGGCATTGCAAAAGATCACGGTGCCACGGGGCGCCGGATCGCCAGAGGGCTCGAGGGCGACGGTTGCGGTCAGCGTCACAGCCGTGCCGGCCGTGACGCTGCCGGACGGTGAAATCGCCAGCGATGTGCTCGAGCCGCCGACGGCCGCGCGAGCCGCTGTGCCTGCCAGAGTGAATAGCAAAAGAAACCAGACCGCCCGCTTCGCCTTGAGCATTCTGCCCGCTCCTAATATGTCGATTGGCCGCAGGCGCGCCTCTCGCGTATGAACTACGTTAGAGATTTCTTACTAGCGTCGCCTGGTGCGCCGAAAGAAAAAGCAAGCGGGGTTCCAACGCAGGACAAGGGAAAATGCCCATAAACGCCACTGTTTTGAAGTAAATGGAGAATGGAAGAGCGAAAGGCATTCCCGAAATGAAGTTTGCTGACCGAAATGGAAGCGCGGCGACCGGGTTTCTCTGGCGCCGTCAGCTTTCTTTGCGGCCGCGCCGCAGCTGCCTGACGAACATGTGAATCCTCTTACTTACACGCCGTCGTGGTGCATGGCCCTTCAGAAACCTCAATGCACAGGCGGCTCTTCCGATCCTGCCCTAACATGTGTGATCCACATCACTGCGCAATCCCAACCCCTCCTGCCAGATGGGCAAATACACCAAGCCGACACGCCCGGGGCCAAACTGATTGCCAGTTTCGATTGAGGTAAACGAGATATCCGATCCCGACGCAAGCCGCAAGATCGAACGTGCGGTCTCCGCCTGCATCGGAGAGGGGCGGATGGAAAGCTGGAGAGTGTGGATTCGGAGCCTTTCGGGAGCATGGCACGTCAGGGTGCAAGGACCGAATGACTCGCGAGAGCGGCTGTTTTTCGACGCCCTGCACGAATTACCTGAAAAGATCCGCGCATGGCTCATGCTGTATCCCCTCCGATGAGCCGCGCGGACAGCCGTTGCGGAGAACGCACGCCCGAGACAGCGCGCGCGACCTCCTGTGCGACGGCTGTCGGCGTGGCGCGGCCCCTCCAAGGCCAAAGGCTGCGCCACGGCCTTCTTGTTGACGCTCGAACACGAGAGGGCGCACGCGCCCGCGGATGCGACGCTAGATGAGCTTATATTTCGTTGCGAGATAGCCGGCGATGCCAGCGAGAGAATCCTGCCCGGCGTGCTGCATCATGCCGGGGCGCAGGCTTTTGCGGTACCAGGCGAGAATGCCGAATAGGGCACCATAAACAGTGATCGCGATCACGGAGCGCCACCCTTGATAGAGGTGCGCCGAGCCAAAAACAAGCGCTTGCAGCACGATGGCTACCCAGGCGGTTCCAGTCCACGCGAAAAATTGCCGCTGTAGATAGCCGCGAAAGATAAACTCCTCGCAGAAGCCCGCCGTCACCGCAAGCACAACGAACACGGCCACTTCCGTCCAGCTTTGCGGCAGCAGCAGCTTGGCAGCTTGCACGCCGTTGAAATGAAGCACGAATTCGAGCACGCCGAGGACGACCAGCACGACGCCCCAAAAGAGAAACATCACCGCGACGTCGATCAGGAAGTCTTCAAAGCGCCGCCATTTGCCGCCGATGATCTCGCGGATGCTGATCTTCCGGGGCAAAAGCGCCAGCAGCCAGATATATGCGAAAAGCACCAACTCGTAGGCGAGCGTCGCGATGTAGACCGGCGTGCGCGACGAAAAACGGGACGCGCGCGCCAAAAATCTCGGCTGTCCCTGGTAAGCGGAGATAGCGACAATGATCACGATGAGCAAGGCCGTGTGCCACCACGCGCCGACGGGCTCGGGCGCCGGCTTGCGCCCGGAAAGCGAAGTTTGAGAGGAAGCGGGATCCGATGTCATGGGACCGGCCTAATGGCGTAAAAAGCGATTCTAGCAGGATCGAGCCGAACCTCGTCGGCCTCTATCGCGCAGGCAAAATGAATTGTGGTGAGCGGTGGGAATCCTATATAACGTCTACTTGCAAACTCGGATGCGCGCGGCGCTGTAGGCGAGAAAGTGGTCCCTCATGGGCAAGCTTCTTCTAGTGGGAGTCGTCCTTTTGATTGCGCTGCCGGCAAACGCGTCCGATCTGCAGAAGCAAGTTGATGCGCTGGTCGCGGGGTTTGACGGGCACGTGGCGCTTTATGCAAAGAACCTGACGACCGGCGAAACCGTTTCGATTGATCCTGCGCGTCCCGTGCAAACCGCTTCGGTAATCAAGCTGGCGCTGCTGCTGCAAGCCTTCGAGCAAATTCATGTGGGCAAACTGAAGCTCTCGCAACCCGTCGTCCTGACGAAAGAAAATCAGGTGCCGGGCTCGGGCATTCTTGCCCATCTTGACCCAGGCCTCACACTCACCCTGAAAGACACGATCACGTTGATGATCGAACTGAGCGACAACACCGCGACAAACATGCTGATCGACGTGGTCGGATTGGGCCCGACGAACGACATGCTGAGCCGCATGGGCCTGAAAGACACCTATTTTTATAAGAAGGTTTTTCTGCCCACCAGCGATGCCATGCCGGCCGACCAAAAGCAGTTTGGCTTGGGCAAAACAACGGCCCAGGAAATGGCGAACCTGATGGAAAGCATCTACCGTTGCGATCTGGGCGACCGCGAACTGTGCCTCGATATGATCACTATGATGCGCCGCCAGCAGTACCGCGCGATGATTCCGCGCTATCTGGCCGCGCCGGACAGCAGCGAAGCTCTTTCGCCGATCGCCGACAAGATCGGAATGCTCGACGCCGTTCGCAACGACGTGGCGCTCGTCTACACGCAGCGCGGCCCGGTGATTCTCTCGATCTTCACCTACGACAATCCCGATAAATCGTGGACGCCGGAAAACCGCGCCGAAATTCTGATCGGCCACCTCGCCCAAACAATTGTGAACACGTGGTCGCCCGCAGGCCTCGCCATCAGCGTGACCGATCCTGTGGCTCTCCCGATTCCCGAAAAGAACTAGACGGCTTTAATCAGCGAGCCCGACAACGACGCACGTTCGATTAGATTGCCTCGCGTCCTCATGATTGCCGGGCGATTCGGCGCAGAACGCCGTGTGAGCGGCGTCACAAGATAATCCGGCAAATGACGATACAAAACTGCGGCACGCGCCCGTCCAGGCCGAAGAAAGGGCCAGCGGAAGCAATGCATTAAATCGAGGCGTACGAGCTTCTGCGTTCCGTGGCAAATTTTGCAGCGCCGGTCCCTACTTCCCGAATACCAGGACCCGGAAAGTTCCCATTTGGGCCATCCGCCTGCCGCCGCGTCCATTTACGGGCGCCGATGGCGCGCCGAAATCCGCGGTATCCGCGAAAAGCTCATGCGTTTTCGTATCGAGGCCCATCGTTTTCGCACCATACTCGCTCTTGATCGGCTCAAGCGCAGTGTACTTATCCGGGCCGTCTTCATGGAAGACGTCGATTTCGCCTGCAATCGTCGAGACGAAAATCAGTTTGGTTTCAGGATCGAACCGCGCGGCATCCGTACCCGCCGCGATCGGGAATGTCTGCACCACCTTTCCGGTGTCGGCGTCGATGATCGCCAGCATCTGCGGGCTCCGGCCGGCACTGAAGAGGCGGTGATGCTCCGCGTCGATGGCGAGCGCTGTCGGATGCCCTTCCGGCGCGGTTGGCCAGCGCGACGTCACTTCCAGCGTCTTCGTATCGATCGTTGCGATCTGGTCCTTGTCGGCCAAATTCACGTAAACGTGTCCCATTCCGTCCGGCACTGCAAATTCCGGCGAGCCACCCAGCGGGATATTCTTGATGAATTCGCCGGTCTGAGCATTCACCGCTGTCGAAGAGTTACTGTCACCGTTCATCGAAAACGCGTCCTTTGAGGCCGGGTCGTACAGCATGCAATCCGCGTCCGGCTGCGCGTTGACCGTGCTTTCTTTTTTCATCGTCTTCAAATCGAAGATGGTGATGGCGCCCGCGCCGCCATCGGTGATGAATCCGCGATTAAACTCGGGCGCGACCGCGACACCGTGCTGCCGCTGGAAGCCCGTGATGAATCCTAAATTGTCGCCGGTATCCGCGTTCATCACTTCGACCGCGGTCCCGCGGCCCAGATAAACGCGGCGCGCTGCTGAGTCAACGGTCACGTAGTCGAAATACTCCGTCTTGCTGCCGGGCGCCGGCCCGAATTTGTAGGTATGCAGCAAATGGTAGGCGCTATCGGGGGCAGCCCAGGAAACGGCGACGGCCGCGAACAGAATGGCCGCACCCGCGCAAATCAACCGCAAACTCGAACTCTTCACGTAATGCCTCCTGATCGACGACACCTCAAATCGCGCGAATTGTATCCAATTGCGTCTGAAGATCACGTGAAGGTCAGACGCCGAACCCCCACCAGGCTCTGAAAGCGATTGGGAGTTGTTGTTACCACTGCTCCGTTGTAAATTCTCCCCGCGAATTCCTCGAAGGGAACTGCGCCATGCCTGATTCGCCGCCGAACAAGAAACTCTCGCGCCGGGCTCTCTTGCGAGCCGGCGCTGTTGGGCTCGGTGGACTCGGCACGCTCGATCCTTTCTCGGCCGCAGCACTCGCCGCGCAACAAGCTCTGCCGGCGCAATCGGGCGAGCCGAAAGCGTTCAACCACTTTCCGCGCATGGTGCAGGAATATTTCGTGGCGCGCGTGCAGGAAATCGAGAAGCTCGCGGACAAGAGGCGCGCGGCCCTCCAGTCCAAAGCCGACGCCCAGGCCTACGTGCGCGAAGCCCGGCGCAAAACCCGGGAATGCTTTGGCGCGTGGCCGCAAAAGACGCCGCTCAATGCGCGCGTCACCGGAACTCTGGACCGCGGCGACTACAAAGTAGAAAAGGTAATTTTCGAGAGCCGACCGGATTTTCCCGTCACGGCGAATCTGTATCTTCCGCCGCGGCCTGTGCACGCCGCTCCCGGCGTCGTTTGCCCTTGCGGGCACACCGCCAGCGGGAAGGCCGCGGACGAATACCAGTCAATTGGCCAGACGCTCGCGCGGCAGGGATATCTCGTGCTCGTTTACGACCCCATTGGCCAGGGCGAACGCTACCAATACGTCGATGCGCAGCTCAAACCGATTCATGGCGGCGGCACATCCGAACACCTTTATGCCGGCAACCAGCAATTTCTGGTTGGCGAATTTTTCGGTTCGTGGCGCGCGTGGGACGGAATCCGGGCCCTCGACTATTTGCTCACCCGGACCGAAATCGATCCGGCACGCGTGGCCGTCAGCGGCGTTTCAGGCGGCGGCACGATGACGACCTGGCTTGCCGCGGTGGAACACCGCTGGTGCGCCGCGGCGCCGTGCTGCTTCGTCACCACGTTTCGGCGCAACCTGGAAAACGAGCTTCCCGCGGACACCGAGCAGTGCCCGCCGCACGCGCTTGCCCTCGGCCTCGACCATTCGGACTTCATCGCCGCCTTCGCGCCCAAGCCTGTCATTCTCCTCGACGAGGAACGCGACTTTTTCGATATTCGCGGCGTGGAGGAAGCTTTCGGGCGGCTCAGGGCTCTTTACAAACTGCTCGGCGCCGAAGACAACGTGCAAATGTCCGCCGGGCCGGGCTATCACGGCTACGGCAAAGAGGATCGCGAAGCGATGTACGGCTGGCTTAATCGCATCACGAAAGTTTCAGGCTCCTCGACGGAACCGCAAATCACGATCGAAAAAGAAGAAACGCTCTGGTGCACGCCGCATGGCCAAGTGGCGGAATTTCATCCGCGCACCGTCTTTTCGTTCACGCGCGAGATTTCGCAATCGCTGGCGAGACAGCGCAAGCCGCTCAACGCCGCGCAACTGAAGACGGAGCTGCCTGGCGCGTTGAAAATCGAACCGGCGTCGCGTGCGCCCGATTACCGAATTCTGCGGCCGTCAAACGGACGGCAGTATCCGAAAAAATACGCGGCGACGTACGCCGTGGAAACCGAGCCCGGCGCTTTCGCGCTTGTCTATCGGCTTTCGGACACGCCGCTCGAATCGCGCATCCCGCGCGGGCCGTCGCGCGCCATTCTTTATGTTTCGCACCGATCGGCGGACGACGAACTCCGCACCGAACCGACAATCGCCGACGTGATGCAGAGCGAACCTGACTCCGCTGTTTTCGCATGCGACGTTCGCGGCATCGGCGAATCGCAGCCGAACACATGCGGATCGAAAGACTTCGCCGAGCCTTACGGCAGCGACTATTTCTACGCGATCCACTCGATCATGCTCGACCGGCCTTACGTCGGGCAAAAGACTTACGATCTGCTGCGACTGATCGCTTTGCTGAAAGCGACCGGGCACGTGCAGGTTCACGTGTTGGGCAAAGGCTGGGGCTCTCTGCCTGCCACATTTGCGTCGTTGCTGTCCGACGACGTGGTGCAGGTGACGCTGAAGAACGCGCCGATCGGCTACAGCGCGATTGCCGCGTCCGAATCGTACAATTGGCCGCTTTCGTCATTCATCCCCGGCGTCCTCAAGACGTTCGATTTGCCGGATTGCTATGCGGCGCTGGCTTCGAAAAAGCTGCGCAAAATCGATCCGTGGAACGCCGAGTCGGTCACGTCCTCGTCCGCATCCGCGTGATTTGCCTCTCCGTGCCTCGCGACCCTGCGGCCAATCAGGCTTGCGCGCGTTGCATGTCCGCGGCTGTCCGAGATCATTCGAGTATCTCGACCCAACCGGCGGAGCCGTCTATGCGGATGCGCTGCCCTGTTTTGATCTGCTGAGTCGCTCGGCCGGTTCCCACGGCAGCAGGAATGCCAAATTCGCGAGACACCACGGCGGGATGAGAAAGCGCTCCGCCGTTTCACAAACAGCCTCCATGTCCACACCAATCACAGAGAGACGTCTCCGTCCCCGCCGCCGAATCCAACCGCGGCCCGTCAGAACTTTCTCGACCAGTCCTTCGGCCAGCGCTCCACCACCACTTTTTCCTGTGTGAAGAATTCGATCGAATCGCGACCTTGGCCATGCAGGTCGCCAAAGAAGCTGCCTCGCGCTCCGCTAAATGGAAAGAACGCCATCGGAGCGGCCACACCCACATTGATGCCTACGTTCCCGACTTCCGCCTCATAACGGAACTTGCGCGCATTCGCTCCGCTCGTAGTGAAAAGGCAGGCCATGTTGCCGAACTCGCCCGAGTTAACCATCGAAATCGCATCGTCGATCGTGTTCACGCGATGCACTGAAAGCACGGGTCCGAAAATTTCCGTCCTCGCCACGTCGCTCGACATCGGCAGATCTTCGAGCACCGTGGGCCGCACAAATGTCCCATTCTCGTAGCGCGGTATCTTCGGATTGCGGCCGTCGACAACGACCCGCGCACCATCATTAATTGCTTTGCCGATAAGCGACTCGATGCGCGTGCGGCTCTCGCTTGTAATTACCGGCCCCATCTGCACTCCCTCGTCCAATCCAAACCCGGTAACGCGCGATTCCGCTTTCTGTTGCATCGCGCCGGTAAACGGCTTGGCCGCAGCTCCTACCGCGATTGCCACTGATGCAGCAAGGCACCTTTGCCCCGCGCATCCGAAAGCGCTATCCGCGATGATCTCCGAAGCCGAATCACAATCGGCATCGGGCAATACAACTACACAATTCTTCGCGCCGCCCTGGCACTGCACGCGCTTTCCCGAAGCCGCTGCCCGCGAGTAGACGTGCCGCGCAACGGGGCTCGATCCAACGAAACTCACAGCACGAATCTGCGGGTGATCGAGAATCGTATCGACCGCCTCGCGTCCTCCGTTCACTAGATTCAGCACGCCGGCGGGCAAATTAATCTGTTCGACCAGCGACACGAGTTTCTGCATGGTCAGCGGCACGCGTTCGGAGGGCTTCAGAATCACAGTATTGCCGCACGCAATCGCATAGGGCAAAAACCACAGCGGAATCATCGCGGGAAAATTGAACGGTGAGATGACCGCGCAGACCCCGAGCGGCTGGCGGATCATCATTTCGTCGATCCCCGGAGCGATATCTTCCGAGTTGTATCCCTGAATCAGCGTGGGTGTGCCGCAGGCGACTTCGACGTTCTCGATGCCGCGAACCATTTCGCCGCGCCCTTCGGCTAAGGTCTTGCCGCATTCAATCGTGATGCTCCGCGCCAGTTCCTCGAAGTTGTCTTTCAGCAGTTTGCGCAACTGGAACAGATAATCGATGCGTTGGCCCACAGGAACTCTGCGCCAACTTGGAAACGCGGTGGCCGCAGCGCGCACCGCCTCATCGACTTCGCCAGCTGAGGAGAGCGGAACCGTACCAATCCGTTCGCCGGTCGCTGGATTTATCACCGGCAGCTGATCTGACGCCGGCGAAACTCGCCACTTCCCATCGACATAATTGCGAACCAGTTCCTCTTTCGCCGTTGCTCTCACGCTCATAGATTTCTTCGCTTTCTCGCTCCAAAAGCACTCGGAGCTCTGCTGGCGACATTCTCCTACCGGCCACAGACCTGTTTTAGAGCCACAATTAGAGGCGGGATTACTGCGTCGCTGTGATCCCGCCGTCCACGTAAAGAGTTTGTCCCGTGATGAAGTCTGAGGCCGGTGAAATCAGGAAGAGCACCGCGCCCATGACGTCTCGCGGCGTGCCTATTCGGCCCAGCGGAATCCGGGACACGATGCTATCGTAAAACGACTTGTCCGAGAGCATCTTCGCCACCTGGTCGGTGCCCACAAACGTTGGCGCGACCACGTTGACATTAATACCATGTGGCGCCCATTCGGCTGCGAGCTGTTTGCACAAAATCCCAAGGCCGCCTTTGGCCGAGCAATAGGCCGCGTATCCTCGACCTCTCAGGCCAAGCTGTGTACGAACGGAACCCAAGTGTACCTTACCTGTTTGCCGGCAATTCCCTGCTTGATCATCTGACGCGCCACGGCTTGCGCCTGGAACATCGCTCCTTTGAGGTTCACATCAATCACATAATCAAAAGCCTGCTCCGTCACTTCTGTAGCTTTCTCTTCGCGGCTTAGTCCCACGGTGTTGACAAGAATATCGATCCGTCCGAAATGCGCGACAACATCGTCGATCATTCGTTCGATACCGCTCGTCGTTCGTTTGGACTGGACGGATGCCGACCCGGTCCGCGCCTCAAACTCGATTCTGCAACTTCTGCTGGCGAATATGAGAAATAGCTAGCCTTCACGACGAATGCTTCGAACCGCGCGCTCCGGTGTTTGGCGGATCGATAATTTTCCGCCCGCCTTAGGTTTCGCCGTCTGCCTCTCCACAACACAGATCTACGCGTTCTCAAACTGACGGCCGCCGTAGCGGATGCCGCTCGGGCATCAGGGTGAGCGCTGCAAGGGAGAACTTGCCGTACTCCTTCCCATTCTGCACATTCCTGACATGCATCATTCTTGCAGCTTTCCTCGCGATCACATTTGTGAGATAGCTGACTTTGGTAGCTCACTCTTTTCACCCGGGGATGACGATGAAGCGAATAGCAGCGACCACGGCGATTATCTTGTTTTTCCCGCTGGCTCTTCCGGCACAGCGCGGACGCGGCATGAGTGGAATGCGAGGAGAGCGCGGTGCGCGCATGCCCGTCATGGACGAGCACACGACTCTGCTGGTTTTCGCTGCCTTGCTCAATCTGAATGACGCGCAGCAACAACAGCTCGGGGCTATTTTCGACGCAGCCGTGAAAGCCGCCGCGCCTCTCAATACGCAAATTCAGGACGGCAAGCAGGCTCTCTTTGAAGCGATAAAGTCCGGAAAAACCGAAAATCAAGTCAAAGCCGCGCAGGAGCAAGACAATTCGGCCGCCGCTCAATTGCTGGCACTCCAAACGCAGGCCTTCGAGAAGATGTGCACCCTGCTCACGCCGGCCCAAAAGGCCGAAGTGGACGACACGATGTTCACCGACATCGGCAACTTCCTCGCCAACGTAAGAGAGCCGCTTCCCGAGCCGGCCGTGCCGCAGCCTGCGCCGCCTGCCACAGCGGCCCCAGGTATCAATGCAGTCCCATCGCCTCAATGAAAAGTCAGTCAGCGTCCCGTAAACCGCTGACAAAATTCTACAATTCGGCCCTCCGACCAGAATCGCTCTTCAGGAGACGCGGAAATAAATGCACAATGCCCGCCGTGACGCGTTGCCAGAAGTTCGATCAACGGATTCACCGAACCCACCGCAGTCGTAATCGAAGCGAAGGGCACGAAAGGGTCATCCTCAGACGCCACGATGAGCGTCGGCCGCGTAATCGCTGCCAGAAATTGTCCTGCACTCGAACGCGCGTAATAGTCGCTTGCGTCACGAAACCCGCTATGAGGCGCGGTAATCACATCGTCATATTCGCGTACCGTCCGAATTTTTCTAAGCCCGTTGAGTTTGTATTCTTCCGGAAACAGCTTCGCCTTCCGCCGGATGCGCGCCTTTAGTCGCGTCACGAAATGGTGCTCGTAGATGAAGTTCCTCCTCTCGGCCAGCGCGTCGGCGCAAGCCGCCAAATTCAGCGCAGGCGCAACGGCAACGAATGCTTTCACTTCGGGCGGCGTGCGGTTTGCGAACTCTCCCGCCATCTTCAGCACTAAATTGCCGCCCATGGAAAAACCCGCCGCAAAAAGAGCCCTCAGCCCGTCTTTTTCAATTAGCTCGATCAATACGCTTCGAATATCGCCACTCAGCCCGGAATGATAGAGCGACGGCGTCAACTGCTCGCTGCCGCCGCAGTTGCGCTGGTTCAATCGCACCACGTTGAACCCTGCAACCCACGCCTTCTCGGCCGATCCCATGATGTAGCCGGAGTCGCTCGAACCCTCCAGGCCGTGTAGCAGCACGATCGTTGGCTGTTCACGTCGATTCTGGTGCCAATGGCAGGCGCCCCATATTTTGGTACCGGGCTCGACCTCAAAAAGGCGCATGTCGCCTGGCGGCAATGATGGAAATCTCCGCTGCCACAAATGCGCAGCGATCGTCATCACATGCGAATTCCGAAGTAGCCTATGCGGAACGAATTCTTTCATTGCGCAATCATCGTAATGGCTCACCTACCCACCCGCAAGCCGGCCCGTATACGTCTGCATTAGCTACCGCCTTAAGCGCGCCTAACGACGTGGCGAATCAATGAGTTGGAATCTGGAGCCTCGGCCCTGATTCAGCCAAGTTCCTGCTTATCTCAGAGCTTCAAAGAGATTGCTGTAATCGTCGGTCCAAAGGCGATCTCTTGAAGGAGGGAAAATGATCAGGCCCTTGGCTTCAATTTGCCGCTGCCCCTCGAATCCTGCCGGGCTTCCTACAAGTATCCACGCCGCTGCTGTAATGCCTTTGGGAGGATCCTCTGGGTTCTGAATCAAAACCGCCTCTTTGCCCAAATCCGCGGCAGCGGCGGCCACTATCGGCTGCAGGTCCAGATACTTGTTTGAGACGTGGACTGCGAGAACCCCGTCGGGCTTAAGCTGATGAAAATAAAGCTGAAAGGCCTCGCGCGTTAGAAGATGAACGGGGATGGCATCCCCGCTGAACGCGTCCACGGCGAGAACATCGAAATTCTGCGGCGCTTCGCGCTCAAGAGAAAGGCGAGCGTCGCCCTCGACGATTTCGATAGATGCCGCAGTCTCCTTCAGGAACGTGAACTGACTTTCCGCGATTTGAATGACTAAGGGATTGATGTCGTAGTAGGTGTAGCGGTCACCGGACCGGCCATAGACCGCGGTGGTTCCCGCGCCCAGGCCGATAATTCCCACACGCAAAGGTCCATTCCTTTCAGCGGCTTGCAATGCGACACCGATGCCGGAGTTCGGCCCATAGTAAGTCGTGGCCCAACGCCGGCGATCCGGGGCCAGAAATTGCACTCCGTGGTTGATCGTGCCGTTGACGAGCGAGCGATAGCTCGTATCTTCCGGCTGCTGCACGAGCGTATCGCCCTGAATTATCGAGACATTCGGCGCTTCACCATCGATCACGCGAAGAACCCCGTAAAAATTGCGAACGGAAAGCTCCGCGGAAGTCGCTGTGTCTCTCGCGTTCACGGCGAGGCTGGCAATGATCGCAATCGCCAGGGCAGCCAGCGCAAAACCGCCCGGCCGAAGGCGACGAACCGAGAATGGGCTATCCGGCTCGATCGAATAGACGATCACGATGAGGATCGCACACAAGCCGATCGCGACGTGCAACTCATAGAAACCGCGGAATATGTGAGGCGCGATGACCGCAACAAAAAGCGCGCCGAGGGCGCCGCCGGCGGCAATCATAAGGTAAAAAGAGGTGAGGTGCTGCTGATCCGGCTTCAATCGCGCCAGTTCCCCGTGGCAGAACATGCAAGCGATGAATAACCCCCCGCAAAATAATGGAATTCCTACCTCTATCGGCAATTGCGCGAATGAGACGGAAAGCGCATAGGTCATGCCGCCGAGGGCGATCCCGATCAAGCGCAAAAATACGCTGCGCGGATAGAAAGAATGCGAAGCGAAGCAGAGGATAAAGCTAAGCAAATAAAGGCTTAGCGGGATGATCCAGAGCAGCGGGACCGAGGCGATATTCTGTGTGATGTGATTGGTGATGCTCAGCAGCAAGGCGGAGCCGCAAGCTGCGAGCGCCACCCAAAGCGCCTGAAGCGCCCAGGCCGGACGCGGCGTAATGCTTTTATTTTCAGCTTCTTGAACGCCTTCGCGCGGCGCGAAAGCGATGGCTGCGCAGATCAATGCGAACCCGGCGTAAATGACTGACCAGGCGATTGCTTGATGATGCGTCGTCAGATGCGGCTCGACCAACACGGGGTAAGCCAGCAGGGCGAGCATCGAGCCGACGTTGGAGAGCGCGTAGAAGCGATAAGGAGAGGCGCGATGATGATGGCCGTACCAGACTTGAAATAAGGGACTTGTGGCAGACAGAAGAAAATAGGGCAGGCCGATCGTGGCGGCAAGGAGCAACAGGATATGAAGCGTGGGGCTCTGAGAAGGCGAGGGCTGCCACAAATCGCGCGGGTAGACGGGAAGTAAAAAGAGGCTCGCGGCAAGCAGTGCGACGTGAAGGCGGCACTGCGTTTTC
>Ga0335074_10000785_pt1 | contig 43747 bp, 37 predicted proteins | sample Lox_Sample_23_FD_206715 | JGI IMG/M metagenome (GOLD analysis project Ga0335074, IMG submission 206715) | Soil microbial communities from Loxahatchee National Wildlife Refuge, Florida, United States - Lox_Sample_2.3 | ecosystem: Environmental > Terrestrial > Soil > Wetlands | place: USA...
TGTGATTAACTTCAACGTTCGACTGCTGCGACATGGGATCATTCGTAGAATTGTTTAGTTCGCAGTGTTCTCTGTGTTCTCTGTGGTGAACCGGATCCGTGAGCCTCTTTCAGAACAACCCGCCTGCTGACGAAGCCATCGACAAGAGTCGTCCGCTGGCGGATCGCATGCGTCCGCGCACGCTCGACGAGTTCGTCGGACAGGAACATATCCTCGGTGTGGCCAAGCCGCTGCGTATTCAGATCGGGCGCGACGACACCGGCTCGCTGATCTTCTGGGGACCACCAGGTGTCGGCAAAACCACACTGGCCAAAATCATCGCCCGCATGACGCACGCCGACTTCATCGAATTCTCCGCGGTACTCAGCGGCATCAAGGAGATCAAGCAGGTGATGGCCGACGCCGAGCGCGCGCGGCAATACGGCACGCGGACCATCATCTTTGTCGACGAAGTGCACCGCTTCAATAAGGCGCAGCAGGACGCGTTCTTGCCTTACGTCGAGAAGGGCAGTATCCGCTTGATCGGCGCTACCACCGAGAATCCGTCATTCGAAGTGATCGCGCCGCTGCTGTCACGCTGTCGTGTCTACATCCTGAAGCCGCTGAGCGAAGAGCAGGTCGTCGGACTTTTGCAGCGCGCGCTGCAGGATCAGGAGCGCGGACTGGGCGATTTGCATCTCCAAGCCGACGAGGCAGCGCTGCGCAAGATTGCTGCCTATTCCAGCGGCGACGCCCGCAGCGCCTACAACGCACTGGCAGTTGCCACCACGCTCGCGATGGACCAGGCCAAGGCCGGCCCGCCCCGCATCACCGACGCGATCGTTATCGAAGCCTTGCAGAAGCGCGTGCTGATCTACGACAAGGCCGGAGAGGAGCATTACAACCTCATCTCCGCGCTGCACAAGAGCGTGCGCAACAGCGACGCCGACGCCGCGCTCTATTGGCTGGCGCGCATGCTGGAAGCCGGCGAGGATCGCCTGTATGTCGCGCGACGAGTGGTTCGCATGGCAGTCGAGGATATCGGGCTCGCCGATCCCAACGCGCTCGCTATTACGCTGGCGGCCAAAGATGCCTTCGACTTCCTGGGCATTCCGGAGGGCGATCTGGCGCTCGCCCAAGCTGTGGTCTATCTCTGTGCCGCGCCCAAGTCCAACGCGGTTTACCTTGCTTACGGCGAAGTCCGGGCCGATGTCGAGCGCACCGCGCAGGATCCTGTGCCGCTGCATCTGCGCAACGCGGTTACGAGCCTGATGAAATCCTTCGGGTACGGCGAAGGATATCGTTATGCGCACGATTATGAAGACAAGGTCGCGGACATGCAGTGCTTGCCGGACAACCTCAAAGATCGCGTCTATTACCATCCGACGGACGAAGGCGTGGAGAAGCGCATCAAGGCGCGGCTGGACGAGATAAAGAACATCAAGAAAGCCCCCCGCGACTAGCACCGGCAGTGCAAGCCTTGCACTTCTAACCGGCCCACAACAACCTAACAGGAGGCAAGATGAGCTGGGTATACCTGATTGTGGCTGGACTTTTCGAGATCGGCTGGCCGTTGGGCCTCAAATTGGCTCAGAGTTCGAGCCGGAGGATTACAGGCACCGCGCTGGCAATTGTTGCGATGGGAATCAGCGGTGTATTGCTTTGGCTGGCGCAACGCGAGATCCCGATGGGAACCGCCTACGCCGTATGGACGGGCATCGGTGCGGCGGGAACCTTTTTCGCCGGGATATGGCTATTCGGCGATGCGACGAATCTGGGCCGCTATCTGGGGGTTCTGCTGATCATCGGCGGAGTGGTTACGCTGAAGCTGGCGCATTAGCACGCGACAAAGCGTTAGATCGTCGTGACGCTTCGATACCAGTCGCGACGCGGAAGAAAGCTAGTCGCTCAGACAATATTTCTTCAGCAACCCCAATGATCTCTCTCGTGCCAGCTTCGCCGCCTGGGGATTGTAGGAGGCACGGTCATTGCAGTTGAAGCCGTGATCGGCGTCGTACCAGAAAATCTGCACCTCAGGCTGCGCCGCCTGGACTTTGTCGACTTCTTCTTTTGGAATGTGCTTATCCAACTTGCCGAAGTGCAGCATCACCGGACAGCGCGGCGTCTCGTTCGCGTAACGCCCGATGTATCCGCCGTAGTAGCCGACGGCGGCGGCCACGGCAAGACGCGTAGCCGACAGCCAGGCAAAGGTTCCGCCAAGGCAATAGCCGATGACACCACACTTCTTGCCGGTTTCCTTCTTGGCGAAATCGAGGGCTGCGGCGATATCTTTTACGGCGTTGTCAGGATTGAGCTGCCGCGCGATGGCGATACCTTTCTCGCGATCCTGACCTTCGTAGCCCAACTCGACGCCGCGTTCGATGCGATCGAACAGCGCAGGAGCCACCGCCAGGAAGCCATCGCGCGCGAATCCATCGGCTACGGAACGGATGTGCCGGTTTACCCCGAACGCTTCCTGTACAACGACCAGTCCGGCGATCGGCGTTTCCGCCGGGCGGGCTACGTAGGCGTCCAGTTCGTGTCCATCGCTGGCTCGAAGCTTGATTGTTTCGCCCATCTTTAACTCCCCGAAAACGATGTTAAGAGATATGGATTAAGCATTGGTGGGTCGACGTTGTACCGACTAGCCGTTAAAAAGCTCTAGCTCCAGATCGGCACGGGTTATTTGCAGGTAATTCGATACATCGTCAAGAATGCCAGCCAGCGTGCCTACTCGCAGATCCTTGTGCGCCGGAATAGAGATGTGGTGCGGGACCCACGGTAGCTGGAGGTTAGGCGAAGATGGCTGCCAGTCTGACGGGTTACCTCGTAACCGTATCTTCGAAGAGGCTTGGCGAGTTCCGCGCCGCCGAGATCGCGCGGCAATTTCAAGCGCTGATCACCTCGTCATGGACAAAGTGCAATCGGATCACGCTTGGTATGGAGCCGTCTTCAAAATGGCAGCGCACGGCGTCCCGCACCATCTCCCGAAGCTGATCCATGGAATCTGCCTGGGTGAAGATGGAATGGCCTAAAGCACGCGCCTCGTAACCGCCCTCCGGCGATTGCTCTACAGCGAAGATGATCTCCGATTCGGGCACAGTGCTGTGATTATAACCGCGCTCGTTGTGCGACGCGTGTCTGCGTGAGAACCGTGTCGTCCCTGAAGGGACTCGTTTCAGAATTTGAGCTTTACCCAGCACTCCGCGCCAAAGGAAGGTGCTACGTGCTGGGCTAAGCTGTGCCGTGCCTGCAGCACTGGATTTTGGTTGTTCGCACTCAACTGCTGAATTCGAAAGGCGGTTCTCACCCAGATACCTTAGCTTTCGCAGTTATGCCTTGGCTTTCTTCGCCAGCTCGCCGTGATAGTTCAGGCTCTTCAATCCCAGGAAGCGCGCCGCCGGCCCGAGCTCTTCTTCGATGCGCAGCAGCTGGTTGTACTTGGCGATGCGATCGCTGCGCGACGCCGAGCCGGTCTTGATCTGCCCGGCTCCGGTCGCCACTGCAAAGTCGGCGATAAAGCTGTCTTCCGTTTCTCCCGAGCGGTGCGAGATGACCGTGGTGTAGCCATTCTGCCGCGCCAGATTGATGCAGTCCAGGGTTTCGCTGACGGAGCCAATCTGGTTCAGCTTGATCAAGATTGAATTCGCGATGCCGGCATCGATTCCGCGCTGGAAAATTTCGATATTGGTCACGAAGATGTCGTCGCCGACCAGTTGAAGCTTGCTGCCCAATTGCTCGGTCTGCAGCCGCCAGCCTTCCCAGTCGTTCTCGGCAAAGGCGTCTTCCAACGACACGATGGGATACTGCCGCACCCAATCGGCCCAGAACTTCACCATCTCCTCGCTGGAGTGCTCGCTCTTGTCGGACTTCTTGAAGACGTATTTCTTCTTCTCGCTGTCATAGAACTCGCTGGCGGCGGGATCGAGCGCAACGGCGATCTGCTCGCCAGGCTTGTATCCGGCCTGCGTGATCGCCTCCAGGATCGCCTCAATCGCTTCGGTGTTGGATTTAAGCGACGGCGCAAAGCCGCCTTCGTCCCCGACCGAGGTGTTGTATCCGCGCTTTTTCAGGACACCTTTTAGGACATGAAACGTCTCCACACCCCAGCGCAGCGCTTCGCTGAACGACGTCGCTCCGACCGGCATGACCATAAATTCCTGGAAGTCGACGTTGTTATCGGCATGCGCGCCGCCGTTCAGGATGTTCATCATCGGCGTGGGCAGCAGGCTGGCGGTGAATCCGCCAAGGTACTGATAGAGCTCGATACCCAAGTGATCGGCCATCGCGCGACCAGCGGCCATCGAAACCGCCAGGATTGCGTTCGCGCCCAGCTTGCTTTTGGTCGGGGTGCCATCCAGTGCCAGCATGGTGTTGTCCAGTTCGCGCTGATCGCTGGCGTCCATGCCTTCCAGTTCAGGCGCGATAACTTCGTTGATGTTGTTCACGGCCTTGAGCACGCCCTTGCCCTGATAGCGGTCCTTGTCGCCGTCGCGCAGCTCCAGCGCCTCGTGCTCGCCGGTAGAAGCCCCGCTGGGAACAGCCGCTCGTCCGCGCGCTCCGCTGGCAAGAATGACTTCGGCCTCGACTGTCGGATTGCCGCGCGAGTCCAGAATTTCGCGTCCAAGAATAAGTTCGATATCCGTCATAAAAGTCCTGTGTCTGCCGCCTGTGAATTCGCTGGGATGCGAGGCGGAAGCGGTAGGGAACCAGACATTATACGGGAGGCATGTAACGATATCTGCGAGCCACGTCACCTTTCGGAGGCTCAGGAAGTCGCCGCGACGCGCCCAGAAGATCACTGTTGCAAGTACAATCGTTACAGAATCTATTTGCGACCTTGCTGCCGGTTGAGTATCCTCTTTGCGGAGCATTTTTTCTGCACTAAAAATCAGGCGAACCGTCCGGTGTCTGCTGGACAGCGCTATGGCCGCCTGACGGAGTTCAAAGAACATGTGGAAGCGAAAAGAAGACGAGTACGTTCCGCCCGCCGAGCCCACTGCCAGCCCGGCTTACACTCCAGCCACGCCGACGCCGGCGCGTTCGCCCGAGCCGGTTCGCGGCGAGCCATCCCGCACCAGCGAAGTTGCCACGATTGGGAAATCGGTTGTGGTCAAAGGCGAGCTCTCCGGTAGCGAGGACCTCATCGTCGACGGCGAGGTGGAAGGTTCCATCACCCTGCGCGGGCAGAGTCTCACCGTCGGTCCCAACGGCCGGGTGCGGGCCAATATCGAAGCCCGCAACGTGATTATCCATGGCCGCGTGGACGGCAACATCCATGCCTCCGACCGCGTCGATCTGCGCAAGAGCGCCACCCTCAGCGGCGACATCGCCACCGCGCGCATCTCCATTGAAGACGGGGCATTCTTCAAGGGTGGAATCGACATTCAGAAGCCCGAGCCCGGTCACAGGATCGAATCGAAGCCGCATGCCTCGGCGGCCGCAGCTCCAACCCCTGCGCCCATCACCACGCAGGGCACGCTGCTGGAGACCAAGAAGGCTTAAATCTCAGGGCGCATCTCGCGATGCGCCCGCACCGCTTCGCTAACCAGACGTTGCTGCTTCCGCAGTCTCCACCTACAATGTTCTCTTGTGTCCCCCGGCATCTTCCAAAAATTATTTGGGCGCAAGTCTGCGGATCCCGATCTCGCTCCCGGCGAGAAAGTCAGCCGACGCTCGACCGGCTTTGGCGAGTTTATTCGCGGCATCTCGCGCGAGCAGGATCTGAAGGTCCTGGACCTGGGCTCAACCTCGCCCGCCAACATCACCTTCATGACCGGTCTCGGTCATCGCTTTCAGCAGGAAGACCTGCTGCGCCTGTCGAATGACAAGTCGCTGCTGATCCCGAACGGCGACGGCGGTAGCAGTATCGATATTGATCGTTTCCTGCGCGACAATCTTTCATTCAGTCGGGAAGAATTCGATGCGGTGATGTTCTGGGATCTTGCCGACTTCCTGCCGGAGATTCTGGTGAAGCCGGTTATCGAACGGATTCAGATCGCGATGAAGCCGGGTGGGACCATGCTTGCGTTCTTCCACACCAAAGACGCCGGGCCCGAGGCGCCGTTCTATCGCTACAACATCGTCTCCAAAGACACTCTCGAGCTGCAGCCGGTGCGGGGTTTTCGCCTGCAGCGCGTCTTCAACAACCGCCACGTGGAAAGCCTCTTCCGCGAGTACGCGTCGATCAAGTTCTTCCTCGGCCGCGACAATATGAGAGAGGTGTTGGTGATCCGGTAGGGAATCCTGGGGCTAAAGCCCGAGCGCCCTGTGCGCTCTTGGGCACGACTAAGGTCGTGCCCTGACCCAAAGCTTACCCGGAACTCGCCCCTGCTCGCGCCTCTGCCCGGCGGATGAATCGCGTCGGCCTGTCCTTGATGTGCTCTGCCCGAATCAGCTCGGGATTCAGCCACTCGATCACGGCCGCATATCCCAGGCTGTCGGGATCGTCGCTGAGGTAATGCGGCACAACGGCCAGCACGTGAAATCCTTCCCTGAGTTGAAAGCTCAACGTTGGATCATGCTCCAGCCCTTCGACTACCGCCAGGACGTAATCGTCGGGCTTCTGCTGAGCAGCAACCATGGAATACCCACGCAGCCGTGAACCGGCGCGAATCCGCAGCAGCCGGCGAGACTCGGTCAGCGCGCGCCGCGCCGCGTAAAGTTTGTCGCCAATGCCGTGGTGCTGCAGCGTCGGATCGACAATTACCTCTGCGCCATACAACGTCCGCCCACGCTGGGGATCGTGATTGGTGAACATCCCGTCCGCCGTAAACTGCTCCCAGTTTTCCAGCAGGTTGTAATCTTCCCAATCGATGATCAGGCTCGCGCTCATGCCGACAACTTTTTCGTCAACGCCGTGCACGGCGACGAACTGACCCTCGGGAAAGAGACGGAGATGCGACAAAAGCTGTTCGGCATTCCACGGCGGCGTGTCGGGATAGATCCGGCGGCACAACTGGGTGATGCCGTCGAAATCACGCGGGGTGGTATTCCGCACGACGACTTGGTCTTGGCACTGGCTTGACGATTCGCAAATCATGGGCGCGCGGGGACGATGAGCCCGCATTGTAAAACGTCGGCAATCGGGAGGAAAGTATTACGCAACCCGCCGGGTCTTGCGAATCAGATAAGGCATCACCCACGGCAAACGCAGCAGCTGGAAGACTACAGCCCGGCCCACCCCCGGCAGCGATAACAGCGACCGGACGCGCGCTGCCGTTGCGAACAGCGGCAGGAATTGCCGCGTGTATTCGCGCTCATACCACTCGACCGATTCGCTCCGCGATGCCCCGCCAGCCATAAATTTGCACGTACATTCCGCCGCCAACCGCCCGCTGCGGAGCGCAATGGAAATGCCATCGCCAACAAACGGATCGATGAACCCTGCGGCATCGCCGGCGTACATAACATTAGCGCGCGCCGGCCGCACCTCGCGGTAGATCAACGGCGCGGTGCTGACGGGTTGAGTCACTGGCATCCATTGCGCCGCACGTTCGGCCAGTTTCGGGTGCAGCCGCAAGGCCTCTGCCAGCGTGGTCGAGCAATCGGAGCGTACCATCGCGCATGCGTTGACCAGATCCTTCGCCACCGGCTGCACGCCGCAATATCCGTGTTCGAAGAAATACAAATCGGTCGAGCGGCTCCCATCCGGCTCGCGAAAGTGTCCTTTCACGCCAATCCACCTCGGTCCCGCCGGAAGGTTTTGATCGGGCGTAAACCGCGACCATCGGCCCGCAGCGATGATAACGGCTGGCGCAGAATATGTTCCACCCGATGTCGTCAACTGAAACGGGCCGTCACTTGCGACCGCCGATACCTCGCAACCGGAAAACGTCTCGACTCCCGCCGCCTGCGCCGCCTGCCAAAGTCGCGCGTCCAGATCGTAACGGGCAAGGCTTCGTGCAGGCGGCGAAATTGCCGCTTCCAGCCTGAGATCGCCAAGATGCAGCCGCATGCGACCCATCGCCGGCGCCGACTCGAGTAACAACCGTCCGTCCGGCAATTCCTGAAGCAAGTCCGCAAGAAGCTCCAGAGCTTCGCTCGAAACGAATTCTCCGCAGACCTTATGACGAGGGAAATCACGGGCCTCGAACAACGCCACGCGAGCGCCCAGACGCGCTGCGGTTATCGCCGCCGAACTTCCCGCCGGTCCGCCGCCGATGATCGCCAGATCGAAACTGTGCAAAGCCGCCAGCATGTAGCCCTCAGCATTTGGCACTTGGCATTTCGCAAACCCGCTTAGTATTTACCTGACTGCTGACTGCTGTCTTTCCAAACCAGCACGCCCATGCGATAGAGATAATGCTTCGAAACGGTGACTCGCTGCACGGGCAGGCCTTTCAATATCTGTCGCATTTCCTCAATTGTGTATGCGTTGCGCACCGACGCCGGTGCGTCATGCCAGGTGATGCGGCTGCGGAACAGCGGCAATCCGGCATACACCAACCAGAGATGCAGACGGCTGCGAATCAGATCATTGATGAGCAACGCTCGCCGGCATACGCGCAACGCCTCGCGCGCAAAAGCCCGTAGCGCGTCGGACTGAAAGTGATGTGCGAAGAGCGAACAGCTCACCACGTCGAAGACATCATTGCCAAACGGCAGGCGCAGCGCGTCTCCGGCAACGGAGACAACCCGGTTGCCAGGGAGGTGCGACCAAGCCCGGTCAAGCAGCGTCACCTGCAGTTTGATGCCATCGCCGGCGAGAAGCTGCTCAGCCTTGCGTGGCAGGTCGCCCGCACCTGCGCCCACCTCTAACAGCGACAGGTCTTGGCATTTGCATTCGGCAACCACGCGCCGCAACAAAGCCACGGTAGCTCGGCTTCCGCCAAACCAGTGGTTGATGTGACGCAGGTCTACCAGTGACGATGCCACTTCAGCGGCCGTTCCCAAGTCGTCGTCGAGCAGTTCGGGGATGAGCTTGCGTTGCATAAAACGGAGTTTATTGCTGGCAGAGACTCATCGCAAAATGCCTCGTGCCTGTCCTGTCCGATGGTATCAATCGAACAGAGCGACCAAAAACTGGCCGAATTTTTCTTCGCAAGACAAGTGAGTAAGCCTCCGCCAGAGCGTTGAAGCGCAGCAGGCATCCCTCTGCTCACAGATGGAATTTCAAGTTCCACTATTGGAAACCGAGTGTGGGTTCGCAATGTTTCTCGACCCCGTTCGCGCGCGTGATTCCTTACGGATTAAGGTGTAATTCGCGATTGCCGTGGAACTTGAAGTTTGGACGCATACTTGCTCACAGAACTGCAGGTCGGTCCGGCGGAGTACCGGCTGGACGATCAAGTCCGGAACCAGGGGAACAGCGGTCTTGGTCGTGCGGAGTCGGAAAACCAATGGGACTGTCTCTGCCGGGCCGGCACACGTCACAACCGAATTCCCTTCCTGGTCCTCGTCGTTGAGCGCTGAAGCTTGATCACCTTTCTTTTTTTATAATGTTCAAGGACGACCTTAGCGTCTGGACAGGCCACAAACGCAAGCAACGGAAATACATGTCAATTCGTCTAACGGGGGTAAGTGTTAGTACTTAGTTCCTCCCAGAGGTTTCGTGGATTCACGTCGCAATTGTGTCCGCCATCTGATTGCCACAGCATTAGCTATGGTGGTGACCGCCCCGTTGGCGTGGTCGCAGCAAAAACTGGACATCGATCCGCTGGAGCTGGTCCGGCAAGCCTCGCAAAACGAAATTAAAGCCAGCAACGTGGTGCATTACTGCATGTTCCGCGACCACATCCAGTACAAGGACCATTCGGTCACGCGAGAGATTATTCGCACCAGCCAGGGCGGCTTATGGACCACGCTGCTGATGAACGGCAAGCCGCTCACGGCTGACGAACGTCAAAAAGACAACGACCGGCTGGTGAAGTTCGCCAACAATCCCGATGCGCGGCGCAAGCGGCGTGAGGCCAACAAAGCCGACGATCAGCGCGCTTCGCTCATGCTCAGCAGCCTTCCCAGCGCGTTTCTGTATACCTATGAGGGCACGGATCGCGGCCCGAACGGAGACGAACTGGTGCATCTGAGATTCAAGCCCAATCCCAACTTCAGTCCGCCGAACCATGAGACTGCGATCTATCTTGGCATGCAGGGCGACCTGATCGTCGATCGCCACGCCATGCGCATTGCCAAGATCGATGGCACGCTGTTCAAGGACGTTGACTTCGGCTGGGGGATCTTGGGCCGGCTTTACAAGGGCGGCAAGTTCATTATCGTGCAGCGCGACGTCGGTGGCGGCGACTGGGAAGAAGTGCAGGAGACGCTGCAATTCTACGGCAAGATTCTGATGATCAAGTCGCTCACTATTTGGTCTAATGAGACGATGACTGATTTCCGTCCTGTATCGCCTAACATCACCACCGCACAAGCGCTGAATCTGCTGCACAAGAGCGCGGATGTCGTCGCCGAAAATCACAGTGGCGTGAGCGAAGCGCAGAACAGCCACAAATAGATCAGGCCGGCAGCTAACACCGTTATCGTCGTAGCTGAGCTTGTCCGCCAGCATTCGGCGGCCGGAGTCGAGCGATCTGCGCTTCTATCCCAGGCATTTCAGCTCGTGCCTGCGCACGGTCAGCTTCTCGATCAAGTCTTTTCTGATCAAGTATCCCCGGCCCGGCTTATCGCTCAGGTTTATGGTTCCTTGCGGCGAGACTTCGACCTCCGGCTCAATGATGTCTTGTTTCCAGTAGCGCTTCGACGCCGAAACATCCCCCGGCAGCTTGAAATTGGCCAGCGTTGAGAGTGCCACATTGTGGGAGCGCCCGATGCCCGACTCCAGCATGCCCCCGCACCAGACGGGGATGCCGGCGCGCTGCGCCACATCGTGTACCGCAATCGCTTCGGAAAATCCGCCGACGCGGCCAACTTTGATGTTGATGATGCGACACGCGCCCAACTCCAGCGCCGCTTCGGCATAACGTGCGCTGTGAATCGCTTCATCCAGACATAACGCCGTCCGCAGCTGTTTCTGCAACCGCGCATGGAAGTAGAAATCATCGCTCCACAGCGGCTGCTCGATCATCAGCAGCTTGAAGCGATCAAAACTCGTCAGATGCTGCTCATCGGCTAGCGTGTACGCGGAATTCGCGTCGCAGCTCAGTAAGATCTCCGGCCAGCGCTCGCGAATCTTCTCCAGTACCTCGATATCCCATCCCGGTTTCACTTTGATCTTGATGCGCTGGTATCCGGCCGCGAGTTCAGTTTCGATCTTCTCCCACAGTTGCTCGTGCGAATCCTGAATGCCGACGCTCACGCCGCATGCGATCTCGCGCCGCGTTCCGCCCAGCAGCTTCCACAACGGCACATGTTTCTCCTGCGCCTCGGCGTCCCATGCGGCGTTCTCCAGCGCAGCCTTGGCCATGCGATGCTCGCGCACCTGCGCCAGCAACGGAGGAACATCGCGTCCGGACTGCAGCGACTTGCCCAACAGCGCCGGGCCAAGATACCGCACCATGACGTCCCACGCGCCGTCGATGTACTCCTCGCTGTAGTAAGGATTCTCGCCGGCGACGCACTCGCCCCAACCCTCCAGGCCATCACAATGCAGCGTGATCAGCAGAACGCGGCGGGTGTAGGTACGTCCAAAGCTGGTTTCGAAGAAGTGGACGAGTGGGATCGTCAGCTCGCGCAGCGTGATGGCTTCAATTCGCATCAGCCAACAGTTATACTGCCCGCCATGCATGAACTCCAGCGTGAAATCGAGCGGCTCTATGCTCTCCCGGACATTCCTCCGGACGAACTCCGCGTATTCGAGAAGTTTGTGCGCTTCCGCGATGCCTTGACCGCCGGGCAGATTCGCGCCGCGGAGAAGCTTGCCGGCAAGTGGCAAACCAACGCCTGGGTGAAGCAGGGAATCCTGCTCGGCTTTCGCATCGGCAAGCTGGTAGAGAGCGGCGATCCCAAGGTGCTCACCTTTGTCGACAAGGGAACCTATCCGGCGCGCCGCTTTGCGGCTCGCGAACAGATTCGCGTGATTCCCGGGGGCTCATCGGTGCGCAGCGGAGCTTATGTAGCCGCGTCGGTGGTCTGCATGCCGCCCATGTTCATCAACGTGGGCGCGTATGTTGACGAGGGCACGATGGTCGATTCGCACGCGCTGGTCGGCTCGTGCGCGCAGATTGGCAAGCGCGTACACATCAGCGCCGCGGCGCAAGTCGGCGGCGTGCTCGAGCCGATCAACGCCAGTCCTGTCATCATTGAGGACGAGGTGCTGGTAGGCGGCAATTGTGGCATCTATGAGGGAACGCAGGTGGGTGCACGAGCGGTGCTGGGAGCAGGCGTGATCCTGACGCGATCCACTCCGCTGTTCGATATCGTCAAGGGCGAGATCTATCGCGCCACCGAAACCGATCCGTTGCGCGTTCCCGAAGATGCAGTCGTGGTCCCCGGCTCGCGCGCGATCACCAGAGGCAAGGCCGCGGAGTGGGGATTGTCGCTGTATGCGCCCGTGATCGTGAAGTACCGCGACGAGCGCACCGATCGCGGCGTGGAGTTGGAGGATTTGCTGAGGTAGAGCGTAGGATTCGGGAGCAAGCGCATGCAAGGGCACAGCTTTAGCTGTGCCACCAAGCCGAGAAGGACAATGGGCTTCAGCCCATGAGGGGAATTCGTATTTTCCCTCAGCGGCTAAAGCCGGAATCCTGCCGGCCTCTTATGGCACGCCTGAAGGCGTGCCCCTTCAAATCCATCGGCTATTTTATGGGTACTCGTCGGCAGCTCCTTACGCTTGTGATCGCCGCCATCGCTGCCATCGGCGCGCTGATTTGCTCGCATTTCGGCGGACCGCTGTTTCCGGTTCTGCGCTGGATCGCGCTGGCCGCGCTCATTGTCTACGGTTGCCTGCGACGCACACTCACCGCGTGGATTTTCATCGCGATGCTGCTGGGCGCAGAGATCGGCCACGATTGGCCGCATGTTGCTGAACATCTGCGTGTCCTGGCGCTCATCTTTCTACGACTCATCAAGGCCATCATCGCTCCGCTCATCTTTGCGACGCTGGTCGTCGGCATTGCCGGACACTCCAACCTGCGCCAGGTCGGACGACTTGGGCTGCGCTCCATCGTCTTCTTCGAAGTGGTTACCACCATCGCGATTTTCCTCGGACTCGGCGCCATCAACCTGAGCCAGGCCGGAGTGGGCGTGCAACTGCCGGCGACCACCTCCTCCGAGACCAGCTCGGTCGGAAAGCTCAGCGCCGAAGACACCATTCTGCACGTCTTTCCGGAGAACATCGCGAAGGCGGTTGCCGATGGCGCGGTGCTTCAGGTCGTGGTCTTCAGCCTGATCTTCGCAGTCGCGCTCGCCATGCTGAGCGAGCAAAAGCGCCGCCCCATGCTGACGTTCTGCGAGAGCCTCAGTGAGGTGATGTTCAAGTTCACCAACATTGTGATGTACCTGGCGCCGCTCGGCGTCGGGGCGGCCGTGGCCTACACTGTGGGACATACCGGAATCGGCGTGCTGGGCAGCCTGGTGAAGCTGCTGCTGACCCTGTATGCGACTCTGGTTGTTTTCATCCTCGTCGTACTGTTGCCGATCGCGCTGATGTTTCGCGTACCGTTGGGCGCATTCACCAGAGCTGTCGCCGAGCCGGTGAGCATCGCGTTTGGTACCGCCAGCTCCGAAGCCGCACTGCCGCGCGCGATGGAGGCGATGGAGGCCATCGGCGTGCCGCGCCAGATCGTCGCTTTTGTCATCCCCACCGGCTACAGCTTCAATCTCACCGGCAGCTCCCTCTATCTTTCCGTCGCGGCGATTTTCGTCGCGCAAGTCTCCGGCATTCATCTCTCGTTCGGCCAGCAACTGATGATCATGTTGACGCTGATGCTTACGAGCAAAGGCGTCGCCGGAGTTTCGCGTGCCGCGTTGGTGATCCTGTTGGCCACCGCCGCATCGACCGGCCTGCCCACCGAGCCGGTGTTTCTGCTTCTCGGGATTGATCAGTTGCTCGACATGGGACGCACCGCGGTGAATGTTCTGGGAAATTGTCTGGCGGCCGTGGTGATGGCCAAGTGGGAAGGCGAGTTCGCGACGGAGCCAGCGTCGGCGGTCGTGACCGCGGCGATGAAATAAGGGCGTTTTCGGGAGCCTTCAAGTGGGCAACATCCGCTTATCACGAACAGTCGTTTCCCATCAGGATCACTGCCATGTAGGGATTTCAACCACCGCTAGCCGGCAGCGGAATGGCATTCTTTGCGTGGCGCATTTGCAAGTGTTTCTGGCGGAAGTGTCCGATGGCTCGCTCGCCCCAGAGCTTGACGAAATAGTAGTTCAGGCTGGCTCCAATTGCCGAACTAAGAATCGGAATCAATCGCGCGCTCCACTTCTCCACGATGTCCGCGCTGGCACTGACGGAGATGCGCTGGATAACACGCGGAATGAATCGCCTGACAAACTGCTTCTCTACCAGTTCGCGGCTGATATCGACGCCCGCGGCGCTGGCCGCCGCTACCCATAGCTCGGCTTCTTCCTCCTCGGTGTTGTAAGGAAATCCGTAGAGCAAGCTGAGCTTCTGAATCATGCGCAGCGTGATGCCGGCCAGGATGCCGAGATCGGGCAACATCGTGAGTAAGCCGCCGATGCCAAGCCCCGCGCCTTCGGCGGCGGCCATCCGCATGTGAGCACGAATCGTCTCTTCCGCGATGCTATCCAGTACCTGCGGATCGACTGAGTACACCCCGTCGTACGTGACGACGGGCAAATCGTAGGCGATGCGCAGATGTTGAAGGTAATGCTCGGGATTGACCTTAACGGTGTCGTAGGCCTTCAGGAAAGCGCGGCGGATGGCGTCTTCCGCACGCCGCCGCATCCAGGACTTACTGCCGTTGTATGCCATGGCTGATAGATCCAGTATAAGGCGACGACAGAAGCTGCTGAACAAGTCAGGAGCTTATCTGCAGTCGTGCCCTGACACCAACCCTCCGGAAGCCGGCTTTTCGCCAGACTGTAAAGGCGGTACAGCTCTCACAAAACCACTTGCCCGGCGCTGTGCTAGCATCGGACATACCGATGCCAGCCGGCAAACTCCAAGTCATTCCTCTCGGCGGACTCGGCGAATTCGGCATGAATTGCATGGCCATTCGCTGGGGTGACGACATCATCGTCATCGACGCCGGATTGATGTTTCCTGAGGCGGAGCTGCTCGGCGTCGATATTGTCGTCCCCGACCTCAGCTATCTCATCGAAAATCGTGCCCATGTCCGCGCTCTCGTACTGACGCACGGGCACGAAGATCACATCGGCGCGCTGCCGTGGCTGCTGTCGGAATTCAATGTTCCGGTGTACGGCACGGAGTTCACGCTGGCCTACGTGGAAGGCAAGCTGGAAGAGCATGCGCTGCTCGACGATGCCGTGCTCAACGAGATCAAGGCCGGCGAACGCTTCAAGATCGGTCCGTTCACCATCAATCCCATCCAGGTGACACACAGCCTGGTGGATTGCGTCTCGCTCGCGATTCATACGCCGATCGGAATCCTGATTCATACCGGCGACTTCAAAGTCGATCCGACGCCCACCGACAACCGGCTCTTCGATCTGCATTCTTTTGCCGAGTACGGCAAGGAAGGCGTGCTGGCGCTGTTCCAGGATTCGACCAACGTTGAGCGCCGCGGCTATACGCCCAGCGAACGAGCGGTTCGGGCGCGATTCCAGGAGATCTTCGCTCGCGCCGAGCGCCGGCTGTTCGTCTCATGCTTTTCGTCGTCGATCCATCGCATCAAGCTGGCTGTGGACCAGGCCTTCGAGAGCGGCCGCAAAGTCGCGCTGGTCGGGCGTTCCATGACCGAGTCGTTCGAGATCGCGCAGGACCTTGGCTACATCGACGTTCCTGACGGCCTTTTGATTCACCCTGCGCAGGTGCGGGATTTTCCGCCGGACAAAGTTTGTGTGCTGATCAGCGGTACGCAGGGTGAGCCGATGTCGGCGCTGTCGCGCGCCGCCGTCGATAATCACAAGCACGCCCGCATTCAACCCGGCGATACCGTTGTGCTTTCGTCGCGTATCATTCCCGGCAACGAGAAGGCGATTTATCGCGTGGTCGATCACCTCTTCCGTCGCGAGGCGCATGTCATCTATGACGATGGCTCGTCGCCGCCGGTGCACGTCAGCGGACACGCCAGCCAGGAAGAGCTGAAGCTCATCATCAATCTGGTCAAGCCGCAATACTTCATTCCCATCCACGGCGAATATCGCCAGCTCAAGCTGCACGGCGAGATGGCCGGGGCGATGCATAACTCCGTTGGCCACGTCATGCTGATCGAGAGCGGCGACGTGCTCGAATTCGACGAGCTGGGCGCGCGCAAGGCGGGCAAGGTCAACGTCGGGCGCGTGTGCATCGATTCCAACTCCATGGGCGATGTCGTCGAGGATCTGGTCATCCGCGACCGGCGTCACCTCAGCGAGGACGGCATCGTGCTGCCCATCATTGCGATCAACAAGCTGACGGGCAAAGTGGAGACCTCGCCGGAGATCGTGATGCGCGGCTTCGGCGGCAGCATCAGCGACGACGGCTTTACGGACGCAGCCCGGCGCACCGTGATGAACACGCTGGAATCGTCGAGCGATGAGGAAAAGGGCGACTACGGCATGATCAAAGAAAAGATCCGCCAGGATCTGAAGCGCTTCATCGTGAAGAACACCTCGCGCCGCCCGCTCATCATGCCGGTTATATTGGAAGTGTAAGGGTTGTTTACGATCTCGTCCCGTTCACGCCAACCATTTTGGATCGACAAATCAAGCCTTATCAATCTCTTAAATCGTAATGCAGAAGTAAGTTGACTCGCCTTTGCAATGGCGCGATATTGGCCATCGACCGTGCTCCGACAGTCGTAAAGGAGATCGTGATGAAAACCCTGCCACGCTTCACTTTTCGCCTGCAACTTGCGGCGATCACGCTCGCGATGTTTGGTGTGCCGACCATGCTGGCGCCGGCGCAGGCCCTGGCGCAGACCAACACGGTACTGTACAGCTTCACCGGCGGGCAGGATGGGAAGTATCCATACACCGGTCTGACCATGGATACGGCCGGGGATCTCTATGGGACGACCAACCAGGGCGGCGACACCGGAGGCAGCTGCGCCGCCCTAAACGGGTGTGGAACCGTCTTCAAACTAGCCCGCAGGGGCTCCGGGTGGATATTCGCCCCGCTATACGTCTTCCAAGGCGTCAACGACGGGATTCAGCCTGCGGGGAGAGTGGCGATCGGGCCTGATGGCAGTCTCTACGGCACTACCATGCAAGGTGGTCAGGGCGAATGCAACGGCTATGGATGCGGCACAATCTTCAACCTGAAGCCTCCGCCCGCAGCCTGCCACAGCGCGCTCTGTCCCTGGACGAAAACTGTCGTCTACTATTTCACTGGACAAAGCGATGGAGGACTGCCTGCAGGGGATCTCATATTCGATCAGCAAGGCAATATTTATGGTAAGTCGTCGGCCGGCACCTACAAGCTGACTTCTTCTAACGGCGGATGGTCCTTCAGCCTCATTTCGGATTGGGTGTCGCCCAATGGCGTGACCTTCGACCAGGCCGGCAACCTTTACGGAGCCAATTCCAGTGGCGTTTTCCAACTGACACCCTCGCCTTCCGGCTGGGTGGCAAGTGTTCTGGGCACCTTCGACTATGACGCGGGATACGGTCCGACTGGCGTGGTCTTCGACCGGGCCGGCAATCTCTATGGAGGAAATTGTTGTAGCCAGAATAATGGGCAAGGCGGAACGGTTTGGCAGGTTTCACCCTTTAATGGTGGCTGGACGCTGACCACGATCTACATCTTTTCGGGTAACGAAGCGGGCGGTCCGTCTGATGGCAGCCTGGTCTTCGATGCGGCCGGCAATTTGTGGGGCACCACGAGTTTTGATGGTGCCAACGGCGATGGCAACGTTTTCAGAATGACACCCTCGAATGGAGGTTGGACGTACAGCGACATTTACGACTTCAGCGAATCTGGCGGCGGCCTTTTCCCCAACAACAGTCTAGTATTTGATTCGAGCGGCAACTTGTATGGCACCACCGTGGAAGGCGGGAGCCGCGGCGTTGGTGTTGTCTTCGAGCTTACGCCGTAACTTGGTGCATTGCCGCCGGTCTGAACCTGCCGATGGGCGGGCTTGTGATGTCACCGACATATGTGACAAGAAGTCTAGGTGCCAGCAGGCTGCCCCATTCAAGGCCATCCTTTGGCCTTGAGTGGGGATTTTCACTGGACAACCGCTGTACCCCCCTCCCCCTCGGGCCGGCAAGATCTTGACAGCGCGCGAGTTAGCCAGGGCAGTGATCTAAGGCAAGAAGAAAGACAAATCTTTACACGCGCCTTCCCGATTTGGAAACGGGTGCCCCACTCATCCCTTTGTTCGGGATGAGTGGGTTCGGCCAGCATGACCTCGCACGCGGCCAAGCCGGGCTCCGACCATACCCACTCATTCGAACGACGCGAATGAGTGGGGCACCCGGCAAGATTGCTGCTGGCGGTTTGCAGCGCGTACAGCACCAGCCCGGCGCGCTTGCTGTCGATGCGATTGTCCAGCAGCGCGTCCACCACCTGCATCAGCGCGATCTGGATGGAGTTGGCGTCCTCAAAGGGCGGCAGATCCAGCCGCACCGCCGCGCTCTCCGGCGATTTCGGCTGTGCGCGAGCCTGACTTCGCTCCGCCCGCAAGCGGCGCCCGCCGAGCCTCGGCTACGGCGTCACTTCCCAGATCACGCCGTAGCCATACGCGCCACCGTCTTCCGTTGTTCCATAGAGATTGCCGTCGGCGTCGAGGGCCGAACTCCCGACGGGGTAGCTGCCATCATTGCCGCTGAAATCGTGCAGATCGGTGAAGGTCCAGCCGCCGCTCCCAGGCGTTAGCTTGAAGATCAGGCCGAGGTCGTTAGCCCCTCCCGTGTACTTGACGCCATAGAGATTGCCGGCCGTGTCCATCGACAACGGGCTTAGCGACCCGGATCCACCGCTGAAGTTGTAAAGCACGGAGTAGGTATAGCTGCCGTTCGACGGAGAGAGTTCGAAGACGACTCCCGAGTTATTCGAGCCCCCATAAACAGTTGTGCCATACAGATTGCCTGCTGAATCTGAGATCAGGCCAGCCCAAGAGTCACGGCCGTCGCTCCCGTCAAAGCTATGGACAATGGACTCGTTCCACCCCGAGCCAGATGGGCTGACCTCATAAACCACGCCATCCCCGGTTGCCCCGCCTATGGTGGTGGTACCGAAGATGTTCCCAGCCTGGTCGACCATCACCGTCCCCAGCGGAGTTTCTCCGTCGGGATTGCTGGAAAACAGGTGGATAGCCTGGTAGTTCCAACCCCCCTGTGATGGCGTGAGCTCGAAGACGCCACCGTCGCCAAAGCCGTCGTCCTGGCACCCAAGTCCTCCATAGGTGGGCGCACCGTAAATATTTCCCGCCTGATCGACGGCAACCCCGTCCTGAGGTTCCCATAAGTTGGAGCAATTCTGAAACCGGTACACCACGGTCTCGTTCCAGGGACAGCTCACACTGTGGCAGAACGAGGCGGGGGGTTGCAGGTGGTAGACAGTACCGCAGCCGTTTCCTAAACAGCCATCGAGCACGCCGCCGAATGCCGTCGTGCCGTACAAGCTGCCGTCCGCGGCGATGGTTACCGGGGCGTACGGAACGGTGCCATCCTGGCCGCCGCGAAAGGCGTAAAGCGTGCTGAAGACCCAGCCGGAGCCTTCATGCGAGAACTTATACACCGTTCCACATCCCGCTGTGCATCCCGATGGGCCGGCTGTAGTCCCGTAGAGGTGGCCGGACTGGTCGATCGTCAAAGCGCCCCAAGAGTAAGTCTCATCTGCGCCGCCGCTGAAGTTATATAGCACCTGGTAGGTCTGCGCCTGGACGGCTGGGACAACCGCGAAAAGTATTAACAGTACGGTCAAGGAGACGAGCAGACGCATTTTGGCTCGCAGGTTAGTGTCGAAAATCAAAACTGCGATCTGGTGATCGGCCATGCCGATTTCTCCTTACGTGTCGTCTAGCGCACAGATATTACCAACGCATTATCAGCAGCGCACCTTAATTTTGGATTACGGTGTACTCGATTGATAGAAAAAAGGTTAGCCGGGTGCCCCACTCATCCCTTTGTTTGGGATGAGTGGGTTCGGCCAGCATGACCTCGCACGCGGCCAAGCCGGACTCCGTCTCCGACCCTACCCACTCATTCGAACGGCGCGAATGAGTGGGGCCCCCGCACTTTTCCATTGCTTTTCATTTCATCCTTCTCTTACGATTCTCGGATTATTGGAGTTAGTCATAATTAACAACAAGGGCGCAGTCCCACACGTGCAACCATGCCAACTCGCGACGTAGAGAAAACGCCCCCGGAGCTGGAGAAGGCCGAAGAAGCTCTGTTGAGCGCGCAACGCGAAACCCAGCGCTCGCTTGATGTCACTACTATGCTAATGATTGCGGCGACAGTCCTGATGGCCATCGGCTCAAGCTTCAGCGCTTGGACGTCCTGGCGCGTGGTGCAACTGACAGCCGACTTCGACGCAACGTACAATCGACCCTATCTCGGGGTGGCTTCGATCAAACTAGACGCGAGCGACCCGGCTCGACCGAAATCCTGGATTGAGTTTCGCAATTTTGGAAATCTACCCGCTGAGCAGACGGCCATCGGCGTTTCTAATCGAATTGACGGACACCCGGTTTCTGATGCCTTAACTGGTCTGCAGAAGGTGGTGTTATCACTGGGCGTGCTCTCTCCGGCTTCTCCCTACAACTTCGGGGCACTTTTTCCGCCGCAATACTTGAATGCCATTAGAAGCGGCAGTTCGAGATTGGTATTGGCTGTGGACGCGACGTACACAGATGCTGACGGCCATCTCCGCTGCTATCAAATGCAGTATGCTTACATCGCGTCTCTCGATAAGTACGATCCCGACGGGGGTGGTAGCGACTGTAAGGATGGGATGCCCCGGTACAATCCTGAGACCACTTGGGAGAAGGTCGTAGGCGCCGGAAAGAATTGACTCTGGTGGAAATCCTGGCCCATGTATTTGCATAAGAACTGTTAGGATGGACAAAAGAACTCACCATGTCTTCAAAAAAAGCGATGAGCCGGGTGCCCCACTCATCCCGTCCTTTGGAATGAGTGGGAGCGATCTCCACGCCCACTCATTCGAAAACCGCGAATGAGTGGGGCACCCGTGCGCCACGTCATTGCCCGCCGCCCGCTCCGGAGTTTATAGTCATGGGTTTGCTTGCCAGTCCGGAAGATCGCTATGCCGGACCCAGCCAACGCCAATGTGCGGATTCTCCGCCTCCGGAGCCTCATCATGAAACGAATTGCCCTTCTTCTCTCTCTCGTCGTGCTCTGTCTCGGCAACTCGATCTACGCCGACGAGGGCATGTGGCTGTTCAATGCATTTCCCAAAGACAAAGTGCAAGCCAAGTACGGATTCGCGCCTGACCAGGCGTGGCTCGATCATGTTCGGCTTTCGTCGGCCCGCGCCCCCAACGGTTCGTCGTCGTTCGTCTCAGCCGACGGATTGATCTTCACCAATCATCACATCGCGCAGGGATGCATTCACGACCTTTCGTCGAGCGGCAAGGACTACATGAAGCTGGGCTTCTATGCGACCACCCGCGCCGAAGAAGCCAAGTGTCCGGGCATGGAATTCATTGTCCTGGAGGACATAAGCGATGTCACCGCGAAGGTGAACGGCGCGGTGAAGCCGGGCATGTCGACGGCCGATGCCGGCAAGGCGCAGCGCGAAGAAATCGCTACGCTGGAAAAGGAATGCTCAACCAACGGCATGCGCTGCGATGTGGTCACGCTGTACTCGGGCGCCATCTACGATCTCTACAAGTACAAGAAGTACGATGACATCCGGCTGGTGTTCGCGCCGGAGTTCGACATCGCTTTCTTCGGCGGCGATCCCGACAACTTCGAATATCCCCGTTACGATCTGGACATCTCGTTCTTCCGCGCTTACGAGAACGGTCAGCCCGCCAAGACTCAGAACTATCTGAAGTGGTCGCCGAACGGCGCCAACGACGGTGAGCTGATCTTTGTCTCGGGACATCCCGGCCGCACCGGCCGCATGCTCACCATGGATCAACTGGCATTCCTGCGCGATTATCAGTTCCCGCTGCAGCTCAATTCCTATACCCAGCGTCTTGCTGCGCTGCAGAAGTTCAGCGCTCAGTCGGCGGAGAACGATCGCGAGGCCCAGAGCGACGTCTTCGGATTGCAGAATTCATTCAAGGCCGTTACGGGTTACTTAGGCGGATTGAAGGATCAGGAACTGATGGCCAAGAAAGCAGCCGACGAAAAGAGCCTGCAGGAGTTCGTGAACTCCGATCCGCAACGGAAGCAGGAATTCGACGATCCCTGGGCGGCGATCGCGAAGGCGGTGGAGGTGCAGCAGCAGATTTACAAGCCGCTATTCTACCTGGACGCCATGGGAGGATTCCGCGGCGATCTGGCTAGCTACGCTCGGGCCATCGTGCGTGCCGCATACCAGAGGCAGAAGCCCAGCAACCAGCGCATTCGCGGTTATCAGGACTCGCAGCTGCCGACGATGCAGCAGCGGCTTTACTCCACCGCTCCCGTCTACAAAGGCCTGGAACAGGTTCAGTTGGCCGAGAGCCTGGGCGAAATGCGGGACGCGCTGGGCGCCAACAATCCCGATGTGCAGAAAGCGCTTGCGGGTAAAACTCCGCAAGAGCGTGCCCAGGAAGTGATCGCGGGCACCAAGCTGGAGGACGTAGGGGTACGCAAGCAGCTTTTTGAAGGCGGGTTGAAGGCAGTCGACGCCAGCACCGACCCGCTGATCGTGATGATGCGCGAGATCGAGCCCGATGCCGCTGCCATTCACAGTCAGGATGAAGATCAGGTACAGTCGGTGCTGCGGCAGAGCGGGGCGAACATCGGCAAGGCGCTGTTTGCGCAGAAGGGCTTGAGCGTATCCCCGGATGCGACCTTCACGCTGCGGCTGAGCTATGGCGCCGTCGAAGGCTACAAGCTCAACGGTCAGAATGTGCCCTGGTTCACGACCATGGGCGGAGCCTACGAGCACGCCGCCCAGCACGGCGACAAGCCGCCGTATCAACTTCCCGAGAGCTGGATCAAATACAAATCCGCAATCAATCTGCAGACGCCTTACGATACGGTCTCGACGGCGGACATTATCGGCGGCAACTCAGGAAGTCCGGTGATCAACAAGGCAGGTGAGGTTGTCGGTATCATCTTCGACGGCAACATCGAATCGTTGGAGTGGAACTTCGCATACAGCGATAAGGTAGCGCGGGCGGTGGAAGTCGATAGCCGCTCGATTACTGAGGCGCTGCGCAACATTTATCACGCCGACACCTTGCTCAACGAGTTGATGCCGGCCCAGACGGGAAGAAAGAGGATTCAGCGGCAGAGCAGTGCGCCGGCGCAACAGCCCTAACGCTAGTAAGCACAGGCGCGACTTTTGGTCGCGCCTGTTTGGGAAGCGGACGGAGGATGGTTCTTAGGCTGCGGTTGCCGACTTCTGGTCAGGGGCGCCATCCTTGGGTGCGCCGGTTAGATGCGCGCTGCCCTGGTGCATCTCGCGGTAATGTTTCGGAGTCGCACCCACCAGTCGACGGAAGACGCTGGTGAAATGGCTCTGGGTTTCGAATCCGACCTGGGTGGCAATTTCAGCCAGAGGCGTCCGTGTTTCGCGCAGATATTCCTGTGCGCGCTCCACGCGCTGGCGCATCACGTATTGGTGCGGCGTGATTCCCGTACTCATCTTGAACAGCTTGGAGAAGTAGTACTGGCTCATGCCTACGACTTGCGCCAGCTCGGTGACCGACAAGTCCCGAGCAACGTTTTCCCGGATGTGGCTAAAAACGCGCTGCAACCGGCGTGGCGGCAGACCGCCTACTACCTCGATCGGCGCGAGCGTAGCGTTAAGGTAGGCGTCGACCACGTCGTGCGTCTGGTTCTCCTGCAGCGAATGCACGGCCAGTACCAAGACATTCATGCCCTCGACCTTGGCGCCAACATGAGCGGAATGTGCGTCATTGCAAAGCGCGGCGCGAACTCCGGGCACGCGATTGGCTGCAACCGAGGCGCCTACGCCGCGACTGCTGATAATGATGCCGCGCTCGGCATCGTGCCGCAAAACCGATAGCGCTACCTGCTCGGCATAATCGGAGCGAATCTGACCTTGTACTCGCGGAGCAGGGTCGATCACGTCGTGACCGGCTGCGCTTAACCGTGCAACAAGCCGCTGCTTAGCTTCGTGTCCTGATTCGTCAGAGGCGATTGCGATTTGCACTTATTTGTCCTTCCTTTCAATCTGGTATTGCCCTTATCGCTCCGTCACTGGTACGGTCAACTCAAGACGAAGCCAGGGCCGTTTCATCGGGGCTACCGGAAATATGGCTCCGGCAGGGGCGGCAGGCTTCCGGTAAGCGTTTCGCGGATTGTGCCATCTGTTCCACCCAGTATTGATTCATGACGTCAGAGCAGCGTAGCGTCGCGCCGCGCTGGAGCAGCCGGTCCAACAGTGCCTGTCCGGATGGATCCATCGCGGTAACTCCACACAGATCGACGGTCATCTTTGCGTAATTTGCCGGCGCACCCAAATCCCCGCATACCCTCTGCAGCTCATCGACCCAAGGGCCTACCAGCCGGCCTTCCAAAACCAGCGAGAGATCGCCGTCTTTCTCTTGGACGCTAATTCGTAGCACTTCTACTCTCGCCTTCGTTCCCAACCCTGACTTACAGCAACGGCCCGCGATCGGGAAACACGCCACACTTCGCCCGCGCTCGCATCTCCCTGGCGACGCCGAAACTCCAGCAGTATCCGAATTGTGTGCAACCCTCATTCCAATGCGTAAACTACAGGCCGCAGCTAAATAACCGTGATTTGCGGCGATAGCTGTAGGCTTCAACTTCACGGCGACTTCTGCGAGTCTCTGGGAATGTCGGAAATCCGGCATCAGTGTCAGATTCCCGACACTAGGCGTCGGCCGCATCCAAGCGAGAAATTCGCAGCTTCTCCATTCGGTAAAGCAGGGAGGTGCGCTTCATTCCGAGACGGGCGGCAGCGCCCATCGGCCCGCCCACAACCCAGTTTGACTTCTCCAGCGCCTCCAGAATGTGAAACCTTTCGAGCTCCCGCAGAGTTCTGGATTCGTCTTGTTCCGCTAGTTTGGTGCTGGGCGACCGGAAGGCCAACTCGGAAACCGGGGCATGCAATTCACTGCCCCGGCTCAGGATCACCGCCCGCTCGATGAAGTTCTGCAATTCGCGAACATTACCCGGCCAGGTGTATCTCGTCATCGCCGCAAGGGTCTCCACAGGAATTCGCTGCAGTTCGCGATTCAACCGCCGGGCGTATTTGCTGGTGAAGTAGCGGGCCAGCAACGGAATGTCTTCGACTCGTTCCCGCAAGGGTGGCACGTTGATGGGAAACACATTCAATCGATAGAACAGGTCGCTGCGGAACCTGCCATCGCCGACCATGGAACTGAGGCTATGGTTGGTAGCAGCGATGACGCGCACATTAACCCGGCGCGTGGCCGTTCCGCCCAGTCGCTCGAACTCCTGTTCCTGCAGAACCCGTAATAGTTTGGGCTGAAGCTCGAGCGGAATATCGCCAATCTCGTCCAGGAACAATGTGCCCTGATCAGCCAACTCGAAGCGGCCAATCTTGCGGGCAATGGCTCCGGTAAAGGCCCCTTTTTCGTGGCCAAACAGCTCACTCTCCAGCAGGCCCATGGGAATGGCTGCGCAGTTGATCTTGACGAAGGTTCGCTGCCGGCGCGAGCTGCGATCATGGATCGCGCGGGCGATCAACTCCTTGCCGGTTCCGGTCTCGCCCTGGATCAGGACAGTTGAGTCGGTAGGCGCAACCGTCTCCACCTGCGCCAGCACGTGACACAGCGCCGAACTGGAGCCGACGATGTCTTCGAAGTCCTGCTCGGCCCGAATCTCCTCCTCCAGATAGGACTTCTCCTCGCTCACACGGCGGGCGTTCTCCGACAGTTCGTGATGCTGCAGGGCGTTGTTGACGCCGATAGCAATCTGCCGCGCGACCTGCTGCAGAAAGTCAATATCCGTCTGGCCGAAGGCGCATTCGCTGCGGCTGCTCAGCGTCAACACGCCAACGCTCTTTCCTGCACCGTTCGGCACCAGTGGCAATACCAGGCTGCAACGAAGACCTTCGTTCTCGACCACGCGCAAGCCATTCGAGTTGGTAAATGGAACCGAGTGCGGCCCGCTGCCCACCATGATGGTTTGCCCCGTTTGGAAAGCTCGTCCCGGATTCGTGTCGCTGATCGAGAGCAGCATGTCCTGCTGGAGAAATCCCCGGCTGTCAGGAAAATCCAGAGCGTAGATGCGCAGCATGGTGGGGAACCGCGTATCGGGCAGCATCAGAGTCGCCGAATCGTGCGCGATGACGCGCCGCAAGCTGGCAGAGAGCGCCTGGAACAGGTCGCGCAGCTCCAGATTCGATACCACACTGTTGTTGATGTCGAGTACCAGCTGCAGGCGATCACGTTCGTGAGCCAGTTCCTTCTGCAGGGCCAGCCCTTCTTCGTAGCGCAGCGCGTTATCCATCGCCACCGCGACCTGCGCAGCCACCTGCTCGGCAAAGTCCAGTTCTTCATCGCTGTAGCCGCCCTCGGTGAGGCGGCCGAAGGCCATCGCTCCAATACGGCGGTGCGCCGTGGTCAGCGGCAGGACGCAGAACGATTCCACCGCATGTTCGCGCAATAAGTCGACAGCGGTTGGACAAAACCGGCGCAGCTCGTTTAGCGACGCGAAGTTGCGCAGTTCCTGCGCCGTCCAGACTTCGCCGGAAGGAGATTCCGTGATGGGGAACTCCAAGCCCGGTGCCAACCCCGTCTTCTGCAGCGATTGCAGGATGTGTAGCCGCATCACTTGGCGGCGGTCATCGTGCAGGGCGACACTGAGGTAATGAAAGCCCAGCAACGGCCGTAGACATTCAGCTAATTTTTCGAACAGTTCTGACAGGTCGCCATGGCAGGCGATCACGCGCGATACCTCAATCAGCGCTGGATACGTGCGACGAGATGCATCAGCTGGGTGCGTCATAAAACGGACGGAGGTTATGCCCAGCGGCAAGACGGCTCCCCTTGCTGATTACAGCGCGGATACTCCGGCGGAACGTATTTCTTCTAGCCAATTTCCCCCACAACAGGCAAGTTGGGAGCGCTTCTTGCCACATACTGCTTGTGTTTCATGATAGCAGACCAAAGAGTTCCCGAGTTTTGTTCAAATACGCCAATGAACGCCAATTTTGGTCTTCCCAGTGAGGGCTGGAAGCGCTTGACGCGCGCGATACACTTCCAAGGCGTGTTTCTGGGCATCTGAAAAGCGCGGCCAGGGACGCGCACGCGGATCAGGGAAGGTCCCGCAAGGATTTCGTTGTGTGAACTTTCGATGACTCCTCTGGTCGATCGGGGGCGTCGGCGTTAAGAATAGACTGACGCATGCCTGACGGCAGTTTGCGATTAGACTTCTGAGCACTTTGTGCTTACGCGAGCGGGAGCATATATCGTGAGTGGAAAAAATCCGGCCCCGGGCGGACCCGGTATCGAACCCCGATGGACCGCGGGTGCCAAGGACGCGGTAGGAACGGCTTACGCGGTCTCCAGCCGCATCTGGTACACGCTGGCCCGTGGCGTGAATACCGAAATCTACTACCCCAGCATCGATACCCCGCAGGTCCGCGATGTGCAATACATGATCACCGATGGCGAAACCTTCTTTCACGACGAACGCCGCAACACCATCAGCACGATTGAATTGCTGGATCCCGACGCCCTCGGCTTCAAGGTCACCAACACCGATCCCGACGGCCGCTACGTTATCGAAAAGCAGATCATCGGCGATCCTCACCTGAACTGTCTGCTGATCCATACCAAGTTCATGGCTGCGCCGGAGTGGCAGGGGCGGCTGAGCTTGTACGTCATTTGCGCGCCCCATCTGCAGATCGGCGGTTGGCACAACAATGGCGAGGTGGTTGAGGTAAAGGGCCGGCGATTTCTGCTTGCCTATCGCGATAACGTCCACTTAGCCATCGGAACGCGGATCGGATTTACCAAGCTTTCCTGCGGTTACGTTGGCGCTTCCGATGGCTGGACGGATCTGGCGCACAACCTCAAGATGGACTGGGAATATGACAGCGCACTCGACGGAAATATCGCGCTGACCGGTGGCATCGACCTCTCCCTGGGCGGTGAATTTACGCTCGGCCTGGCTTTCGGCCGCAGCCGGCACAGCGCCGGTGCGACTTTGTTCCAGTCGCTATGCATTCCCTTTGAACACAATCTGAAGAGCTTCATTGAGCAGTGGCATCGCACGCGCAGACGGCTCGCCATCATCGACATGAACCGCGGCAAGATCTCCGACGCGGCTTCGTCGCTCTTCGCTCGCAGCATCAACCTTCTGCTGGCACACGAGGACAAGCTCTACCCCGGCGCCATGATCGCCAGCCTCAGCATCCCGTGGGGCGAGGACAAGAGCGATGACGAGCTGGGCGGCTATCACCTGGTCTGGACGCGCGACATGGTCCACGCCGCGGGCGCGCTCATGGCTGCGGGCGATACGACCACGCCCTTGCGCGCCATGATTTATCTGGCCATAGCTCAGGGCGAAGACGGAGGATTTTTCCAGAACTTCTGGATCGATGGCCGCCCCTACTGGACCGGTGTGCAACTGGACGAAGTTTCCTTCCCGATCATCCTCGCCTGGCGGCTTTGGAAGGCCAATGCCTTAGGCGAGTTCGATCCGCACATCACCGTCCTTCGTGCCTGTGCCTACCTGATTCGCAAAGGTCCTGCCACCCGCGAGGAGCGTTGGGAAGAGAACGGCGGGTATTCGCCTTCCACCCTGGCCAGCAACATCGCCGCGCTCATCTGCGCTGGGGAAATGCTGGAGGCGCGCGGCGATCACGGCACGGCTGCCTTCGTCCGCACCTACGCTGACTTCCTCGAGTCGCACGTCGAAAAGTGGACGGTCACCCATCAGGGAAGCCTGTTGCCCGGGGTGAAGCGGCATTACATCCGCATCAATCCCGCCGTCAGCCAGGAGGGCGCGGTGGGCGATGAAGATCCGGACAAGGGCGAAATCGTTCTGGCTAACCAGAAGCCCGGCGACCGCTACAAGTATCCCGCGAACGAAATCATCGATCATGGGTTTTTGGAACTGGTGCGCTTTGGCATCCGCCGGCCGAATGACCCGCTCATCGAGGACTCGCTCAAGGTGATTGACGCGGTTTTGAAGGTAGAGACCCCGTTCGGGCCATGCTGGAAGCGCTACAACCACGACGGCTACGGGCAGCGTGCCGACGGAACTTCCTTCAAGAGCTGGGGCGTCGGACATGCCTGGCCGCTGCTCATGCTCGAACGCGCTACCTACGAGCTGGCGGCGGGCCGGAACATCGACGTCTTCTTGCGTGCGGCCGAGGACTTCGCTACCGGCATTGGATTGTTCCCCGAGCAGATCTGGGACCTGCCCGATATCCCGGAAGAGCACATGTTTTTCGGCAAGTCGACAGGTGCGGCCATTCCGCTGCTGTGGGCGCACGCCGAATATGTGCGGTTGCTGCGCTCCATGGTGGACAACAAGGTCTTCGATTGCATCGATCCGGTATTTCAGCGCTATTGCAACGATAATCCACGGAAGCTAATCGAAGTATGGAAGATCAACCGCCAGGTACAGAAGGTCCCGGCGGGAGCTTGGTTGCGGGTGCTTGCGTCCTCGCCGTTTGTGTTGCACTGGACCGACGACGAATGGAGAACGGCGCAGGACACCACTTCCACGCCGACGTCTTTAGGTATCGAGTACGTCGATATTCAAGTCGACGCTGCACAGAAAGCTCCGTTGCGCTTCACCTTCCACTGGCTGCTGACCAATCAATGGCAAGGCGCGAATTACATGGTCGAAATCGAGCAACCCACGAAGAGTGCGACCGACACGGTGCTGGAGAAATCCAATAGTGCCTGACAGACAGTCCCGTCGCAGGCAGGACGAAAGTTGTTTAGCCCAAGCGCGAGAGCGCTGGGTGTAGCGGGAATTAAGAATCCCGAGTCCCGTGGGGACGGCACATCTTCATCCAGAAAGGCGGCCCTCATTGAGTCCGACAGACGTTTCCGTTCAAGACAAACACGCCGCAACCGAATCCTCCAGTCCGCAGCTTGAACTGCTCTGCATCAACACCATCCGCACGCTCGCGATGGACGCGGTACAGAAGGCCAACAGCGGCCATCCCGGCACTCCGATGGCTCTCGCGCCGCTGGCGTTCACGCTGTGGGATCGCTACCTCCGCCACAACCCGCGCCATCCGAAGTGGCCCGGCCGCGATCGCTTCATCCTCTCCAACGGTCATGCCAGCATGCTGCTCTACGCCATGCTGCACTTGACCGGCTACGACCTGTCGATCGACGACATCAAGCAGTTCCGCCAGTTCGAGTCCAAGACGCCCGGCCATCCCGAGTACAACCACGTCCCCGGCCTCGAGGTCACAACCGGTCCGCTCGGCCAGGGAGTGTCGAACTCCGTTGGCATGGCGATCGGGCAGCGCTGGCTCGCGGCAAAGTTTAACAAGGGCGACTACAAGCCATTTGACTATCGCATCTACGCCTTCTGCGGCGACGGCGATCTGGAGGAAGGCGTCAGCAACGAAGCGGCGTCAATCGCAGGACATCTCGGCCTCTCCAACCTCATCTGGTTCTACGACAACAATCACATTTCCATCGAGGGTCCAACCGCGCTGGCCTTCAGTGACGACGTGGCGACGCGCTTCCGCGGCTGGCATTGGAATGTGCTGAACATCAGCGATGTGAATGATCTCGATCTGGTCGACGTGGCCATCCGCGCGGCCCAGCGCGAAGAGTATCGTCCCACGCTCGTCATTGTTGACACGCACATCGGCTATGGTTCGCCCAACCGCCAGGACACCAAGGAAGCGCACGGCGAAGCTCTCGGCGAAGAAGAAGTTCGTCTCACCAAGATCGCGTACGGATGGCCGCCCGACGCCCACTTCCTCGTTCCCGACGAAGTTCGCGAGCACATGACTAACGGAGCGGTGGAGCGCGGCGCGAAATGGGAGCAGGAGTGGGACGCGAATCTGAAGAAATGGAGTGACGCGAATCCCGATCTTGCGAAGACGTGGCAGCACATGTCCAAACATGAGCTGCCCGACGGTTGGGACAAGGACATCCCGACATTTCCAGCGGACGCAAAGGGAATCGCCACTCGCGACTCAAGTGCGAAGGTGCAGAATGCGATTGCGGCCAAAGTTCCATGGCTGCTCGGCGGCTCCGCCGATCTTTATCCTTCCACGAAGACGCTCATCAAGGATGGCGGCGACTTCGAGAAGGGCAACTACGGCGCGCGCAACTTCCACTTCGGCATTCGCGAACACTCCATGGGCTCGATCATCAGCGGCATGGCGCTGTCAGATCTGCGTCCTTATGGCGCGACCTTCTTCATCTTCTCCGACTACATGCGCCCGACCATCCGCCTGGCTGCGATGATGCAGCTGCCGGTCATCTACATCTACACGCACGACTCGATCGGCCTCGGCGAAGACGGGCCGACGCACCAATCCATTGAGCAACTCGCGTCCTTCCGCGCCATCCCACATATGATGACGATTCGTCCGGCAGACGCGAACGAAGTTGCCGAAGCCTGGCGCGTCCTCATGCCGATGAAGAATCAGCCGGTCGCGCTGGTGCTCACGCGGCAAACCGTGCCCACCTTCGATCGCAGTAAATACGCTTCGGCGAAGGGACTAGCGCAGGGCGCGTATGTCCTCGCGGATTCCGGTGGTGTTCCGGATGTCATCCTGATCGGCACAGGCTCGGAAGTTCAACTTTGTGTCGGAGCTTACGAGCAACTCACCGGCGAAGGAGTGAAGGCGCGAGTAGTGTCGATGCCGTCCTGGGAGCTGTTCGAACGTCAGTCCGACGATTACAAGGCGAAGGTGTTTCCGCGACAGGTGAAGGCTCGAGTTGCGGTTGAGGCAGCGGCCAGTCTGGGCTGGAGCAAGTACATCGGCCCGGACGGCGATACCGTCACACGAGATGACTTCGGTGCCTCGGCCCCCTACAAAGACATCCTGAAGCACTATGGCTTCACGGTGGACAACGTGGTCGCCAAGGCGCGCGCGGTCATAAAGAAAACCAAACCGTAACATTTCGGGCTTACAATTGTGGTTCGGGATGGCGCCGGCACCCTGTGTCGGCGCTGTTGCTGTTTGCTCAGGTGCGCTGAGAGAAAGGCTGCGGGAGTTAGTGCTAGGCCAGCCGCGCAGCGGCGGCACGAAGTTAGCCCGGCGCGCAAGCACCGGGTAGAGTCGGAAAATTAAGCCGAGCCGCGGAGCGGCTACACTCTTCCGCCGTCCCTCAGGAGGTACTTCATGGACAGCCAGCCAAACGGTGCGCGACGCACACTCTCACTTGGCCACTACGAAGCTGAATTTCGCACTGCGCTGGAACGGCTTGACCGCGATCAGTCCGTCGCGCGATTGTGGAAGAAGGACCCCACGCTGTGGAAGAGCGAGCCCGATCAGCAGGCACTCATCGCCAATTCGCTTGGCTGGCTCACCGTTGCCGAAACCATGCGCTCGCAGGTTGCCGATCTTGAGGCATTCGCGCAGGACATCAGGAATGCCGGATTTGAGTTTTGCGTGGTGCTGGGTATGGGCGGCTCAAGCCTGTGTCCTGAAGTGCTCGCCCGTACTTTCAGTGCGCGCGCAGACTTTCCTCAACTTTACGTTCTCGACTCCACGGTCCCCACGGCGATTCGCCATCTCGAACAAAAGATCAACGTCGGCAACACCCTGTTCATCGTGGCTTCGAAGTCGAGCATGACTACGGAGCCGCAGCTGTTTCATCGCTACTTTCGCGATCGCGTAAAGCGCGTTAAGGGCGATACCTGTGGTGAGAACTTCGTGGCCATTACCGATCCCGGCAGCCAACTCGCAAGGGACGCGGCCCACGGCCACTTCCGCCGCATATTCCTGGACCTGCCGGACATCGCCGGCCGCTACTCCGCATTGTCATATTTTGGTCTGCTGCCCTTCGCGCTGATCGGCGGAGACCTCAAGACGCTGCTCGACCGCGCTGTAAACGCCGCGAACAATTGCCGCGATTCGGCGCCGGCGAATGAAAATTCCGGGGCGCAACTCGGCGCCGCTCTGGCTTCGCTAACCGCGCTCGGCCGCAACAAACTGACGCTGGTCATCCCGCCTCCTTTGAGCACACTCGGCCTGTGGATCGAACACCTGCTGGCGGAGAGCACAGGCAAGGAAGGCAAAGGTGTGATCCCGATTGCCGGCGAGCCGCCCAGCTCGCCCGAGGTCTATGGCGATGACCGCGTGTTTGTCTACATTCATCTGGAATCGGCCAAAAACGCCGAGATGGAGTCGAAGTTATCGTCGCTGGAGGCTGCTGGGCATCCGGTGTTGCGTCACTCGCTTCGTGACTCGCTGGATCTGGGTGAGGAGTTTTTCCTGTGGGAGTTTGCTACCGCCATCGCGGCCTCACAGCTGGGCGTCAATCCGTTCGATCAGCCGGATGTCCAGGAATCCAAAGCCAATGCCGTGCGGCTGTTGACGGAGTACGCGCAGAATGACTCCCTGACACAGCAAAAGCTGGTAGTTGCGGACACCACGCTGCGGATCTTCGCCGACGCGGAAAATTGTGACGCATTGCGCCGTGGCGGCTCGTCGCTGCAATCCATGCTGATGACTCACCTGGCGCGGCTGAATCCTGGCGAATACTTCGCGATCACGCAGTTCATCGAAGAATTGAAAAACTACGAATCCCTCCTGCAGGAGATTCGCCTGGTCGTGCGCGATGAGAAAAAGGTCGCCACCACCACCGGCTACGGTCCGCGCTTTCTGCACTCCACCGGCCAGTTGCACAAGGGAGGCCCTGATTCGGGTGTATTCCTGCAACTCACCTCCGAGGACATCAACGACATCGAAGTCCCGGGCGAGAAATTCAGCTTCGGCATTTTGAAGCAGGCACAGGCGCTAGGAGATTTTGAAGCGTGGGCTAGTCATCATCGCCGCGCCATTCGCGTCGATCTCGGACGAGATGTCGAGAAGGGTTTACGGAGGCTTCTGGCGTTGGTGAAGGAATCGATGGCACAGCCGGTTGCGGCGGCAGCTGCGGCCAATAAGTAGCCCCAGTTGGCCTGCGTACGGCCGTTGCTAGCCGTAACATGCCGAACCGGCGGAAGTGGCGCTCTTCTTCGAATCTTTTGTTCCCGACCCGCATCTGGAGACGGAGGCCAGATCCCCCGGAGCGTACTCATGAGCGCATTGGTTCAGCCCGTCTTGCACAAGATCGAAACGCCGTCCTTACCGAAAGGCGATTCCTGCCTGGTCGTCATCTTTGGCGGTACCGGCGATCTTACGCGTCGCAAACTTATTCCTGCTCTGTTTGATCTGGCCTGCGTTGGCTGCACGAACCGCAATTTTCAGGTGCTGGGGATCGGGCGCAGCAAGTTATCGGACGACGAATTTGGCGCCCGTTTACGCGAAGCCGCTGCCACTTCCAAAGATACGCGCCACTTCAGCGACGAGGGCTGGGTTGATTTTGCTGAGCGGCTGCACTATCTCATCGGCGATGCCAGCCGGCGCGATTTCTTTCCGCAACTGAAAGCGAAGATCGAAGAACTGCAGAAACAGGGTGCCAGCAAGAACATTCTGTTCTACGTCTCGACTTCGGCCTCGCTGGCGCCCCCCATCGTTGAAGGATTGGGCGAAGCTGGACTGGCACGAAATAGCGAAGGCTGGACGCGCATCATCCTGGAGAAGCCGTTTGGCCGGGATTTCAAAAGCGCGCAAGAGTTGAACGAAATCGTTTCCCGCGTCTTTGACGAGGATTCGGTCTATCGCATCGATCACTACCTCGGCAAGGAGACGGTGCAGAACATCATGATGTTCCGCTTCGGCAACTCCATCTTCGAGCCGGTATGGAATCGCAACTACGTTGAGTACATCGAGATCACGGCGGCGGAGACGCTGGGCGTCGAAGGCCGCGGCGAGTTCTATGAAGAAACCGGTGCGCTGCGCGATATGGTGGCCAACCACATGCTTCAACTGCTCATGCTGACGGCGATGGAGCCTCCCGTCGCCTTCGATGCTGACTCCGTACGTGAGCAGAAGGTGCAGGTCTTGCGCGCCATCCGGCCAATGTCGAAGGCCGAAGTCGCGAAGTTCACGGTCCGTGGACAATACGGGCCGGGAACGATCGACGGCAAAACGCTACCGGGTTATCGTCAGGAGCCGGGCGTCCGTCCGAATTCAAACACAGAAACCTATGCCGCGGTGGAGTTCCATGTCGATAACTGGCGCTGGGCGGGAGTGCCGTTCTATGTCCGGGCGGGAAAGCGACTGGCAAAACCGCTCACAGAGGTCGCGGTGCACTTCAAACGCACTCCGCAGGCGCTGTTTTCACGTAATCCCGAGGATGTACACCACAACGTTATTGCATTGCGGATTCAACCGAACGAAGGGATTGCATTGAGTTTCGGCGCCAAGCAGCCGGGCCAGCAGATGCGTGCCATCCGCGTGGATATGGACTTCTCCTATCACGGCGCATTTGGAACCGACACGCCCGCAGCCTACGAGACGCTCCTGCTTGACGCGATGCGCGGTGATGCCACGCTGTTTACGCGTCGCGATGAAGTGGAAGCGGAGTGGCGGATTGTCACTCCGATTGAAGACGCGTGGCGTCAGCTCCCGCCACCGCAGTTCCCCAACTATCCCGCCGGCAGCGAGGGTCCGGAGTCCGCCAATCAGCTGATCAAGTACGACCGCTGTGCCTGGCGCTGGTTGGCAAACAAGGACGGAGATGGCGCTGAAGGCGGGCTCTAAAGCAACTCACCGCTGGCAATCCGTCGCACCAGCTCCCGATCGGCGTCGAGGAAGTCCAGAGTGGGTAGCTCCCGGCGGTTCACCCACCGGATCTCGCGGAAGATGCGGTTCTGCATCTCGCCTTGGTATCGCTCGACTACGAAAAAGTGCAGCTCCACGGCGTTACCGTTCTGATAATGGTGCTGCAGTTGTGCGACCTTGGCCCCGATCTGTGCTTGAATCCCAAGCTCTTCTTCCAGCTCGCGCTGCAAGGCTTGCGGAGGCTCTTCACCGGCTTCGATCTTACCTCCGGGAAATTCCCACTTGAGCGGCAGCGCCTGGTATTGCGTCCGCTGGCAGCAGAGAATCTCTTGCTCGCGCACCATCAATGCCGCCACCACTTGCTTGATCATCGAGTTTGTCCTGGGGCCCCCGACACGCCGCCGCTTTTGCAGGTGTTGGGGTGAGAGTTGCTCCGCCCGCTTACTGCTGAGCTTGGCCGTATGCTTGTTTTTCCAGGTAATGGCCTACCAGGCGCGCACAATGTTCCACCAGCCGCCGGTCGTCGTCCTTGAACGCGGCAGGGGTATGACTATCGATGTCGAGTTCCCCAACAATTTCGCCCTTCACTCTGATCGGTACCACGATTTCGGACTTCGTCTCGATGGAACAGGCGAGATAGCGGGGATCGGAGTTAACGTCATCAACGATGACGGTTCGTCCTGACGAGGCGGCTGCTCCGCAGATTCCCTGATTCACCGGGATTCGGGTGTGCTGCGTCACTGCGCCCACATAAGGCCCAAGTACCAGTTCCGGCTCTCTGCTGTCTTTTGATTTTTCGATCATGTAGAACCCAACCCAATTGAAATGTGGAAGCCGCTCCTCCAGCCGTCCCACGATGATGCTCATCAGCTCGTTAGCATCGCCCGCAGTATCAGCGAGAATGGTGAGTTCTTTGGCAAGGTCTTGTTGCGGCGTCGTCATAGCTGGTTTTCCTATGATAAGCGGGGCCTCAGCTTTTGGCTGCCGGCTTTCGGCAAACAGGTGCGCGGCATCTTCTGCTGCTAAGAGCTAACAGCTAAGACCCATGAGCGATTTGCCGAATTCCTGGTGGCCTCTCAAAACGCTTCGGGTGAATGGCCCACGCAATCGCATCCAGCCCGCCCAGCAGGCTGCCGGCGGGGGTGTTCAGCAATTCGTCGTTGATGCAGAAGACCCGGTGATCCTTGGCTGCCGGCAATTCGCGCCACCCGCGTTGTTCGACAATCTTTTCCAGCGGCACGCGGTCTCCCGCACCGCACCACGCAGCCAGGATGACCTCCGGCTGAGCCTTGGCGACTTCCTCTGCAGCTATGCTCTTTCCCGCTATGCCGATGAACTTACCCCTGGCAGCCTGTACCAGCTCAGCCACCCAAGATTGTGAAGCAATAATCGGCTTACCCCATTCCTCGCAGAAGACTCGCGCTGGCGATCCACTTGCAGCGCGCTGTCGCACCTCGTCTATATGAGTTTGCATCTTTGCAATGATCTCCGTGCCGCGCTGGTTTTCACCCACAACTCCGGCGATGCTCATGATATCCGTGTAAATGTCGACAAGCGTCCGCGGAGCGAGTCCGAGAAATCGCACACCGGCTTTCAGGATCTCGGCGACCGCTTCAAGTTGATAGGGGACCGATGCCAGCACCAGGTCAGGGTGAGCCGCAAGGATCTGCTCGGTCTGCGCCGTCCAGGAATCGGATACGATGAGACGTGAACCCTCGCCGACCTCCGGACACACATCGGCACAATATTTGGTGCAGGCGACCAGGCGATCCAGCACGCCCAAGTCGCGCAAGGTGACGGTCGCACTGGGTTGCAGCGAGACAATTCGTCGCGGAGTGTGATTTGCGATGTTCACTGGCCCAATTATACGAAGAGCAAAGTTTTCCCCACAGAGACACCGCGGCACAGAGATTTTTCACATCGGCTGCAATACACTCGCCAAACGAGTCCGATAGACTACTCTGGAGCTGGATGCGCTGGAAGGAGCTTCCTTTACCTGGAATAAATTGAACCAGGTTTTTCCTTTTGTTTCCCCTGTGTCTCTGTGCCTCTGTGGTGGGTGGTTCATGTACTCGGCCGAACTTCTCGATCACTTCCAACACCCGCGAAACGCCGGCGAGCTGGCGAACGCAACTGCCCGAGTGAAGATCGAAAATCCTGCCTGCGGAGACGTTCTGGAACTGGCAGTTAAGATCGCCGACGGGCGCATTGTGGATATCCGCTTTCGGGCCAAAGGCTGCGTTCCGGCAATGGGCTGCGCGTCAGCCATTACCGAGTTGGCCAAAGGGAAGTCCGTGGAGCAGGTGCGCGCGATTGAAAAGCAGGGTGTTATCGCCAGCATCGGTGGCCTCCCGCCGGCCTCTGGTCATGCTGCCCAGCTCGCGATCGACGCCCTGCGAGCGGTTTTGAAAGCTGCGACCTGACGCCTGTCGGCCCCGCAATTGGTAACGGGACATCAACAAAAAATCGCCGGGAAATTCATTCCACCCATTGGCCAACCCGGTGCATCTCAAGCCGGAGCAGGCTTTTGCACTTGCCATCCAGCCGGAAAGCTGGGTACGATAGAGGCGTCCTCCAATCGCCGCACTTCCCGTGCCGGCGTTCCTCGCGCCGAATTTTCCGAGCGCCAGACGGACGTAACGAATCGATTTCAGCGAAAGTATCACACCGCGGCCACGCCAGCGATTGACCAGAACGCAACTGCGCGGGCAATAATGGCGGTTCATAAATGTGGGATCCCGCTACCTGCGGGTCAAACATAAAGAGAGAAGCATGAATCAAGGATCGAATCCTCCTTCCGGACATGCCGGAGGGAAGGGACGTAGACGGCGGCGCGGCCGCCGTGGACCCGTCGCGCACGGGGCAGCACCGCAACAGCCGGGACAGCAGCAGCAGCGTCATGGACCCGGCAAGAACCGCCCACCCCGCCGTGGGGGACAACGGCCAGGCAGCCAGAACCCGCTCGCCGGCGGCATCTACACCGCGCCCATGGATCACAGCTATCGTGCTCTGCAGAACAACAACGATAACGGCAACCAGCGCAAGAACAACCGCGGCCGCATGGGCCGTGGACCGGGCAGGCCGTTTGTCGCGCAGGATCCTGAGCCTCTGCCGGTGATGTCGGAGAGCGCGCCTACCCGCATCTTCGCCTTTGTCGACGATCTGTTCTTCCTGGCCAAAATCCAGGAAACAGCGCGCAAGCTGAACGTAAAGGTTGAGTTCGTCAAAACCGAGAAGGATCTTCAGGAGAAGATGGGTCAGAATGGCGACGACAAACCATCACTCATCATCTTCGACCTGAACAACGCCGGCGCGAAGCCGCTGACCACGATCCCCAAGCTCAAGTCGAAGCTGAAGAAGGCGACCAACATCATCGGCTTCGTCTCGCATGTGCAAGGCGATTTGAAGATGAAGGCGCAGGAAGCCGGTTGCGACATGGTCTTGCCGCGTTCGGCCTTCTCGCAGAACCTGGCGCAACTGCTACGCCGCCACGGAGCGCAGGACGAAACTGCGCCCGAGCCGCAGCAGCCCGAGCCGCCAGCGGTGATGTAAGCGATCTCGATAACAAGACTGCGCCAAAGCATCGGAAACCTCGTTTTGGCTTGCAATAAGAAAGCCGCCCAGACCTCGGGCGGCCTTCAAAGGAATCGGCGTCAGGGCACGAGCTGCCAGACCACTCCATCGCCGTCCGGTCCGCCGTATTCTGTGGTGCCGTAGAGGTTACCCTGCGCATCGAAGATCGGCCAGCCGCTGGGTTCATACCCGTCGTAGACATCGAAGTTCCAGAGCACGGTGACATTCCAGCTTCCGTTTGAAGGTGAAAGTTCAAAGATCACACCGCCTTCACCAGTTCCGCCGTCTCCGGCGCCCCAAAGATTGCCGGCGCTATCCAGGGTGAAACCGCACTCCGCGTCACAGGGCCCCGCGAAAGACGTACCGAACTGGTAGATGATGCTGTAGCTGAAGCCGCCGCCGGAGGGCTGCAACTCAAAAGCGGTGCCGTCCTGGTTCGCGCCGTCTTCCGTGGTTCCCCCGAACAAGTTACCCGAGGCATCAATGGTTAGCGCCGTGGGATACTTGCCGTCGGTGCCGCCGGCGAAGCTATGGAGGATGTTCTCTGTCCAGCCGGATGCGCTATGCGTAAGCTGGTAAATTGTTCCCACGTTATTGGCGCCACCCAGGAACGTAGTTCCGTAAAGATTGCCTGATCCGTCGATCGCGATCCCATCTTCCGGCCCGGAGCCATCCGAGCCGCCGGAGAACGCGTGAAGGACGCTGATGTTCCAGCTCCCCTGCGCGGGCGACAGCTCATAGGCGACGCCGTCGGAGCCCTGACCGCTAAGAGTCGTTCCGTATAGGTTGCCGGCGCTATCGAAAACGATCGCGCCTTGTGGTGCAGCCCCGTCACTGCCGCCGGTGAAGTTGTACAGTACCGTCTCTGTCCAATAGCAGACCGCCGTCTTACACCCAGTTGGCGGCGGCTGCAGCTTAAAGACCACGCCCTCGCTGTAAAGTCCGCCACCGTAAGTCGTTCCGTAAAGCGCGCCATCGGGTCCCAGGATGATGCCTCCCCACGGGTGCGCGCCGTTGTGAAGGCCGTTGAAGTGAAATAGCGACGAAAACATCCATTGCGAGCCGTGCTTGCTCAACCTATAGACCGTGCCACAGCCATAACTACAGTACTCGTTGCCGCCGTAGAAGGTCGTCCCGTAGATGTTGCCGGCAGCATCCATTGCCAACTTTCCACCGGGATTGTTCCCGTTCGTCCCGTTGAAGTCCACCAACTGATTCAACTGCTGCGCCCGCAGGGCCGGGGACAGGAAGGTTATTGCCAGAAACGCAACGGCGACGAGAGAAACTCTTGAGCGGCATCGGCTGTGGTCAGGCTTCAGCGAAGCTTGAATATGCTTTTGAATCCTCATGGCGGCCATCTCCTTTACGCCAGCAAAGAGTGGCTGGGCGGCGTAGTCATCCTTAACGCGTCGCCATCATTGCGCCACGCATGGTACCCGTCAACTTAATTTAAGATTACGATGTAAGGGATTGAAAATAATGACCTTGGCGGATCATTCGGTTTCGCGCCTCTTGCCCGGCAAGCCCGCCGGATTCTCGTGGGTGCGTTCGCGGAAGCGGGCTTTCATCCCCGTCGCCAGCGATATCGCATTCTCACCAAATCTCTCCCGCAGGCTATCGGCGGCGGACAGCGCCTGGTTCCATTTCTCATGCGACCGCTGTCCATCCAGGCTGATCTGATCGCTCTCTTCCTCGAAATTTGAGGCGTGAACTCCCAGCAGACGAATCGCGTCGCCCTTCCAGTTCGCGCGGAAGAGCTGGCGGATGGCGGCGAACACCTCGGAGTCGACCGAAGTAGGCCGCTCCAGAGAGTGCGCCCGCGTGATGGTATGAAATCCGGCATCCCGCAGCTTCAATTGCAGCGTCCGGGCGTGCAGCTTCTGCTCGCGCAGTCGGCGACAGACCATCTCCGACAACCGCGCCAACGTCGATTCCAGCTGCTGGGCGTTGCAGGTGTCGTGCGAAAACGTGTGCTCGTGACTGATCGACTTGGGCCCTTCGTCGACTCCGATGTCAGAATCAAACCAGCCGCCGGCATCAAGGCCGCGCGATTTCCCCGCCAGCGCCACCCCCAACGCTCCGAAATTCCGCTCCAGCCAGCCCTCGTCTCGAGATGCCAGATCGCCCACCTTGACGATTCCCTGATCATGCAGTCGCTTCTCCATGACCTTCCCAACGCCGGGAATCTTGCGCACATCGAGCGGCGCGAGAAAATCAACCTCGCTGCCAGGCACGATCCACAACACGCCATTGGGCTTCGCCTGATCGGAGCAAACTTTCGCCACCAGCCGCGACGTGCCGATTCCGATCGAGCAATTGAGCTGGGTTTCCGATTTCATCAGGTTGTGCAGCGCGTGGGCGGCGCGCATCGGCGGACCGTGCAGGCGCTCGGTTCCGGTCATGTCGACATAAGCTTCATCGATCGAAACCATCTCCAGCTTCGGCGAAAACCGGTTCAGCACCTGAAAGACCTTGGCAGAGTAATCGCGATAGCGATCGGGGTGACCGTCGACGAAGATGGCTTGCGGACAGAGCTTGGCCGCGGTGCGCAGCGGCATCGCCGAGTGCACCCCGAACTTCCGCGCCGCGTACGACGCCGCCGATACCACCCCGCGCTCATTCCGCTGTCCGCCGACGACAACTGGCTTGCCCTTCAGTGAGGGGTCGAACAGCTCCTCCACCGAGACGAAGAAGGCGTCCATATCGACATGAAAGATGGTGCGCTGGGCTGCGGTCATGCTCAGCGCGATTGTAGAGCAAGTTCGGGAAGGAGTTTGTTACGGGAGGGTTCCGCCGCCGGCGCTGCCCAGTGGATTCATCTCGGTAGGCTCATTGGCTTCGGACCAGGCGCTCTTTACGTCGTTCCGGCTGGAATACTTCTCGTATACCACAACATGCAGCACCGGCTGGCGTTCCTCGATCGGATCGACGAAGCCCTGTGCCTGTAGGGGCAGAAGGTAGTTGCGAATCCACTCGTACTGTTCGTAGGTCAAGCCGCGGCGCGACATATCGAAAGTGACGCCGGTAAGGTGAGTCGAGGCGGTGTCGCCGAACTCCGGCGCCGCGAAGCGGTTCCAGCGGCGCAAGCGAGCCTGCTGCTCGACGGTGCGGACCAGGGAATTGATCTGCAGCGGAGAGTGGAATTCGTTGTAGTAAGCCTCAGTGAAGTCCTGAAGAAACTCGCGCGTCCAAGGGCGGCAATAGCGGCGATTCTCGGGAAGGTCCGCAGCCAGCTTCAGGGCCTCAGTTTCCTGGACAGGAACCAGTTCCTGGGAAAGCTCATAGCGTGTCAGTTCGTAATCGTCGGCGATGCGGGGCAGCTGAAGTCGGTCCAGCTCTTCATTCTCGCGCACCAGCATGTCGTGGGAGCCGGGAAACATGGGAGTCCAGCGGCCTAGACCGACCTGATAATGACTCCGGTGGGTGGGAACAGCGGTCCTTAGCACCGCAGCGTGGCCATGGTGAACCCTGGCATGGGCTACGACCCGGGAAGCTGCCGATGCCGGCAGGCTGATCGCCAGGGCGACGGCACACAGCAACAGCGCGAAGCCCAACTTGCGCTGCGGAACATTTGACACGAACTGCGAACTAATTTGACCCGACGACCAGATGCTTAAGAATGGCAGCAAAAGCATATCTCCGTAGTGGAGCGCTACAAAGAATAATGGACTATTACAACACAGAAGCGAACAATGGCCAAGACTTTCCGGCATCGAGGAATAACCCAAAAGAGTCATCCTGTGCAAAAACGGGAAGAATATTTAGGCCAAATTCGTGGAGCCCGGAAATGCTTAGCTTTTGCCCCGGTACATCATCTCGGTGATGGTGAAGTCGTCGGTCAGCGGAGTGTCGGAGCGAAACTCGGTCACCGACTGTTCAATGGCCACCAAGCCCTGCTGACAGCACAGTTCTAGTCTTTCCGTGCCAAAGAACTCGCCGCCGGCATTTTCCGCCTCAGTCACGCCGTCAGTGACCAGGAGCAGGCGATCGCCGGGCTTCATCTGCAGGGTCGATGCCTGGAACTCCGCACCCGGAACCAAGCCCACCGGCAGGTTGCCTTCCTCCAGCTTGTTGACTTTATCGTCGGAGACCAGCAGCGGCGGAACATGTCCGCAATTAATCAACTCAAGCTGACCATCGTTGTAGAGGCGCGCGATCACCAGAGTCGCATATTTCTGACCGGCGACCTTTTCGCACAGAAAGCGGTTGACCGCAACCATCATCTCAGGCAGCGAGGAGTCACGAGACAGCTGCGAATACAGCATCCCCTGCAAAATGGAGGCGACCACAGCAGCAGAAACGCCTTTGCCCGAC
>Ga0335074_10000786_pt1 | contig 43741 bp, 47 predicted proteins | sample Lox_Sample_23_FD_206715 | JGI IMG/M metagenome (GOLD analysis project Ga0335074, IMG submission 206715) | Soil microbial communities from Loxahatchee National Wildlife Refuge, Florida, United States - Lox_Sample_2.3 | ecosystem: Environmental > Terrestrial > Soil > Wetlands | place: USA...
AATGAAGCGAAAATCTTGGTTCACGTCCCTTTTAAAGAGACATGTGAATCTCGATTCACTCGGGTTCTCGGTTGCGATGCGGGGATTTTGATTCTCGCATTCTGAACGGTGATGCGAGAATCCCTTCTCACGCTTTCTCAATTTTCACACGAGAATCTCGTTTCACTTTTTCCCAATAGCAAAGCGAAAATCTCTTTTCACGCTCCGTCGATGGTGATGCCCCGATCGTCATGCTGCGGGATTATTCCAAGAGAAACTGGATGATGGCAGGTTCGTACTTAAATTGAATAAATCAAACAAAACAGGCTTAATATTTCCTATTAATTAAGCCTTCTTAGTCCCAGATACCAAAGGTCGGTATAAGAGATGCAATAGCTAATTCACGAATAAGGATGGCGAAGCGCGTTGGCGGTGGTGATCGAGTTAGCGACAATGATTCTCGAGCCGTAAATGTGCAAACGGTGACCCCTTGTCGCGAATGGAGAGTCGCTGATGGATTATATGTGAGTGTGAGCGAGTTGATTGCATCTTAGAGGTGGCTACAAAGCTGGCTTTATATACATGAGATGAAGCCGCAGAAATTGCTAGAATATTCTCAACAATCGCATGGAGTGAAGCGGCGGGAGTGTACATCATGGCAATCGGATCCGGATTAGACTGTAACTGCGATTACAGCGATTCGGGGCTGAATTTCTTCTGGCATTTATTGCGATGGTTGCGTTTGTTTGGGACCTAGATCTCTTCCAGTCATTGAAGGTGAGGAAGAAGAGTGGGAAGTTGAAGAGATATTGGATCATGGTTTGGTCAAAGGGAAGAAAGAATATTATTGCGCTAGGAGGACACTCCGAAGATGAAACATCATGGGAACTCGAGAATACCCTAGAGCTTCTGCTTAAGTTTGTCGCGGACCATCCCGAATTTGCGAGGAGTATCTGATACTTCCATCGGTGCCGTACTTTTGTAAATGAACCACATTTACCACCTCGTGTATTTGGGAACCGGCAGGGAAGGCGAGTGTATATAAGTGAGGGGGAGAACTTCTTGACGATCCGGAGGGGACCAGGGTTGGTGCAATCGTGGTACAATGCTCTTTAGCCTGAAGGTAACCTGGGAGACTGGATTTCTTGTTGAACTTGAGTGGGACTAGATCCCCGACTTCGAATCGTTCTCGCCTGATCTCTGCACATCCTTGTGTTTTGCTTGAGTTCGTTGAGCGATTGCGATGGCACTGCGGGCATCGTCCCTCTTGTTCTTAAGTCTTCCATGAGAATATCTGCTTTGGCGTTTTTGAGTTTGGCGTCGACGTCGGCATCCGGAACGTCGGCAACAGAACGAGGAGGGGTGATCAAGTGAAGTTCATTAGGCCGGAAATTCGTCGTACCTGATTTAGAGGAGTTGATTTCATGCTGCAAGGCCGAGATGTAGTCAGTCCAGAGAGAATATTTGTCGATATTGCCAGTGATGAGGGAGCGGATATCTTCTGAGGAAGTTGTCTTCGTGGGGAGGTCATCAATTTCTTCGACATCTTTTTCCGACACTCATAATCTGATCCATCGATTCAATTGATGCATCCTTCTCCCACCCCGTTATTCGTTAGGAATGTCGTTCGGGACAATACCATCACAATATCATCCAAATCCTTTGCTTCTTCCGAGCTTGATAGTACAACTGTCATATCATCACTTTCATTTGCAAGTAATCCTATCAATCCATCGTCTTCATCAATACTTCCATCCATTCTTTTGATCATTTGAATCTGATGTTTCAGTGATCCCATCGCTATCTACAGCCCTATCTACATTGTCGTTGTCCTTCTGACTTTCTCTTTTGGAAGATTGCGTGTGACTGCGAAAACTCTAATTAGTTTGTGAGCAATTGCAGCTCTAGAAGAAAGGTAGATTTATTACAGGAACTGCATCGCGTTGCGGTATGGGTGGGTTCGCCACGACCGTGCAGGGTTATGCCACGACGGGTTGGGAGTAGGGGATTGCGATGGCATGGATGGGGTGGATACATTCATAGGGATAGTGGTGGTTAGGCAATCGCACCTTGCTGTGTGAGATCAGAAGGCATGGTGAGGGTGGCAGGACGGCTTGTGCAGGCTTAGGTTGTACGGAGAGGTTGACTGCCAGCTGCAGTGATGAAGGTGATTTAGACGACGTGTCTTCTGGGATACCACTGAGACTTTTCCAGACCTTTGCGGAAGGCTGTTAGTCGGAGATGACGACATGTGTAATCGAGGATTGATAGTTATTTCGCGACTTGGTGACGTTTGGAGACCTAGGTGGGATCTGATATTGGGAATCGAGATAGAGGCTCAAAGCCGGCCAGAAGCTGGGGTTTCCATCGGGACAACCCCTTCTCCTTTGATGCCGGGACGATCGGGTGGATCCAACAAGGAGTAGAGGTAGTAGCCTTGATCATCTCGAAAATAGCCGATTTCACCGAAGAGATGTCCGTCTTCTGTATATTATACTCCAGGTTCAAGACGTGATGGGCTTTCTTGATGTAAGGCGGCATTTTCCGTCCATTTGCGGGGTCAGGTCAGCGAAAGGATCAGCGGTTTGTTATCGGAGTAGATCCCACTCATTCTGAAAGAGCGACGAGGAGGGTAAATTCGCTTGCTTCGGGGGGTGTTCGACGGTGGTTCGTGATGGTGAGGGCTGATATCGTCGGGTGGCTTGCGGGAGCAAGTGGACTGTGGAGAGAACTCGGGAATCTGCATCTTCGACTGTTGGCTCAAACTTCTTCCTTTCGATTATACCCTGAGAGCGTCTCCTTGAATGAAGCCATCGATGATCCGGCGGGAGGTCTTGATGATTGGCGATGAGATGCGATTTCCTGATTCATCCATCTGTTGAAAGCCGTAAGTTCAGTTATTGAGTGCGCGGGTAGATTGAGACCGCATTTGATTCCCAAGTCCTTTGAGCATATCTTGGAGTTAGGCGCTGGGATCATTTGGTTGGGGTGGAGTGACTCTCGAATTGAGGTTTATTGGAACAGGAAGGTTTCCTCTCGACTTTTATGCGAATCTTCATGAACTTGGCAGCAGACATATTAGTCGTGGGAGGTTGATAAAGGAGGACGCTGTCATCGGCAGAATGAGTTTCAGATGGAGCGCGGGAAACTTGTCTACTTGGTGGAAGAGAGGAACTAAACATTGAGTGTGAACGACTTCGACATCTGTGCCTTGGGGCTTGGGGAGAATTGACTTGATTGCTCGGTGGTTGAGAGATCATTTCCCTCCAATGAACGGATTGAAGTTTGCCGGTAGATTCGACTTAGGTCCGTAGCCTTGGATGGTAGTGGAGGTGGAGGTTAATGGAAGCGAACGCGTGGTGTAGCACCGATGTTATTATGAGGGCAAATGGTGACCTTCGAAGTAGGATTGGATTGCTCCAGATCGAAGACTTGTTTGAAATGCTTGATGCATGAGTTTCGGATGCTTGTGAACTGAAGCTTGGAGCGAGGCTAGCTCGAAGTCGATTATGTGGACCTGCTTACTGTTGGCCTCCGTCTTGGTCACTTTGGGCTCTGCGAGGTTCCGTGAACATGGGAATGATGCGGCATCACTGCGGCTCCACATACTCTTGTTAGATAGAATCGAACAATCTACTACTTTTCTGTACTGAAAGGTATCTTTCCAGACGTATTATACGGCAGCTTCGTGCGCTCTTGTTGGCACGAATGAGCTTGGAGGAGCGATCAAGTGATCTTTAACCGGTGTGGGATGGCAAAGGGTGTAATAAAGGAATGTGCCGATACCGAACATCCTTAAGGATTCCACACTCCCACCACCACGAATCGTCATCATCGAGGGAAATCATACCATACCAAAACGTGCTGGCGGCATTGGATAGTTAGTCTATATCAGTTGGTTGGCACAATTGACGTGTTGAAGGGAGAGTTGAACAGTTAGCATGCGGGAACATACATATCTCGGACGCAGTTGCAAGGAGACCCGAATCCGAACGACCGTGATGCTTCTTCCTTCTTCAGACGTTGTCAGCTCACGGCATTTGTTGTCAGCAGTTGTCGGGAGAAGGGTAGACGGATTTATTAGAGACGCACATGTGTGTGAATATACCGAGTGGGCGATAACGAAATCGGCCATTTGTGACAGGTGATGGGTTACTCAGGTTTGACTGACGATCATGACGTGGGAGGATGAATGTGGGGAGGTAACAACCCAAATTTTCAAAATGACCTCTGATGCACGATCAGGTGGATGTGTCGAGAATATTCTACCGATTTCTGCGCCTCCATCTCATGCATATAAATCCAGTGTTGTAGCCACATCTGATTCTACAATTAACTCGCTCGCACTTGCATATAATCCCTCAGGTTATGAGCCTCACCAACGCTTCCACTGCGCCTTACTCCCTTGGAAAATTCATGCTTCATGGTGAAAATCAAGATCACCACTTTTGAAGATCTTGAGATCAACTTCACCACCCCCGAGTTTTTCAACAATCTCACAACCAAATCAAATCGGACATACACCAAACTCGACAGCCGCCAAGCCAAGACTCCTGTGGAGTCAGTTCTAGCTCTGTTACTCCATATCCGCCCTTCAAAATTCTCTGCTAACCCCGCTCTTAACTCCATCTCTGGAATTTTGTTGAACTTCTCTTTTACAAATCAACTGGGCATGACAAATCTCAAGAAGCGCTTAGTGCTGCTCTCCCATCTTTTAGAGACTTCTAGAATTGTCTGCATTCTCTGTACTCACTCATAAATACTGCCACTGCTGCATCTCAAGTCGCTGTTATCAAGCCTCATCATTATCGCTAGTCGAAGTGTCACGACTGAAGTACGAGGTTCTAAGACAATCCATTTGACGGAGTTCTGTCCTGAGAATTACCGCCTCTAGACAAGCCAAAGTGTTCCGTTTCTATGCAGTTCTGGACCTTGTGCTTGGACGTTAACCAAATCTGGAACAATCTATTACATCAAGCACTTTTTCTGAAGACACTCCTGGGAAGTCAGAGTAGCACCTGCCCCTCGACTCCAGCACAGCGCAAGCATATAGAGAAGTGACAGCTACGTCATGATCTCGTTCGTCAAGCCCTCTTTGCATACCTTCCACCAGCAGAGCTAAGAAAGGTCTATCTGCTCATGAGATTTGGAAGCGCCTTGCAGAAGAATATGGAGTGGTTGTCGGATCTCAAAAGAGCGCAAGCAAATGCAACTTCAATCTACTCTCTCAAGAAGCCTAAGGACGCGCCAATGCAAAGCCGTGTCAACCAGCTCACCAAGCTCCAACAAGAAGTCAATTATCGCAGAGAATGACCTCTATCAGATGTAGATGTCAACCTTGCGTTTCTGCAATCCCCTTGGCAAAGGCTGGTGCACCTTTCTGCAGTCCCTTGGATCCAGAATTCACTCCATCTCACCTCCTACACTCTTTGCAGAAGTACTTGCTTCAAACCAGCAAGCCCGCTGCACCTACAGGACCACTGGCAAATGCATTGAATACAAAGTACAAACATAAATCCAAGCCTTACGATTGTCCATCTCAAGCTTTTCAACAGTCCTCTGGAGGAAAGAAATGTCACTATGGCAGAAGGAATGGGCATCTCATAGAAGAATGCCTGAAAAAGCGGTGGAAAGATACTCAAGCAAATGATGAACATTGAAGATGATGTTCAAGAAGTATCTCAACCCTATTGGAAGGACAAAGAGAAGAGTGCATCGCAGTCGGATGCATCTCAATCATACTGGTAATTGGGTCATAAGCAGAGGTTTGAGGTTCCAATTTCCAAACAACGAAGTAGTTAACGGTGCCTTTCTGCAGCTCCAGTGTCGAAGATGCGTTTGCGTTTTTCATAAAGCACCCCCTAGTGGTTGGTAAGTCGATAACTAATCCGCCTCGGACGGGCTAACAGCCGATGTTTACAAGGTTAAACCTACAATTCACTCGATACTATTTTCGCGCGCTCTTCTGGCAGCTTCCGGTCATAAGAGCTCACGGGTTGGAATCTTGCGGGCATGACCCGTCCCAAATAATCTACGGAAACAGCTTTCGCTAGTTAACCCACCGCCGGCGCTTGACAGTCGACGTCTTTCCTCTTCGGTTTTCAAAATGACAAGTCGGAGTGCATCGCTGTCACCGCCACAATGCATTGAAGTTAGTCTTAGGCAATTATGAGCAAGGGAGAAACACAAATTAGCGACTTTATGTCAAAGGTGTCAATTGAGGTTTAATTTAAATAAACTCTTCCTCGGTGTGTGGTTGCACACGCTGTTCATTGGTTGGTTGCTTGTTGCCACCTGCTCTGTTTTGCCGAATTACGTCTTCGTCTTCATTGAGGCAGCTGTCACGCGATGAAGGCGAAGTCATTAGGTGTACCTATATAAAGGCCGATAGGCCCTAGAATGAAATCAACTTGACGAATTCACGAGCCCTCCGTCATCACTTTCAGCCCAACCATCACCATGATTCCTGGGAAAACGTTGACGCCGCAACAGTTCGCAGACCAGTACCCCCCTAGCGGATCAAGAGGTCGCCGGTCTTTCGGTCGCACCGAGTCTGGCACTGACCATCTGAGTATTATCAACGATATCCCCCTCAAGGCGAGGTCTTGCTTTGTCTACGACAATGAAGTCCTCAAGAAATACGGCGGCGACTCCACGTATCCCCTTCCTGACGAGTTCAATCATTGTCGGAAATTGAACAGTTTGGAAGCAGTGGTCAAACAAATTGGTCCGGGAAAAACCGTTTTCTCGCACATGTACGTCGGCCCGGAAGACGTAGAAATGATATTTGGAAAGAATCTTATGTCGGTCATGAAGAGTATTCAAAGGGATGTGAGAGCCTCTTCTGTTGCCTGACTGATTTCAAGTTGGTTGGGATAGGATCTTACAAGAAACCGTTCGAAAAGTATTCCCGCTTGAAACCCAACCGCGACGGTCATTCAAGTTACACATTAGGGGGAACTGTCCAGACAAACCCCCCCATTCTGTCTCCAGTGGCTCACAGTGCCGAAAGAAGTCAATACAAAGACGACGATCTCATCGAGTCAATAAAAAGTTATAATCGCAGGGCGGCAATGCTGGGCGCTCATGTCGTCGCGATGCTCTTTCCGCCCGTCACTTCCGGCCTTCAAAAGAACCGACACACTATGCTTGATCCTCCCAATTTCGGGGCGGAAGAGAATTACTCCTTTTCCGGCCTGCAAATCAACATATCTCCGCTGACCGAAACCGATCTCTCGAGCCTTGGATACAGTGGAACAATTCACATCGACAGACACGACGACCCCATGAGTATTACACTCCTCATTTGTATGTCATATCTCGAACCTAGTACAGATCCCGGCAAATTCTATAACGGAGAGACTCGCGAATGGTGTACCTTATACCCATTCTCAATCGTTTTATTCCGAGGCAATGGGCCGCATGGAGGAACACAGGCGATAGCTTCCGGAGAGCCGCTTCACACCGAGAAGAGGATCAACCTCATTCTTTATCCTCGTAAAGAGTTTTTGAATCGAACCCTCCCCATCCGCTATCCATGTTATACGAGCCAGCAACTGGCGGACTACTCATTCTTCACTGACGGAGGCGCTTGTTTCGGAACTGATGAATATCATAAATCCTGGTGTTTGATGGAATATATGTGAGTGTGAGCGAGTTTATTCATTATTGAGATGGCTATAGATCTAGCTTTATATACATGAGATGGAGGCACAGAAATTGCTAGAATATTCCCAACATTCCTGCTATTCTTTTTCTTTCTTTTGTGATGAGATCTCGCCACTCAGAGGTTCAAGAGGAAAAATCTTTTATAGATACTTGCAGAGCAAGTTATGTGAGACTCTCCCGAAGGCATACTCACTAAAAAACCTCTTGTTCTGGCGCTTGCCAGTGAGATCTGATGTCAGATCTCATGCAGTCCAATCCTTTCAATGCATCTTTCATGCTTGGCTGGCTCAAGCGCTTTTGTGAGTACATCTGCAGGATTGTCAGAGGAGGGAATGTAATCAATTGAGATCTGATTAGATTCCAGAGTATGGCGCACAAAATGATATCTGATATCAATATGCTTTGCCCTTTGAAAGTTTGTGGGGTTTTCAGCGATGTCCAAAGCTCCTTGATTGTCTGACAAGAGAAGTGGAGGTGGAATCATGAACTTGAGTTCTGAAAGCTGTTGTAGGCGAGCTATGGCTTCTCTGGCAGCGTCAGATAGAGCCATATATTCTGCTTCCATGGTAGAGGTTGCAACAGTACTCTGTTTCTTTGAAGTCCATGAGATAGGCGAGCCATTTAGACAGAAGAGATATCCTGTATGAGATTTTCTGTCATTCTTGTCTCCACCCCAGTTTGCATCTGTGAACCCAAGGAGGCGGAGATTGAGATTGTTCCCCTTAAGATATGAGATAGAATAGGTGCTTGTATGCTTGAGATAGCGGAGTACATGCCTTGCTGCTTTGAGATGTGTCTCAGTAGGTTGTGTAAGGAACTGAGATAGTTGAGATACAGCATTTGAGATGTCAGGGCGCGAGAATACAGCCAGATGATTGAGAGATCCTATCAATTCTTGATAGAGTTGAAGGTTTGCAAGTTTGTCATCTGTGGCAGCTTTGAGAAGAGGGAGAGAAGCATCTAAAGGTGTCCGTGCTGGTTGTGCATTCTGCATCTGAAAGCGAGTGAGGATACGATCTATGTATCCTGTTTGATTGATTGAGATCTCATGAGGCTGAGATCTCACAATATTGAGACCTAAGAAGGAGGTAGGAGCACCCAAGTTCTGCATTTTGAAGTGTTTGCTGAGATGATTGTAGACTTGTTGACAGGATTCTTTGGTTAGACCAAAGATGAGGATGTCATCGACATAAACAGCTAGAAGAATGTGTTGAGATGGGCAAAAGTAGATAGAGGGGTCTGTCTCTAGAGGTGTAAAGCCAAGCTCAATGATAGTAGTGCAGAGCAAGAGATACCAGATTCTTGGCGCTTGCTTTAACCCATAAAGAGATTTGTTGAGAAGAAGAACTTTGTGAGGATACTGATGAGATATGAAGCCTTCTGGTTGTTGGATATAGATCTCTAAATCGGAGTTTCCATTGAGGAAGGCAGTCTTGCAGTCTGCATGTAGGATCTCAAGACCTAAGAAGGCTGAGATGGCGAAGAGCAATCGTATAGAGTCAATTCTGACTACTGGTGCAAAGGTTTTGTCAAAGTCTAGACCAGCTACTTGAGCATAGCCTTTGGCGACAATTCTTGCTTTGTATCTTTGGAACTTGTTGCTTGCATCTTTCTTGATCTTGTATACCCATTTGGTTCCAATACAGCGCCTGCCTGAAGGCAAGTCTGTCAGAGTCCAGGTCTTGTTGTCATGAATTGATTGCATCTCATCTTCCATAGCCTTTTGCCATTGTTCAGCGTCGCTTCTGGACATTGCATCTTGGTATGAAACTGGTTCTGAGTTGAGATCTGACTGAGAAATTGTTGAATGGAGGACTTGAGCAGATGGTGGTGCTTGTACGACGATCATATCATGGATAATAGGTTCAGGAGGTGGAGATGGAGAGTGAGATGGAGGTATTGGAGATGGTGAAGATGATCGTGAGGTTGGTGTAGATGATCTTGAGAAGGTATTTGGCGAGTTAGATCGTACTGAAGGCTGAGATAGAGGTATTACTGCAGCGGGAGGTGGAGGTGCTGCTGGTGACTCTTCAAAATCGCCATCTTTAGGAAAGGATGAAGTAATAGTGAGATGATGAGTGTAGTCCATGCATTGGCGCTCCAAATCATAGAATTTGTATGTATCTGTTGGTGTTTCATCTCTAGACCACTTGGGAGATAGCAGGACTCCAACTGTTGACCTATGCGCCAGTTTTCCCTTTGTCCATCTTCTCTGGCGAGGAATATATGCATGAATGAGACAGCCAAAAGGATGGAGCAAGTCTAAGATATCTCTGGTAAGAGTTCTCTTTGTGAACAGCTCCCAAGGGATGGCGCCATTGACTGCATCTGATGGCAAGAAGTTGAGGAGATGTGCAGCATGGTCCATTGCTTCTGCCCAGAAAGATGGTGGCATATTTGCTTGAAACAGCAGCGCTCTCACCATCTCTCCAAGAGTTCTGTTGAGTCTTTCTGCTTTTCCATTCGATTGTGGTGTGTATGAGGCTGTTGTTTCATAAACAACACCCAGAGAGGTGATGTATTCTGTGAGATGTCCAAGATACTCGCCTCTGCCATCTGTACGAAGGTATTTCACCTTGAGATCTGGATTCTTCTGTAGCCATTCTGTCATTGCCTTCAAAATCGTTTTAGATTTCTTGTTAGGAAGCAAGTCAACCCAGCAGTAGTGTGTGAAGTCATCAAGGAAAGTGATAACATACTTGGAGCCACCCTTTGAGAGAGTAAAAGGGCCCGCCAAATCAGAGTGTATGAGTTCTCCTTTGACTTTTGACTTGAGATGTCCGAGTTTGTGAGGTATCTTGTGTTGTTTTGCTCTGATACATGCCAAGCAGTCAGAAGTGGTGTCAGAGATCTCAATGAGGTGTTGTAGCTTCTGCAAACGGGACTCAGAGGCATGACCCAATGTGAGATGCCAATAGTCTGAACCTTGAGATGGTGACTTTCTTTTTGACATAAGTGTGAGATGAGACTTTGGTTGATCATTGACATATAGAATATTGTCAACGGAGTGTCCAATGAGTAGAAATGGAGATGCTGGTAAGGAGAGAATGAAGTCTCCATCATCTTCAGCTCCCAAGATATGCAGTTGAATGCCATCTTCAAAGATGAGTTTGGAGAGAGATAGGATCGCTGTTGGATGGTCTGGTGCATATATAACATTGCTGAGCTTATGAGAGTTGCCAGAAGCGTCCGTGAGAGTGAGATCTCCACATCCAAGAGCTGGAATGTAGTGAGATCCAAGTCCTTCAATGGTTCTGGGAGTCTTAAACTCCTCATAGTTTGAGAGGCATGATTTGTGAGGAGTAAGATGAGCATTTGAAGCGGAGTCTACAATCCATTCATGTGGATCTGACTCATGAAGAGAGGATTGAAAGGCTCTGTAGCGGGTGACATTGGCTTTCCAGTATGGTGAATCTGAGGTTGAATTCTCATGAGATGAAGACTGGTTGTTGGTGTTGAAGTTGGGGGCTGAGTCTTGGCGGGAATTGGAGTATTTCCTTCCATCTTTCTTCTTTCTATTCCACTGTTGATCTGCCCACATCTTCTTATAGCATTTCTCAATTGTATGGCCTCGCTGTTTGCAGTATTTGCAGTTGAGATCTTTGTTGTAGGGCTGAGATCTGTTTCCTTTCTTTTTGTTTGAGTAGCGGGAGTCTTTGTAGTTCGTGTTCAAAGCATTGGCAAGAGGTTTGAAGTCTGAGGATTGAGGTTTGTTGTCAGAATCATCCATAGCAAGAACTTTAGCAAAAAGCTCGCCAGTTTTGATGGTATGTGCTGAATCTCCAAGTGCTTGATGAAAGAGTTTCCATGGTTCTCCAAGGGAAGCAAGGAAAGCAAGGTTTGTTTCAGCGGTACTGAGTGTTCCAATGTTGTCTGGTGCTGAGATGTCCCTCTCTTCCTTCAACCTTGTGAAAGTATCAATATGAGCTTTCATAGAGGTTGTTGGCGATTTTGGAGACTTCTGAGTGCAGTCTCTGCTCTGGCATACTTGAGATCTGAGACTACACCATATTCTTCAGATAATCGATTCCAAATCTCCATGGCAGTTGACAATTGATAGACCTTAACAAGCTCTCTGTCATCTAAGGCATTGAGTAGTGCCTCTCTTGCCAAAGCATGACGATTTTCCCAGCTTGCAATAGACTTGCGGAGTGCAGGAGTAGGAGGAACATCAGGGTCTTGTTGAGTAGGTTTGACTTCGTTTCCAAGGACAATATCCAAACAGTCATAGACTTGCAAGGTGGCAGAGACAGCAGATACCCAAAAGCGGTAGGTATCGGGCTTGAATCTCTTGAGTATGATTGTTTTTGTGGTCTTTTTGTCTTCTGTAGGCATCGTGGGCTTTGAGTACAGTGTAGAGATTGCTGAGATGAGCTGAGATGGGGCGATTTTGGCAGTTGCAGTTGAGTGAGTATAAGTACTGTAGAGAGTTGAGTTGTATGATGCAGTAGCAGCAGAGATAAAGCAGCCTTTATGCGCGAATGTAGAGAGTGCCAAGCGTTCTAGAAGATCGTAAGAGATCAGAGAGAAGCTGCGAGAAACTCTTGAGATTATTAATTCTCAAGTTGATTTGTAATAGAAAAACTTCTAGAAAATTCCAAAAGTGGAAATAAGAGCGGAGTTTGCAGCGCATTTGTAAGCGGAGATAGAGAGTAGCGGAGTTAAACATAACTCCGTAGAGGTCTTAGCTTCACGCTTGTAAAGTTTGAGAGAAGAAGCTTTGCATTTGGTTGAGAAATGGTTGAAAAACTCGCTGGTGATGGTGCTTCATCTGAAGCCTGAAATTGAGATGGTGATCATCAGTTTCACTATGAGTTTTCCCCAACGAAGGGAGCGCAGTGGGAGGCGTTAGTAGGGCTCATAACCTGATGGAATATATGTGAGTGTGAGCGAGTTTATTCATTATTGAGATGGCTATAGATCTAGCTTTATATACATGAGATGGAGGCACAGAAATTGCTAGAATATTCCCAACAGTGTCAACGAGAGTTATTTCGGCACATGATTGAAGGATGCAAAAAACACGGTTTGGGGTTCAAGGATGCTGCCGCGCTGCAAGTCGCCTTCAAGGCTCTCACCGGTTCCCTGAGACGATATATTGATCCCGAGTCGGCCGAAGGCATAGCCATAACCCAGTCAATAAACGATGCCAATGCGATCATGGAATCTGTTCGTCCTCCATGGGTAGACTCGAAGAATCCCCGCCACAAACTAAAACTAAGTGAGATCCAAGGCGCGAGACAACACCTTCTGTCTGAGCCGATCATGCCACAGTCGACAAGACCAACAAGTGATTCTTCGACCGCTTCTGACATACTGATTGCTACTCAACCACCTGAACCGCAAACTTCGGAACAGAGGGGGTCTTTAACCTCTTCGCGCACAAAATCCATTGAAGTGGCGAGTGGGCCACAGTCAAGCCCGCGTCGCTCTGCTCGGGTATCGACATATCTCACAAAACCAGACGTTTCCATGGGAGGAAAAACAGTTTCCCATTCCCGAACAAGGCGCAAGGGAAAAGAAGATCTCAAGGCTAGTGAGAGTAAGCAGCCACCAAGTGTGCAGGTCAAGTCATTCGACAGCCATGAGGACGATAGTTTGTATACCGAATCTACGTCATCTCCCAGCGGCGGGACCATTATGGAAATACTTCAGGGTTATCAACTGTTCCAGTTGGCTGAGATGAACGCCGAACTCGTGGCGACACAGAACAGGGCCAAACTCTTACCATATAAATTCACCAACCGTGTTCCCCAGCTTCCGTCAGAGTTTCACTCTAAACCACTCTCCCTTCCCCTACCAACCACTGACGGACTTACGATCATAGAAAGATTGATTCAATTGGGGGAATCGTGTCACTGGTTTACCCAAAAGTCAGAGCACCTGTGGTTCTACCAGAGAGGTTTGGATGAGTCTTTCTCCCTCACTCTATTACAGGCGGAACCTCTACTCAATATTGACGAACTTACCAACATATTCCAGAATGAGGATCGTAACAAGGGAGCGGGATTCTGTTCTCGTTCGTTGATGGACAACGTGGAATTGATGGTCAGGAAAATGGTTGACAAAGGCAAGCATGGCGATGGCCCCGGCGTGGAGGAAAAGATGACGTTTGATCCCAGAGAGCTTTTTGAGAGTCAACACCAACCGAAATTCTGTTCTTCTGTCGAGGTGACATTGAGACCGTATCGGGGGACTAACTATATCTCCATATGGCGCAACATTTTCGGGAAGTATTTATACTCCTGTTTCATTGAAGGCTGATTTAGATCGTGTTTCGTATGTTCTTCGCTTCGCCGCTACAGAGGTTTCTTGAATTCGACAGTCTGTCCGAAGGTAAACCAAAGGTCTGCAATAAGATTATCACGTACGCATACGACCGAGGGGAGAACGCCCAACCACAAGTCAACTGCGTCGATTTCTCCAAAAGCTAAAGACCTTGCGAATATTGTTCGAACTATTTGGTACTCTCGACTGATTCCCATGCTGATAAAGGTGAACTGAAGGGTTTCTTTCGAATACCGCAAGTATCACAATTCTTGAATAGCGGAAGCAGACAAATTAACGACCGGCAATTATCTGAGATGTCTTCAGCGCTATCTGTTGACAAAAGTCTAGTGGATCTTTGGCCGGTCTACGAAAAACTAGGGAAACAGTTGATAGTGATGCACAAGGCCGAGTACGACGTCTCTTTAATCAATAGCTCGACAAGACAGCGACTTCGGATACCACCGTTATTGGAGTTGCTGTCAACACAATCAGAAGAACCGCCCCTGGTGAGCTTGGGAAGCTTTTCTGCGGCGTTTCGCCCCGGCGCATCGATAGAAGAACTTGTTCGGTTTGTCACAGCGTCCTCTGGCATCGATGATCTCCCGTGGAAGCTGGACGAGCATGAGCACCAATACAAGCAGCTCATCGACCAGCATCCTGAGAGATACTCATGTTTTCGAGAGAAGAATCCAACCTATCGAAAGGTGCTCTCAGACCTGGATCCGACGGACCGGTTATATCTTCCTCGTTTGATGTTATGGAGGGTTTATGGTTGGGGATTGGATCTCAGTGTTCAGAAGCAATTAAAGTTTCACACCATTTCCAACGGCCGCCAGTTTTACAGGAACTGGTCAAGAGTAATGGGTCGTGAGGGCATCAACGCATTGAGAATTACCGTCTACGGGGGGCAGTATTTTTGTAACATCCCACAGGATGTCGAGGCTATGGAGAGATTGTGGAACGGCGGCTTGAAAATATGGTCTGCATGGATCACCAATCAGCCTCAAAACTTCACTGTTGCAAAGAAAGCAATATCTTCGGAAAAGATGCCCATATACACTAGCGGTCGATTGTCTCAACTTCTGCTCCTTGGAGACCTTGTGCGCGCGAGTATTGTCGTCGCCCCTACAGTTGCTGAGATGGCCAATCTCATCTTTACAACAAACAGCGGTGCGATGAAGGGATTGGAAGCGTTGGGATACACTCGGAAAGTGGATCACGTTGTGGACGCTCTCAGCCATATTCGAGACAAACTCAATACTGAACTTCTTCCATCGGTCAAAATGTTATTTCACGGTGGCGAGGTCGGATTGTTTGACGTGGAGCACATCCTTTGTAAGGTTGCAAGGAAGCAACAGAAATCGACAACACTCTCTATAGTTTGGCGATCGAAGTTAAAAGAAGCGGACTTGAAACGCAAGAGCAAAAGCATCGAGGGAACAAAAACAGTGCAGCCAGCACGTAAGAGACGCAAAGCAGCAACATAGCGTTCATAAATAGGTCAACTCGATTACATTTCCACATTTGAGCTTGACCGGCTCCAATCGAGTTTAGTCCGAGCCGGTTATCCATTTCACGTAATTTTAAGCGGCAGCGTCTCGACTATTCCACGTCTTACGCTACATTGTCAATGTTTGACGCCGTCGTTCCACGGCACAGCCGAATCGGACGAGCGCTCTTCCTGCTGACTTGCGCAGCTTAGAGCCACTGCTGCTTCTTCATTGACGCTTTAGCAGCATAATTCACGCTCCAGGAGAGTACATGATACCGTCAGATGTTGGCCCTTACTTTGTTGTCAATATTCTAGCGATTTCTGCAGGGCCTCCATCTCATGCATATATAGCCAGTGTTGTAGCCACATCTAATCTACAATTATCTCGCTCACACTGACATATAATCCATCAGGTTATGAGCCTCGCTGACCCGTCTCACCGCCCCTTACTAGCCTGAAAAATTCATGGTGGAAATCAAGAACACCACTTTTGATGATCTTGAGATCAACTTCACCCCACCGAGTTTTCAACCATCTCACAACCAAAGCCACATCAAGCTACTACATCGAGGACCCCTTTTGAAGCCACTCCTGATGATGTAGTCAGAGTAGCTCTTTGGCTCCAGCACAGCGCAAGCTTATAGAGAAGTGGCAGCTACGCCGCGATCTCGCTCGTCAAGCGGATGAATTGTCATCGTAGCTCATGGGTAGGAAGCAAAGGAAGTAGGGAGGTGTGGTACAAAACTAAAGCCGAATTGGAGGACACTGCCAGAGGTGCCGGGATGAGTCCAATGATGACTCTGACGCAGCTTGGCCGACCGAGAGCGATGAACTTGTAATACAGACGGCAACAATCCTGCAATGACAACTTACCGGTTAGATGAAGTGGATAAATTTGAAGACGAAAATTCACATGAAGATCTTGATAAACGTTGCCCAAGCCTTATGGAGGCATCGTCATTAATGAATGTCATATTAATGCTAATGGTGCTATGAATCCTTATAGAGTCACATACCTCAACAAACAACGGTTGATGGTCAACTAAAACAATGCCAAATAGTTAATCTTAGAATTCAGAAATGAAGATGCACGTCGCCATAAGACCTTTAATCCTCTGCATTCAACGGATTATAACTTTGCTCTGACCAGTGACTTGACGAATTTGGACGGCTGCTGCTGTTTTCAGTACTGGAATCCAATGCTAAATAGTCGCAGGGGTCCCAACTTGCAGGAGACTCAGACCAATAGGCATCAGGGATGGCTTTATCAAACTCAAACAGTTCCCATCGGTTCTACGTTAGACGATGTTTGTAATGAGGGGAATACTGTATGCACAGGATTGACTTCATGATTCCACAAGAATGGTACACGACTCTCCCCTTCAGTGAGGTATGTGATAAGCCTGCATATTTCCTTGACTTTGGCATGATACACATATCCAAATTTAGCGATGTTGCGGAGGTACATATGCTACGGGAAATTTGTGATGAAACAGGCGCGCACCTGTATGTCGGACATGGATAACAAATGCCGGTAGTCAGGAACGAGAGATAAGGTAGGATACATCGAGAGATTCTGATTCAGGGAGAGAGTAGATGGTTGGATGACACACTCGGCCGAGCATTTCACAGAAGATTTGTCCAACCAAAGCCCAGTCGTCCTGTTTAGTTTTCCACTTAGCCTGATAATCAACGACGCAATAAATGGGATTAAAACCTTGAGTGACGCGATTTGTTTTGAGATAAAGACGTTCGTCATTAACTACATCAACCCGATAAGGCCATGTTATGTCCGGTGACGGAGTATAATGGCGACATCGTTTGCGGCCGTGATGTACTCGTCGCGCAACTTGAATCTCATTTGTTCAGGTCTACAAATGAGAGAAATACAGCAATGAGGGAATACCCGTCAGGCCCCATTTGTAACCCAGGAATACGCTTAGCCCAATTCACCTTGGCCAAGTCGTTCTCAAACTAAGAAGGATATTTCCAACAAATATTTTCAGTGTCTTCCGGAACAGCCTGGTTTCGATCGCCGGTGAAATCTGAAGCAAATGCTGGTGGAGGTCGATTTGGAGTCTGATGATTGCCCGTAGAGACATACTGTTCAGGTTCTTGAGCCATATACGGGGTTCCTCCGACGAAATAGCACGAACTTTGATCGGAGACTCTAAACCAGCAATTGTCGGAGAACCAGGACGTCTTTTGGAAGGGGATGCCACCACAGGAATATCCAATTCGGCTGCATATGAAGTGGGCGGAGGAATGACGTTTGGAAAGGCAGGATATGGAGATCCCGAACTAATTCTTCAGCTGGAATGTTGATACTTATCAGTTGTTGGAGTTAACCAAAGAATGTGGCGAAATGAGGAGAGCGTTCGAAGATGGTGTCACCGGATAGATCTCCGAGATCGAAGGAAGCAATCTTTGCGAGCTGTCGGTCATAAGCATCTATCTCTAATCATTAGACGACGTGTAGCCTCCGGACGAACTTTCTCTGAGCACAGCATCCCGCTGAGATACAAGTGTCTTGAGAACCGACAGGTCAGGTATTGCTTCGGCAACGTCGAACCGTAGGTTGAGAACATAGAGCTCACTCGCTCTCCAATTCAAACCACTGTTGAAGGACGGTCGAGGTAGTGGCAGAGGGTCAGTGGGTCGAACTGTGTTGTCTTGTAATCTGTTCGAACGCCGAGGCGCGTCCATTTCGGGAGGAGGGGTTGGAAGGAGAATACGAACGTCTTTCTCTACTCGGCGTCGAGAAGACGACTTCAGACAGGATACAAGGCGTGTATGTATTTAGCTACATGACGCCATTGAAATAGATCAGAAGTGATGATGTCGGTAGTTGAGAGGTTGTTTGGTAAATCAGAAGGTGAACAATCGCCGTCGACTGAGTTGAGTCTTGACTGCGAGATCAATCATTCCGGGACCCCGGGGGTCTGGTCCGGGCCGACTTCGGACCGGCCCCGGACCGCTGATTTCCGATTCCCAATCAGACACCTGAATCCGATGCTAACGGCAGATCGCAGATCGCAGTTGCAATAAGGTGAATACCATAATCAATCTCAGAGGGTACATATCACATCAATCACAAGAAATGGCAAGTCACAGAGAAGATCGACCGACGGAATTAAGCAGGAGTGGAACTCGCAAGGAAGTTAGGCAGACGGAAAGGTACACGGACAGTGTAGCGAGCTTGCAAGTTGCAATGCGTGGTAGCAGCGGTGGACATCGGGAGGCACGAAACTAGAGACATGGTAACCCATGTATAGGAACAGCAAGCGTGGAGTAAGTACGACCGGTGTTAACGGAATGCAGTTCATAAAGGACGACGTGAGAATAGGAAACGGCAGTGTCCCCGCTCAACAAAGATGAGAGGTGATTTATAACCCGTATCATGTACGAAGGACCAGAACCTGATGGATTATATGCGAGTGAGCCTTTTCATTGCATACAAGATAGCTATAGATCTAGCTTTATATATACATGAGATGGAGGCGCAGAAATTGCCCGAAGATTCGCCACATTCCTGCTATTCTTTTACTTCTTTTTGTGATGAGATCTCGCCACTCGAGGTTCAAGAGGACAAATCTTTTATAGATAGTTGCAGAGCAAGTTACGTGAGACTCTCCTGAAGGCATACTAGTATCATCAAAAAGCTTCTTGTTCTGGCGCTAGCCAGTGCGCTCTGATGTCAGATCTCATGCGTTCCAATCCTTTCCATGCATCTTTCATGCTTGGCGCTTTTGTGAGTACAGCTGCAAGATTGTCAGAGAAGGAAATGTAATCAATTGAGATCTGATTAGATTCCAAAGTATGGCGTACAAAATGATATCTGATATCAATATAATTACTCTTTGAAAGTCTGTGGGTGTTCTCAGCGATTTTCAAAGCTCGTTGGTTGTCTGACAAGAGACGTGGATAAACTTGAGTTCAGAGAGCTGTTGTAGGCAGGCTATGGCTTCTCTGGCAGCGTCAGATGGAGGTCGAAACAGTACTCTGTTTCTTTGAAGTCCATGAGATAGGCGAGCCATTTAGACAGACGAAATGTCCTGCATGAGATTTTCTGTCATTCTTGTCTCCACACACGAATATCTACACCAATATGATAAGCTGGTGATGTGGACGTTTAGTAGCATCTGTGCGAGTTCATCTTCGGATGCGACCAGCTGCTGTCAGATGTTACCATACTGTTGCGAGAAATCCTGGATTCTATGGATGAAGTACACAGCGCTGTGCAATTGTAAAAAGGTAGGAAAGGGTAGGACAGAGATTGGACAAGACAAGTTTCAAAGATCCCGATGTATGGTATAATTAATACCGGTAGAACTTGAAATAAACCCTGCTGACCAGCAGACTTTCTCCAATCTCCGGTAACCGACTAAATATATATTCCCACAATTGATTTCAGCTACAAGCCTTCCCAACTCATTCCATTGCGATTCCAATCGACTGGAATGGCATCCTCCTTCGTGTCACTGATTTTTACCTGATAGGCTGATTCAAGAGATGAGAACGCTTGAAAAGAATGAAGAAAGGCATTTTGCCATTCCGAAAGAGTGAGGGTCCTCAACAACTCTTGCTCCCTTTTCCTATGTTCTTGCTGATGAAAGTAGCTTGATCTGCGAGGAATTCACTGGAGGCGATTATGTAGACCACAGATGTCTTTCCCTGATCATCACGAGATATTCTCCCTAGAAATGCCTTGAAGATAATAATAACCCGATGATCTGAGCCTCGTAAGCTGCAGAATACAAGGATCCCAAGAAGATAATATTGTTAGCATCGGCCATATTGAACCCATCAGTGGCCACCGGTCTCGTTTGATATCACAATCCCATCCAGATTGTTTTCTGGATCCGAGGAATTCAGACAATCGATGTAGGCTTTTCGTTTCGGAATTGCAACAGTCTTACCAAATATCTTTTCTCCAGCCACCATATCAATACTAATGGATTCGCCAACCGTTCACATGCCTGTAAACGTTAGCTTCGAAATTTTGAAGAGAAAGTGGTATACCAATAATGCTAATCTGACCAAGGATAATCTGTCAGATGCAATTAGACATTTTTCTCCTCCGGCTTTGATTTTTTTGACAAGAACGGCCAAGCATGCAAGACGATATGATGACTCGGTGGCACCATCAAGGAGAGAAGTTATAGGATGACGACACAGACGTGCCGGACTGCAGTCCCTGGTTGTTGACAAAGCATTTTAATCTCATTGTAGAGGAAGGTCAATGCCACGATAGTCTAAATGAATTAATGACGAATATAATCTTCCACAGGCTTTTACCTTTCCCATTTCATCTCCTATTAGGCAGAAGCCAAAAGCACTCTTGACCATGCTTCATGAACGTAACCGCCAGCTTCTGATGCTCTTTCAGAAGAAAAAAAACGAGATTCTCCTATCGTTCGGTCCGTGTAAGTCTTACGAAATTGAGGTAGCCAGTCGAGATTCCATTGATCCTTGAGATCTTCATGTTCAAGAGCCGAGACTGGAGGGATTCTGAGTCCCCTTTTTGAGTGAGATAGAAGTGAATCTGTCTTCCGACTGGACTAATGGTCCTCCTGCATGAACGGACGAGCATACACACCATTATCGTGACATGTTTTGAAGGAGAGAAATTTCGTTAGAAGACTTTCAAGGCGCCTTGATGAGAGCGATACATTTTCGTCAGAGTATCCATTCAGAGGAATTCTCGATTCCCTATGTCGAGACCTTCTGCATCAGGTTTCCAAGTGTTTTTGGGATTATGTCATCGAGCAATTCCTCAATCTATTGATGGTGAAATACTGGAATTATGAGTTGTAGATATGCTTTCGCGAAATGTGTTCAGGAGTCTTCATATCGGTGGCGTGGAGATTGAGGCTGTTGACATTCGCGGAGAGAGTTTTAGCCTTCTCAGAGAGGTCATCATGGATGGCCGATGATAAGGACCTAGAGTTCCCGTCAGATGGTTCTGTTTCCTGGGAGGACGAGTATCCTTGGATTTATCGGATTGAACCGAACTCGAAGTTTGTGCGAAAACGGAAGGCGCGAGAAAGGCGAAAAGATGTTGAACGAAGACGAGGCTCGCGATGAATAAAGAAGAAGAAAGAGAAACGAAGGAAAACAAACAACAAATGAACGAAGGATGGCACTTGAAGGCTAGGAAAAGTTGTGAATTAGCTCATCTGATTAATTTCGAAGAATTAAATTTCCGCGATCGGCGGAGGGGTTTGGCCGCAATGTCAACGGCTCATTCTTATCTATCACCTTGCCATCAAAATAACGATCGCCAAACCGGCTTTTCCTTCTCGATCGGTGAAAACCACTTCACCTCGGTCGAATCACCTAATTTCATTCCATTAGCTCTGGATCAATATATCCGACACTCAATTACATACCTTTATGTGACATGAACATGACGATTACAGGGACAAAGCCCGAAAAAAGTCGCATGATTGCAACGGGTGAGGAAGCACATAACACGCGGAGACCCACTCGAATGTACCAAAGAACATCTTCTTTACATACACCTTCTTTTATCTCTCAACCGGTAGTCTTTCATCCTTCTTCCTTTCCGGGAGAACATGATCCTCCATTTCGCCCAATTCCTCCAGAACTCGAAATTGGCCCAACTCAACTCCCTCCACTGTCTTCCATCCTATTTGTTCAATCTCCATCCTCTCCTAGACCTTCATCCTCTCCGCTTGGGAGATTTGATGTTTATTATCCTCCCAGATCCGGAACGTCACCTAGAGCGCATTGTAATCAAGCGACACTATTACAGGGACAATCACCTTTTGCGCCTAACCTCCCTGCTGGCGGTGAACGACTCCATGGCCCACCAGTTACATATGCTCCGTCTCTCAGCAGCTCTCATATAGATCGACCTCAACAGAACTTCCCCGTTCCACCATCGAGAACGCATCCTGGAGGCCAACACTCATACAGTGGACAAAGCTCGCGATCACGACCATACCCGTCACAACGACTTCCTCCTGAGGCCAGAAGATTACATCCTCCTCTTGAGTCACCATTAGATCAGCTCTCTCCTCGTATTCGGATTTCCCAGCCGTTATACAACTATACCCCTCGACCTCAATACCGATCATTACTATACCAGCCATTATTCATCCCGACCGAAATTGAGTCTAAGGTCTCGTTGGACCCTGACGGTGTCACGGTTCAAAGCCACCATCGTGCTCCAGCGTCCTTACACTTTCAGCCTCAGAATCGACCGGTAACTCGAGGTCCTGCTTCATCAACAACACCTTTCCCGGATACACCCTTTGTCCTAATACCGCATTCACAATTTCCAGCGTCTGACGTCTTTGCAAATTGTTATTCACCAACTCGTCTTCGAACTGGTAACCCCTGGTCTAATATGCACTCTTCAATTTCCAGTTATACAGAACCTCATGGTTCTCATCCAGATCGTCCCAGAGACTTCGAAGGTTTTGCATCCTCATCGGAACCTCGAGACTACAGGCGTCACCATTCTTACACTGGACGTTATACTACTCCACCACCGCCGCCTCCACCGTTGTCACCGGTTTATCATACCCGATCGACCTCCGTTCAGTCACTCGATTCTCCACCTTATGCTCAGCATCCCACCGTTAAACTTCCTGCCAAACGTCGAAAACCCCCTGATCCATACTCCAATTATGCAAATATGCTAGGAGACATTATTAACCAACATAAACGACGTAAAATGGCTTTACAGGAGATATACATTCTTCTACAAGAGAGATACGCAGATCATTTCCCTGAAGACGACGATGCAACAGGAAGTGGAAACGGATGGAGAGTAAATCCCCTTTCCCGTACATCCCTTAAAAGTTATATTGTTTGCTCAGCTGTTAATGACATCAGAATACTGTTCGTCACGCATTGTCTGTGAATAGATGGTTTAAGAAACAACAGCGTACCGCCGCAGATGCGATGTTGGATGAAACGGACCCGGAAAGAGAAGAACCTTGGCCAATTGATATGGACAAAGCACACGTTTCACCACCTACTTTTCGGAGTGAAAACCACGTCGGCGGGGGTAGTCGACCGATAAAAGGGGGATATTGGTTTATTCGAGAAGACTATGTACATGAAGTTGAGGACGCAGTCGAAAGAGACAGGCGGCGTTTTCGGAGTTCAGAAGAAGAGGAAGAATGGCAGGAGCCAGATGAGCCATTTGGTGGTGGATATCCTGGTCGTACCGGTTATGGACTCAGTCAGCCTCGTCAAGTATGTCTGCCGCTCCATTAGCCTTCCCTCACGCAGCACCATCGTCTATTCTGAATCCCAACTTACCTCCCCCTTATTTACCTCCTCTACCGCCGCTGGAATCCACCCCGTCGCCTCCATTTCCCACCTCGTCAGCATTTTCAACTACCCGCTCGCCAAGGTCAGTTTCCTCCTCCTCGTCCACCTCGTCGAGATCGTTCATCACGCCCGAGACACTCACTACCCAAATAATATGTATCTGACGGCTTCATTACAACGCCTCGAGTTTAATTTTCGAGGTTCACGATTTTGGCGGTTTGCTTTTACATCCTTGTTTCTTTCTCTCTCTTCTTTGCTATTTTAGGCATTTCTCTTGATTTGGTTCGGAGTTTACTGTTTGAGTGAGAGTGGACAGTGGATCCACTGTCATGGACTGGGGAAGATCAGACGCAAAAGCTGTGCATAATTTCAGGTACTGGCATGGGTTGATTCTTTTAAGAGGCTGGATTGAATCATTGCGTCTTGAGTAGAAGTTGTTTAGGTTCCACACGACCGTTTTGGCTGTTTTGAATCTTGATGTATCACGATTCATTTACGGGAGCATGTATGATTTTCCTCACTACCTATGTTTATCAGTTTTCCATCAATTCTCATTCACTTCACTCGGAACCGCTGAGCTTCATATTATTCATGTTGGAAAAACTGAAAAGACGCGAACGGGGTTTCACTTTATTCATCTCCGACAGTCCATTACTAATAATTCTTTCTGCAAATTTGGCACCTCATCTAAACCCCTCCAGTGCTTTGTTTTCTGAATTGAAATACCACCGCCGTTGATAACCGAGGCGCAAATTTCACCGATTAAAGCACAGGTAATACTCATCTAGCACGCTAGGGATGTGACAAAAATTCCGAAGATGAGAACCAGAAGCACAAAATGAGACGATTACCTTTGGGAAAGGCGTCGATTGAGACTTGGAAGACACTTGCCGGGGAGGGGAGCATTGTCAGCCATAGATTGAAGCTTTCATGAAGAAGCAATGAAAGTTCCTCTACTGCGTTGAGCAGCGCATAATTCCCAACCAACTTTGTTCCACGAGTAATTTCATTAGTCGGGATTTCGGTACCTTCCATCCCATGCAATTTGAGTCTCGGTGCTCCCGTTCCCCAGATGTTGAAGTTCAATAATTGGAAGTCACAGATGACCGAACTAGAAAGTGAACGTTTCCGTGGTTGCAGTATATAAGGCTAGCTCTGTATCCACATCTGACGGATCATTAAGGTTCGCACTGCATATATGCTCCACCATCAGAAGCTAGCGACCTTTCATTAGTCTCATAACAAACAAGACCCACATCTGCAGAGGCGAGGGTCAAGTCAGATTCCTTTATTTCAAATTGTGTCCTAATTTCAGGAAGGATAGATTTTGCAAAAAGGTGTGTGTTGCCGCGTATTCACTAGAAGTCAGGATTAAGTGTGGCAGAACGGTTGCGAAGGTCTCTTCTGAAATGAAGAAAGCATCCTTCGAGCAGAATAAAGGATGGAATCCATGGTTTGCAAACTTTGATGTGACACTCCCATCCTTATCCCCAGAACGAAAGCATTCTTACAGTACTAACTCTGCATGACTTATCTGAGATGAGAAGATGTTGAGAGCGAATCTGGCTATTGGAACAACTATCTTATCGTAACCCAAGTCGGCTACTTGTGAATGCTTCCGGTTCAGCCTCTTTTTGCATTCCTCTTTTGCCTGAATACCTTCGAAACCGCCGAGCTTTTTGCCAAAGTCCTTGCCATGGATAATTCTGACACAACAAACCTCAACCCTCGGACTCCAAACTTCTTGTCAATGCTTTGACCACAAGCTACAAAGACTCTCGCTACTCAAACAAGAAGAAAAGAAACAGATCTCGGCCCTACAACAAAGATCTCAGCCGCAAATACTGCAAACAGCGAGGGCATACGATTGATAAATGATATAAGAAGATGTGGGCAGATCGACAGCGGAATGGAAAGAAGAAAGATGCAAGTAAATACTCTAATTCCCACCAAGATTCATCCTCCAACTTCAACACCAACAATCAGTCTTCCTCTCACGAGAATCCAATCTCAGATTCATCATACTGGAAAGCTACTAATGTCCACCCGCTAAAAAACCTTCCGATGCGAGTCAGATCCATATGAATGGATTGTAGACTCTGCGTCGAATACTCATCTCACCCCACACAAATCGCGCCTCTCAAAGTACAGGTTGGCGACAGACTCCTGGAAACAGCGTTCAGATCACCACACGTACATTAATCATCTGACAAACGTTACTCACCCATTATATATCAGATTACCTTGTAACTTTACGAATACAATCCTCACACATCCCGCTGACTAGTCAGTGCTTTGTATGACCTGCTTGTGCTGTAGTTACGCTGTTGCGGGGGACTCCCAATTCTGAGATCAACTTGGTTACTAGAAGTCGAAGTCCATCGACCGTTCTCGAAAAAAATTGCAGACCGCCGAGTAATAAGAAACGGAGATTCAAAGGAGACAATGCCATTATGTCAGCTTAAGGCATCGAAATACGTGAATTCTCCCCGCCGGTAGACGGGTAACCCAAAATCGGAGCTGAGAGTGGAGATTGCGTGGCTATATAACATGACAATTGGATCTGAATGCTCATATCAACTGCATTGTTGAGAAAAATGAGAGCCGTTAAGGATATATTAGAGGATGTCAACAGGCGTGGTTCATGGCATGAGCAGCATTGTTGCCGGCCTCTGGAACTGTGAAAGATGACGAAAGACGTCGAGTCGCTAAACGCAAAGAACGCTGTTTTGTTGCGGACGACATGTTCAGTGCGATAAACGGGTTTAGTATTTGTCCCATGATCTCCTTCCCTCTACGGACCGGCCCCGTAACGAACTACCAGTTTCCATGAAATCCATGGTATCGCCGATGGGCTTGAGTTAGTCCAAGTGACCAACGATGCTCTGAAGCGGCGAGACAACTCCACAAAGATGTACAAAGCCAAAAGAGACGGGACGCGGAATTGTATTGCAGTTGTTCATGTACCGACAAGCCTGGCCGAGTAAAAACGTGCAGTTGGATCCTGAGGTTTCGGGTATAGGTGTTGGACTCTTTCCCGGGGGTCGTGACGGATTTGCCCTTCTTCGACGGAAACGTGAGTCGGAGTCCCACGGCTTCTGTTGCCGTACAATTTCATGATTCTCTCGTAGTAAGAAGTTATTTCGCCTTTCCTAGTGCGTCAATAAAGGTTCAATCGAATTGAAGAGGACGTTAAAGTTGGTTTACCACCCGAAGTTCAGAGAGGAACGGGTGAGATGGTGGTCAGATAAGACATGTTGCCATGATGGGGTTTAGAAAATCCCCCGAAATTTTTCGACTTTGACGGTGAATAGGACGGCAACGGTTGAGAATGAAGAGAAACAACGATTACAGGGTGAAAGAGTATGTCAACTTTAGTTTGCGACTAGAATATAGGAGTAAACGGATAAGGACAAGATTTTATTCAGGGTTTAAATGTTTTGACCGCGCCTCGGTTAAATTACCAGAATGGCTGACCGGATCCATGGTTACTGATTTGGAGCCGGTCACCATCAGAATATCTGAGGTGTAGGATTTTTGGGAGGCGGCATCCATCATATTTCATCTACACAGACGCCAGCGGCAGTAAAGGAATAGGCGGATGGTGGGGTCTTACATCACTCTCAATTCGAGGCCGTTGAACCAAACATATAAAATGGAAAGCATAGGCTATTCTCTTCGCTTTCGCTCTATGGGTGACCAATTCTCGCTGCACCTACAGGACCAATGGCAAATGCATTGACAAATAAATCCAAGCCTTACGATCGTCCATCTCAAGCTTTTCAACAGCCCTCTGGAGGAAAGAAGTGTCGTTATGGCAGAAGGAATGGGCATCTCATAGAAGAATGCCTGAAAAAGCGGTGGAAAGATACTCAAGCAAATGATAAAGATGAAGTTCAAGACGCATCTCAACCCTATTGGAAGGACAAAGAGAAGAGTGCATTGTAGTCAGATGCCTCTCAATTATACTGGTAATTGAGCCATAAGCAGAGGATTGGGTACGCTGCCCGAACACGAACTACAGGGATAACCCAGACAAGTAAGAAAGTCGGCTATGATGAATCGAAAGGCTTGGGATCAGAACACCACTGACAGTGAAGAGAGAAACAGCGAACCCGAGAAACTAAGGGGGATATCTCTAATCCTAAACAATGAGATTGAACAAAAAATGGAAAAACGAACGGATGCCAGCTATAGAGGAGGGGTGGTGTTCTATTTCGCTCATCGGGTTTGTGTTTGCTTTAACTTTGATGCCGCGTAGAATCCGAGAGCAAGGTTAGTTTCCTAGGAGGTTCGGATGTGGTGTCCCCATGATGATTGGTTGTGAGTACAGGGACGGATCGATGGATTGTTGAAGGGCGGTGGAGAGCGTGGAGTAGTAGTAGGTCGAGTACCAGTAGGAGTAGTTTTCAGAGGTGGCGTTCGAGTGTAGGATGAGACTACCAGAACTTCAAGCGAGAATGATCTCCAGATTTAAAACTCAATTCCATTTCAACGCAGAACGCGGTGAAGAAGCTCAATGGGGAAACACCGAGGCATGAGTGCGTTTGCGAGACCACAGGGAAAGATCCGAGATAACTGGGATAGTGGTATTCCACCACATTCGAGATGAGATGTACAGACGTGATGTTAATGGTGCGATGTTCCTTGTCATCGACAGATCTAAAGAGACTTGCGGAAAACCGCGGTGTTGAATTGAAGACGTGTTAATCGATTGACAATTCAAGGAATTGAGAAGGTATTGAATAAAGAAATGAAGTCGTATCAGATCTGACGTGTTTCTGTAGGTATACCACTCGAGGCATAAAGAAGTCGAACACTTCGCGAACCGGACATTATTTTCACATCCTTATTGAGGATTAGGTAAATGTCCCCTATGATATGTGAAGGAGCTCGAAGGGAAGAGAACTTTCATTCATGTACAAACAACGCCAATTACAAGGATTAATTATCCAAATCGTCCACATTTAAACTCCGAGTTCCAAACAATCCAAATAATCACCGAAAATAATATCTTGGTATAACTCATAGAGTTCCTCCTGGTACTCCAAAGAGTGTACTTTTCTCCACAGCTCACTCCACTTACTGTTCTCTGGCTCACACTCAAAATTTTCACGAGCGTCCTCCTGACTCCGTGTGAGGTTCTCGTCCGCAGACGAACAGTGAGATACCACTAGTATCTCCCCCATTGAATCAAGGCTCGTGCATTTTTGAAGTGTTTCACCATTGAACACTTTGCGTTGCTGATGTCAAGTCTGTCCAATTGGGAGAATAGTACGGTTTGGGTTTGATTCAGGCTTTCGCCATTGAAGCCACGAAGGCGATACCACTTTCCTCGTAAGTCACATTTCCTGTGCTTTTTGCAATGGAGACGACATGCAGACTCCTCCATATTGATGGTACCCTATATTACATTAGTTCTTTGTCGGAGAGTAGAGTAGAGTAGAGGCGAGGCTAATACATCCTTTTTGATTAATTTCAAGGGAATGCGATGCTCTTCTTGATTCCAAGAAACAGTCAAGCAACGAACGTCAAGCACAGTGCTGAGATACCGGGGATCTAAATCTTTCTCTGAAATTGTATCCGAATCTTCTTCTGAAATTGCATCCAAATGCTGAGTTTGCGGCATATGCCAAGTGTTTGTACTGATTAACTTGTCGAAGAAGGGGGCCGCGGCGATATTAATAGGAGACTGGCGAGGGGACGTGCATTTCCGTCATTTCAGATGCAAAACAAGTAAATAACATCCCCTTTTTCGGCTTTCGAGTCATTTGCTCGGAACACAATAATAATTAAGCCCCTTTTCATTTGCCAGTTCCGAAACAATAGCCCCCTTTTTTCCATTCATCATCTGTCTGCCAAGTCTCGAGTGTATTCCGCGTACGTCGGCAGTCCCATACCTTTACTCCAGTTCTCAGTTCCTGCTTCGTTGTCGATTACGGTGTTTATATCTTTTGTCGTCCAATCTAGTCGAGTTTACCTGATACCCCTTGCCGCTTATCGTTGCTCCTTCGCCTGTATCTTCTTAGATTGTTCAGTCCCGCATCTTAAGGTTTTACGATCCCCGAGCCCCTGCTGTCGTCCCGATCCATGGAGACCCTTTCTCTGTTGCCAAAATTCTTCGCTGTCACCGCTCCTCCGTTAATAGGGTTTTTACCACTCATAGTCCCGGTATATCCTTCGTGAGATAGTCTCTGTAGTCTCCAGTCCTGGAACTCGATTCGACCAAGCATCCTATTCAGCCTGAGAACACGTTCCTGACCTATGTACGTCATAACTAATGGAAATACTTACCGAGTCGTTTACTCTAATAGAAACCTTCAATCGAATGTGCAAATGAATCGCGCCCCACTTAATGATATTGCCATTTGTACCTATTTGCATACTTGAATCCAAGACAAAATTTTACAAGACGAGAATTCTCGCAACAATCATCCCACATCTCACGAGTAAACGACTCTTAACAACTCAAACCGTCACTATCAATTCAATCACCTTAGATGCCGAATCGGAATTGAATCGTTGTTGACTCCACAAATTATCCCAGAGTCGACGAATCAACTCTCGGTCCTGCCATAATTTGAGTTCATCTTCCTGCGATCCATTGCTCTGAGGCTTCGCAAGAATTTTCTCGGTAAGACATGGAACAAATAAAGTAATATATTGCATTAAGTCCGATCTCCTTTCAGCATTCTCAGGCCAGACCAATATACGTTCTCTGTTAACAAACAACTACAATCAATATCACATCTTAGGTAGTGTGTAGAACAAACCACAAACAAACGACAACGACAGCGACGTGGCAAAAGACAAGACAAAGGGGGTCTACCTCTCCACCACTTTTAATATCGCCGCAACACTTAACAACAAAATTCGCATGTGAATCCAGATTAGCCGCGAAGGGAGTTTGCTCGTTTTCTCTAACGGATTTAAACCGACAAAGAGTTTCCTCGAAAAGTCGATAATTTTTTGTGGAGAGGGAATAGGAGAGACATATTGCCACAAGATCTAGGCATCTTTCGTAATTGTTTTCGATTTCCAGCGAGAAGACGAGCTAATGTCAGCGGAGAACCATGCAAGATTGAAGGCTTATAAAGGAATTGTTCAGGAGTGTGAAAGGGAGAAATACCTCCGCCCAACAAAGAACCATAACTTCCTTCCACTTTTCCGAATCCAGACTAACCTGTCTTTCTTCCAGCTTATTACACAGTGGCGGCATCAATTTCACTAACTGAGAACGAATCGAGGAGAAATTCGGTGCTTGTAACTTGTAAATATAGGGTCCGCCTCGTCCGGTATTTTGAATTTCGTCGAGCAGAATGTCCCAGATGTTTTGACGGATGGCGCCTGCTTCTCGTACTCGTTGAACCATCGCCGGTATTTCCAAATGTTGACGAGTTAGGGTTGATGATAATGCCTTAATTGAGCCCATTCGTTTTGAAATGACAGGTATATCGTGCTGCCGTGTATTGTCATTCCCTGTATCGTCATGCCATGAATTTTCCAGGAACAAAACACTTTCAACAGCACGATTCCATGAAGTATAATTAAACGCGCTGAATTTCGTATCAGGAATAAAAGCCCTGTAACCCAAGAAAACCGCCTCCTTCTTCTGATCCTTTTTCTTCGGCATAATTGTATCCTGATCAGTCTCGACGGAAAAATCGAGATTCTTCAAAATCAAATCATCATCGAAAACTTCTTCATGTTTAACATGCAAATACTGAGAATTCGGCCTCCCCTCCTGAGATGTATCCACACTCGACTTAGTACTAATACCAGCTGCACGTCCGGTGGCTGCACGTCCGGTGGTTTGCTCTGCTGTTCGTGCTAGTTGAACCTTCTGTTGCGCCAATATCTGCTTTCTGAATGTCGCACAAATAGATCCACGATGGACACCAAAGTAGTTACGAAATCCAGAGGATAATTCATAAATCAAAGGTGCATATTTCCTCTTTATCAAGAATTCCAAAGTCACTTCTAAATCTTTGGTCGATTCATTCCACAATTGCCGCTCAAAGAATAATAATCCCCACCAGGCTTCCCATAAATTTGCGTCGAATTTAGAACGTTCCTCATTAGATTTTTGCGTCTCACGCTTTGCCTTCTTGTTGCTTCCTTGCCGGGAGGAGCTTTCCGCAAGAAATTTGTGTTTCCATGGTTTGACCAGGTGTATGACGTAGGCAGATAATCCGTATGCCAAACTTAATCGGGACCAATTCTCATTACTTGTCCAATCGGCCAGTAAAGAAGATATCAATCGAGCAGGTCCAGCCTCCTGAGATGTAGGAGGGAGAGCAAACGCACCGGTACTGCCGGTAGGGAGGGGAAAAGTCTCATCGTCGAAATTTTGGTGAGACCCTACAGATGAAAAAAGCGAGTCGATGATGTTAAAGGAATGGTAACGTAACGTGCTGTCGCCGCGGACGAGGAAATGTCGGTATGATTGGGTTGTGGATTTCGATTGTTCGATTACTGAATCGTAGAAGAGGAGGAATAATCCTGGATCCGAGATTATCGGGAGCGATGGAACTACCACCGTTAGTCTTGCATATGCAGGGTATAGAATGTATTTAAGAATGGATGCACGACGGGGAGGGAGGTACATTTTTCATCTTGTTTTAGCCAATTCGGCAGAAATTCCTTTACAGGTATGAACTGTTTCTTCCTCTCTTCCATACGAGAATGGCTATACCCATATTCTTCATCTCCCTTGACGTCCACAATCTTATTACTCTCAGTATTTCCCTTGTGTGAAAGTCCTGGCGTGAGACTTGGCGGTACATCTCCGTCCGTGAATTCTGCGTCCGAAATACTAGTTGGCGGGTCTTTTCTTTTGCCTGCGCGCTGACCGGTGGTTTCCGTCATTGCAGACTCAAGGTCGGGGGAGGATTCTCAGCAGATTACCCTCACAGAGAGAATTCCCGTTGAAACGAGCCAATGCGATTGAGTCTATCGTCGCCTGCAGTTAAGGAAGGACAGTCTTCATTCAACTCGGCGTGATGATGCTTGCAGCTTGAGCGGGTGTGACGATCTGGGTTGGGGTTCGTTTAAATATGCACATCTGATCAATCATGAACAGCTTGTAATATCTAACCCGTTCTCAAGCGGGCCACTACGAAGATTTGGAGAGGATTCATCACTGGCAAGTCTTGGATCAAAGCAAGTAAAGAGTACCTCTACTTCGACTTTCGTACATACTCATCCTTCAATCACACTGTTCTGTTCATTCACTTGATCCCTATCGTCTTCTTCCACAAACAAAGTAGAATTTGCAGTTTTCTTTTTCGTTCTGACCTCTCTCTTTGTTAATCGCTGAGGTCGGACAAATTTCAGTGCCAATTGAATGATACTACTCTCACCCATTCATTTCTAGCAGGAAGTGATGGCCATGGAAAGGGAATTCGGGCAAAGTACAGTTGGAATATTGCGAAGACATGCGTGTGTGAAGGAGTGAATTGTGTACTTGAGACGTTGCTACAGAGGTGGCTTTATATACCGGAGAGCTCAGACACATCTTAACAGATATCACACACGACGAGAATCCAAATACCATAAATCACTACTATGCGATCTCACAATCACACACTCAAAGCATTCGAACTTGTCACCAAGACCCAGCAGAGCTGACAACGAGGTAGACATTTCCAGTCACAGGTGCATATTGCTAAGGAGCATTGTCCGTCGCCAATATCTTGCATGCGCAACACATGGGAAACTCCCAACCCGGCACATACATCACTCTGGACATGCTAAGACGCTTCATAAGTTGTCCTGTAACCATATCCATAAGAACCAAGCGTCCAGTGCTGCATGAAGAGGAAGAGGAGCCAGTGGGTGGGAAAGTTGTTTTGTTTGTTGGAGGGGTTCAGGTTGCCGGTGAGGAGACTACAAGGTTAGTGTATTTTGGAGGGGAGATACCTTTTAATAAAGAGGTAGGCATACCACTTCGGCGATGTTGGATGTTGTCATGAGAGAGTAAGAGAGTTGTTGCTGATTGCTGTGAGGACCGAGACCACGGATGGGTTTGAAGAGGTGGATTTAGGAAGGTGCGAGTAGAGGAAGGCTGAGTTTGGAGGCTAAGGGCTGCCAATGGAAATCGGGGTTAATCCAGGTGTTGCTTGATTGGGAGCAATAAAAACTGTGAGGACCGAGACCACGGATGGGTTGCAACAGGTGGATTTGTGGGATCAAGGACGTCAGGAGCAGGGTTGGCAGAGTTGATTGCTGAAGAGGAAATGACCGACGTGGCAGCTTGCAATTAGCCCGGTGCACACGTGACAATTGCCACATGAGAGAGTAAGAACGTTGTCGATTGCCGATTGAAATTGCGAGGTTATATTATGATGCAATGATGCAATGATGCAACGAGGGAGATCTTGATTGAAAGGAATTGGAAGAGTTTGTTGTGAAAGACAAATGAAGGATGAAGCGGGGGAAGGAGATTATATACAAGATCAGTTTCGTGTTGCCTCGTCAAAAGAATCGGCACCGGCAAGCCAATCACGAGGCTGGCTTAACCCACATGCACGCCTGACGGGATCGGACCGAATGAATATGAATATGAGTATTAATATTAATACATATACATATTTAAGATTATTTAACGCATTGGAAATTGCCGCCTAACTGCGTGCAGGAGCGGCGCATTTGCGAACCGAGCGGTCTAATCTTATACCTTGGAGCGTGGCTGGCAAATTAAGTTACGTGGGTCTGAATATGAATATTCAAGTTATGGCCAAAGCGTCACTTTCAAACAAAGCTCAGAGACGCTGCATGTGCATATCTCAATTTTGTTCCGACATTTTCCGTCTTTTCGTTTTTATCTCTGCGGTCTTGGCGGACTTAACCGGAAATTAGCACAGCTTATCTACTAGAAGGTCCGACCGCCAGACCGCCACACAGCTTGTAAAAGAGAATGTTTGCCATCTTTGAAAGGAACGACTTCGTAGAGTGACTGGTATCTAATTACCCCTGAATTCAGGGAAGCGGTAATAGGGGTGTTTGAGCAGAACTATTGGCAGGACGAATAAAAGCTTAAATTATCGGCCTATTATCGCTTGTGGCATTCGGAAACGTAATTGAAACGTAGGTAATGGGTTATTTACACTTTTGCTTTTTTGCTCCACGTGCATGGACCACCTTTTCCAAAATTAGCTCCCCTTTTCCAGAAATCGGATCTGAAGGCGGAGGTTCTACACGCGGTAACACGCATCACTGGAGATGAGGCCATGCACTCTTCGCTTAGAATTGGGGGTGGGGCTGGACGTGCGTGGTGTCTAATCTGCACAAGTTAGGCGGGATAACGATAAAAGTGCCAAATTAGGCGGGGTAACGATTAAAGTCCCAAATCAGACGATCAAAGAGACACGCTCTTAATAATGTACTAAAGGCAATTTCATGTTGGATGTTAGCCACCCCCTGCATTTGACTAGTGGAGCCATATTAGTATGTCAGGGCACACTGTCGTTTCATATTGTCTTGTCAACACCCGCGCGCCTCGTTCGCTCGGATGTAGCAATCGCAATGACAACAGCCACGCAATCACGATTGCACCACCCATCCATGCTTAATCTCAAGTAACGTTACGTCAGGAGAAATCCACACAGATGGCAACACTCGACCTCCTCAAGATCACATCTTTGCTTTGAAATGCTTCTTACATGTGGAAACACACTTCACTTTCCTCAAACCTCACTTCCACTATCCCTCCTCATTCACTTCGTCGTTCAAGCAACCCGTTTATGTAGTCGAAAATGTTACTTTCATGCCTGGATTCTCGACCGTCGCTTTAACTGCTTGTTCTCGCAACCTTCATTTCGACTACATACACTACCGTTTCGAACGCTACCAACACTCGACCGGTATTCACTTCAAATTCCTATCTCTCACAATACGCACTCTTGCTTTCACCCTTGGTTAATTCGAGTCTCAGACCAACTGTATCGCCTAATGTCACTGAGATACCTAAGGTCGCTGAGATACGGAGTGTTATCCCCGACATTTAACAGCCAGCAGCAGAACCACAATCATCTGACGTTAATAAAGGAGAAATTAGAAGTAGGGTTCCCAATTTGCCGATTCTCCGACTGAAAGCCATCTTCGCCGATTGTTTTCGACCGCGGTCAAAAACGATCAGATTCAAGCAAACTATCCCTCTCCGAAATGATTTCAGTTATGTGACATACGTCCCAAGACCACAATAATCAATTTATCTCTCAAACAAATCCGACAGAAACGTCACACAATTAGTTTGCCCAAACCAGGACCGGTAATTATACATACTTCTATGTGACGCTGATTGTAGTACCCTCGACGCTTTTTACAACTTGTTTCCGAAAGATTATTGCAAACAGATGGTCAATTACAATTGCGATCAAGAATGAACGAACACGAGTTCGAACAAGTCGTTTGGGAACTTTCGGCTTTTCAGGAATTTGTTCTTGGAGGGACATACCTTTATTTCGTACTCTTGTAATAGTTGAAACGTGATACCCGTCCTCAAGTTATTTGGAATTTGACAAGCCCTCTGAGTGCCTCGGTTTACCACTGGTGGGATCTTGGTTGATTTTGATTGATACTTGCTGGCATCAAGTATAGTGAATTCCATTTTCCTATCAATAGGTACTTTCCTATTTTCTCCTTGCTAATGTCTTGATGTTTGTAGTATTTAATTGACATACCCGTTGTCAACTTCATCGTATTATTCTCGCGATGTACTTGAAAGAACTTATTTACAAGACTTGAAATGCGGACATCGCGTCATTCTGAGTGCAACTCGTTTGCATGAACACTTTCGCAAACCTGCACCAATAGAGTGAAATATCTTGAAATCTTATTTGAGATCTTAAACACTGCATTACTCAAAGATCTCATTACCGGTGAGTTTAAATGTCGACTTCAAGCCACAAAAACTGAATTCAATTTGGTACCCGCCTTATTATCATTTGACTTACTTCAAGGCAACCTAACCGCTGCTTTTCTCTCAGACAAAAGCAAAAAGAAGCTCTGTCAAAAGGAAACGTGCTTTCAAAGACCGTGAGATGGCGCTGCTGGCAAAAAGTGATTGGCGATCTCCCTGACGTTACTCAATTACGGCCCCGGTTGTTAGACAATGAAACGGAAGGCGATTTGCTAGAAAGTGGGCTGGCACGCTTGTATAGAACTATATTCTTTAATTCAATTGACTTTTCTCTGCTTTCATTCAAGCTTTGCCATTTTGCACTCCGGTTGCTCTCTTAATCTCATACGGGTCGGCGCGGTTCTCATCTCATGCTAACCGCGTAAATTATTATTGGCTAGGCAACAGACTTACTCACACCGGGTCGGGATGACTTCTCGTCTGGGAAAGAACCCACGTCGGGTACAGAGTAACGACACATATTTCTGGGAGCACAATTGTGTTTGAGCGAATTAATCCGGCGAGTAGGAACGATGTGTATCGAGATAGGCTCGGTAGATATCGAAGGCTCTTGAGATGTGGAGTCGGTAGATGACGTAGGTTGATCCTCTTGTATGGCTTTATCAACAGTCTTTGCATCCATAACCTTGTTCTTATCCATTCCATCGACGTTATCCACGGTCATGTCCATATTAACATCCCGGTTATAATCCTTATCCATCTCTTGAGCTTTATTCACAGCTTTCTGGAATTGTTTCTTTTAATCATTCTCTGCTTCGCAGCCTCGCTCTTCTTGAATCCTCGGCAACTCCTTTATAATCCTTGGATAATAGGGATCTTCTTAGTATTCTTTTGACAGTTTCTTTTCCCAATTGTCGGACATTTGACAAGAGTGACGCTATAGCTTGCTGGGTTTGGAGACAACGGGTCAACATTCGAGTGCATCTCTCCCGAACTGTGAATGCTAGTGACACGATCTCGCAAAGGATCGAGGATCAAACTCCACCTAAATCCAGGCTTGACGTTCCATATCCACTTCAACGCCGAATGGTCTGTACCAATTTCAAGTCGGATCCGTCAACGTAATGAGTCAACTGTCCAAGGACCACACAATCGCAAGACATTCGAGTTCCGTGCTGGCATAGTGGCACTCGGATGCATTAAAACGTCGTGAGATACATATCGGATGCTCTTTATTATCGAGAGGAGAGATTTGCTGGAAAATCGCGGCAATACCCTTCCGACAAGCATCGCAATAGAGAACGAATTCCTGGGAGAAACCAGGATGAATAAAAGTAGGTGCATTTGGCAAGGCGTCCTTGAGTTGCTGAAATGCCTTTCGACATTCCGCAGCATCGGGAAATCGCCATCGGGATCTGACTTTGGCTTTTGCTTTCGGAGATAGATTAGCGAGACTGGTGTCCTTTAAGGAACCTTTGAGACCATCGTGCAGCGGAGCGGCAATAATAGCAAATGAATGAATGAAACTGCGATAGTAGTTGAACATTCCGAGAATGACCATGGCTTGCTTGATGGTTTCGGGATATGGGATCGCCAGAATTGCTTGAACTTTCTCCTCCAACACAGATAATCCTAATCGAGAGATGCGATGGCCCAGTAATTTGATATCTTGGTAACCGAAGTGGCGTTTGCCTTCTGCTAGTGTCATTCCAGCCTTTCCAAGGCCTTCCAGCACCGCAGCGATATGTCCTTCGAGGGTCTTTGAGTAAACGACTAAGTGCGCCGGAGCGGTCTTCAATCCAAAGGGCACTCGCTTGAATCCGAACAGACCAAAGTCGCTGGTGAATGCGGTAAACTTTCTTGGGCGAGTAAGACCGAATTGGTGATAGTCACGATTAGCGTCCAAGGTTGTAAAGAAGATAGTTCATGACTGGAGAAGCGACCGAAGAATTAACTCCTATTTAACATAGGATTGATATCCCATGGTAAATCTGATTCCTTTCAGTAAATATCATCGTTCCTATCTCTCGCCTTCTCGCAGTTGAAGCAGTGTTCAGATACGACTTTCTATTACGCTATATTCCAATGTAGACCATATTGTGGCTCCAATTTGACGACACGCCGCTGTGCGGCGACATGATGCGAGTATCTCAAGGGGGGATCTGACTGAACTGAGAGTGACACTTGCTGAGATTCTTTTTAAAAGAGATCCCAAAACTCTCCAGGAGGATGCGATCTCGTGATATTCGGGATAAAACGATTCGAAGTCTGAGGCTTCATCTTGTTTAACCATTGTCAGCCTCATAGAGTTACCATTTGACCAAGATAAATAGAATTCGCTAATAATTTCATGATGGGTGGCGCCCTTGGGGCATCTTGATGCTTTGGATTGTCGTCGCAGGTTACTCGATGACTGGAATAGATCGGACGACCCAATCTGACTTGTGCGCAGGTGCCATTGCTGTTGTAAATCGGGTTCTTCTGTCTCAGGTTCTGACAGACGACGTCTCAACTATACAGTCAGCATTCATTTCGATTGAATCACTTCTCCAAAGAACCTAGAGCGTCCGAATTCCATAGACCACAAAGAATTGGCGCAATTACTTCAGTTTGTGAGTTGTGACGGCCATATCTGAAGTACACTCCGATGAAGAGAGAACAATACATCTTCATACTCCATTCGAAGCACAATCGGGGTAGAAGAGATGCGGACTGACTTGCCTCAAATCCGTACGTCAAATGAGTAATTAGTAGGTGTTTGCCAACGGAGATCGGACTTGTTAGAGAGTGATAGAGCCCATCGATAATTCATCATCTGTGTCTCGGAATTGGCCTTGAGGGCTCGCAAGAGACTGACATTCGAAACCAGTTTGCTGAACGTTGCTCGAAGTAGATAAGGTACTCGAAGATGAAGTCAAGACCGAGTCAGAGCAACGACATAGCACATAATCGACAAAGTCAGCCAATTCCCAACAAGTAAGCAACACACCTCTCCATTATCCACTCTTCAGATAGCCTCATTCGAAAACCGAATCTCAAAAGGTTGCCAAACTAAGCTGCGCTGGATGAGCGGACCCGACCTGCGGTTGTGCAATGCAATCAAATCATGAAACCATCACCATATGCCTCTCCGTTCCATAGGTAGTTATGAACAGACAACTCGGATGTCCATCATGACGTTGATGTCCATGGTGTCAATTGTATCTACCGAGGGCCAGGGACAGGCAGTTATAGTGAGCTGACTGATGGCGGGGTTCTTTTCACGCTACTTGAGTTTGAAAGGGGGACTAAGTTTGGTACCCAAATTGAATTTCGACTGGTTCCCCAGAACGTCACCCGACTCCACTGTTTCTATCCCTGAGATTGCGATGAAACCTCACAGCAAGCATTCCGATGTTCTAGTTACTATTGACAAAGTGGACCCATTCGAATTAGATCATGAGTTTAGGAAAAAAGGGCCGTTGGGTGTAATGATAGCGACTCTTTTGCAAGACAGTCGAAATTCACTCATTCGCAACAGATCTCCGTCGTTCAACAAGGGGAAATAATCCTTAAATATGTCTCTTCGGCTACTCCGAAGTCTATTCGTCATCTAATTCGCGATCTTCTGACCAAATCTGATGGCGACGACCATTTGAGGCACAACAAATCCGCCATCCAAATCAAGCAATCTCGTCTTCGGTTCTCCAAAAGCACAGAAATGCCATTATCCTCGGGTGTGACCTGAGAACGGATCTATTCATTGAAACCGAGCAACTCTGAATTCCGATCTGTGGTTAGGGAGATGAAAAATAGATTGGCAGTCAACTCTGGGTTTGACAGACATTACACCCAAAGCGCATCGACTTTTCTCCAACGAAACGGCAAACTGCCTACAAATAACAAATGGTAATGGGGATCAAATCAAACAATGGTATCTCAGTGGGCATCTATCGACAAATCTGACGGAATCCAGTCCGAGAACGGGTATTGTGCTCTCTGGCTGTAGGGGTCTTGAAGAATTGGCAATTGTTTGATAGAAGATGGGTCGGAATCCAGATGGGTCTTGTTGCTATGCGCAATTCTAATACATATTCGTAGATCTGATTGCGACAAGGTCAATGGAATGTGACTACCGGTATCGAAATTAAGTTCAGATGAGCAGTAGGCGGCGTTGACTTGGGTGACAGCCTTTGAATAATTCTGTTTGTTGCTCTTTCTGGACAGGACGTAAAAAGGCGATCGCGAGGAAGAATCATTCTATTTGGGATGAAATTGCGAATTTAAGAGATGTAAAATAAAGTCGGGACAATGGCAATTCATTTAATTTCACGAGTCTATTAGAAGTCTATTAGAAGTCTATTAGAAGTTCCAACAAACTGCCCGATCGCCCCAAGCGCGCTAAAGAAAACTAATCAGGGTGCCAGAAAATCCAGAAACTCAGAAGATCATCATCGCGATGACCCACTTACGCAAATGAGTCAACGATAATCGTCAGATTAATAGTAACGATGCTTGACTCCACACCAAACGGAAAGGCCGACTCGAATTCCTGCGCTCTACGTTGCACCAGAATACTAGAAATGTCATCCATTCTCGTAGGTCCATATTATTCGGCTGTGCCATTAACAGTGCCTTCAAGCGTCCCGTGTTAGAGATCCGACCCGAGTCCAACCTCAGTCTCGGACTGGGCCCCATCCTGCCATCAGATCCCAGGCAAAAGGGGTAATTTCCAATGAGGGAATCACACCGAAGTGAAATATGCAAATCAGTTGCAGGACATTTGAATGGTGGAGTTAAACATGAGGAAAATGACACATAGAGGGGATGAGAAAGCTGAACAGAAATCTGAATTGGTTTGGGGCGACAGCACGAACGAGGCCTGTCGTGGGCACATTTGATCTAACATTTGAGATGTGAATAAAATTAAGATGTATTCGGTTGAACAGAATTTTCAGCTTTGCGCAATTGAAAATTTTGCTTTCGCAGCAAGTCGAAAGTTCCTGACATGAGGCGACTTCGGCCCGACAGCCTTCTTGTCAACAGAGAGATGATGACAATTGAAATTTGAAACGTCTGCATGCCGATTGAAGCTTCAAGCAAGCGGGAAACAGAGACCGCACGGAAATGCGATTCAAGTGTAATTTGTCTAAATGAGATCCATTGGACAATAGAGGGATTTGTGTACAGAAGCAAAGATCTGTATTGTTCAAAAATGTATGATGGCTTGAATGACCGTTTACGTTCTAGATAGATACAACGTTGAACTCAATTGCTCGCATTGCTAAAGCTGCTGAATTATTTTCAGTCAAGTCAGTTCTGTTCTTCTTCATTGCCTTCAAGCAGTCCTCCATGCAGGTCTGACCCTTCCAGCACTCGAGTTGTTTTTTATGTAACTCATTTCAACAATTTTTGTTATGGCCTGCAGCTAAATCGGCTTCACTTCTCGCAGCTCGAGGTCACCAACCTCACCCCTTTTTGAGTCAAAATTCCGACGCCATCAAAACCACTTGCTGTGACACTTGTCGAAATGCTGAGGATAGAAGCCAGTCATAAGACCAGCTGCAGGTTCTGAAATCAAAGTATGATAGCTAAAATGAAGGTTACTACTAATGACAACAAGGATGCAGTAATAATCAAATTTTTGATATCAGAAGATTGCAGCATAATAAATAGTAAAATAGTTCCTACATTGAATTTGACCCAAAAGCAGCAGTATCTATGCTCTTTCCCAAAATCAAAGATATACTGCATCTTTTTGACCTCAATTCCTTTCATGTTATGCATTTTTGAAGTAGTTAACTAGTATGACAGCGCTCAAAAGTCACGCTGCATGCATCTGAGCAAGCATTTATTAAAGGATTATGACGATACTGGCTTTAGCATGCCTGCAACTCATAAATCCCACCACACTCTTTAAAAGTTACCTCCAAATACTCACTTCCACTATCTCCTACTATCAATTTACGACCCCACTACCACCCAGCACTCTATAGCCCCCAATTCACTCTTCAGCTACTCATTGCCCCAAGCAACCGATTTTTTTATGTCAACCAGCACCAACAAAGTTCAGGTGATCAGTACTAACGTACTCTTCCCATCTGTTCAAAGTTCTCACAACCCTTTTCAATTCTCCTCATTAAGTTGGCCTCGGATTCGGAGCCCCCGCTCTGAACACACAAGTTGGCCAATAGACTGCAGAAAAAGTTTTCAACGACGCACTTCTTCTATTTCATGGTTCATGTGTGGTGCTCCCTTCTCCCTTTTTGACTCATATGCTAATAATTGTAGGTGGAGGCCCTATGCCGATATTTCCTTTCGTTCCTCCCTTGCCTTCCTCAGCTTCTCACAAACACATCATCTTCCAACTTGGGTTTTGGAAACATGGTTCTAACCTTTACGTTTTCCGCAATTGTGAAACTACCAACTGCCTGCTTGAGTTGCTTTGCTGACGAGTAGGGAAGGTATGAACCTGGAAGAGTTTATTATTGTGGTGTTGCAGGTCCCAAAATCTCAACGAGGGTCTAATTTCCAACTAACTTGCACCGGTTTGTCTACAGCCGGCTACTACCAACCCTCTCTTTTTTTCCGGTATGAAGCAAGTTGCAATTACATCAGAATGGTCCTTAGCTGAAAATTTGCAGTCCATCCCTTTGACAGAATGTAACTTGCTGTTTTTTGTTTCGACAAATCACAAAGCTACATGGGTCCAACCTGGCCTGCACCACCCTTAAATCTAACTGTCCAATCTCATTCCTCTTCGGACAGCTAAACTAGTAAACCACGAAGTTAGATAACACGATGAGTACCTCTACGTGCCCCATTATCGAGAGAGCCATCGACTGCCCGACGAATTCACTCTTTCCCAAAACAATCTCATGCATGGACTCCTTCAAACGCGACCTCGAGCTGCACAAAGGAGAGGGTCGTGCGCTGAAGGGAGTGGGGAGTGAAGTTTGATGTTTGATGTTTTGTTTCATGTTGGAAGTCTTATGCCGCTGGCACGGAACCATCTTGCAACGTTTGCGAATCTAGATCTGAGGGGGCATGTAATAGGATGCCTTTTTGGAGAACAAAATTTGATTCCTAAGGGAATAAAACTACCCTTTTTATAGACAGTTCTTAGAAACACATTATTAATCCAAATTGCACATTATTAATCCAGATTGCATCGTATTGCA
>Ga0335074_10000787_pt1 | contig 43672 bp, 40 predicted proteins | sample Lox_Sample_23_FD_206715 | JGI IMG/M metagenome (GOLD analysis project Ga0335074, IMG submission 206715) | Soil microbial communities from Loxahatchee National Wildlife Refuge, Florida, United States - Lox_Sample_2.3 | ecosystem: Environmental > Terrestrial > Soil > Wetlands | place: USA...
GACTTGCAGCTTGCGCTCGAGCGCGCGCCGGCCTGCGATGCGCTCGGCGCCCGCGGCAGTCACATCCTGCACGGACACCTGAACATTATCGAGGCCGAGATGCCTGAGCGTAGCGAGCCGCTCGCGTGTGAGCGGGATGCCGCTCGTGATGAGGTTCGTATAAAGCTGCAGCCGCTCCGCCTCGGCGACGAGCGACTCGAGATCCTTGCGCAGCAGCGGCTCCCCGCCCGTGAGATTGAGCTGCACCACCCCGAGCTCCTCCGCCTCGCGCAGCACCCGCAGCCAATCCTCGGTGTCGAGGCCGTCGCCATGGCGGGCGTAGTCGAGCGGGTTCGAGCAGTACACGCAGCGCAGCGGGCAGGCATAGGTGAGCTCGGCGACGAGCGTGTAGGGGCGGGCTTCGGCGCTCATCGCTGCGCTCATCGGATCAGGAGGCGCCGGGATCGGTCTGCAGGAGCGCTCGCTCGCTCAGGGCGGCGAGGAACGCGTGCACCTCGCGCTCGATCTGCTGCGGCGGCTGCGGCGCGTACTTCTCGGCAAGACGTGCGACGATCTCGGCGACCGTGAGCTCTCCCGTGCACAGCTGCACGATATCCGCCGCGGTTGCGTTGAGCTGCATGCCCCGCTCGGGATAGAGCAGCAGGTAGCGGTTGGTCTTGCGATCGAGCCGCAAGCGGGCCTTGGGCGCAAGGCGCGGACGTGCATCCACCGGAATCACTCGCGCGGTCCCCGCGGTCCCCAGCCGGGCTCGATGTACGCGGCATACACCGTATCGAGCAGATGCCAGAGGATCTCGGTCTTCACGATGAGCGCGGCGATGCAGCGCTCCTGGGCCAAGCGGCTGGTCGCATGCGCCGTCACATAGCCGATCGCCTCTGCCGAATCGCCCCGCGCGCGCGTCACGCGCGCACGGAAGTAGGCGAGCATCTGCGGGTCCACCCACGGGTAGTGCTGCTCCCAGGCAAGGATGCGGCGTGACATGAGCTCGGGGGCGAAGAACTCCGTGAGCGAGGAGGCCACGGCCTCGAGAAGACTGTGCTCGCGCACGAACTCGACGTAAGCATCGCAGGCGAAGCGCACGCCCGGCAGAACCGACCGGCAGCTCGCGACCTCCTCGGGATCGAGTCCGACGCCGGACGCGAGGCGCAGCCACATTGCGAGCCCCCCCTCGGTGTCGGCCGTGCCGTCGTGATCGTGGATGCGATGGATCCACATGCGACGGAACTCCGCCTCGGAGGACTTCGACAGAATCAGCGCGTCCTTGATGGGAATGCGGGTCTGATAGTAATAGCGATTGAGCACCCACTGCTGCAGCTGCGTGCGCGTGAGCTGCCCGGCGTGCATCAGCACGTGATAGCGGTGGTGATCGTGATAGCGCCGCGCGCCTTCCTCGCGCAGGCGCTCGATGAAGGCCTCGCGCGCGAGGGGCACGGAATCGGCCGCGGCTTGGGGTGTCTCGTCTTGCAAAGCGTCTCTCAAATTTCGAGCTCGAGCCCATCGTGCGCGACCTCCCAGCCGGCCGCCGCGACCGCGGCGCGCTCGGGTGAGTCCTCGCGCAGGATGGGATTGGTGTTGTTCACGTGGATGAAGATCCTGCGGCCCCGGCCCGCACCTGCGAGGGCCCGCAGGCTTCCTTCGGCACCCCCGATCGGCCAGTGCGCCATGTCCTCAGCGCGCCGGTCACTCAGGCCCAGGGCGATGAGCTCATCGCTCGCCCAGAACGTCCCATCGAGAAAGATGCCGTCGGCGGTGCGCAGCGCTTCCTCGAGGGCGCGGGTCGGACCGCCGACCCCGGAGAAGTAGGCGAGCGTTCCTCCCGTTCTGAGGTCGCGCAGCCTAAAGCCGATATTGTCCTGCGGAGTCGGGGTGGTTGCCCGACTGCGGGCCCGCAGATGCAGCGCGGGCTGTCCGGGCACGGCGATCGGCTCGGCAAGCAGTCCGCTCGGCCCCTGCGGGGCCGCGAGCTCGATCGGCTCGCCCGGGCGAAGCGGGCGCCACGTCACCTGTCCCGAGAAGCGCTCGAGAGTGCCATAAAGAACGTTGCCCTCGACGAATCCGCGCCGCACCGGCTCGGTCGCGTAGACCGTGAGCGGCTGCGATTCCCGCAGAGACAGGAGTCCGAGGCAATGATCGAGGTCGCCGTTGGTGAGCAGGATGCCGGCGATCGGGGTATGGCGCGGGGCGCGCGGCTGCAGCGGAGGAAAGCTCTCGATGTGGGTGCGAATCTCGGGGGACGCGTTGAGCAGAAACCAGCTATCCCCGTCGGCGCTGATCGCGACGGATTCCTGGCTACGAGGCTGTGCGGCAATGCTGCCGAGGCGTACACCCCGGCAATTCGGACAACCGCAGTTCCATTGCGGAAAGCCACCGCCCGCAGCAGAGCCGAGCACTCGGATCCTCACTGCTACAGGCCGGCTTTACGCTCCGGTCGGCGGCCGGCCGGAGCCTAGGACTCCTAGTGGTAGTCGCCCCCGAAATCGTCCTGATAGGAGTTGATCTCGGCGTCCATCTTGATCTCGACGAATTGCGGCGTTTCCCAGCTCACGACAAGCTCCTCGGCGGCTGCTCTACGGTGCAGCCGTAAACCGTAGGGCCATCGGCGCGGTTCGTCAAGCCCTTGTCCCGGGAATTGCTCCCGATCATCCGGTTAACGCCCATTAAGCCCGTGATATGCCCCCACGCTGTGCGCTCTCGCGCTCGAGCTTCGCGAGACACCCCGCCGCGCGCGCCTCGGCCTCGCCCCAGCCGAAGGGTGCCTCGAGACCGAGCAGAAAGTCGGGACCGACGACCCCGCTTCTCGGCGGCCCGCTGCGAAAGGCGTCGGTATCGTCCGTGCCGGACAAGGCGATCGAGACGGCAAGCGCCGCGAGCACGTCGAACTGAGCCGCCTGCGGGCGTGCCGGATCATGATGGTGCGCAACGGCCTCGATCACGGAATACGGCAGCCCCCAGAGCCCGAGCAGATACGCACCGAGCTCGGCGTGGGATGCGCCCATGAGGCGCGTCTCGGCAATGTGCATCGGAATGCCCTGCGTGATCGCGAGCTCGACCGCCTGCTCGAGCTCGCGCGGGCATTCCTGGATCAGCACCCAATAGCCGATGTCGTGCAGCAGCGCCGCGAGCACCGAATCGTCGCTCCATCGCGTGCCGACGGTGAGCACTGCGGCGACCGATGCAACCTGCTGCACGTGCAGTTGTAGCAGGTCGAGGTCGAGCGCCGCGTGGGAAAGCTTGCCCGGCCAGCGCGCGAACACTTCGGCGCACATGACGAGGTTGCGCACGCCGGGAAAGCCGAGATACATGACCGCCTGCTCGATATTGGTGATGCGCCGTGCCCGCCGGAAGAAGGCGGAGTTGGCGATTTGCAGGACCTTCGCGGTGATCACCGCATCGGCGGTGATGATGCGGCCGATGTCGCGCGGGGCAACATTCTCGTTCGCCATCACGACCTGCAGGCGCGCGAAGATGCGCGGCTGCGCCGGCAGCTGGCGGATGCGCCCGATGAGCGTGCGCAGCCCCGGCTCCGCGAGCACCTCCTGAAGCTTCAGGCACCGCTCGATGATCTGCTCGAGTTGCTGGGGCGGACACGTGCGCGCGACGTACTGATGCGCAAAGGGCAGCAGCTGCATTCCTCGGTGCGGATCGTCGGTGCTCGCGAGCGCGATGCGCACGGCCTGCGGCCAGCGCTCGCCGACGCTCTGCAGGAGCTGCGCGCCATTGAGGCCACTCACTACGACGTCCTGCGCTTGCCGCTCGAGGATCCCCACAGCCTCATCGGCGGTCGCTGCAAAGCTCGCGTGCCAGTTGCGCGAGCGCGGCCGCAGTCGCAGGCGCAGGGCTTCGAGCAACTGGGCATCGTCATCGACGAAGAGAATGCGCTTCATCGAAGCTGGCTGGAGCTTCACCAAGCAGAGGCGGATATGTCACATTTGACGCCTGCGCAGCCGTGCTCCCTCGGCGCTGCGTCACAGTTCTTGCGCAAGCCCCGCGATCCGTCTCGCCCGGAACCCGGCGGGCCCGCGGCTGCCCAATAGGTGGACTCTCGCGACGGGAGCCCGGCTCGGGCCTTGAGAGCTCGCACGCGAGCCCCCACCCACGCGCCGAGCGCTCCTCACACCCAAAAGAGATTGGCCATGCTGCGAAACATCACCCCCTGGGTTGTCATCCTCTCCTTGCTGGGTGCGGGTGCTGTGCTCGCCGCGCAGGCGGAGCCCACGGTTCAAGAGATCTACGCAGCGGCCCAGTCCGGACGCATCGCTCAAGCCGAGCAGATGGTGAACCAGGTGCTTCAGGACCACCCGAAGAGCGCGAAGGCTCACTACGTTGCAGCCGAGGTATACGCGCGCGGGGGTGACTTCTCCATTGCGCGCCGCGAGTTCGCGGCTGCCGAGTCTCTGCAGCCCGGGCTTCCCTTCGCCCAGCATGAGTCGGTCGCCGCGCTGCGTGCCGAGCTTGCGCAGAGCCGCTTCGTCCCGAGAGCCCTACAGCAGACCCCGTACGCGGTGTACGCGCCCCGTGCTCGGCCGCGTTCCGGTGTCTCCTGGGGCACCGTTCTCATTGTGATCGCCGGCATCGTGATCCTCTGGGCTTTCGTGCGGCGGCGCATGCAGCACCCGGTCTATCCGCCGTATCCGGGACAGCCAATGGGCGGAGTCGGCCCGATGGGGACAGGGGGCGGCGTCGTGCCTCCTTACCCCTATGGGGGCGGCCCGGGCTCGGGCTCCGGTCTGATGGGCAGCCTCGGAACCGGTCTCGCCGTGGGCGCGGGCGTCGCCGCCGGAGAGGAGCTCGTGCGTCACGTGCTCGGCGGCTCGCAAGGGGGGCTGATCCCACCCGCCAATGCGGGCGAGGTGATCGATCCTTCCCAGGCGAACCCCGATATGGGCGGAGCGGATTTCGGAGTTTCCGACGGCAGCTCCTGGGACGACGGCTCGGGCGGTGGGGACTTCGGAATCGGGGGAGACTCAGGCTCAGGCGGCGGAGACGACTGGACCTGATGCTCTGCGCTGAGCGGCTCCGTGCCGCTCAGCCAGCGGCCGCTCCGACCCTTGTCGATCGGGCACCGGTACGCCACGCGACGAACAGCATGGCGGCGAACGTCAGCGTGAGAACCAGCGCCTCCTGAAGCGCCGTGAGCGGGGTGGTGTCATCGATGATGAGACCGCGACTCAAAACGACGAACGGAACATGCGCGGTGAACACCGCGAGCGAGGCTCTGCCGAGCATCGAGAGAATTCTGAGCCGCAGCCCTCCGAGGGTCGGTAGCACGAAGTGACCGACGAGGTAGGCGAGGGCTGCGAAGTTGAGCACGCGCAGCGGCCCGAGGTGCCACTTGTCGAACATCGAGGAGTTGCCGACGGCATCGATCTCGAATCCTCCGTGATAGCGCCACACGAAGAACAGCAGCGCCGTGGCGGCGGCAGCCCCGAGCAGCAGCGGCAGGCGACGCCGGGCGGGCGCAACCCCAGCGCTCGAGCGGCGGCGCACGGTGCGGACTCCGAACCACACTCCGGCGACCCACACGAGCTGCCAGGCGAACCAATCGAACGCACCGAAGGCATCGATCGGTACCGCAAGACCCGCGAGCGTCGCGAGCTTGCCGTAGACGAGCCGCCGGCCATCGAGCTGTGCGAAGAGCCACAACAGACTCGAGAGCGTCAGCACGGGCCACCAACCTCGCCGGGCCGTGACCGAAAGGAGCAGCGGCGTGAGGACGAGAAACACGATGTACATCGGCAGAATGTCGAGCAGCGGCGGTTGATACAGCAGCAGCGGCCCGCCGATTGCCGCCCAGACCGGTGTGTCGAAGTAGACCGACAGGTGATTACGGAGCGCTGGGCGCCCGGAGAGCACCGCGATGCCGGCGACGACCGTGAAGGCGAACAGAAGCAGCGCGAGATGGGCGATGTAGAGCTTGCCCGCGCGCTTCCAGAGCTTCGTGCGGACATAGTCCGATCCGCGCTCCGCGAGCTTGCGCGAATAGGTCGAGCCGACGAGAAACGCGGACAGGAACACGAACCCCTCGGCGGCGGATACGAAGCCGAAGGGCTGGCTGCTGTAGAGGCTCAGGCGCGTCGGCAAATGCGTGACCGCCATCAGCACGAGCAGCACGCCACGCAGGATGTCGAGCTCGTCGCGGCGATTCGGCGCCGGCGAGCCAGGTTCAGGTGTCATGCAGGGATAGAGGAGTCCAAAAGGAACGTGCGTCCGTTGCAGCGCAGGACTCTAGCACGGGAGGGTGAGGGGCGCATCGGTACGCGCGCGTGCCGCGTGTCCGAGCTCGCAAAACCAGCGACTCGGTCGCACCGCAGCGCGCGCGTCGCGCGCTGCGGTGCCTTTCGCTACGAATTGTTGCCCGATTGCTTCGGGGACTTTTGACGCTGCGCTTCTAGCTCGCGCAGCTGGTCCGCATCACGGCGATCCTCCTCGCCGCTTTTCGCGTGCTTGAGGGCTTCCCGCTCCGCCTCGGTGAGCTCACGCTGCGCGTCTTGCGCCGAGCCCTTCAGCTCCTCGCCGCGCGCCTGCCTCTCCTCGACGAACTTGCGAGCCTTCTCGTCATAATGCCGTGCCGATTCGTAATCGCCTTCGCCTTGTACCTTGGACGTCATCTTCGGTGCTCCATGCGGGTGTCGGGGGAGCCCGTCGCAATGGCCGTGCCTGCGGGCATTAACGAGCTCAACGGAACGTTAACGTCCCGCAACGTCCGGGAACCGTAACTTACGTGACAAGACTCCCCCGCGGGCTGCCAGATGCCGAAAGGAGACCAGCGAGGACAGGCGGCACGGTGGACGGCGGAGTCTCGCTCGATTGGCTGACCGACGGAGAGCTCGTCACACTCTCGCTGCGCGGCGTCCCCTCAGCGTTCTCCCAGCTGCTCGGGCGTCACGGTGCGCACTTGCGGCGCATCCTGACCAAGCGGACGCGCAATCCGGAGGACGTGCTCGATCTGCTGCAGGAGACGTACCTCGCCGCATGGCGAGCGCTCAGGAGCTACGATCTCGGGCGCCCGTTCGAGGCCTGGCTCACCGCGATCGCGCTCAACAAGTGCCGCGACTGGGCGAGGCACCGGACGCGGCAGACCGGGCTGCTGAGCCGCATCCACGCACACGCGACCGCGACCGGCGGCGGGGTCCATGAGCGCAGCGCCGAGCGGCGCGCCATCGAGGAGGAGGCCGTGCGCGACCTTGGGCGGGCTCTGCACCGTCTGCCTCGCTCGCTGCGCGAGCCGCTCGTTCTCACCACACTGGCGGAGTTCTCCCAGGCGTCCGTTGCGCGGGAGCTGCGCGTCACGCGCAAGGCGGTCGAGATGCGGGTGCGGCGTGCTCGCCGGCGCCTAGCACGGGCGCTCGAGGGCGCAGCGCCGCGGAGCGGGCACTGGCACGCGGCCGCGAACGGCTGCGTCTCATGAATGCAGACGACTGAGGAACCAGACCGTACCGATGCCGCCGAGGCAGGCGGCAGCGACATCGTTGAGGAAAGGCCTCGGGATCGGCAAGGACCTGCTGCGCAGCCACACGAACGTCGTGGCCACGAGGCCGAGACACGCGCACGCGGCGAGCACCGCCCCCGCATCGTACGCGCTCACCATCAGAGCCTCCGTCCGTGCCGCAGCGTGCAGCGGCCCGAGCAAGGCGGGCAGCGTGAATCCGTCGAGGAAGCCGAAGAGTCCCGCGCACAGAGCCGCTGGCAGGCCCGACGTCGCGACGATTGCGAGCAGGCCGCCGGACACGAGCGCGGCCCCGAACAGCACGAGCGCCGCCTGCGTTGCGTGGGCGAGCGCCGTCCCCAACGCAAGGAGGAGCAGCAGGAGCGGAAAGCCGAGCGCGAGGAGCGCTCTGCGAGACTCTGGAGTCTCACGCACGGCGATCGAGACGGCGAGCAGCGCGACGAGGAACCCGACGTACGCCCCGATCGGCTCCATCCTCGGCAGTACGGAGCCCGTCGCCTCGATGATGAGCGAGAGCGCGTAGCCCGCGGTGAGCGCCGCCAACACGAGGCCGAGCTCGCGAGCGGAGCGCACCAGCACGAGCGCCGCGAGCAGCAGGCACAACCGGTCGAGGCCGCGCAGCAGGTGCGCGAGGCCGAGCTGCGCGTACTGCGCGGGCGCCGCCGCGGGCACCGGCCCCTCGGCCGGCACGCGCAGAATCTGTCGGGACGCGGTGAAGAGTTGCTGCACGGAGTGGCCGTCGCGCTCGATGCGCGCGAAGTCCACGTGGGCGGGATCCCGGTCGAAGAGCGCATGCTCGTGCAGCGCAAGCGCCCCGGGCGTCTCGGTGCAGCGGAAGACGATCTCGAATCCGTACAGGCCCGCGCCAACCTCGAGCGGATCCACCCGCCCGAGATCGTAGCCCTGATCGATCGCGGGGCAGTCGGCGTGGCCGGACGTGACTGCCACGTGCCCCAGCACGTAGTCGCCGAGCTTGCTCACGGTGAGCACCGGCACTGCCGAGCCGGTGAGACGCTCGGCCTCGAGGGCGGGCAGCACGTAGCGCAGCGTCACGCCGTGCTCGCCGAGGACCCAGGTCGAGTAGCTCACGCCCGGCGCAGCCGCGCGCGCGGCAGGCGCCGCACAGGCGAGCGCGCAAGCGATGAGCGCGACCCACCTCATCTCAACCCACCCAGATCATTCGGACTCCCCCGGGGCGATCAGGATCTGCGCCTCCGAGCGCAGAATCTTGAGGTTCTGCTCTCGCCCGCGGCGGTTCTGCGCGTCGCGATAGTCCGAATAGACCTGATTGCGCGCCGTGGAGAAGTCCGCGACGTTCGGCGGCTGGCGATGATCCATGACGAGCACGTGGACGCCGTCCGTGTCCACGATCGGGTCGGAGACCTCACCGTCGCTCAGCATCCCCGCGGCCTCGTAGAGCTTGGCGCCGAGGTGCAGCTTCGCGGCAAAGTCGAGCTCCTCGGTATTGTCCACCCGGCCCGAATCGACGAAGCCGTAGTGCTCCTTCACGTAATCGATCGAGGCACCCGAGCGCAGCTGATACACGGCATCCGCCGCATCGGTCTGCGCCTGGGCCAGGCTCTGATCCGCATCCTCGTAGCCCCCGACGTGCAGCACCAGGTCGTGCACCGTCATCGTTCCCCCGGTCGTGTATTTGGCGCGATGGGTATCGTAGAACGCGTGCAGCTCGGCATCGGTCGGGGTGATCGCGGCGAGCGGCGCGTCAACCTGCGCATTGACCGCGGAGGCCATGATGTCCCTCACTTCGGTCGTGGTCTCCGGCAGATCGAGCACCAGGCCGCGCTGCACCAGCAGCTCCTCGTCGACCATCTCGTGCAGCACGCGTTGGCGCTCGCTGGGTGTCGTCTCGGTGAAAGGTGCGCCCGTCTCCGACTGTGTCTGCGCGATGAAGTCGCTCAGCAGAATCCCCTTCTGATTGACGAGTGCGACGTAACCGGGAGGCACGGCGGTGAGCCGCGGCGGCGCCGGGCGGAACAGGCCGAACGCCGCGACGAGGAGTCCGAGGGCGACTGCGCACGTGGGCAGCGCCGCGCTGCGCGCCGGGCGCTGCGCGAGCACAGCGAGTGCCCTGCGCAGTGCGCCGGGGCGTCGAGCGAGCATCGTCGGTGACATCGAGGAGCTCCCGCGAGTCATTCGGTAGGGCCCGTCGTGGCCGTGCGGCCCGGCGGGTGCGACCTGGAGTAGACGTAAACGGCAAGCGCGCGGATCTGCTCGAGACTCAAGGTGCCGAGCCACGCGGGCATCATGCGATGGCGACCGAAGTACAGGCTGTCGTAGAGCGACTGCGGATCGCCGCCGTTGTTCCAGACGTTGACGGTGAGATCGGGCGCTCCGTAATCGGAGTCGCCGCGCGCATCCGATCCGTGGCAGTCCCCGCAGTCCGGCTTGCCGTAAAAGAGCGCGCGTCCCTCCTCGGCCGACTCGCCCTCGTGCGGCCTGCCATTGAGCTTGAGCAAGTACTGAACGAGGTCGCGGATCTGCGCATCGCTCAGCATCCCGCGCTGGCCGAACGCCGGCATGTCGGTGACGTTGTGCGTCTTGCTGCGCCCGGAGCGGATGCCGTACATCACCGTACGCTCGATGTCGTAGACGCTGCCGTCGCCGTAGAGCCAGACGGAATCCGTCAAATCGGGCGCACCGATCGCGCGGTTGCCCCGCATATTCGACCCATGGCACGCGGCGCAATGATGCTCAAAGAGCGCCCGGCCCTGCGCAACGGCAAAGCGCACGAGCACGGGATCGCTTGCGACCCGCTCCGGCATGGCAGCGAGCAGGCGGTATTCGAGCCGCGCGCGCTCGAGTCGCAGACGCCCGGCCGCGACCCCCGCTGCCCCTGCGAGCAGGGCAAGAGCGAGGGCGAGTGTCCATCGCCAGCGCGATCCCAAGGGCGCGCGCACGCGGTTGCCGGGCGAGGAGGGCCGATGTTTCGGGTCGGTTATCTGATGCATCGAACGCGAGCACTCGAAGCGCCGCAGGCGATTGGATGCGACGGGGCCGTCTGCAATGCCGCGGGCTTTGCGCTACTATGATATCGGTGCCTCGTCATCCGGATTACCTGAGCGCTGCTGACACTCACCGCACCCTCCCGAGCACCCGGCAAGCCGCCTGTCCGAGAGGCAGAGTCCCACGGCGGCCTCGTGCAGCGCCATCGAGCTTGAGTCCAACGGTTCGCGGGCAGCCATGAACAACCCCGACAGCGATGCGCCGATCTCGAAGGAGCCGGTCTTCCCGCGCTCGCATCGGTTGATTCGTCATCTTGCGCTCACCTATGGGCTCGCCACGCTCGCGGTCGTCCTGCTCCTCGCCGCCGCGCTGCTTCCGCGCGCCGCGCTGCCGCAGGTAACAGCGCTCGCGTACGAGGTGGCGCGGGGCGGACTCGGCGCCATGGTGCTCTCCGCGCTCCTCACCGCGCTTACCGCCCTCGCAGGCACGCTCGCTTTGACCGCCGCAAGGTTCTGGCATTCCCTCGAGCCCGAATCGGGGGCTGTGGGCCCGCGGTCGCGCCGCGGCGCCGTGCGTGCCGATCCGGGGTTCGCCGCGCGCCTGGGCCAGGCGGTCATCGTTCCTTGCGGGGCCCTCCTCGTTGCGCTCGCGGTCCGGCTCCTGTGGCCGCAGCCGAGTCTGCCGCAGCCAGCCACGAGCGCCAACATCGCGGCGGCCTTCGCCTTCGGTCTCGCCTTCGTGTCGCTCATTGCGGAGCGCACGGTGCACGCCTTCCCGACACCGCAGCTGCCCGAGGCGCCGAGCCTGCGCCGGGTGCTGCTGCTCACGACCGTGATGCTCGCCGCGGCGGCGTGCAGCGAGCTTGGCCGCGCAGCCGGGCTCGCCTGGGTGCGCTGGCCCGAGCTCCTCATCGCCTGCATTCCCGGTCTGGTCGCGGTCGAGCTCGCCCTGCGTGCGCTCGCCCGGCTGTTCCTTCCGCCACCGTCCGCGCCGCAGGCGCGCGCGGTCACGCAGAGTCTCCTTGCAGGCGTGCTCACGGGCGGTCCGCGGGCGCCCGCGACGCTGCTGCGCACGCATCTGGGACTCGACTTTGCGCGCAGCTGGGCGCTCGCATTCCTCAGCGCCGCGATGCTGCCTGCGCTCGCCGGCACCGCCCTGCTGTGCTGGATCCTGAGCGGGGTGAAGCTCATCAACCTCGAGCATCGCGGCATCTACGAGCGTTTCGGCGCGCCGGTCGCCGTGCTCGGGCCGGGGCTGCATCTCATTGCCCCGTGGCCCTTCGGCCGCCTGCGCTCCGTCGAGTACGGCACGATTCACGCCGTCCCGATCGGGGTCGATGCCTCCTCGGAGCAGAAGGAGACGCAGAAGGAGGAGCAGGTGGGCGCGGAGGCGACACCGCCGCTCAGCCTCAACCGGTTGTGGGAGAGCGCACACCCCGACCAGGCGCACTATCTGGTTCCGAGCGCGGGCACTGCGCAACAGAGCTTTCAGAGTGTAAGCACCGAGATCTACGTATTGTATCGCGTGGGCCTCAGCGACGCCGCCGCCTTGCAGTCGGTCTATACGGTCGCGGATCCGGAATCCCTCATCAAGGAAGCCGCGAGCCGTCTCGTGCTGCGCTATTTCAACTCGCGCACGCTCGATGCGGTGCTCGGGGCGCGGCGCGAGAACGTCGCCGGCTCGCTGCGGGCCGAGCTGCAGGCAGACCCGGCCGTGCGCAGCTCCGGTATCGATATCGTCTCGGTGCTCATCGAGGAGATTCACCCCCCGGCCGGCGCGGCGGCCGCGTACCACGCGGTGCAAGCGGCCGAGATCAACGCGAACGCGAGTATCGCGAACGAGCGGGGACGCGCCAAGCGCACCGCCGGCGTTGCCCAGGAGGAGTCGCACCAGCTCACGGCCGCAGCCGATGCGCACGCCGCCGAGATCATCGATGCGGCGCAGGCCGATGCGTATCGCTTCGGCGCGGATCACCGCGCCTACACCGAGGGCAAGCAGTCCTTTCTGCTCGAGCGCTCCTTCGCGAAACTCGAGGCGGCGCTCGCGCGCTCGCAGCTCACGCTGATCGATCATCGCTTGAGCCCCGATCAGCTTCCGATCCTCGATCTGCGCTCTGGCCCACTCACCGGAGCCAGTGCGGCGGGCGGGATGGGCGCTGCCAGCGGCCCGGCGGGCGCGAGCGGCAGCATCACGAGCGCGGCACCCGCGCCGCTCGTACCCGATATCGAACCGGAATACTGAGCTATGTTCATCAATCCCTCCCCTGACGGCTCTGCAGACGACCGGCGCCGGTTCGGCCCGGAGCTGCGGATCGGCGTCGCCGCGTTGATCCTCATCGCCGCAATCGCTGCGGCCTGCATCGTCATGGTTCCGGCGGGGGAGGCGGGCGTCATCACGCGCTTCGGCAACCCCGTGCGGGTCGTGACGCAGCCGGGACTTGCGTGGAAGCTGCCGGCGCCCTTCGAGGGCAGCATTCCCATCGATTTGCGCCTGCGTACCACATCCACTGGCCTTCAGGATGTCGGCACGCGCGATGGCCTGCGCGTGCTCGTGCAGGCGTACGTTGCGTGGCAGGTGCCGAGCGATCCGCAGCGGGTGCGCCAGTTCCTGCGCTCCGTGCGCAACCAGCCGGACGAGGCGGCGCGGCAGCTGCGCAGCTTCGTCAGCGCGGCCCTGCACATCACCTCGAGCAATTTCGCGCTGAGCGACCTCGTGAACATCGACCCCAGCAAGGTCCGGCTCGATGCCTTCGAGCAGGAGCTGCGCGCCCAGATTGCGCAGCGCATGCTCCAGGTCTACGGGATCGAGGTGCGCCAGGTCGGTATCGAGCGCATGACGCTTCCCGATGAGACGCTCGCGGCGACCGTTGCGAGGATGCGTGCAGAGCGGGAGACCGTCGCCGCCGAGCGCACGGCCGAGGGCCTGCGCCAGGCGGCCGCGATCCGCGCCGATGCCGATCGGGATGCGCGCGAGACTGTAGCGCAGGCGCGCGAGCAGGCGGCACACACCGAGGCGGATGCTGTGCAGGCGGCAGCCCGCATCTACGCAAAGGCGTATCAGAGCGATCCGGGTCTGTACACGACGCTGCGCTCGCTCGATGCCATCAGCCAGATGGTCGGACGCAACGCGAGCGTCGTGCTGCGCACCGACGCCGCGCCCTTCCGGGTGCTCGTGGACGGCCCCGCCGGAGGCGCCTCTGCCCCGGCGAGCGCCTCGGCCGGCGACAGGAAGCCCGGTGCCCCGAGAGAGCGGCAGCTTGCGCGGGCCAGGGCCGTCCCATGAGCGAGGTCCTCGATGCACCGCGAGCGCCGCTCGCGGCGCCCACCGGGCCTCCGCCGCCTCCGCCGCCGGGGCCGATCGCCCAATCCGTCGCGATTGGATTCCGCGCGGTGTACGTCGCCGGACTGCTGCTGCTCGCGCTCTGGCTCACGAGCAACGTGCGCGAGATCGCCTCGGACAGCCAGGCGGTCGTGCTGCGCTTCGGGCGCATCGTGCGGGCGCAGGAAGCCGGCCTGCTCATCGCCTGGCCGCGGCCCATCGAGCAGGTCGAGCTGCTGCCGGGGCCCGACCGGCAGCTGAGTCAGGACGTCGCGGCGCTGCCGGCGCCGAGCGAGAAGTCCCAATCCCTGATCGGACCGTTCTCCCCCGCGCAGGCGATGCCCCAGAACGTCTCCGCGTTCTTGACGGGCGATGGCAACGTCGTGCTGCTCAACGCGACGCTGATCTATCGCATCGATGATCCGATCGCCTACGCGCTTGCACGCTCGCACGTCGCGCCGGCGCTCGACCGGCTGTTCCGCGCGACGAGCGTGCATGTCACCGCGGGGCGCAATCTGAACGACTTCCTCGTCGTGCAATCCGGCAGCGATCTCGACAGCACGAACCAGGCGGTGGTCGCGCTGCGCAGCGAGGTGCGCCGCTCGCTGCTCGAGTCGATGAATGCGCGGCTCGAGGCGCTCGCCGCCGCCGGGACCTCACTCGGCGTGCAGATCGAGCGCATCGACATGACTCCCTGGCTCCCGCCCGAGGCGAAGACCGCCTTCGACGCCGTGCTCCTCGCGACCCAGGCCGCGGATCGGGGCGTTGCGGTTGCGCGCACCGACGCCGAGCGGCGTCGGCAAGAGGCCAATCGCGAGCGTGACGAGCTGCTGAGCGCCGCGCAGGCCACCGCGACGGAACTCGTGAGCCGCGCCAACGTCGATACGGCACGGATCGTGGCGCTCGCCCACGAGGAGACCCCCGCCACACGCAAGAGCCTGCTGCTGCGCGAGTATCGGGCAGAGGTTGCCCAGATCATGAACCGCGTGGGCTCTGCGATCTTGATCGATCCGAGGACGGGGGTACGCTTCGTACTGCCCGGAAGGCGAAAATGAGCGCAACCCCCGACACCTCGATTCCCGATCCCTCGTGCTGCGGCCCGGACATCGTGCAGCTGCCACCGCCCGCGCCCTCCGAGGCCCCGGCCGGCGGTGGGGCGCTGCTCGATCGCGCCGAGCGTCTGATCCTCGGCCTGCGGCTGAGCCTTGCCCTTGCGGCGGGTTGCGTGCTGATCGTCGCATTCGGGATGCGGCTGCTCCTGCCCGCCCAAGCGGGCGTCGCGCAGCTCGTCGCCGGTATCGCTGCGGCGCTCGTCGCGGTGCCGGTGTTCGTCGAGGCCTGGGCCAGCCTGCGTCACCCGAGCCTGCACGGCATCACGGATCGGCTCGTCGCGCTGGCGTTGATTGCGGCCTGGGCGACGGGAGACCTGATGACTGCGGCGCTCCTGCCGATCGTGATGACGCTCGGCCACATCCTCGAGGAGCGCAGCATGCTCGGCTCGCACGAGGCCGTCCGCGCCCTCACGCGCCTCACCGAGGTCGAGAGCCGGCGCGTACTGCCCGACGGGAGCGTGGAGAAGGTCGAGAGCAATCAGCTCAGGGTCGGTGATTTGATCGAGCTGCGCGCCGGTGAGCGGGTTCCCGCCGACGGCGTCGTTCGACGGGGACGATCGAGCCTCGATCTCGCCTCGCTGACCGGGGAGTCCGTGCCGGTCGAGATCTCCGAGGGTGATCAGGTGCTCGCCGGAGCGATCAATATCGATGGCCTGCTGCGCCTCGAGCTCACGCGAGTCGGCGAGGAGAGCACCGTCGGCCGCATCATCGCGCTCATGCGCGAGGCCGAGAATGCGAAGCCGCCCGTCACGCGCCTGCTCGATCGCTATGCCGGACAGTACATGGCGCTCGTGCTGATGGTCGCCGCAGGAGTATGGCTCATCACCGGCAACACCCCGGCGATGCTTGCCGTGCTGGTTGCCTCGTGCCCGTGCGCGCTGGTGCTCGCCGCGCCGGCCACCGCCGTCGCAGCCATCGCGGTTGCGGCACGTCATGGCATTCTCATCAAAGGCTCTGCATTCCTCGAGCACCTCGCCGATGTATCCTCGGTCATCTTCGACAAGACGGGCACGATCACGACGGGCGAGCTGCGCCTCGCGGAGATGCGCCCGGCCCCAGGCGTGGACCCGGAATGGCTGCGCCGCTTGGGTGCGAGCCTCGGGTCGGCGAGCAACCATCCGCTGAGCCGTGCGGTTGCGGCCTCGGTTCCCAAGGAGGAGCGGCTATCCCTCGAGGAGACCCGGGAGCTCGGCGGCTTCGGCATCACCGGCCAGCTCGAGGGCAAGCCCGTCGCGCTCGGCCGGGTCGATCTGTTCGAGCGGCTCGGCGTCCCCGTGACTCCAGCGCCCGAGCATAGCGGGCCCATCGCGGGAGTCAGCCTCGATGGGCGCTTCCTCGGATGGCTGCTGTTCTTTGATCAGCTGCGCAGCACCGCGGGTCCCGCGGTGCAGGATTTGAAGGGACTCGGGATCGAGCACATTGTGCTGCTCACGGGCGACCGCCTCGCCGTCGCCAAGCAGGTCGCCGGGGAGATCGGCGTGAGCGACGTCTATGCCGAGATGCTGCCCGAGCAGAAGATGGATCGCGTGATGCAGGAGATCCGCACGGGCCACCGGCCCATGGTCGTCGGCGACGGCATCAACGATACGCTCGCGCTGCGCGCGGGAGCGGTCGGTGTGGCCATGGGGGCGCAGGGCTCGGGCGATGTGGCCTTCGCCTCGGCCGACCTTGCCCTGATGACGAACGACCTGCGGCGGCTTGCCACCTGCATCCGGCTGAGCAGGCGCTGCCGCCGCACCATCTATGTGAACGTCGGCATCGGCGTCGGGTTCACCTTCGGGCTGATCGTCCTTTCGGGAGCGGGGGTGCTCGGCATCGAGGCGCCGATCATCGCAGCGCTGCTGCACAACCTCAGCACCTTCCTCGGCCTCGGGAATGCCGGGCGGCTGCTGCTGTTCGACGAGACGGCGCCCGGACGGGCGCCCGAGCCGCCCAGGGTCGCGGCGGCCGCGTAGTCAATCTCCCGAGCTTCTCACCTCGAGCTGCTCGTACCCCTTGTAGCGGTAGATCATCACCGAGCCCGCCCAGGTCACGATGAAAATTCCGATGATGGCAAAGCCGAGCCCGTTAAAATTGCCGTTCAGCCGGCCGACCCATTCCCAGAATGCGCCGGACAGGTGCAGCTGATCCTCGAGCAGCCCGAGCGCCTCGATGCCTCCGATGAGGAGCGCGACGATCACCGACACGAGCGTGATCGTCATGTTGTAGAAGAGCTTGCGAATCGGCTTGACGAACGCCCAGTCGTAGGCGCCGAGCATGAGGACACCGTCGGTCGTATCGACGAGCGACATGCCCGCGGCGAAGAGGGCAGGGAAGACCATGATTGCCCAGATCGAGGTGCCCTTGGCGGCCTGGGTCGCGGAGATGCCGAGCAGCGCGACCTCCGTCGCGGTATCGAACCCGAGGCCGAACAGAAACCCGAGCGGGAACATATGCCAGCTGCGCTTCACGAGACCGAATAGCGGGCGGAAGAGCCGCGCCGCAAAGCCGCGCTTGTTGAGGAGCAGATCGAGGTCTTCCTCCACGTACCTTCCGCCGCGGCGCACGTGCTGGAAGGTCCTCCACACGGAGTGGAAGATCATGAGGTTCATCGTCGCGATCAGCAGCAGAAAGAGCGCCGAGACCGAGGTGCTGATCAGACCGCCGAGGGTGCGGACCTGCTCGAAATGCGCGGCGAGCGCGGTCGCGGTCGCCGCAATCCCCGCGGCGGCGAGGATCACCACGGTCGAGTGTCCCATCGCAAAGTAAAACCCGACCGTTGCGGGGCGCTTGCCCTCCTGCATGAGCTTGCGGGTGACGTTGTCTATGGCCGCGATGTGGTCGGCGTCCACCGCGTGGCGCAGACCGAAGCCGTAGGCCAGGAGCGCCGTGCCGAGCAGCAGCGGCTGGTCGCGAAAGATGACCCACGCCCAGATCCACGCCGAGGCGTTGAGTAGGAGCAGCACGGCATAAACGGCCGCGATCGAGCGGCGCATGCCAGCGCGCTCGTTGCTCAAGAGGTAGTGAACGATCTGGAACACCTGAATGTAACGATACCGTGATCGACCTCGGAGGGGTGCCCGTCAGTCCCTGTCCGCCGCTCGGATAAGCTGTCCCAGCTCCGGTAAGCTCTCTCCGAGGATCGATTTTCCAGAGCAATCCGCGCAGGCGGATCAGGCCCAATACGTATGAGACAGCGCATTCCCTCGCATTCGACGCTCCCGGGGGGGCCCTCGTGACAGCCCGGTCGGGAGCGTGGCCGGGGGCCGGTTTCGCGCTAGCCTCCGCCGTGCTCTTCGGGGTGAGCACCCCGCTTGCCAAGGCGCTCCTGAACGAGGGGCTGAGCCCGCAGCTTCTGGCTGGGCTCTTCTATCTCGGCTCGGGACTCGGTCTCGCGGCGGTGCTGCTCGGCCGCGCCGTCCTCGGCTCGGGCTCGGCCGAGGCGCGCTTGCGCCGGGAGGACCTGCCGCTCCTCGGACTCGCTGTCGTACTCGGCGGCGCCGCCGCCCCGTGGCTGCTGATGCTCGGACTCGCACGCACCTCCGCTGCCTCGGCGGCTCTTTTGCAGAATCTCGAGGGGCTCGCGACCATGGCCATCGCGTGGCTCGTCTTCCGCGAGAACGTCGACCGGCGCATCCTCGCGGGCGCGCTCGCGATCCTGGTGGGCGCCGCGCTCCTGTCGGTCGCGCGCGGCGCAACGCAGGCAGGCTCCGGCGCGTTGCTCATCGCGGGCGCCTGCCTCGCCTGGGGCGCGGACAACAATCTCACCCGCCCGCTCGCGAAGGCGGATCCGATGCAGATCGCTGCCATCAAAGGTCTCGTCGCTGGCTCCGTCAACGTGCTACTCGCGGTGCTGGCGGCGCATGCGCGCTGGCCCACTCCAGCGACCGTGGCCGTGGCGGGCGCGGTCGGCTTTCTCGGCTACGGCGTGAGCCTGGTTCTCTACGTGCTCGGACTGCGCCATCTCGGAGCGGCACGCACGGCGGCATATTTCTCGACCGCACCGTTCATCGGCGCCGTGCTCGCCATCGCCTGGCTCGGTGAGCCCCTCACGGCCCGCCTGCTCATCGCCGGGGCGCTCATGGGCATCGGACTGTACCTGCATCTCAGCGAAAGACACGAGCACCTGCATCGCCACGAGCCGAGCGAGCATGCGCACCGGCACGTCCACGACGAGCACCACCAGCACGTGCACGGTCCGCTCGACCCTCCCGGCGAGCCGCATTCACACGTTCACCGGCACGAGCCCCTCACGCACCGTCACCGGCACTTTCCGGATCTGCATCATCGGCACGATCATTGACTGCTGGCCCGCGCTCGCGCGCGAGCCGCGCTAGCGCTCGGCCGTCGGCTTGAGCAGGCTCGCGAAGAACATTCCACCGGCGATCATCACGATGAGGGGCCCGCTGTGCCGCTTCGTGAGGACCGCGAGCGAGGTGCCGGCAGCCGCTGCGCACACCGCCGTGCCCATGGCGATGGCGATCATGCCGTTGAGGCTGCGGGCGAAGCGCCGCGCGATGGCGGCCGGAATGATGATGAGCGAGCCCATGAGCAGCACGCCGAGGTAGCGCAGCCCCATGCCGATCGTGAGCGCAAAGGCGAGCAGGAAGGCGAGATCCGTGCGCGCAACGGCGACGCCTGACGTCATCGCGATCTCGCGCGAGACGAGCGAGATGACGAGCGCGTTGCGGCTGCGCAGGACGAAGGCGATCACGGCGAGCGGCGCGAGCACCCCGAGGGCGCTCTCCCAGCCCGAAAGCGCCCCCGGGGTTCCGAAGAGCGCATCGATCAGCTCCTCGCCCGAGGTGATCGTGCTGCCGACCGCGAGCGCTACGGAGAAGGTGACCCCGATCACCGCCTCGGTGGAGATGCGGCTGCGACGCTCCATCGCCCAGATGAGCACCGCCCCGAGGAGCAGCATCGCGAGGGCACCCAGCAGCGGACTTCGATGCAGCAGCAGCGCAACGCCGATGCCCGGCAGCGCGACGTGCGACATCGGGTCGGCCGCAAGCACCATGCGCCTCATGATCGCAAAGCTTCCGATGAGCCCCGCCGCCGCGGCCATGCTCACCGCGAGCGCGAGCGAGGTGAGCTCAGTGGAGGTCATGGACATGGAAGCCGACCGGTGCACCATAGACCTCGGAGAGCATCTGCGGCGTGAGCAGGCTGCGCGGCGGCCCGACGCAGAAGCGCTCGGGCCCGAGGCAGAGCACGCAGTCCGCGTACTGGTACACGACGGACAGGTCGTGCGAGACGAGCAGGACGGTCATGCCCTTTGATTGCAGCGCGCGCACCTCCTCGTTGAGGTGCACGTGACCGGGAGCATCGATGCCGGCCGCCGGCTCATCGAGCAACAGCACGGTCGGCCGCCCGAGGAGCGCGAAGGCGATCAGCAGGCGCTGGAACTGTCCGCCCGACATGCTGCCGATCGGCGTGCGCAGCACCGCCACCTCCATGCCGACTGACCTGAGCGCTTGCTCGATCTCGGCCTTGCCCACCTTCGCGAGGGCCGCCTTGGCACGCAGAAAATCGAGGCCGTTGAGCGGCAGGTCCCGCTCGATGTCGAGCTTCTGGGGCACGTACCCGAGAACCGTACCGGGTGCCCAGTGGATTTGCCCGGTGTAGGGCAGCGCGCCGATCAGCGTCTTCAGAAGCACGGTTTTCCCCGCGCCGTTCGGCCCGATGATGGCAAGCGAGGACCCGGCGGGAACGCCGAAGGAGAGGTCGCGAAGGATCCGCGTCCCCCCCAAGCGCACGGTCAGATCGCGCACCTCGAGCGCCTGTGTCACCTAGCGTTACTCCGCGGCAGCCGGGCGTATTAGACCGCGCCACTGCCCGGGCCGCCAGTCGGCTCCTCGAGCTGCCGCACGCGCGCGGCCAGCGCTCTCAACACCGGATGCATGGCACGCTCGAGGACCATGCTGATCGAGCGACGGGTGTCCTCGTTTCCCGCCAGCGCCGCCTTCCAGAACCACTCGGCGGCGAGCGTACTGCGACCGCGCTCGAGGAGCATCGAGGCGTAGTTGAACTGACCGCGGAAGTAGCCTCCTTCGGCGGATCGCCGGTACCAGTACAGGGCATCGGTGAGGCTGCTGCGACAGCCCCAGCCTTCCTCGAGGCACCGGGCGATCAGATTCATTGCTCGTGCGTGGCCCTGGCGCGCAGCACGGAGGTAGAAGTGGAGCGCTCGTGGCGGGTCCGCCGCGATGCCTCTTCCCTCGAAGAGCATGTTGCCGAAGTTGTATTCGCCCCAGTCGTGGCCGCTCGAGGCGGAGCGTCGGTAGTGCTCGGCGGCGAGCACCAGGCTCACCGGCACGCCCCAGCCGTTCTCGTGGCACCGGCCCACCATGTTCTCGGCCGCGGCGTCGCCGCGCTCGGCGGCGCGCGTGAACCACAGATAGGCCTCGCGTTCGTTGCGCAACGTTCCCGTGCCATCGAGCAGCATCCTGCCGAGGCGCAGCTGCGCGGCGGGCAGGCCGTGCTCCGCGGCGCTGCGCACCCAGGCGGCCGCAACCGCCGGATCCCCCAGAAGCAGGGCGCGCAGCTCCTGGTAGCTCATCCCGAGCAGCCGGCGAAATCGCAGCTCGCGGTTCTCGTGGGCAGCCGCGCGGGCAAACTCGGCTCGGGATCGGCTCATGCGCGAGATGGCCTCGGCGAGGGGACCGCTAAAGATCGCCCCAGCGTCTGACCAGGTTGTGATAGCAAGAGGTCAGGCGCACGAGGCAATCCCGATCCGCGGCTTTGGCCGCAAGCTCGCGAATCGCCGTATCGAGCTCGAAGAGCAGCGAGCGCGCTCCATCGTCGCGCACCATGCTCTGCACCCAGAAGAATGCTGCCATCCGCGCGCCACGCGTGACCGGCTCCACGCGGTGCACGCTGCTTGCAGGATACAGGACGAGATCGCCTGCCTCGAGCTTCACGGAGTGCGCCCCGAAGGTGTCCTCGATCGCGAGCTCACCGCCGTCGTATTCGTGCGGTGCGCTCAAGAACACCGTGGCCGACAGGTCCGTGCGCAGCCGGTGAGGCGTGCCCGGAACCTGTCGCAGTGCATTGTCGATGTGATTGCCGAAGCTCATGCCGGATTCATAGCGATTGAAGAGCGGCGGATACACGTGACGTGGCAGGGCGGCGCTCATGAACAGCGTGCTGCGCTCGAGCGCCTGCAGGACGAGCTCGGCCGCCTCGCGGGCGACCGTCTGGTCCTGTGGGAGCTGCAGATTCGATTTCACCGCGGCGGACTGGTAGCCGGCGGTGAGCCGCCCATCCGCCCAGGGTGCGTGCTCGAGGCCCGCCCGGATCGCGGTGAGCTCATCCGAGGAGAGGAGCCGAGCGATGCGAACGACCATCGGCTTCGTGCCTCAGAAGCTCACGCGAATCGTGAGTGAGGCGCTGCGACCCGGGCCGGGGAGGACGTGGTTCTCCGCGGCGCTCGTGTAGTAGGGGGCGAGGTAGTAGAGCTTGTCGAGGAGATTGAGCCCGTTGAGCTGCAGGAAGACGTGATCGGTTGCGCGATAAGACAGCATGGCGTTGAGGACGGTGTAGCTCGGCAGGTAAGCCATCTCTCCTTCATCTGCGTAGCGATGCGTGAACCAGTTGCCACCGACTCCGAGCTCCCAGCGGCTCGTGAGCTCGTACTCCGTCCAGAGGTTGATCTCGTCGCGCGCCACATTCGGCAGCGCCTTGCCGATGTAGTCGGGCGTGCCAGATGCGATGGTACGGCCGTCGAGATACGTGTAGCCGGCGGTGATCTCCCAGTGCGCGGTGAGACGACCCGTGGCGGCGAGCTCGAGACCGTCGACGCGCTGGTTGCCCTCGAGGAGCGTGATGTTGGGGTTGTCGGGATCGTTGGTCTGTGCGTTGTCCACCTCGGTTTGAAACACGGCGCCGCTGAGCAGCAGGCTGCCCGCAGTCACCTTGGCACCGGCCTCGAAGGTCTTGGCCTTCTCTGGACCGAGATCGGCGGTCTTGGTCGTGAGCGTCAAGGCCTCGGCAGACGGGTCGAACGAGGTGCCATAGAAAAGATAGTAGGTCTGCGCGGGTGTGGGCTTGAACTCGAGCGCCGCGCGCGGGCTCGCGAGACGGTCGAGGTGGCTCAGCGGCAGGAGCGTGTCGGTCGCGACGGTGAACGCATCGTAGGCGGCCGAGAACTCATCGTACCGCGCGCCCACGAGCAGGTCCCAATGCGTGCTGAAGCCGATCGTGTCCGTGACGTATGCGGAATACACATAGGCCGTGGTGTCCTGGTAGGCGCTCACGGGCTCGATGCCGGGCAGCGGTTCGTAGGGATCGGGTTCGAGGAGCGGTGTCTCGGGAATCCAGTTGTTGTTCGTGTTGAAGGGGTTCACGTAGCGTGCCAGATCCGAGGTCTGGCGCGAATACTCGAGGCCGGCGATGAAGTCGTGCGTCAGGGCGCCGGACGTGAGGTGCGCGAAGAGGTCGAGCTGGTCGTCGAGGTTCGTTTGAAGGCCGGAGCTATCCGGCGCGTCCCGACCGATGAGGAGCGCATCGAGCGGCGTCCCGGGGCCGGGCGGACCTTGTCCGCCAGCCGCGATACTGCCGAAGTTCGGCGCGGTGAAGCGATAGTCGAACTCGTAGTGCGCGTACCGCAGCGTGTTGCTGACCGAGATGCTCGAGTTGAAATCGTGCTTGTAGAGCGCGGTGGCGATGTCGTCCTTCGTCGTGGTGCGGTCCGTTGCAAGACCGTAGTCCGTGCTCAAGGGCACGGGCGCAGGCAGACCGTTCACGAATGGAATTCCCGTATCGGGCACGTCATCCTCCTGCTGATGCAGGTAGGTCAAGGTGAGCGTGTCCGGGCCGCCGATGCCGAAGGAGAGGGCGGGCGCGATGCCCCAGCGCCGGTTCCTGACGAAATCGCGATCGGCGGTCGAGGAGGACTCGCCCATGGCATTCACGCGCACCGCATCGTCGGTCGCGAACGGCACGTTGACATCGGCGGTGCTGCGAAGCAGGTCGTTCGTGCCGAAGTCCGCGGTCTCCACATCGAGAGGGGAGAGGAGGGGCGCCTTCGTTACCTCATTGATCGCACCGCCCGTCGAGCCGCGCCCGAACAGCACCGCAGAGGGACCCTTGAGGACCTCGACGGACTGCAGGTCGAAGCTGTCGCGCGTGTAGACCGCGGCATCCCGGATTCCGTCGAGAAAGAAGTCGTTGAAGGCCGAGAAGCCGCGGATGTTGACCGTGTCGCCCCGCGCGGCGCCCTCACCCGCATTGAGGGTGATGCCGGGCACGTTTTGCAGGGCATCTTCCAGGCGGGTGTCCGACTGCGCCTGGATGAGCTCCTCGGTCACGACCGTGACGGTCTGCGGAATGTTCTGCACACTCGCCGGCAGCTTGTTCTGCACAAGCGGCCTCACGCCCGTCACCGTCACTTGCTGGAGCTGATCGTCCTCGTCGTTGTCGTTATCGGGCGGTGACTGCAGGGGCTTCGCGGGATCAGCGTGGGCCGTAGTGGCCCCGAGCATCGATGCGATGGACAGGCCATAGAGCCATGCCGCAGCCGTCGGTCTGACCGTGCTCGCCTCATCGGCGTTGCCCGCAGCTTGCTCGTCCACCGCCCGCATCCGGAATCTCCGTTCTCGCACCCCGAAGAGCAGCTTCGAACACAAATGATAATGATTCGCATTTATAAGTCAATCGCGCAATCCGGGCGGGTACGGCAGGTGCCTCACGGCAAGTACACCAGGTGGGCTCAGCGCCTCGACGTAGGGGCGATCGCAACCCCCCAGGGCCCTTGGCCGGCCGGGATGGTCGCGATCACCCGGAATGTCTGGGTAGCGATCACGGAGACGTTGTTCGAAGGCCCATTGGCCGCATAGAGCCGCCGGCCGTCGGGGCTCAAGGCAATGCTCCAGGGACGCACCCCCGTCATGGCCGCGTGCACGATGCGATCCGACCGCAAGTCGACCTCCACGACGGCACCTCCGCGACCCGTCGAGACGTAGAGGTGCTGCCCATCGCGGGAGACCAGGGCATCCATCGGGCGCGCGGCGCCCACGACAGGGTGAAAGATCTCGGACGGGGATAGCGTGAAGGTCTTGACCGGAGTCTCCGTGCGAGTCGCGACCACGGTGATCGAGGCATCGAACTCGCCCGGCACGTAAGCCGTCGAGCCGCTCGGCGAGAAGGCGACGGAGCGCGGCCGCTGGCCGACCGCAAATTGGGTGACGAGTGCATCGGTTGTTGTATTGATCACGGAGACGCGATTGGCGCTCTCGGAGGTGACGTAGACGAAGCGCCCGTTCGGGCTCACGCGCACGCCTTCGGGCTCCCCACCGACAGGGATACTGGCGAGCGTTTGCCCGCTTGCAACGTCAAGGACGATCGCCTTGCCCGTGTCCTCGCTCGCAACGTACAGCCGCCGCCCGTCCCGGCTCACGGCGAGCTTCTCCGGATCGGATACCCCGCGTATCACGCGCGAGAGGGTGCGGCTCGCCACGTCGAATACACCGATGCCATCGGCGGATTTGTCCGGTGGCGGCTCGGCGTGGCGAGCACCCGGGGGGCCCTCGATCGGCGAGCCGCTGAGCGCGATGTAGAGCTCCCGACCATCGGGACTCGCAACGATGCCCCGCGGCCGCCGTCCGAGCGGAACGGTCGCGACCACCTGGAGCGTGCGCCCATCGATGATGCTCAGATCGCCGCCGATCTCGTTGGTCACGTAGGCGAAGTAAGACGCGTGGGCTTGAGAGGCAGCGCCATGAGCCTCGCTCCCGACGGAGAGAAGTACACCGGCCATGGCCGCAAGCACGAGCGAATGCATCAGCTTGAGCATCAGAGGTCACCTTGAAGCGTGCGTGGAGACCCGAATCTTACCCTGAGGATCACGATGTTCGCCGGCCGGACGCTTGGCCTGCCGAGGCAGACGCGGGCCTTGCCATGAGCGATCATGCGGCCGATGGAATCGCCTGCGGACCTGCCATCGAGCCGCTCGAGAGAGGCTCATACCGAGAGGCTCACGCTGCGCCCTGCGGCAGCGCTTCTCGGGCTTGCCGGAGTGCTCGCACTCAGCCGGGGCCTCGCGGCACCCGCGGCGAGTGCATCCCTCGAGGACACGGCCGATGCAGCGCGGCGTATCCGCATCGAGGCGCGCGACACCACGATCACCCGGGACGATTGGGGCATCGCGCATGTCCACGGCAAGACCGACGCGGATGCCGTGTTCGGCGCGATCTACGCCCAGGCCGAGGACGACTTCAATCGCGTGGAGACCAACTACCTCACGGCCCTCGGACGGCTCTCGCAGGCCGAGGGCGAGGGCGCCCTCTACGAGGACCTTCGCGCGCGGCTCTTCGCCGACCCCGCGGCGCTCGAGGCGCGCTACGCGGCGAGCCCCCCGTGGCTCAGAAACTTGATGATCGCCTGGGCGGATGGCCTCAACCTCTATCTTCAGACGCATCCGCACGTCGTGCCGCGTGTCATCCGCCACTACGAGCCCTGGATGGCATTGAGCTTCAGCGAGGGCAGCATCGGCGGAGACATCGAGCGCATCCCGCTCCCCGCACTCCAGGCCTTCTATGCACCGGGCAACGCCGACGCGCGCACGGCGAGTGCCCCGACGCCCGTCGAGCCGGGAGGCTCGAACGGGATCGCGATCGCCCCTTCCAACACCCGCGATCATCACGCTCTGCTTCTCATCAATCCGCACACCTCGTTCTTCTTTCGCTCGGAGCTGCAGATGACGAGCGCGGAGGGCCTGAACGCCTACGGGGCGGTGACCTGGGGCCAGTTCTTCGTCTACCAGGGATTCAACGATCGCATCGGCTGGATGCATACGTCGAGCGGCGTGGACAACGTCGATTTCTTCCTCGAGACCATCGTCAAGCGAGCCGGGCGCTGGTACTACCGCTATGGCAGGGAGCTGCGCCCCCTCGCGGTCTCGAGAATCTCCATCCCCTATCGCACCGCGAGCGGTGGGACGGCCGTGAGGACCTTCACCGTCTACCGTACGCATCATGGACCGATCGTCGAGCGGCTCGGCGCACGATGGGTCAGCATCGCCCTGATGCAAAGGCCGCTCGCCGCCCTGCGTCAGTCGTTCCTGCTGACCAAAGCGCGCGATTACGCCTCGTTCATGAAGGTGATGGCGCTCAAGGCCAACTCCTCCAACAACACGGTCTTCGCGGACGCCGATGGCGACATCGCCTATCTTCATCCCCAGTTCGTTCCCCGCCGCGACGACCGCTTCGATTACACCCATCCCGTCGATGGCGCGAATCCCGCAACCGACTGGAAGGGACTCCACAGCCTCGATGAGCTTCCTCACGTCCTCAATCCACCCAACGGGTGGATCATGAACACCAATGATTGGCCCTATTCGGCAGCGGGCCCCTACAGTCCCAAGCGCGAGAACTTCCCTCGCTACATGGACACGGCCGGGGAGAACCCCCGGGGCATTCACGCCACGATGCTGCTCAAGGGTAGGACGGACTTCACGCTCGGCGCTCTGCAGGCCGCAGCCTTCGACTCCTACCTCCCGGCCCTTGCCCGGCTCCTGCCGCGGCTGCTCGCCGCCGACCACGAGCTTGCGCCCCACGATCCTTCCCGCAGCGAGCTTGCAGGGCCGCTCGCGGTCCTTGCCGCCTGGGATGACCGCTGGTCCGCGCACTCCGAGGCCACGACGCTCGCGGTCCTCTGGGGCGATGAGCTCTGGGGCGAGGTGCAGGCACGGGCGAAGACCGCGGGAGTGTCCGTCTACGACTGGATCGCCGAGCGCACGACCGACCAGCAAAAACTCGCCGCGCTCGCGGCAGTCAGGCGCCGCCTCGTCCACGACTTCGGTCGCTGGCGCATCGCGTGGGGGGATTTCAACCGCTTTCAGCGCGTGAACGATGACCTCGTGCCGAATTTCAGCGACGATTCGCCGAGCATTCCGCTGCCCTTCACCGCAGCGCGCTGGGGCTCCCTCGCATCGTTTGCGGCACGCCGCTATGCGGGCACCAAGAAATACTACGGCACGCGAGGCAACAGCTTCGTTGCGGTCGTCGAGTTCGGGCCGAAGATCTCTGCGCGGGCAGTATCGACGGGCGGGGAGAGCGGCGATCCCCGATCGAAGCACTTCGACGATCAGGCAGAACGGTACGCCCACGGAAACTTGCGAGAAGTGTACTTCTATCCCGTGCAGCTCATCGGCCACACCGAGCGCACCTACCATCCGGGGTGACACCCGCGCCGCAGCCGCGGCTCACTGAATTCCGTCCCACTGGACCCTGATCACACCCGGCTCGAGGGCGAGCTCACCGAGCAGCGGCGGTGCTTGGCTCGCCGAGAAGCGGCGCATCTGACTCACCTCGAACTGAAACTCGCGCTGCGTCCCGGTGCGCTCGAGGGCACAGCGCATGCCAATCACCGCGAGCCCCGCGTGCTCGAGCCTGCGCCGGATCTCCGACTCGGCGGGACCGCTCGCGTCGAGCTCGACGGAGAGGCGTGCGTGGTGCTCGCGACGCATCCGGTCCTCGAACCACCTCAATCCCCACAGCGCAAGGAGCACGAGCGCCGTCGCCGTGAGACCGAGCGCGATCTGGCCTCCCCCGAGACACAGTCCGATCACGGTGACGATCCACAGGGTTGCGGCGGTCGTGACGCCGACGAGGAAGTTGTCCCGCCGCAGAATCGCACCGCCGCCGATGAACCCGACGCCGGTCAAGATGCCGAGCGGCAGCCGCATCAGATCGTTCATCACGAAGGAGGTGGGACCCCGTCCCATCATGGGAAGCAGCGCATTCACCTGGATCATGGCGACCGAGGCCGCAAGACACACGAGCACCACCGTGCGCAGGCCCGCAGCCTTGCCATGCTCGCTGCGGTCGTAGCCGATCGCGATGCCGGCGAGTACGGTCAGTGCGAGCCTGAGTGCGACGTCACTCCAGGTGAGCTCAAGCGACATCGTCATCATGGTCGCACCTCGAAGGGCCTCCCGTGCGAGCTCGCGCCCTCGCTGTTGCCCGCGCCTTGCGCGCCGTTCATTTAAGCACATCGCCTGCCCCGGCGTGCTCTAATCCCCGAGCGGTCGCTTGACCGCAGAGACGTCCGGGGGACTTCCCATGGCCGTGTTGATCGCCGGTTTGGTGCTCTTCCTGGGTGCTCACTCCATCCGCATGTTCGCCGGCCCCTGGCGCGCGAGAACCATCGAGCGGCTCGGGCACGGTTCCTGGAAGGGGCTCTACTCGATCGTCTCGCTCGCGGGGCTCGCGCTCATCGTGTGGGGATTCGGCATGGCGCGGCAGCATCCCGTCCCGCTCTACGCACCGCCGCTCATCCTCCTCAGGCTCAATGGGCTCTTCACGCTCATCGCGTTCGTGCTGGTTGCAGCGGCCTACGTGCCGCGCAATCACGCGAAGGCCGCAATCGGCCATCCGCTGCTGGCAGGCGTCAAGGCATGGGCATTCGGGCACTTGCTCGCGACCGGAATGCTCCGCGACGTAGTTCTCTTCGGCGCCTTCCTGGTATGGGCGATCGCCGATTTCGTGGTGGCGCGCCGTCGCGACCGCAGGCTCGGCACGGTTTATCCCGCAGGAACGTTCTCGGGAGATGCGCTCGCTGCGGTGATCGGCATCGCCGCGTGGGCGCTATTTGCCTTCTGGCTGCACGTGCGGCTGATCGGGGTGTACCCCTTCGTCTGAGGGGCGATTCCACCAGCCGCCGCCGAGGGCCTGAAAGAGCGCCGCGGTGTCGCCGAGCCGGGTCGCTTGCGCCTGCACCAGAGCGATCTGCGCCTGCTGATCGCTCTGCTCTGCCGCGAGTAGTGACAGGTAGTTCACGTAGCCGACCTGCAGCTGCCTGCGCGTCAGATCGAGCGTGATGCGGGCAGCCCGCTCGGCGGCCGCGGCGGTCTTCAGCGCATCCGCATCGGCATAGAGTGCGTGCAGCGTATCGGCGACGTTCTGGAAAGCCCCGAGCACCGTGCTGCGATACTGCGCCGCCGCCTCGATGAGCCCCTGCTCGGCGGCCCGCTGGCGGTGACGCAGCGTTCCGCCGTCGAAGATCGTCTCGGAGACCCCTCCGAGAATGTCCCAGAACGTACCCGATCCCAGGAACATCTGGCTGAAGCTCGGCGCGTTGCCCCCGAGATCTCCCGTGAGCGAGAACTGCGGCAGGCGGTTGGCGACCGCAACGCCGACCTCCGCGCTTGCCGCGTGGACCTGCTCCTCGGCTGCGCGAACGTCGGGACGCTGCTCGATGAGCTTCGATGGCAGCGAGAGTGGCAACTCTCCTGGCAAGTGGAGCGCACTCAGCTCGAAGGTCTCCGGCACATCGTGGTCCGGCGCGTTGCCGACCAGCACCCGCAGCAGATCCCGGGTCTGCGCGAGCTGCTTTTCGAGGGGCGGCAGCTGCGCCTGCGCCTGCGCGAGTGCCGCCTCCTGCGCGGCCACATCGAGACGCATCACGTATCCGAGCCGCAATTGCCCACGCAAGATCTCGACGGAGCGCCGGTTGTCCTCGATGATCGCGCGCACGGCGGCGATCTGCGCGCGGGTGGCGGCTTCCTGCAGCGCCGCGGCGACGACATTGGACGCGAGGGTCACGTATGCCGCCTGCAGCTCGAATCTCGCCTGATCGGCTTGCGCCTGCAGCGACTCGACTTGCCGCCGATTGAGCCCGAAGATATCCGGAGAGTAGCCGACCGTGAGCTGCGCGGTGTGAAAGTTGTAAGTCACGGGCTGCGCGGGTGCCGTGGGCTCGATCACCACCCCATTGGCTCCAAAGATCGGCGTGTTGGCTGTTGCAGTATTGCCGGAGAGCTTGGTCCGCTCAGCCTGGTAGCCTGCCTCGAGCGTCGGAAAGAAGAACCCACGCTGCGCGTAGACATTCTCCTGCGCTTGCCTGAGCGCGGCGACTGCCGCACCGATCGTCGGATTGGCAGTGAAGGCCCGCGCGATCAACGCATTGAGCGGCGGCGATTGGAACAGCTCCCACCATTCGGCCGACACGTCACGGCCCACGGCGATGCTCTGTGCGCCACCTGCGATGCCAGGCGTCGCGGCGGTGGCGCGGGGGAACCCCGCCGGGGCGTAGCCGGTCGCGGGCGGGAGCGGCGGACGCTTGTAGTTGGGGCCGACGGCGCACGCTGTCACGAGCGCTGCGAGCGTCGTGATCGCAGCGTGCCTCAGAGTCGCAAGATGGGCGCGCATGGGGTTTGGTCCTCGATCAGCGTTTTCTCAGCCGCAGGGTCGTGCCGTCGATGGCCGCAGCGCCCTGGAAGACGGCCGGGCCGCGGATGCTCCGGGCTCCCCCGATACGCAAGGCCCCGCGCAGGGTGGGCGGCAAGCGCACAGCTGCAGCGGGCGGCGTGCGCAATCGCGCGGATATCGCAGCCGTGTGCTGCAGCGGGTGGTGCACTGCGGAGCGCAGGGGGTATGGCGAATGCGGCGGTGAAGCCGCGGCGGCAGCTGCGGCCGCCGCACTGGCGAGCGCCGCGAGCCACACCATCTGCCTACAGGCTGTCGTCGTACTCTGCCGCATTGGCCGTCTCGGGACCTGAAGCACGTACCTTGCCGAGAAACATCATCTGAAGTGCAGGCGCCACGATGAGCAACATGATGGGCCCGAGCAGCATTCCGCCCACCACCACCGTTGCGAGCGGCCGCTGCACCTGGCTGCCGATCCCGGTCGATAGGGCCGCGGGCAGAAGACCGAGACAGGCGGAGAGGGCCGCCATGAGCATCGAGCGCATCCGCTGGGAGGCCGCATTGAACATGGCCTGCTCCGGCGACTGCCCCTCGCGCCACAGCTGCAGGAAGTAGGTCACGACGAGAATGCTGTTCATGACCGAGACGCCGAAGAGCGACACGAAGCCGATCTCCGCCGAGATGCTCAGGTTTTGACCGGAGATGTAGAGCGCGATGACGCCACCCGCGATCGCGAAGGGTATGCCTGCAAGCGTGAGCAGGCTGTCGCGCAGCGAGTTGAACAGTCCGTACAGCAGCACCAGGATGCAGGCGACGGCGATCGGCACCACGATCATTAGGCGCGCTCTGGCCTGGCGCAGCTCCTGGAACTCTCCGGCCCACTCGAGCCGGTACCCTTGAGGCAGCTTCACGTTGCGGGCGATGCGTGCCTGGGCTTCCGCGACGGTCGAGCCGAGGTCCCGTCCGCGGACGCTGAATTTGACGGGAATCAGCCTCTCGTTGCGCTCGTGATAGATGAAGGAAGCCCCGGTATCGAGCGCAACGTCGGCGATCTGCGCGAGCGGTATATAGGAGACCCCGCCCGCGGCGTTCGGGTATCCGATGGGCAGATCCCGCACGGATCCCAGGCGATCACGGTAGGGTGCCGCGAAGCGCACCGTGAGGGCGAATTCCCGGTCTCCCTCGAGCACGGTCGTCGCCTGCGTCCCGCCCATGGCCGCCTGCACGACGCTCATCACATCGCCCGTATTGAGGCCGTAGCGGGCGGCCTTCGCCCGATCCACGCGCACATCGAGGTTGGGCTGCCCGAGCACGTGGAAGATGCCGAGATCCTCGACGCCGCGCACGTGCAGCATCTGCGCATAGACCTCGTTCGCGAGCCGCTCGAGCACGTTGAGGTCGGGCCCGATGATCTTCAGCGCATTGGCGCCCTTGATCCCGGAGAGGCCCTCCTCGACGTTGTCCTGAATGTACTGCGAGAAGTTGAAGCCCGTGCCGACGAACTCGCTCGTGAGCTGCGCCTGAAGAGCGGCGATGAGCTTCGCCTTGTTCATCCCGTGAGGCCACTCGTCGAAGGGCTTGAGCGGACAGAACAGCTCCACATTGTTGAACCCGGAGGCATCGCTGCCGTCGTCCGGTCGGCCGTGCTGTGAGGTGACCGTGATCACCTCGGGATAGCTCTTGATGATCTGCCGCATGCGCGTGACGAGAGCATCGCCCGCCTCGAGCGAGATCGTCGGGGGCAGGGTCGCCCGGATCCACAGATTGCCCTCCTCGAGCGTCGGCAGGAACTCGCTCCCGAGCTGGGTGAGCAGCACGCCCGCGATGACGAGGAAGACGAGTGCGCCGCCGAGCGTCTCACGACGGTGAGACAGGGCCCAGCGCAGCACCGGGGTGTAGAGCGCCCGCAGGCGGCGCACGAGCCAGGTCTCAGCCTCGCGCACGTGGCGCGGCAGCAGGAGCGAGGTGAGCGCGGGGGTGACTGTGAAGGTGCAGATCAGCGCGCCCGCGAGCGCGTAGCCGTAGGTTCTGGCCATGGGGCCGAAGATTCGACCCTCGACGCCCTGCATCGTAAAGAGCGGCAGGAAGGCGGCGACGATGATCAGGGTAGAGAACAGCACCGCCCGGTCGACTTGAATCGCGCTCACGTAGATGAGGCGCAACCGGTCGGTCCAGCCCCGCGCGCGCTCGAGGGCGTGCTGCTCGAGATGATGCTCGACCACGGCGCGCCGCTCGGCCGGTGGGAGCTGGAAGTTGCGGAACACGTTCTCGACGAGGATCACCGCCGCGTCGACGATGACGCCGAAATCCACCGCCCCGAGCGACAGCAGATTGGCGGACTGACCCGTCACGACGAGCAGGAGGATGCTGAAGAGGAGGGCGAAGGGAATGGTCATGGCGATCGTGAGCGCGCTGCGCAGATCGCCGAGAAACACCCACTGGATCAGGAACACCAGCACGCACCCGTAGATGAGGTTGTGCAGCACGGTGTGGGTCGTGACGTTCACCAGCGTCGAGCGGTCGTAATACGGGACGATCCGCACGCCGGGTGGCAAAGTGCCATCGGAGTTGATCTTGGCAACCTCCGCCTTCACGCGCGCCAGCACATCACTCGTGTGCAGGGTCTGATTCATCACGACGATGGCGAGCACAGCGTCATCGTCCGCATCGCGCCCGGCCTGCCCGAGCCGCGGGACGTAGCCGATCTTCACGTGCGCCACGTCCTTCACGAGCACCGGCGTGCCTCCCTGCGCGCGCAGCACGATGTTTCCGATATCGTCCACCGAGCCGATGAGACCCAAGCCGCGGATATCGACCGACTGCTGGCCGAAATCGACGGTGCGGCCGCCGACGTTGATGTTGGCGTTGCCAAGGGCCTGGATCACCTGCGGAACCGTGATCTGATAGCCCTCGAGCTTGCGGGGGTCGACGCTCACCTGATACTCCTTGGTCGTGCCACCCCAGGCGACCACTTGCACGACACCGGGTACGGTGAGCAGGCGCCGCTGCAGCACCCAGTCCTGCAGCGTGCGCAGGTTCGTCAGGCCGAAGTGCGCTGGTCCGACGACCTGGTAGCGATAGATCTCACCGACGAGGCTCGAGGGCTGAATCGTGGGCGTCACGCCGTTCGGCAGGTTGACGTTCTGTTGCAGGGCGAGTGCGGTCTGGGTGTACGCGAAGTAGTAGTCCACCCCGTAATCGAACGTCACCCGCACGAACGCAAGTCCATAGAACGAGGTGGAGCGCACGTTGTTCACACCCGGCGTGGCCGCGACGCCGACCTCCATCGGAATGGTGTAATAGCGCTCCATCTCCTCGGCCGAGAGGCCCGGGGCCTGCGCGGTGATCTCGAGGATGACGGGGGCCGGATTGGGGTAGGCCTCGATGTTGAGCTTGGAGAAGGCGAACAAGCCGGTCGCGAGAAAGGCGAGCAGCCCGACGAGCACCAAGGGCCGGCGCAGCAGGCCGAGGGAGATCAGGGCGCGTAGCATCAGGCGCGAGTCATGACACGGGCTCGAGTAGTCTCAGGCGGCCTTGCAGCTCAGTCGGCCGCGCCCTGGACCGCCGCGTTGCTGATGAAGAGCGCACCGGTCGCTGCGATGCGCTCACCCGCCCGCAGGCCGCCCGTGATCTGGTCGAACCCGGCCTGCTGAGCACCGATGCGCACGGTGCGCCGCTCGAAGCGCCGCCCGTCCCCCGTGACCCACACGGTCATCGTGCCATCGCCCTCCCGCACGACCGCATTCACCGGTACCGCGAGCTCACGGGTGGGGCCGCCCACGTGAACGGTGAACGTCGCGAACATCTGCGCTCGAAGCTCATCGTGCGGGTCCGGGATCTGCGAGCGCACCGTCACCCGGTGCGTGTCGGGATCGACGGCCTCGGCGATGTTGGTGATCCGACCGTGGAAGAGCCGGCTCGGATACGCGAGTACTTTCACGTCCACCGTCTGACCGAGCCGCAGCAGTGGCAGATCGGCCTCCGGTACGTCCGCGAGGAGCCACTTGGTCGATACATCGGCGACGGCATAGGGAGCTGGTGTGCCGCCGGGCTGCACGAGCGCTCCGGGGGCAGCGTTGCGCGCCGTGACCACCCCGTCGATCGGGCTCGCAACGGGCATCTGCGCATCGACCCGGCGCCGCGCCACGATCCGGTCGATGTCCTTCTCGCTCTTGCCGAAGATACGCACCGCATCACGCGCTGCCTTATAGGCGGCCTCCGCCGATTGTTCATCCGAGATTGCCTGCTGATAGTCCTTCTGGGCCATGCCTTGGATGGCGTAGAGGCCCCTCGCGCGCGCGAGTGCGCGGGTCGTGAGCTCGAGCACCCCGGCGGCGGAGATCAGCGTCGATTCGGCCTGCACCAGATCGGGGCTGTCGATGGTGAAGAGCAGCTGTCCCCTTCGCACCTTGTCGCCGGTGCCTGCGAACAACCGCACGATGCGGCCCTGATACGGCGGAGAGACCTGGACCGCGCGGTCCTCATCGAAGTCGATGGTGCCCACGGTCTCGCGCTCGAGCGTGAAGGCGTGCTCCGCGACGGCTTGGACCGAGACCGAGCGCTGCTCTGCCGCGGTGAGCTCGACGGTTTGGATGGGCGCATCGTTCTGCGAAGCATCGGCTGCGTTGCGGGCCGCATCCGCGCTCGCTCCGGCTGAGTCGCCGCACCCCCCGAGCCCCGGCAGCAACGCGACGGCGATCAGCGCGGCAGGTAAGAGCCGCCGCCCCCCGGATGTGAATGGCATCGACGATGTCCCTCGAGAGAGCCCCCGGCAAATCGCGCAGCAATCGCTATCGCGCGTTCGCCCGTGGGCGACCGCCTATGTTCCGGGCGCAGGGATTACCGCTTCCTTGCGGGCGAATTACGGATTGGAAAGCTCGACGACGGGAGCGCTTCGCATGGAATCCACCAGTGCCGCGGCACGTGCAGGGTGCGCGGCGGCCAAGCGGATCGTTGCGCGAAGCCCCGGTTCGGCGTTCGAGAGCTCGAGCGCTCCGCCGTGCAGCGTCGCGGTGGCCGAAACGATCGCAAGCCCGAGGCCGTTGCCGGGCTGGTGTCGGGCGCGGTCCATCCGATAGAAGCGATCGGTGAGCCGCGGCAGCTCCGAGGCGGGCACGCCAGGACCATCGTCGCGCACCGTGATGGCGACGGCCTGCAGCTCGGCCCGCGCTTCGAGCTCGACGCTCGCGCCCCGACCGGCGTACTTGATCGCATTGTCGATGAGGCTCGCGACGGCGCTCGCCAAGAGGTCATGATCGCCTTGGGCCCAGACGGCGGCGCCGCCGATCGCCTGGAGCCGCACACCCGCATCCTCCGCCGCCGCATCGTAGAGCTCGACCATGTCCTGAACGATGCGATTCGCGTCCACCGGCTCGAACGACTCGGTGCGCATGCCCGATTCGGCCTCGGCAATCTGCAGGAGCTTGTTGAGCAGCACGATCAGATCATCGATGCCCTCGATCGCCATGCGCGCCGCCGCGGCGAGGGCAGGGGTGCTCGAGTGCGCCTTGAGCGCATCGTCGAGCCCGGCGCGCACCCGGGCAAGGGGGGTCCTGAGATCATGAGCGATGGCGTTCGAGACGTGCCGCACGCCGTTCACGAGCTCGCCGATCCGGTCGAGCATGCGATTGATATCGACTGCGAGCCGCGCGAACTCATCGTCTCCCGAGATGGAGATCCGCCGGTCGAGCTTGCCAGCTTCGATCTCGGAGGCGGTGCGGCGAATGCCGCCGATGCGCCGCTCGATCTGATGGCGGAACAGCCACGCACCGAACACGACCAGCACGAGCGAGACGGCCGCCGCCGCCTGCAGCGCGCGCAGCACGAGCTGGCGGATCGAGCGCTGCTCGCTCAGGTCGCGGCCGATGTAGAGCAAGCCGCCCTGTGGAAGGGGCTCGACGAGCAGCCGCGCGGAGGCGGGACGCCCGTTACGTACGACCTCGTCCTTGAGCAGTCGCCCGATCGGAGGGTGCAGCGGCCACTGCGTGAGATTGCCGATGATGCGCTCGCCGGCGGGGGAGGTGACAAGGAAGATCTCCGTGTCGCTATCGATACCGTCCGTGAGCTCGAGCTTGATCTCGCGCGTGAGCTCGGTCATCGGACGATGACCGTACGTCGCGAGCAAACGGCTCGAGATGGAGATGATCTTGCCGTCGATCGCGCGATCGAGTACGCCGACCGTCCCGAAGTAAAACACCGCGGAGGTGACGAGGATCAGCACGACGAGGAGCGCCCCATTGCCGAGCGCGAGGCGTGTCGCAATGGAGTTGTTCAATCCGAAACGCATCAGCGCCTCATCAAGCCGAGCCCGTTGTCACCCGGCGCGCGCCGTCCGCTCGCCGAGGAGGTATCCCACGCCGCGGATGGTGTGGATCAGGGCGGGCCTGAAACCCTTGTCCACCTTGCTGCGCAGGCGGCTGATCTGCACGTCGATGACGTTGGTCTGCGGATCGAAATGACAGTCCCAGACCGATTCGAGCAGCATCGTGCGCGTGACGACCTGCCCCTCGTGCCGCATCAGGTACGCCAGGAGCCGCAGCTCGCGCGGCTGCAGCGCGATCGGCACGGTTCCGCGGGTCGCCTGGAAGGTGCGCAGATCGAGCGTGAGGTCGGCGACTTGTAGCGTGGTCGCGCCCTGGACGGACTGCGCGCGGCGCAGCAGTGCCTCGACGCGCGCGAGCAGCTCGGAGAAGGCGAAGGGCTTCGAGATGTAGTCATCGCCGCCTTGCCGCAGCCCACGCACGCGCTCGTCGGTGCTCGTCAACGCGCTCACGATGAGCACGGGCGTCGTCTTGCCGAGGTCGCGGAGCTTGCCGACGATCGACAGCCCGTCCACCCCGCCCGGCAACAATCGATCGATGATGATGAGGTCCCACGCCTCGTTCAGCGCGAGGTGCAGCCCATCGAGGCCGTTATCGCACGCCATGACAGCGTGACCGGCCTCTCGCAGGCCATTGCCGATGTATCGCGAGGTGTCGGACTGATCTTCGATGACGAGGGTTTTCATGCTTCGGAAGCGCCGCGACGCATTATAGGCGCCGAGTCTTCGAGCGGCGGGCGAAAATCCGTGAGCTGCAGAGATCTCCTCAGGTGAGACATTCAGCCCTGTCACCCGTTCGTCGCAGGTTGCGGCCCTCTGCCGCTGCGCCACCGTGTCAGAATCAGCGTCGGCCGGCGCCGCGCCGCTCGCAATCTTGAGCCTAGAAGACGGAGGTCACATGAACCCCGCGGAAAGCGAGAGCCCACGACCAGCTCTGCAGCAGCCGAGTGCCTCTCCTCGGCTCGTCGATGGCCGGGGTCGTCCCGTCGTCATCCTCTCAGGCCCCCCGAGCGGGCGCGCCCGCACAGTCCTTCATGGGTTCGGCGCTCTGCTGCTCCTGACGGGACTGATCCAGCTCGTTCCCGGCGTGTGGGACCTTGCGGCGATGCTGCGCGTCGAGACGGGCGGGCTGCGCACGAGTGGCCAGGTGGTCGCACTTCAGGGCCTGAAGGATGTGAAGGGCTTCACGAGCCTCTACCCGGTCGTACGGTTCACGACCGCCACAGGCGCGAGCGTGCAGTTCCGGGACAGGCTCACCGGCTCCTTTCCGATCGGAACGCGCGTGCCGGTCATGTACCGGGCGGAGGCGCCCGCGGATACCGCGACCATTCGCAGGCCCGTGATGAACTGGGTGCACGGGGCCGCTTTCGGTACTGTCGGACTGCTGCTCGCGGCGCTCGGGATACGCCTGCTGTTTGTCTGAGGCTCAGCGAAGATCGCCCGTCACGGGCTCGATCGACGCTCAGCCGGGATATTTCGTGAAGATCGCCGCGATGGCCGCATCGATGCGTTGTGCGGCCTTGTCACCGGTCAGGCCGAACAGATCCTGATGAACGTACGCGTGCCACAGCGGCTGGCGGGTGCGCGCATCATACAGATCGACCGCGATGAGCCCCTCGCGATAGACATCAGGACCGTACCAGCCCGGCCAACCCCCCGGCCAGCCCCATCCCCAGCCCCATCCCCAGCCCCAGCCCCAGCCGTACGGATAGTCGCCTTCGACGACGTTGCGCACGCCGATGCCATAACCGATCAGGCAGTCGGGGTTCGCGGTGACGAGCTGCACACCCTTTGCGGAGAGCTGAGCCGTGATTGCCGCGCGCAGCCGGCTCTCGTTCACGGGATTGGCGATCGTGCTGAGGATTGGACTGTTGCCGCTGAAGGAGCCTGCCCAGTCAACCGTGTGACACTGCACGGTGTGAACGAGGGGAGCATTCACGTCGGAGGTGACGCGGAGCGTCTCGCAGGCTGCGAGCACGAAGGTCAGCACCACCGCCACGACGACGGTGCGAAGCGCGTGCGTGGTCATCGTCGGTAACCCTTCCGCGGGCGAGGCCGCCTGTATTCTGAACGCAGCGTGGCGATCGTGGTTGACACATCGAGAGAGCACCGGTGCCTGTCAGCACCCCAGAGAACGCTAACATCTTATTTATCAAATATGTATAACTTATATTTAAAGTACTTTACGTCGCAAGCGGCTGGCTGAGCGTCCAGGCAAGACGCTAAGCTTCGACGCCAACCACTACCGCCAATAACTCCGAGGGCAAGACGATGGCCGTTTCGCTTTACGCCGCCACCGTTCCGCTTTTTCAGCAGACCCTGGGTGCCGTTTCGGGTCTCATCGCCAAGGCCGAGGCATTCTGTGCAGACAAACGCGTAGCCCCCGAGGAGATCATCCAGGCACGGCTCGCGCCGGACATGCTGCCCTTCGCCTATCAGGTCAAATCGACCGCCGTCCATTCGCTGGGGTCGATCGAAGGCATCCGTCGCGGCGTGTTCTCTCCCGACATGGCGCCGCCGCCCGAGACGTTCGCGGCCCTCAAATCGAAGATCGCCGAGACGATCACCGCGCTCGAGGCGATCCGACCCGCGGAGGTCGACGGCTTCATCGGCCGTGACACGCGCTTCGAGTTTCGCGAGCACCGCATCGATTTCACCGCGGAGAATTTTCTGCTCTCCTTCTCGCTCCCGAACTTCTACTTCCACGCCGCAACCGCGTACGACATCCTGCGCTGGAAGGGTGTGCAGATCGGCAAGCGCGATTTCATGGGTGCGCTGCGCACGAAGAAGTGACCGCAGGCCGCAGTTGCCGCACCGTCTGCGTATCAGAGGCGCTGATCAGAAGCGCAGTCCCACGCGCACCGGCACGAACTGCAGCGCGCGGCTGTAGGGCAGGATGCGCTGATACCGTGCCTCGACGAACAACGAGGTGCGATCGCTCAAGGCAAACTCCGCGCCGAAGCCTGCGTTCCAGGAGCCGTGCCACGCGCTCGTGTAGCGGTCCACGGCGGTGAGGGTGGGGTAGCCACCGAATCCGCAGAAGAACGGACCGCAGCCACCCGTGAAGGAGGCCATCTTCAGCTCCGTCCACGTGCGGTATTCGCCGACGCCTCCGAGCAGGTAGAGCTTCGCGTACGAGGCGGGACGAGTGAGATCGAGCTGCAGGTCGGCATCCCCGCCGTAGAGGTCTTCATGACCGAAGGTGAAGCCCGTGCCGCCCGCCGCGAGCAGGTCGTGCCTGAGGCCAAAGAAGCTGTAGCTTGCGTCCGCGCGCAGGCCGAGCGGCACCGTCGCACTCGGAAACCAGGTGATCCCCAGCCCGACGTTGCCCCCGTCGCGCAGAGCGTCGCTCGTCGTCCCCGCCGCTGGCGTAAAGCCGCCTTCGACCTGTCCGGAAAGCCGCTGGTAGGTGAGCTCGGGCGGCCTGGAGGATTCGGGTATGACCGCAGGCAGGAGGTAGGGGGGCGGCGGTGCCCCTGGCGGCGGTGAGGGCGGCGGCACCGGTGCAGCATAGTGAACCTCGTAGCCGTGTGCCTCGAGGCAGGCCGTCATCGCACGTCGATACTGCGCTTGTCGAAACGGCACATCCTGCGGCGCGACGCCGCCATTCGCCTGAGTCGGATCGAAGCCAGTCTCACCCCTCGCCCAGCGGTAACACTGATACAGGTCGGCCGACTGCTGCTGGCTCCCCTGGCCGTTCTTCGGGTATATCGAGAGATCTCGCGAAAAGGCAGTGGCGGGTGCGGCGGCGGGCGGGGGCTGAGTTGCGGGGGAGGTCCCGACGTACTGCGCGAGCGCGGGAACGGATACCGGAAGCAGCACGAGCACGCGGAGTGCCCTCAATGATTTCCCTACCATGCATGCACCCGATGAGGCATCCGCCTCATAGCGGCTCGAATCTCGAGCGACTTGCAAGATAGCACAGCGCGCCACGGCGGCTGAGGCGCGGCGCGCTGCGCTTGCGCTTGCCAGCGCAACCTCAAGCTGTGGCGCGTTCTTCAGCTCTTATCGACTGCGGCTTGCGCCGACCGCTTCGTAGGGGGTGACAGCGCGTTGCGGACCTCGAGCGCCTCGAGAGCCAGCGCATCCGTGACGGATCTCTTGCGCGCGCCAGGCTTCATCCGGCTCGGTCTAGCTCTCTTCGCGCAGCCGCGCCAGGTGCTCGCGCATGAATGAGGCCGGATCGGCCACTTCCTGCCCCTCGTGATCCATCGCGACGCGCCGCTGCGCGAATTGTTCCCGGGTGTTCGCGCGCGGAAACGCTCTCTCGGGAGTGGCCATGCCGAGAAATCTGCACAGCGGCTCCCAGCCTTGCGCTGTCTCGTACACGAGCAGCCGCTCGCGCGGAATGGCCCGCTCGACGGCTGCGTTGTGCCGCATGAAATGGTCGATCATGAAGTCGCGATCGTGAATATGCTCCCCCAGATCCCGCAGCACGGTGCTGTCGAAGAATTCCTGGAGGGGACCGCTCCTCGAGCGCTCGAGCTGCGCGGCAGAGAAGATCGTCGCCTGGGTGGACTCGAACCAGGCGTTCGCGTCCCGGACGGACAGCAGCACCTTCGCGTCGGGGTAGAACTCGGCGAGCTCGCGCCAGAACGTGCAGCCGGGATAGTCCACCGAGGAGAGATAACCGCCGAAGAGCCCCTCCCAGTCCGCCCGGTTCTCTGCGGCGCGCAGCCAGAGCGGCGCATGCGAGGGGTTCATGAAGATCTCGGTCATGTGATAGCAGGGACCGAGTCCGAGCTGTTCGAGCGCCAATTTGATCGAAAGCGTTCCGGTGCGGCCCAGGCCCGCCCCGATCAGTTTCAGCCCCATGTGCCCCCCCAAGGTGCAGAATGCTCGGCGTATAGTCTCGATCGCGCCGGGCGTCAATCATAGTGCGCGCAAGAGATCTCGCCATGGGCATGCTGGTAGACGGTGAATGGAACGAGCAGGCGAGCGACACCCGGGGCACGTCGGGGTCATTCGACCGTACGGCCTCGACCTTTCAGCGCAGGGTAACCGCGGACGGCAGCTCCGGCTTGCCGGCCGAGGCGGGGCGGTATCACCTGTATCTCGCCTTCGGCTGTCCCTGGTGCCATCGCGTGATGATCTTCCTCAAGCTCAAGAAGCTCGAACGCGTGATCTCGACCACCTATGTGCATCATGCGCTGGGGGAGGGGGGATGGGCCTTCGGCGCACCCGAACCGCTCATCGGTGCGCGGTTCCTCCACGAGGTCTATCGCAAGGCGGTCCCGAATTTCACCGGCCGCTGCACCGTTCCGGTCCTGTGGGACAAGAAGACCGGCACGATCGTCAACAATGAGTCCTCGCAGATCATTCGGATGCTCAATCGCGAATTCGGCGCCTTCACCGACGAGCGCAGCGATTACTATCCGGCCGAGGTTGCCCCACGCATCGATGCCGTGAACGAGCGCATCTACCACCATGTCAACAATGGGGCTTACCGCTGCGGCTTTGCGGTGGGGCAGGAGCCCTATGAGGCGGCCGTGCGTGGCATGTTCGACACCCTCGACTGGGTCGAGTCGATTCTCTCGCGCCAGCCTTACCTCCTCGGCGATCGCCAGACGGAGGCCGATTGGCGCCTGTTTCCCACGCTCGTGCGGTTCGACTGCGCCTACTACCCGCTGTTCAAGTGCAATTTGCGCCACATCTACGAGTACCCCTCGATCTGGCATTACACGAAGATGCTGTACGCCGTGCCGGGCATCGCGGAAACGGTCGACGTGCAGCTGTACAAGGAAAACTACTACGCGATCCGCGCGGTCAACCCGAGCGGCGTCGTGCCACTCGGTCCGCAGCTCGATTTCACCTGATCCACGCGCAACATGCGGGTGGCCTGCTCCCGCAGGCGGCGCGCATGCCCCAACGACGAAAGGAGCCGCAATGGCGCCGAGAAACTGGATTTCCCCGAACACCCGCCGAGGCGCCTGCGCAGCTCTGCTGCTCGCGGCAGCGACCCTCGTGCACGCCCACGCTCACCTCAAGGAGGCCATGCCCGCTGATGGCAGCACTCTGATGATGCCCCCGAGCCGCATCGCGCTGCACTTCTCCGAGGCGGCACGGCTCACGGCCGCATGGATTCAGAAGGGCGGGGAGGCGCGGCGCAAGCTCGCGCCCTTGCCCGCGCGGTCTGCGGCGGAAATTGACGTCCCGCTGCCCCCGTTGACCCCGGGGCACTATGTGGTCAGCTGGCGGGTCCTGAGTGACGATGGACACATCGTGCCCGGCCAGCTGCGCTTCACGCTCCTGCCGAGCGCCCCGGGAGGCACTCCTCACCCGTGACGGGGCTCGCATTGCCCGATGTGCTGTCGCTCGTGGCTCGGGCCGTGAGCTTCGTGCTGCTGCTTCAAGCGGCAGGGCTCGCGCTCTTCCTCGCGCTCTTCGG
>Ga0335074_10000788_pt1 | contig 43570 bp, 40 predicted proteins | sample Lox_Sample_23_FD_206715 | JGI IMG/M metagenome (GOLD analysis project Ga0335074, IMG submission 206715) | Soil microbial communities from Loxahatchee National Wildlife Refuge, Florida, United States - Lox_Sample_2.3 | ecosystem: Environmental > Terrestrial > Soil > Wetlands | place: USA...
CAGCGACCCGAGCCGGCTCGGGGACCTGCTCGACGAGCTCAGCCGGGGCCGGCTGTGGCTGCCGCTGCCCGGCGACCGCGGCCCGGCGACCGACGGCTCGGCCGTGCGCCTGCCCACGGTGACGCACCTGGGCGCGGTGTTCGTTCCGGCGTTCACCTCCGCCGCCCGCTGGCACGCGACGATCCCGAGGCCCCGCCCGCCGGCGCCGCGCGGCACCGGGGCCCAGTTCTACGCGCCGCCGCCGGTCCGGCCGCACATCGTGGTGCCGGCCGCGGCGCTGGCCCGGTTACTGCCCCCCGACGTCGGCATCGCGCTGAACCCCGGCGGCGGGCCGAGCATCCCGGTCTATCCGCAGGGCGTCGCGTACCTGGCCACGGCGGCCGGGCCCGGCCCGCGCGCCCGGGTCAGCGTCGGGCCGCCGCCGGTCCGGCCCGATGATCTGCTGGATGGCATCGGCTCGGGCCTGGCCGCGGTGCCGGCCGCGGCCCGCGCCTGCGCCGCCTGGCTGACGGTCGAGCAGGCGGGCCAGGGCCTGGTCATCTCGGTCACGCTGGATGACCCGGCCGACCGCGACGCCAGGGACGCGGTCATCCGGGTCGTCGAGCGGGCCGCGCGGGCCGCGCCGCCGCAGCCGTGGTTCCCGATCGACGTCACGTTCCCCGGCGAGGGGCCTCCGGATCCGGTCGACGAATGGGTCGCCGCCCGCGCCGCGCCGTTCTACCGGCGCGCCGGGTCACCGGCGTGACGACCCAGGACCAGGATTTTTAACGCCCCGGCTCGTGGTCAACCCTCGCGGTCAACCCGGTTGAGAGCGCTGATCACGGCGCGGAGCGAGGCGTCCACGATCGAGTGGCTGATACCCACTCCCCAGAGCACCCGCTCCCCCACCGCGATCTCGAGATAGGCGGCCGCCTCGGCGTCCCGGCCGGCGGTCAGGGCGTGCTCGGAGTAGTCGAGGACCCGTACCGCCTTCCCCGGCAGCCGGCTCTCACTGCCGCCCAGGCTGGCGCCTGACAGGGCGTAACAAAATGCGGCTATTGGCCCGTTGCCGGTTCCGGTGATCTCGTGCTCGGCGCCGAACGCGCGCACGGTCGCGGTGATCTTCTCCACGCCCCCGTCGCTCACGGACCCGAACCTGACCAGCTCGAACGGGCCGGGGGCCAGGTACTCGCCGGAGAAGATCTGCCACATCATCGCGGCGTCCACCTCGCCGCCCTCGTCCTCGGTATGGCGCTGGATCACGTGGCTGAACTCGATCTGCAGCCGGCGCGGCAGGTCCAGGTGATGGTCGGTCTTCATGATGTACGCGACGCCGCCCTTGCCGGACTGCGAGTTGACCCGGATCACGGCCTCGTAGGACCGGCCCACGTCCTTGGGGTCGATCGGCAGGTACGGCATGGCCCACGGCAGCTCGCTGGCGGTGAGGCCGGCCTGCGCGGCCCGGCGCTCCAGGTCGTCGAAGCCCTTCTTGATCGCGTCCTGGTGCGAGCCGGAGAACGAGGTGTACACCAGGTCGCCGGCGTACGGATGCCGCTCGTGCACGTCGATGCGGGTGCAGTACTCCGCGGTGCGCCGGATCTCGTCGATGTCGCTGAAGTCGATCATCGGGTCGATGCCCTGGCTGTAGAGGTTCAGGCCCAGCGTGACCAGGTCGACGTTGCCGGACCGTTCGCCGTTGCCGAACAGGCAGCCCTCGATGCGCTGGGCCCCGGCCAGCACGGCCAGCTCGGCGTCCGCGGTCGCGGTCCCGCGGTCGTTGTGCGTGTGCACCGACAGCGCGATGTGCTCGCGCCGGGTCAGCCGGCGGCTGATCCACTCGATCTGGTCGGCGTAGACGTTCGGCGTGGACCGCTCGACGGTGCACGGCAGGTTGAGCACGATCTCGCGGCCGGCCTCCGGCTGCCAGACGTCCATCACCGCCTCGCAGATCTCCAGCGAGAAGTCGAGCTCGGTGTCCATGAAGATCTCCGGCGAGTACTCGTAGCCGACGTCGGTACCGGCCAGGTAGGTCTCGGCGAACTTCATCACCGCGCGGGTGCCCTCGACGGCCACGGCCCGGCACTCGGCGCGCCCGTCGCCGTCCCAGCCGAAGACGACCCGGCGGAAGATCGGCGCCGCGGCGTTGTACAGGTGCACGGTGGCCTGCTTCGCGCCGACCAGCGACGCCGCGGTCCGCTCGATCAGCTCCTCGCGGGCCTGGGTCAGCACCGAGATGCGGACGTCGTCGGGCACCTGGCCGCGCTCGATCAGGCCGCGGATGAAGTCGAAGTCGGTCTGGCTCGCGGCCGGGAAGCCGACCTCGATCTCCTTGTAGCCCATGCGTACCAGGAGCTCGAACATGGCCTGCTTGCGGGCGGCGTTCATCGGGTCGATCAGGGCCTGGTTGCCGTCGCGCAGGTCGGTCGACAGCCAGCGCGGCGCGGTGGTGATCGTGCGCGACGGCCACTGCCGGTCGGGCAGGTCTACCGGGGGGAACGGGCGGTAACGGTGGCACGGCATGCCGGACGGACGCTGATTACCTGGGTTGCTCATGAGGATGCTGCTCCAGACGGGATGGCCGAAGGGATCGGTCGGCGCGACAGAGCAGCCCGCGGCGAGGGGCCGACCGGCTCTTACCGGGCCTCGCCGCGGCCGCGAAGGAGCAGCGCGCGCATCATCATGACCCGTCCATGCTAGCGGACCCGGCCGGCGCCTGCCCCGCGAACCCCGCGGAGTCCACGTTCCGCGACGCGGAAGTCGGCTGGCCGCCGCCCGGGCGGCGGCCGTAACGTCGCGTTCGGCGCGCTTGCCTGATGCCCCGACGCCCGGCAGCGGAGGAGACCGCAGTGTCCGAGACCATGACCGGCGACCCGGTCGCGCAGGCCAAGGCGGTCATCGAGTACTGCTACGAGCAGGGCTGGACCGACGGGCTCCCGGTGGTGCCCGCCACCCAGGACGACGTCGATGCGTGCCTGGCCACCGTCGGCCGGGACGGGGCGGAGATCATCAGTTCCGTGCCGCACCTGGGTCGCAGCGTCACGATGGCCCAGGCCGCGGCGAACGCGATCATGGCCGGCGGCCGGCCCGAGTACTTCCCGGTGGTGCTGGCCGCGTGGCAGGCGGTGAACCTGGAACGCTCGGTCCGCGGCGCCTGGCAGTCGACCAGCGGTCCGGCGCCGCTGCTGGTCGTCAACGGCCCGGTCCGCGCCCGCCTGGGCATCAACTGCGCGGGCGGCGTCTTCGGCCCGGGCTTCCGCGCCAACGCCACGATCGCCCGGGCCATCGGCCTGATCGTCCGCAACGGGTACGGGATCAGGCCGCAGCAGCTCGAGCAGGCGACCCAGGGCCTGCCCGGGCGGTGGTCGATCTGCCTGGGCGAGAACGAGGAGATGTCCCCGTGGGAGCCGCTCAGCGTGGCCGGGGGCCTCGCGCCCGGCGTGGACGCCGTGTCGGCCGTGCTGATCAGGACCTGCGAGTACGTGGACAACCGGCAGACCGACAGCGCCGAGGCCGTGCTCAGGGACCTGGCCGACACCCTGGCCCGGATGGGCGCCTACGTCGGCGGAGCCCACTCCAGCGGCGGCCTGGTCCTCGGCCCGGAACACGCCCAGCTGCTCGGCAACGCCGGGTACACCCGGGCCGACGTGCAGCAGTGGCTGTTCGAGCACGCGGTGCGCGACCGCGCCGACCTGGTCGCCGCGGGCAAGATCGAGCCGGCCGGCGGCGACCCGGCGGGCGGCCGGTTCCCGATGCTGCCGGCGGCCGGGGACATCCCGATCGTGGTCGCCGGCGCCGCTAATGCGGCGATGTCGATGGTGTTCCGCCCGTTCGGCTGGGCACCGTGGTCGGGTCGCTCGGTCCCGGTCGAGCCGGCGCCGCGGCCGGCCCGGCCGGCCCAGGGAGAGGGGTAGCCGTGGAGATCTCGCTGGAGGGCAAGGTTGCCCTGGTCACCGGCGTCGGACCGAACATCGGCAGCGGGATTGCGCTGGCCCTGGCCCGGTATGGCGCCCGGGTCGCGTGCAACGATGTGGACGAGTCCGCCATCAAGGCCTGCCTGGACCGGATCGAGCGCAACGGCGGCGAGGCGATGCCCGCGCCCGGCGACGTGACCGACGAGGCGAGCGTGCGGCGCTACGTCGGCGAGGTGGTCGAGCGATGGGGGCACATCGACATCCTGGTCAACAACGCGGCGCTGCTCGGCGGCCGGGGCGTGCTCGACGAGAGCGCCGAGTTCTTCGAGCGCGCGGTGCGGGTGTCCGCGCTCGGGTACTTCCTCAACACCAAGCACGTGGGCCGGTCCATGGCCGAGCGCGGCATCAGGGGCTCGATCGTCTGCATCTCCTCGTCCAACGGCTGGACCTCATCGCCGGGGATCATCGCCTACGCGTTCAACAAGGGCGGGGTCAACAACTTCGTCCGGGCCGCCGCGATGGACCTGGCGCCGTACGGCATCCGGGTCAACAGCTTCACCCCGACCGCGCCGAACCCCGACAACCCCGAGCTGATCGCGGAGCGGGCCCGGGCCGGGCTGAGCCCGGGCGGGATCTTGAACCAGCGCGGCGGCGGGCTCGGCGGTCCCGCCGGCGACGAGCCGTGGCGCCGGCCGGTCCGGTGGTCCGGCCAGCGGGCACCGATGATCCCCATGGGAACGACCGGGACCCCGACCGATATCGGCCACGCCGTGGCCTGGCTGTGCTCGGACTACGCCCGGCTGATCACGGGGATCGACCTGGTGATTGACGGCGGCGCCCGGGCCAAGAACTTCGCGTACGCGCCGGCGGCGCCCGAGGATCTGGCCGGGCCGCTGCCGCTGATCGTCCTGGACGAGACGCCTTCGTATGAGCCGCCGGCGGGCCCGGCGTGAGGCTCAGCCGCCCAGGCCGAGCAGCCTGGCCGCGTTTTCCTTCATGATCAGCGGTCGCACTTCCGGTTTGATCTCCAGGTTCTCGAAGTCCCTGATCCACCGCTCCGGGGTGATGGCCGGGAAATCGGAGCCGAACAGGACCTTCTCCCGCAGCAGCGTGTTGGCGTACCGCACCAGCTGGGGCGGGAAATACTTCGGCGACCAGCCGGACAGGTCGATGTAGACCCGCGGCTTGTGGGTGGCTACCGACAGGGCCTCGTCCTGCCAGGGGAACGACGGGTGGGCGAGGATGATGTCCAGGTCGGGGAAGTCCGCCGCGACGTCATCGAGGTACAGCGGGTTGGCGTACTTCAGCCGGATCCCGCCGCCGCCGGGCGTGCCCGCCCCGGCCCCGGTCTGCCCGGTGTGAAACAGCGCGATCAGGCCGTGCTCGGCGATCACCTCGTACAGCGGGTAGGCCATGCGGTCGTTCGGGTAGAAGCCCTGCGCGCTGGGGTGGAACTTGAATCCCCGGACCCCGTAGTCGGCGGCCAGGCGCCGGGCCAGCCGGACCCCGGCCGCGCCGCGGGCCGGGTCGATGCTCGCGAACGGGATGATCACGTCGGCGTGCTCGGCCGCGAGCTCGGCGATCTCGATGTTGGACGGCTCCGGCTCGGCGCCGGTCCTGGACACGCTGTCGATCGTGAACGCAACGCAGGCCATGTTGAGCCGGCGGTAGTAGCCGGCCAGCTCGGGCACCGTGTAGTGCCGCATCGACCCGATCCCGAAGTACGCCCCCATGTCCTCGTTGCCCGCGGCGGCCTCCGGGTCGGCGCGCACCGACCGGTGCACGTGGGTGTGCACGTCGATCGCGGTCAGGGCACTCACGTCCACGAGAGATCCTCCACGTACCGGGCGGCGGTCCTGGCCCTGATCGCGGCCGGGGCGACGCCGGGCGCGCACTCCTTCAGCCGCAGCTCCCCGTTCACCAGGTGGAAGACGGCGAGATCGGTGTACACCCGGGTGACCACCCGGCGGCCGGTCACCGGGAACGTGCACTGCCCGACGAGCTTGGGCCGCCCGGACCGGTCCACGTGCTCCATCACCGCCCAGACCTCACGGGCGCCCGCGACCAGGTCCATCGCGCCGCCGACGGCCGGGTTCCTGCCCGGCACGTACCAGTTGGCCAGGTCACCCTCGGCCGAGACCTGCAGCGCGCCGAGCACGGTCACGTCCAGGTGACCGCCCCGGACGATCGCGAACGACATCGCGGAATCCACGATCGCCGCGCCGCTGGTCAGCGTGGCCGGCTGCTTGCCCGCGTCGGTCAGGTCGGGATCTTCGCGGCCCGGCGGCGGGGCCGGCCCGAGGCCGAGCACGCCGTTCTCGGCGTGCAGGATGACCTCGGCGTCCGGCGGGATGAACCGCGGGACCAGCAGCGGGATGCCCACGCCCAGGTTGACGACGTAGCCGTCCTGCAGGTCCCGGGCGAGCCGCCGCGCGATGCCCTCCCGGCTTAGCCCGCGTACCGCGCCCACCGTCTCAGTCATCACGACCCCCCATCATCACGAGCGCCTGCGATCGTTGCCTGCTTGGGCGATGTTTGCGAGGCGAGCAGCACGTCGTCGACGAAGACCCCGGGCAGGTGAATGTCGTCCGGGTGCAGCTCGTCGACCTCGACCAGGTGCTGAACCTCGGCGAACACCCGGCGGCCCGCCATGCCGGCCAGCGGGTTGAAGTTCCGGGCCGACAGGTGGAACCGCAGGTTGCCCTTGCGGTCCCCGGCAAACGCCCGGACCAGGCCGAAGTCGGCGACAATGCCGTATTCCAGCACGTGGGCGCGGCCGCCGAAATCACGGACCTCGCGCTGCGGAAGGCACTCCGCGATCGCGGCGTCACCGGTGTAGCGGAGCGGGAAGGTGCCGTCGGAGAGCATGGTGCCCGCGCTGGTCGGGGTGTAGAACGCGGGGATGCCGGCCCCGCCCGCCCGCAGCCGCTCGGCCAGCGTGCCCTGGGGCACCAGCTCCAGTTCCACCCGGCCGGCGAAGTACTCGTCGTAGAACTCCGGCAGCACCGGGAACGACGCGGTCAGCCTGCGGATGCGGCCCTCGGCCAGCATCCGCCCGACGCCGGTGAAGTCGCTGCCGACGTTGTTGACGATCAGGTGCAGGTCGCGGCGGTCCAGATCGCACAGGGCATCCAGGAGCGTGTCCGGGCGGCCGGAGCTCCCGAATCCCCCGACGGCCAGCGACGCGCCCGACGGGACCACGTCGAGCACGGACCTGACGTCGGCGCGGAGCTTGTCGATCACGCTGAGTCCCTCTGTGTCAGCCCGGGGAGGACCCCGAATCCCGGACCCCGGCACGGACCGGATGTCGCGGAAGTTAGCACGCTGGCCGGCGCCCGGGGAACATGGCCTTCCGCGTCGCAGAAACACGCCTCGGCATTGTCTTCCGCGAAGTGAAAAGGGGTATGGCGGGCGCCAACCTCGCGACGGCATCGTGGACTCCGGCCGCGGCCGACCCGTCGTCCGCCGGCCGACCGGGAAAGGGGTCCATGTTGAGCATGATGACTCGGGCTGCGGTGTGCCGGGCGCCGGGCCGCCCGTGGGAGGTCACCGAGCTGGAGCTCGACGAGCCGAAGGCCAACGAGGTCCGGATCAAGTTCTACGCGGCCGGGCTATGCCATTCCGACGACCACATCCAGAAGGGCGACGCGCGGATGCGGTTCCCGGTGGTCGGCGGCCATGAGGGCGCCGGGGTGGTCGACGCGGTCGGGCCGGGAGTGACCCGGGTCAAGCTCGGAGATCACCTGGTGTGCTCGTTCATCCCGGCCTGCGGATCGTGCCGGTACTGCTCGACGGGGCGGCAGAACCTGTGCGACGCCGGGAAGAACGCGGCCACCGGGGAGTTCGCCGACGGGACGTTCCGGTTCCACGGCGGCGGCGAGGATTTCGGCGGGCTGTGCGTGCTGGGCACGTTCTCGCAGTACACGGTCGTCTCGGAGTTCTCCTGCATCGCGATCCCCGAGGACATCCCGTTCGACGTGGCCGCCCTGGTCTCGTGCGGGGTGCCGACCGGGTGGGGGTCGGCGGTGCACGCCGCGGGGGTGCGGCCGGGGCAGACGGTGGTGATCTACGGCGCCGGGGGCGTGGGCAGCAACGCGGTCCAGGGCGCCGCTCTGGCCGGGGCGAAGAACGTGATCGTGGTGGATCCGGTCGCGTTCAAGCGGGAGATGGCGGCGGTGTTCGGGGCCACGCACACGTTCGCGACCGCCAAGGAGGCCCACGACTTCGTCGTCGAGACGACCTGGGGCGAGCTGGCCGATCACGCGATCATCACGGTCGGCGTCCTGCATGACGAGGTGATTCACAACGCGATCCAGGCCGTCGGCAAGGCCGGGCAGGTCACCATCACCGCGGTCGGCAACGGGTCGATCGACGAGAACCCGGGGATGCTCATCGGCTACCAGCGCCGCGTGCAGGGCGCGATCTACGGCGCCTGCAACCCGCTGGTCGACGTGCCGCGGCTGCTGGGCCTGTACCGCTCGGGCGATCTCAAGCTGGACGAGCTGATCACCCGCCGCTACCGGCTGGAGGAGATCAACCAGGGCTACCAGGACATGCTGGACGGCAAGAACATCCGCGGCGTGATCATCCACGAGCATGAGGAGGGTTGAGGGTGAGCATCACGACGCGCGCCGCGATCGCCCGGGGTCCGCACACCGGGTGGGAGATCGCCGACCTGCAGCTGGACGAGCCGAAGGCGCACGAGGTCCGGGTCAAGTTCCATGCCGCGGGCCTGTGTCACTCCGACAACCACATCACCAAGGGCGACGCCCGGCCCCGGTTCCCGGTCGTCGGGGGGCACGAGGGCGCGGGCGTGGTCGAGTCGGTGGGCCCGGATGTGCGCCGGGTCAAGCCCGGTGACCGGCTGATCTGCTCCTACATTCCGGCGTGCGGCGCGTGCCGGCCGTGCGTGAGCGGCCACCAGAACATGTGCGTCAAGGGCCTGAACGCCGGGACCGGGATGTTCCTGGACGGCACGTTCCGGTTCCACCTCGGGGATGAGGACCTGGGCGGGTTCTGCACGCTTGGCACGTTCTCCCGGTACGCGGTGGTCTCCGAGTGGGCCTGCGTGCCGCTGCCCGCCGACGACATCCCGTGGGAGGTCGCCTGCCTGGTGGGGTGCGGGGTGCCGACCGGGTGGGGGTCGGCCGTGCACGCCGCCGGGGTGCGGGCGGGCGACACCGTCGTGATCTTCGGCGCGGGCGGGGTGGGCAGCAACGCGGTCCAGGGCGCCCGGTTCGCCGGAGCCAAGAACGTGGTCGTGGTCGACCCGGTCGAGTTCAAGCGGGACACGGCCACCGGCGTGTTCGGCGCCACCCGCGCGTTCGGCACCGCCAAGGAGGCGCACGAGTTCGTGGTGGAGACCACCTGGGGCCAGCTCGCCGACCACGTGATCCTGACCCCGGACGCGGTCACCGAGGAGATGGTGAACGCGGCGGTGGCGATGACCGGCAAGGGCGGCAAGGTCACCATCACCGCCGTCGGCCACATCAACGAGCACGCCGTGCACGTGCACGCCGGGATGCTGATCAGTTACCAGCGGCAGATCCGCGGCGCGCTGTTCGGCGACAGCAACCCGCTGTACGACATCCCCCGGCTGCTCGGCCTGTACCGTTCCGGCGACCTGAAACTCGACGAGCTGATCACCCGCCGCTACCGGCTGGAGGACATCAATCAGGCCTACCGGGACCTGGAAGCCGGCGTGAACATCCGCGGCGTCATCATCCACGAGGATTGAGAAGCCACCCGATGAGCGAAATGGTACGGGCCGCGGTCCAGACCGGGCCGCGGCAGATCGAGCTGCGCGAGTTCCCGCGCCCGAAGACCGGCGCCGATGACGGGCTGCTGCGGGTCGAGGCCAACGGGATCTGCGGCAGCGACGTCGAGACCTACCGCGGTCATCTGGGCGGCTCCCGCCCGGCGTTCATCCCCGGCCACGAACCGCTCGGCCTCATCGAGGAGATCGGCGAACGTGCCGCGCAGCGGTGGGGCGTCCAGCCCGGCGACCGGGTGGCGCTCGAGGTGATCGTGCCCTGCCGGGCCTGCCCGGACTGCCTCACCGGCCGCTACCAGTTCTGCCCCCACCGTAAGTACGGTCACGGCGTCACCGGCATCGGCACCGAGCCGGCGCTGTGGGGCGGGCTGGCCGACGTCATGTACCTGTCCCCCACCTCGGTGCTGCACAAGGTCGACAAGCGCCTGCCGGTCGAGCTGGCCGCCATGTACAACTCGCTGGGCGCGGGGGTGCGCTGGGCCTGCCACCTCGGCGAGGTCAGGATCGGCGACACCGTGCTGGTGCTCGGCGCCGGGCAGCGCGGCATCGCCGCCGTGGTCGCCGCCCGCTCGGCCGGCGCCGGAACGATCATCATCACCGGCCTGGCCGCCGACGCCCACAAGCTCGCCGTCGCCCGCGAGTTCGGTGCCGACCACACGATCGTGGTAGACGGCGACGCCGCCGAGGACACCGTGGAGCGGGTCACCGAGATCACCGGCGGCCGGATGGCCGACGTGACCCTCGAGCTCACGCCGATGGCGGCCGGCCCGGTCGCGGACGCGCTGGCCGCGACCCGGCGCGGCGGCCGCGTGGTCCTGGCCGGGCTCAAGGGCAACCGGGAGATCCCGCTGCGCACCGATGTGATCATCAACCGCGCGCTCACCGTCCGCGGCGCGTTCGGCGTCGACGCCAAGGGCATGGAGGACGCGATCGCGCTGCTCGAATCGCGCCGTTTCCCGCTGGAGAAGATGCACACCCACACGTTCCGGCTCGACGACACCGCGCTGGCCATCCAGACCCTCGGCGGCGAGATACCCGGCGAGTCCGCGATCCACGTCTCGGTCCACCCGAACACCTAGCCGCCGCGTACCGCCCCCCGCATCCGCTACCCGCCCGGAGGCTCCCCGTGCTGGTCGACGCCCACGCCCACCTCCTGCCCCGCGACTATCCGCCCGACGCGCCGGAGTGCTTCCCCCGCATGGAGCCGGTCGACGGGGACACCGCCCGCACGCTGGTGTTCGGGCCCATGCGGTTCCGGGCCCGCGACGTGTTCTTCGAGGCCGAGCGGCGGGTGGAGGAGATGACGGCGTCGGGCGTCGACGTCGAGGTGCTCTCGCCGATGCCGCCGCTGCTGCGCTACGACCTGCCCGTGGCCGACGGCCTGGCCCTGGCCCGGCACGTCAACGAGTTCACGGCTCGGCTGTGCGCGCACGATCCCGCCCGCCTGATCGGGCTCGGCATGGTGCCGCTGCAGGACCCGGACGCCGCCGCGGGCGAGCTTGCGGCGGTGGCGGAACTAGGCCTGCGCGGCGCGGAGATCGCCTCCAACGTGCTGGACACCCCGATCGGCGACGAGCGGTTCCTGCCGTTCTTCGCCGAGGCCGAGCGACTCGGCCTGGCGATCTTCGTGCACGCCATGCCGTCGGCCAGCGCCGGGCTCCCGGCCCCGGCCCGCGGCACCTACGCGGTCGGCGTCCAGGGGGCGATCGCGGCCGCGTCCCTGGTGACCGGGGGGACCGCGGCGAAATGCCCGGGGCTGCGGGTGTCGTTCAGCCACGGCGCCGGGGGCTTCCCGCTGATGATCCCGCGGGCGCAGTATTTCTGGAGCGGCGCGTGGAACGAGGAGCCCATGGTCCCAGATCGCGCGATCATGCACGACGACGGGCCGTCGCCGTTCGATTACGCCCGCCGGTTCTACTACGACTCGCTGGTCTTCGACCGCCGCGCGATCCGGTATCTGATCGACGCGCTCGGGCCCGACCGGCTGCTGGTCGGCTCGGACTTCCCGGCCATGCTCCGCGAGGAGCCGGCCGGGCGCACGCTGCGCTCCATGGACCTGCCCGCCGCGGTGCTGGAGGACATCACCTGGAACAACGCGTTCCGCTGGCTGGGGATCAGCCCGGTGCGCTGACCTTGGTCGCCCCGGCCGCCGCCGGCGTGCACCGGGGCTTGCGCCGGGCGGCCGCCGCCAGCCGGGCGCCCGGCTGCGGGGCCAGCACCCGGGTGATCGCGCCGGACGCGGCGGTGAGCATGTTCGCCAGCACCCGCGGCCGCGCCCGCTCGGCTTCCACCACCACGCTGATCGCCGCCGCCACCCCGCCGAACTGGTCGTAGACCGGCACCGCCACGACCAGGTCGGGCAGCGTGATCCGGCCGCGCGCCACCGCGAATCCCACCTGCCGCACCTGCGCCAGCTCCCGCAGCAGCTCACCGGGATCGGTCACGGTCAACGGCGTGAAGCGCTCCAGCGGGCCGCGCAGCACCCGCTCCTGCAGCTCCCGGTCCCCGAACGCCAGCAACACCAGGCCGGTCCCTGTCGCGTGCATCGGCCACCGGTCGCCCATCCGGCCGTTCGTCGGATGGGTCGCGCACGCGCGGATCGTCTCGATGTACATCACCTCGTCGCCGTCGCGCACCCCAAGATGCACGTTCCCCCGCGTCCGGTGATGCAGCTCGTCCAGGTACGGAAACGCCGCCTCCCGCAGGCCCAGCCCGCGCGGCGACAGCGCCGCCAGCTCCAGCAACCGCAGTCCGATCGAGTAGCGGCCGCCGGCCCCCCGCTCCAGCGCCCCCCACCGCTCCAGCTCACACACCAGCCGGTGCGCGGTGGACAGGCTCAGCCCGGCCCGCCGGGCGATTTCACTCAACGACAGCGCGCGCTGCCGGGGCCCGAACGCATCCAGAACCGCCAGCAGCCGGCCCGCCGCGTTGGTGGGCACCCGCCCGCCGGGCGGCCCCCCGTGCCCCCGAGCCTGTACCGGCACCGGCCTGGCCCGTACCGGCCGCGCCTGCGCGGCGCCAGACTGGACCGGGGCATCGAGGGATTGCCGCATGCTCGACCCCCTTGTCGACCGCGCCGTGCGGGTTGGCGTGCTGCGTGACCTGCTTGATTCCGCCCGTTTATCCGCGGGTTCCCAAGCAGTGCCGGGTGGCCTGGCAGTAATCAGATCATGCTTACACGCAGGGATTGGATCTGCAAGAAACGTGACGCAGCCGTTGTAAATCTGCCCTAACCGGTCGCCGGGCCGGCGACCCCGGACAGGCCCGGCCGGGCGCGCGCGCCACCCGGGCGTTTTCCCTTTCGCCCGGCGGAAGCGCCATGGACGCCGCGCAGGCGCGTCCTCGAAGCTGGCGCTGTTCCAACACCTATCCATGGCAGGTGCATGCATAGCAATAGCAGGAGCGTCGACGTGAGACCTAGAGCAAATCAAAGACGTAGATTCATCCGGTCCGCCCCGATCATCGCCGTAGCGGTCGTGGCGGGAATTCTCGCCGGGTGCGGGTCGTCGAATTCGAGCGGCACGTCCGCCTCGACGACGCCGCACAGCGGCGGATCGCTCACCGTGCTCGAGGGCAGCAGCTTCGCAGGCGCCTGGCCGGGTCTCGATCCCGCTACCGACACCGACGGGGCCGCCAACCAGAGCTACATGGACGCCATCTTTGGCCAGCTGTACCAGCTCGGCCAGGGCGGTAAGTGGATCCCGGACCTCGCCACCAACATCTCCGCCACCGACGGCGGGAAGACGTGGGTCTTCACCCTGCGCAAGGGCGTGACGTTCTCCGACGGAACTCCGTTCAACGCCCAGGCGGTCGCCTACAACTGGGCGCGGGATCTCAAGAGCACCTGCACCTGCAAGCCGACCTTCCTGAGCCCGCCGAAGATCACCGTTACCGGCACGTACACGATCCAGCTCTCGCTCAGCTACGTTGACGCGCCGCTCCTCGCCGACCTGCAGGACGACATCTTCGACTGGATCGCCTCGCCCACCGCCGTGCAGAAGATGGGGGAGAAAGCGTTCGCCCTCAAGCCGGTGGGCGCGGGCCCGTTCACTGTGGTCAGCGACTCGCCGAGTTCCGAGCTGGTGCTCAAGGCGAACCCGCACTACTGGCAGAAGGGCCTGCCCTACCTCAAGAGCCTGACCTTCAAGCCGGTCCTCGACGACGAGACCGCCCTCAAGGATCTCCAGTCCGGCGCGGGCCAGGCCTACGAGGGAATGTCGACCCCGAGCCTCGCGCCGGCGTTCAAGGCGCACTTCACGACGACCGTGGAGCCGTCCACCTCGCCGTATGACATCCAGCTCAACACCAAGATCGCGCCGTTCAACAACATCAACGCCCGTGAGGCGATCTACTACGCCACCAACACGCCGCTGCTGGACTCCAAGCTGTTCGGCGACGCCTATCCGGTGACCCAGTCGTTCACCGCCTCGGCCGGGCTGTTCTACGAGCCGAAGGTGCCCGGCTACATCACCTACAACCTGGCCAAGGCCAAGGCGCTGGTCAAGCAGGTCGGCGGCATCAGCATCACGCTGAAGACGATCACCAGCCCGGTCGCCCAGAGCCTGGACGAGGGCCTGGCCGAGATGTGGGAAGCCGCGGGCATGAAGGTCACCCTGCAGAACTACGACCTCACCGGCCTGATCTCCCAATTCCTGTCCGGCAAGTGGCAGGCGTTTCTGCAGACGGCCGGCGCATGGGATCCGGAGGGCGGCGTCGGCGTCGCATTCCGTTTCTCGTCGCACTCGCCGTTCACCGGCGTCTTTGACCCGAAGGTCGACGCCCTGCTCGCGCAGGCGTCGGGGACGCTGAACATGGCGCAGCGGCAGACGTACAACGAGCAGCTCAACGCCTATATCGCCAAGGAGGCATACGGGCCGTTCCTGTTCCCGATCGCCGGCTACAACATCGCCGCCCACGGCGTCGGCGGGCCCGGGCTGACCACCGCGGTCCCGAGCATGGCGGTGCTTCCTGAGGTCTTGTGGCAGGACGTCTACAACAACAACACCAAGTAACGCACGGATTGCTGTGGTGAGATGAGCACCTCGGTCACCCTCGGGCCGCCTGAGCGCGTCCCGGGGCATACCGGGACCGAGCCGGATGGCCGGCCGGGCGGCGCGTACGTGCGCCGCCTGGCCCGGTCGCCGGCCATGCGCCTGACGGGCCGGCGTCTCCTCATCGCGATACCGGTGCTCTGGGGAGTGACGTTCCTGACCTTCGTCGTCGAGAACGCGCTGCCCGGCGACGCGGCCCAGGCGCTGCTCGGCGCGAACGCCACGCCGGCCGAGATCCGGGCCGAGAGCATCAAACTGCACCTCAACCAGCCGCTCGTGATCCGCTACTGGGACTGGCTGTGGGCCGCGCTGCACGGCAACCTCGGCGACTCGCTCTACAGCGGCCAGCCGGTCGGGCCGATCATCGCGCAGCGCCTGCCGGTCACCATCGACCTGGTGGTCTACGCGCTGGTCATCACGCTGGTGATCTCGATTCCGCTCGCGGTGCTGTGCGCCCGCAAGCCGGGCGGCATCATCGACCGGACGATCATGGCGCTGTGCATGGCCGGCCTGTCGATCGCCCCCATCGTGCTCGCCCTGCTGCTGCTCCAGGTCTTCTCCGGCTACCTGCACAACCTCCTTCCGGCGCTGGCCAGCGGGACCGGAAACGATCCCAGAGACCTGACGATGCCGGCGCTGACCCTCGCCCTCCCGCTGGCCGCCTTCTACATCCGGTTCCTGCGCGCCGACCTGATCGAGCAGATGCAGTCCGAGGACTACACCGTGACCGCGCTGGCCAAGGGCCTGTCCCGGTGGCAGGTGCTCACCCGGCACGCGCTGCGGAACTCCTTCATCGGGCTGCTGACGGTCATCGGCCTCAACCTCGCCACGCTGATCGGGGTCACGGTGATCGCCGAGAGCATCTTCGGGCTGGCCGGCGTCGGCAACGAGCTTCTGCAGGCGATCCAGCACCGGGATGTCCCGCTTCTCGAGGGAATCGTGCTGGTGTTCGCCGGATTCGTCGTCCTCGTCAACCTGGCCACCGACCTGCTCTACGGTGTCCTCGACCCAAGGATTCGCCATGGCCGCTCCCGTAGCTAGCCTGGCCCTGGGGGTGCCGGAGGCGGATCCCGCGGCCCCGCAGCGGCGTTCTCGGGGCCGGGGCCTGCTGCGCTCGCTGGAGATCACGATCCCCGGCGCCATCCTGCTGGTGCTGCTGTTCTTCTGCTTCATCTGGCCGCTGGTGTACCCCGTACCGAGCCCGACGTCGGGGTCCGTGCTGGACGCCAACCTGCCGCTGTGGTCGCCCGGGCACATCTTCGGCACCACCAACGTCGGCTACGACAACATGGCCCGGATTCTCTACGGCGGACGGACGACGTTCGAGGTGGCGGCGGCCGTGCAGGCCATCGGCCTGGTCGTCGGCGGGCTGCTGGGCGTGATCGCCGGCTACGCCGGCGGGATCGTCGAGGCGGTGCTGATGCGGGTGCTGGACGTGTTCATCGCCTTCCCCTCGCTGGTCCTGATCCTGGCCATTGTGGACGGCCTCGGCCAGAGCGAGCTGCACGTGATCTGGGCGCTGTCGGCCTTCAGCATCCCGGCGGTCGCGCGCGTCGCGAGAGCCGGGACGCTGCGGCTGCGGGACCAGCCCTTCGTCGTCGCGGCCCGGCTGTCGAGCGTGAGGTCCTGGCGGATCATCTCCGGCCACATCGTGCCCAATCTGATGCCGCAGCTGTTCACCTTCAGCCTGCTCGGGACCGGCATCATCATCATCCTCGAGAGCGGGCTCGACTTCCTCGGCTACGGCATCCCCGACCCCGCCCCGAGCTGGGGCGGCATGATCGCCTACGGGCAGACGGTGATGTCGGTGGCGCTGAGCCCGCTGGTCGTGCCGAGCCTGTTCCTGTTCGGGACCGTGGTCTGCCTGAACCTCGTGGGCGACGGCCTGCGCAACCGCTGGGGCGTGCGCTGATGGCCGACCCGCTGCTCGAGGTTTCCGGCCTGCGGGTGCGCTTTCGCTCCCGCGGCAGCGTGGTGCACGCGGTGCAGGGAATCGACTTCACGGTCGAGCCCGGGCAGACGCTGGCCATCATCGGCGAATCCGGTTCGGGCAAGACCGTCAGCGCGTACGCGCTGATGGGCCTGCTGCCGCCCACGGCCCAGGTCTCCGGCTCGATCCGGTTCAAGGGCGTCGAGGTCGTCGGCCTCGGCGAGAGGGAACTGCAGGACCACCGGGGCCGCAACGCGGCGATGGTCTTCCAGAACCCGGAGCGGTCGCTCAACCCGACGATGAAGGTGGGCAACCAGATCACCGAGGCGGTCCGGCGCCACCTGCCGCTCAGCCGGGAACAGGCCCACCAGCGAGCGGTCGAGCTGCTGCGGATGGTGCGCATCCCCGCCGCGGAACGGCGCTTCCACGAGTACCCGCACCAGCTGTCGGGGGGCATGCGCCAGCGCGTGATCATCGCCATCGCCCTGGCCTGCGAGCCCGCGCTGCTGATCGCCGACGAGGCCACGACCGCGCTCGACGTCACCACGCAGGCACAGATCATGAACCTCCTGCTCGACCTGCAGCAGGAGCTCGGCACGGCGCTCCTCATGATCAGCCACGACCTCGCGCTCGCCGCGTCCTACGCCGAGGAGGTCATGGTGATGTACGCCGGGCGGTTCGTCGAGCGGGCCCCGGCGGCCGACCTGTTCGGCAACGTCCGGATGCCGTACACCCGGGCCCTGCTGGACGCCATCCCCCGCACCGACCTGGAGCCGCATGTGCTGCTGCCGGTGATCGGCGGGCGTCCGCCCGACCTGTCCACGGTCGTGCCGGGCTGCGCCTTCGCCCCGCGCTGCCCCGACGCGCAGCCGGATTGCCGGGAACAGGCCCCCGCGCTCGAGCAGCACGGGATGGGTCACTGGTGGGCGTGCTGGCATCCGTGCGGGAAGGAGGCGGCCTCGTGACGGGCACGCCGGCGATCACCGTGACGGAGCCAGGCGCCCTGCTCGAGGTGCGCAACCTCGTTCAGGAGTTCGTGCTGCGCGACTACGGCGGTGTGAAGGGCGGGGTGCTCCAGGCCGTGTCCGACGTGTCGTTCGACCTGAGCGCCGGCGAGACGCTCGGCATCGTCGGCGAGACCGGCTCGGGGAAGTCGACGCTGGCCCGGTCGGTCATCCAGGCGCCGCCGCCGAAGCACGGCTCGGTGATCTTCCAGGGCCAGGACCTCGTGGGCCTGTCGCACCGGGCCATGAAGCCGGTGCGCCGGGATCTGCAGATGGTGTTCCAGGATCCGTTCACGTCCCTGGACCCGAAGTGGACGGTCTCCCGGATCGTCGCCGAGCCGCTGGTCGCCTACGCGATCGGGTCGCGGGCCGACCGCCGCGAGCGGGTGAACTCGCTGCTCGACCTGGTGGGACTCGACCCGGCCAGCTACGGCAGGCGGCACCCGCGTGAGCTCTCCGGCGGCCAGGCTCAGCGGGTGGCGATCGCCCGGGCCCTGGTGCTCGAGCCCAAGCTGATCCTCTGCGACGAGCCGGTCTCGTCCCTGGACGTCCTGGTCCAGGCGCAGGTGCTCAACCTGTTCGAGAAGCTGCGCAGCGAGCTCAGCCTGTCGTATCTGTTCATCGCGCATGACCTGGCCATGGTCCGGCAGGTCAGCGACCGGGTGGCGGTCATGTATCTCGGCAAGCTGTGCGAGATCGGCCCGGTGCGCGACATCTACCGCCGGCCGCTGCACCCCTACACCCTGGCGCTGCTGGATTCGATCCCGAACCCCGAGCCCGCCGCCGGGAACCGCGAAGCCGATCACGTGATCAGCGGGGAGCTCCCGTCGCCGCTGAACCCGCCGAGCGGCTGCCGGTTCCGGACACGCTGCCCCCGCGCGCAGGACCTATGCGCCACGCAGACGCCGCAGCTGCGCCCGCTCGGCGTCGACGGGCATCTCGTCGCCTGTCACTTCCCGCTGTCCGGCGCCTCGCCCGCTCCGGCCGGCTCGCAGTCGGATGCCGAGCCGGCGGCGGTCAAACGTTGAAGCCGAGCGCGCGCAGCTGCTCCCGGCCGTCCTCGGTGATCTTGTCCGGACCCCACGGCGGCATCCAGACCCAGTTGATCCGGAAGTCGGCGACCAGCCCGTCGAGCGCCGAGCGGGCCTGATCCTCGATCACGTCGGTCAGCGGGCACGCGGCGCTGGTGAGCGTCATGTCGATCGTGGCCACCCGGTCCTCGGCCACGGTCACCCCGTAGACCAGGCCGAGGTCCACGACGTTCACGCCCAGCTCGGGGTCGACGACGTCGCGGAGCGCCTCCAGCACGTCCTCGTTCTCCGGGGCGAGTTCGCCCGCCGTCCCGGCGGTGTTCTCGCTCGTCATATCTGCGCTCGTCATATCTGCTCCCTGCTGTCTGCTCCCTCGAGCGCCCGGGCCGTCGCGTCCTTCCAGGCCATCCAGCCCAGCAGGGCGCATTTGACCCGCGCCGGGTACTTGGACACGCCCTCGAACGCGACCGCGTCGCCAAGCAGGTCCTCATCCGGCTCGGCGGTGCCGCGAGACTGCATCAGTTCGAGGAAGGCGGCGTTGATGTCCATCGCCTCGCGCACGGTCTTGCCGATGACCGCCTCGGTCATCACCGACGCGCTGGCCTGGCTGATCGAGCAGCCGAGCGCGTCGAACGATACGTCGGCCACGGCGGGCTCGCCGCCCGCGTCCTTGACCGCCACCCGCAGCGTGACCTCGTCACCGCACAGCGGGTTCACGTGGTGCACCTCGGCATCAAAGGGCTCCCGCAGGCCCTTGTTGTGCGGGTTGCGGTAGTGATCCAGGATGATTTCCCGGTACATGGACTCGATTTCCATAACACCGCCTCCAACACGCCGTTGCCGGCCGGGTGTTCCCGCCGAAACCCGCCCATCATGCCGCCGTGAAGAACCGCTGCGCCCGGCGGACCGCCTCGGCCAGGGCTTCCACCTCATCGTGGGTGTTGTACACGTAGAAGGTGGCCCGGGTGGTCGCCTGGACGCCGAGCGCGCGGTGCAGCGGCCAGGCGCAGTGATGGTCGGCCCGCACCGCGATGCCCAGCTCGTCGAGAAGCTGGCCGACATCGTGCGGGTGCACGTCCTCCACGGTGAAGGATACGGCGCCGCCGCGGTCCTCGGTGGTCAGCGGGCCCAGGATGCGCACGCCGTCGATGGCCCCCAGCGCCTCGAGCGCGTGGGCGGTCAGCGCCTCCTCGTGCCCGGCCACGTTCTGCATGCCGAGCGCGTCGAGGTAGTCGCAGGCCGCGGACAGCCCGACGGCCTGGGCCGCCGGCGGCACGCCGGCCTCGAACCGCTCCGGCGGGGGCAGGAAGGTCGAGCCCTCCATCCGGACCACCTCGATCATCGACCCGCCGGTGATGAACGGGGGCATCGCCTCGAGCAGTTCGCGTCTTCCCCACAGCACGCCGATCCCGGACGGGCCGAGCATCTTGTGCGAGGAGAAGGCCAGGAAATCGGCGCCGAGCTCCCGCACGTCCACCGGCCGGTGCGGCACCGACTGGGCCCCGTCGGCCAGCACCAGTGCCCCGCGGGCGTGCGCCAGGGCGGCGATCTCGCCGACCGGCGGAACCGTTCCGGTGACGTTGGACTGGTGCGTGACGGCCACGATCCTGGTCCGGTCGCCGATCAGCTCGGCCGCGTTGCTGAGGTCCAGGCGGCCCTCGGGGGTCACGCCGAACCAGCGCAGCGTGGCGCCGGTCCGCTGGCACAGTTGCTGCCAGGGAACCAGGTTGGCGTGGTGCTCCATCTCGGTGACCAGCACCTCGTCGCCCGGACCGACCCGCAGCCGGGCGGCATCCGGGCCGGCGGTGGCGGCGTTGCTCATCGCGTAGGCGACCAGGTTCACCGCCTCGGTGGCGCTCTTGGTGAACACGATCTCGCCGGGATCCGCGCCGATGAAGGCCGCGACCCTGGCCCGGGCGCCCTCGTAGGCGTCGGTGGCCTCCTCGCCGAGCAGGTGCGCCCCGCGGTGCGCGGCCGAGTTGTGGATCGTGTAGAAGTCGCGCTCCGCGTCGAGGACCTGACGGGGCTTGTGCGAGGTCGCCCCCGAATCCAGGTAGACCAGCGGCCTGCCGCCGCGCACCGCCCGGCCGAGAATGGGGAAGTCGGCGCGGATCTCGGCCACGTCGAATCCGCCCGCCGCTTCGCTCACCGCGGCGCGCCCGGTCGTGGTCGCACTGGTTGCCGGGGTCATGCCGGTGTGCCCGCCTTCAGAAACTTCTCGTAGCCCTCCGACTCGAGCACGTCGGCCAGCTCGGCGCCGCCCTCCTCGACGATCCGGCCGCCCACGAACACATGCACGAAGTCGGGCTGCACCTCGTGCAGGATCCGCGGGTAGTGGGTGATCAGCAGCACGCCATGGCCCGGCTGCTCGCGGAACGCGTTGATGCCCGCGGCGACCACCTTCAGCGCGTCGATATCCAGCCCGGAGTCGGTCTCATCCAGGATCGCGATCTTCGGGTTCAGCAGCTGCATCTGCAGGATCTCGTGGCGCTTCTTCTCGCCGCCCGAAAAGCCCTCGTTCAGGTTGCGCTCGGCGAAGGCCGGGTCGATCGACAGCTCGTCCATGGCCGACCGCAGTTCCTTGACGAACGTGCGCAGCTTGGGCGCCTCGCCGCGGACCGCGGTGACCGCCGTCCGCAGGAAGTTCGACACCGAGACGCCGGGCACCTCCACCGGGTACTGCATGGCGAGGAACAGGCCGGCCCGCGCCCGGGCATCCACGCTCATGGCCAGGACATCCTCGCCATCGAGCGTGACCGAGCCCTGGGTGACCAGGTACTTGGGATGGCCGGCGATCGCGTAGGCGAGGGTGGACTTGCCGGAGCCATTCGGTCCCATGATCGCGTGAGTCTGCCCGGACGATACCGTCAGGTCGACGCCGCGCAGGATCTCCCGGCTCGCGCCGGACGCCTCCGCCACATCGACGTGGAGATCACGGATCTCAAGAGTCGCCATTATCTCTCCTGATCTGAGCTGGAGCGGCCGGACAGCGAGACGTAGACGTTGTCGCCGTCGGTCTTCACGGGGTAGGTAGCCACCGGCTTCGTGGCCGGCGGGCCGGTGGGCTTGCCGGTGCGCAGGTCGAAGCAGGACCCGTGCAGCCAGCACTCCACCGTGCAGTCGTAGATGTCGCCCTCGGATAGCGGGACCTCCTCGTGCGAGCACACATCGTGCAGCGCGAAGATCTCCCCGCCGGCGCGGATGATGGCGACCGGCGTGTCCTGAATCTCCACGCCGAGCGCGCCGTCCTCGGGCACGTCCGCGAGCGCGCAGGCACGCACGTAGGTCGCTGCCTCCGTCATCTGGTGACCTCCAGCGACCGGGTCAGCTCGGCCTCGATCGCCTCCGAGACACGGTCCCTGACCTCGGGCACCTCGATCTGGGCGATGAGCTGGTCGAAGAATCCCCTGATCACCAGGCGCCGCGCCTCGGCGAACGGGATGCCGCGGGCCATCAGGTAGAACAGGTGATGGTCCTCGAGCCGCCCGCTGGCGCTGGCGTGCCCGGCGCCGACCACCTCGCCGGTGAGAATCTCCAGGTTCGGCACCGAGTCGACCCGGGTGCCGTCGGTCAGCACCAGGTTCCGGTTGTACTCGTAGGTGTCGGTGCCGGTTGCCTCGGCGCGGATGATCACGTCGCCGACCCACACCGCGTGCGCGTCGTCGCCCTGCAGCGCGCCCTTATAGCTGACCCGGCTCCGGCAGTTGCGCTCCGCGTGATCCACGAACAGCCGGTGCTCCAGGTGCTGCCCCGCGTCAGCGAAATAAAGCCCGCGCAGCTCGGCATCCCCGCCCGGCCCCGCGTACCGCACCGAGGGCGCCAGCCGCACCACGCCCCCGCCCAGCGTCACCGCCGTGTGCGACAGGAACGCGTCCTTCCCCAGCCGTGCCTGCTGATGCGCCAGATGCACCGCATCGTCCGCCCACCCCTGCAGCGAGACCACCGACAATGCGGCTCCATCGCCGACGACGAATTCCACGTTGTCCGCGTACGTGGCCGACCCCGCGTAGTCGAGGACGACCACCCCCCGCGCCAAAGGCTCGACGACAACAGTGATGTGCCCAAATGCCGCCCCGGACGCGTCTTCCCCCCGAACCGAGATCCACGAGGGCACGTTGCTCTCGGTCCCCCCGGCCACCGTCAGAATCGTGGCCTCATCAAACCCGGCGAAAGCTCGCGCCGATACCCGGTCTCCCGGCACAAAGGCGACCCCGATCCGAGGGTCGCCGTGTTGCGCCAGCTCAACCGCGACACTCGGCGCGGGGTCGACCTGAACCCCGACCTTCCCCGCGCCCAGCTCACGATCCGTCTGCAACCCGCGCAACCGCCGCAAGGGCGTAAATCTCCACTCTTCTTCCCGCCCCGACGGCACCGGGAAGTCCGCGAGATCGAACGACTCAAGAGCGTGCAGCCGAGAGACCGGGGCGCCGGCCTCGACCGCCCCCGAGAGTGGCGACATCAGCCGACCGCCCCTTCCATCTGCAGCTCGATCAGCCGGTTCAGCTCGAGCGCGTACTCCATCGGCAGCTCGCGCGCGATCGGCTCGACGAAGCCGCGGACGATCGTCGCCATGGCCTCGTCCTCGGACATGCCCCGGCTCATCAGGTAGAACAGCTGATCCTCGGAGATCTTCGACACGGTCGCCTCGTGGCCCATCTCGACGTCGTCCTCGCGGACATCCACGTAGGGGTAGGTGTCGGAGCGGCTGACCGTGTCCACGAGCAGGGCGTCGCACTTCACGGTGGACTTGGAGTGGGATGCGCCCTCTTGCACCTGGATCAGGCCGCGGTACGAGGTCCGGCCGCCCGCCCGGGCCACCGACTTGGACACGATCTGGGACGAGGTGTTCGGCGCGCAGTGCACCATCTTGGCCCCGGCGTCCTGGTGCTGGCCGGTGCCCGCGAACGCCACCGACAGCGTCTCGCCCCTGGCATGCTCGCCCATCAGGTAGACCGCCGGGTACTTCATCGTGACCTTGGAGCCGATGTTCCCGTCGATCCACTCCATGGTCGCGCCCTCCTGGGCCACGGCGCGCTTGGTGACCAGGTTGTAAACGTTGGCCGACCAGTTCTGGATTGTGGTGTAACGGCAGCGGGCGCCCTTCTTCACGATGATCTCGACCACCGCGGAGTGCAGCGAGTCCGACGAGTAGATCGGCGCGGTGCAGCCCTCGACGTAGTGCACGGAGGCGTCCTCGTCGACGATGATCAGCGTCCGCTCGAACTGGCCCATGTTCTCGGTGTTGATCCGGAAGTAGGCCTGCAGCGGGATCTCGACGTGCACGCCCTTCGGGACGTAGATGAACGACCCGCCGCTCCATACCGCGGTGTTCAGCGAGGCGAACTTGTTGTCGCCGACCGGGATGACGCTGGCGAAGTACTCCTGGAACAGGTCCGGGTGCTCCCGCAGGCCGGTGTCGGTGTCCAGGAAGATGACGCCCTGGGCCTCGAGGTCGTCCCTGATCTTGTGGTAGACGACCTCCGACTCGTACTGCGCCGCCACACCCGCGATCAGCCGCTGCTTCTCCGCCTCGGGGATGCCGAGCTTGTCGTACGTGCTCTTGATGTCGGCGGGGAGGTCATCCCAGCTCGCGGCCTGCTTCTCGGTCGAGCGCACGAAGTACTTGATGTTGTCGAAGTCGATGCCGGACAGGTCGGAGCCCCAGGTCGGCAGCGGCTTGCGCTCGAACAGCTTCAGGCCCTTCAGCCGCAGGTCGAGCATCCACTCCGGCTCGTTCTTCTTGGCCGAGATATCGCGGACGACGTCCTCGTTCAGGCCTCGGCGCGCGGACGCGCCGGCCACGTCGGAGTCGGCCCATCCGAACTTGTATCGCTCCAGCCCCTCGAGCTCTGGGCGCGCGGTAGTCGTCATGCGGAGATGCCTCCGGACTGTGTGGTTGTGTTGTTATCGGTGCTGGTGGTCTGGTCCGCGCTGGCCGGGCGGACCGGGGAACTATGGACAAGCGACGGCGCGGTGACGTGCGTGGTGCAGATCCCGTCGCCGCGGGAGATCGTGGCCAGGCGCTGCACCGGGGTGCCGAGCAGGCGGCCGAACGCCTCCGTCTCGGCCTCGCAGAGCTGGGGGAATTCGGCCGCCACATGGGCAACCGGACAGTGGTGCTGGCAAAGCTCCTCCCCGCCTGCGTCGCCGTGCACCGCCGCCGGGGCGGCGCTGGCCGAGGCCGCGTAGCCGTCCGCCGACAGCGCCTCCGCCAGGGCCTGCACCCGGCGCCCGGGCGGCGCGGCGTCGACGACGGGGCGGTACCGGCTCTCCAGGTCCGCGACCTTCCGGCGGGCGAACTCGGCAACCGCGCCCGGCCCGGCCGTCTCGGCCAGGAAGCGCAGCGCGCTGGTGGCCAGGTCGTCATAGGCGTGCTCGAAGGCGCTGCGGCCCGCGTCGGTGATCGCGAACAGCCGCGCCGGGCGGCCCCGGCCGCGGCTGCCGTAGCAGCGCGCCTCCCGGGCCTCGATCATGCCCTCGGCCAGCAGGTTGTCCAGGTGGCGTCGGATCGCCGCCGGGGTCCGCCCCAGGCGGCCGCTCAGCTCGGCCGCCGTGGCCGGGCCGTTCTCCAGGATCAGCCGGGCGATACGGGCGCGGGTGCCCGGTTCGGTGGTGGAATGTCCGGTTGTAGGCTGGACGGGCGCAGCGTTCAGCGCGGCACCCGCCCGGGTGCCCGCGATCGCGCCGTCCAGTCCCACGTTTTTCACAACATCATTGTGGCGTAAATGCTTCCGGCACCGCAAACCGGGTCGGCCGTTCGCGCCCCGGCGCCGCGGCGGCGGACGTGGCTGGCTTGCCCTGGGCTCCAAGTAGTGATAAGTCCACCTTGCGAGGTGAGCACGGTCATGACAGCGGCGGGCGCGGCGTCGGCCCGGCCCGCGGCATGAGCGCCCCGCTCCCCGCCCGCCCGGCGCTGACCGCGCTCGCCGATCCAGCCGCGCTACCGGATCCATACCCAGTCCTGGCCGGCCTGCGCGAGGCATCGCCCTTCACCGAGGCGGGCGGGGCGCTGGTGGTCTTCGGCCGGCACGCGGACTGCTCGCGGATCCTGCGCGACCCGCGGGCCAGCAGCGAGCGCAACCGGTCGCTGCTGGCCCCAGCGGTTGAGCGGGAGCAGCGGCCCCGCTCGTTCCTGTCGCTGGACCCGCCCGACCACACCCGGCTGCGCCGGCTGGTCAGCAAGGCGTTCGCGCCGCGAGTCATCGCCGCGCTCGAGCCCAGGATCACGCAGGTGTGCGGCGAACTGCTCACCGCGGCCGGCGCGCAGGCGGGCCCGGGCACCCTGGAGGTGGTGAGCCAGCTGGCCTATCCGCTGCCGGTGCGGATCATCTCCGAGATGCTCGGGGTCCCGGCGGGCGACCACGCCCGGTTCGCCGGCTGGTCGGCCAGCCTGGCCAACTCGCTGCAGCCGAGGTTCCTCGCGGGCGGCTCCGCCCCACCCGCCTCCCCATCCCCCGTCACCGCGGCGGCGCAGGCCAGGCTCGAGTTCGCCGGCTACTTCCGGGAGCTGATCGCCGACCGCCGGGCCCGGCCCGGCGACGACTTGCTGTCCGAGCTGATCCGGGCCGAGGACGATGGCCAGCGCCTGTCCGAGCCGGAGCTGATCGCCACCTGCGTGCTGCTGCTCGTGGCCGGTCACGAAACCACGGTGGGGCTGATCTCCAACGCGATCCTGGCCCTGCTGCGTCACCCGGATCAGCTCGCCGCGCTGCGCGCCGACCCCGGTCTGGCCGAGGGCGCGGTCGAGGAGACGCTGCGCTACGACGCTCCGGTCCAGCTCACCGGCCGGGTGGCGCGCCGAGGGATGAAGGCGGGCCCGGTCAGCGCGCCCGACGGGGCGGTCCTGCTGCTGCTGCTCGCGGCGGCCGGGCGCGACCCGGAGGTCTTCGAGGCGCCGGATTCCTTCGACATCCGCCGCGGCGCCGCCAGCCACCTGGCCTTCGCCGCCGGACCGCACTTCTGCCTCGGCGCGCCGCTGGCCCGGCTGGAGGCCGCGATCGCGGTCCGCGCGTTCGCCACCCGGGTGCCCGGGCCCGAACTCGACCCCGCGGGCCTGGCCTACAAGCCGAATCTCAACCTGCGGATGCCCGCGCGGCTGGTGGTGCGTTTCGCCCGGCGCTAGGACGCGGCCGCCGCTCCGGACACGGCGGGTGGCTCGGTCAGGCTCAGCGGATGATGGCAGGCGGCCACGTGCCCGTTGCTGCCGTGCATGACCAGCGGCGGTTCCTCCCGCGCGCAGATCTCCGTGGCGTACCGGCAGCGCGGGTGGAACCGGCACCCCGACGGCGGCCGCACCGGGCTGGGGACGTCGCCCTCCAGCACGATCTGCTCGCGCTTGGCCGACAGATCGGGGTCGGGAAGCGGGACCGCCGACAGCAGCGCCTCGGTGTACGGGTGGATCGGCCGCCGGTACAGCTCCTCGGCGGGTGAGATCTCCACGATCTTCCCCAGGTACATGACCGCGATCCGGTCCGAGATGTGCCGCACCACGCCCAGGTCGTGGGCGATGAACACGTAGGTGAGCGAGAGCTCGTCCTGCAGGTCATCCAGCAGGTTGATGACCTGCGCCCGGATCGAGACGTCCAGCGCGGACACCGGCTCGTCGGCGATGATGAGCCGGGGGTGCAGCGCGATCGCCCGCGCCACGCCGATCCGCTGGCGCTGGCCGCCGGAGAACTCGTGCGGGTACCGGTTGACGTGCTCGGGCGACAGGCCGACCAGGTCCAGCAGCTCCCGAACCCGGGCCGTGATCTTGGCGCGATCTCCGTATTTATGGATGCGCAGCGGATCGGAGAGGATCGCCCCCACCCGTTTGCGCGGGTTCAGCGAGGCGTAGGGATCCTGGAACACCATCTGCAGCTCGCGCCGGACCGGGCGCAGCTGGCGCCGGGACAGCCGGGAGATGTCGCGTCCCTCGAAGGTGATCGAGCCGTCGGTGAGGTCGTAGATCCGCGCGATGCACCGGGCCAGGGTGGATTTCCCGCATCCGGACTCCCCCACCAGGCCGAGCGTCTCCCCGGTGCGCACCTCGAGGCTGACGTCATCCACGGCGTGGACCCGCGCCACCTCGCGCTGCAGGATCCCTTTCCGGATCGGGAAGTACTTCTTGACGTGCTCGGCGCGGACGAGTACCTCGCCGTCCCAGGTCTCGCTCACGCGGTTTCTCCCGCTCGCTCTTCGGTCAGGTCCGGCCGCGCGGCCAGCTCGGGGTGGATCGCGATCTCGCGCCGGTCCTTCTTCTGCTGCGGGTTCAGGTGGCAGGCGTCCAGGTGGCCATCGCCGAGGCCCAGCCGGTCCTCCAGCCGCGGCACCTCGGCGCAGCGTTCGAACCGGTGCGGGCAGCGCGGCCCGAATGCGCACCCGGTGGGCCGGTTGATCAGCGACGGCGGCAGGCCCTTGATCGCCGTGAGCCGGGGCGGCCTCGGCCGGTCCAGCCGGGCGATGGACCCGAGCAGGCCCCAGGTGTACGGGTGCTGGGCGTCGTAGAACACGCTGCGAAGCGCCCCCTGCTCGATCACCCGGCCGGCGTACATCACCGCCACCCGGTCGGCGATGTCGGCCACCACGCCCATGTCGTGCGTGATCAGCACCACCGCCGTGCCGAAGTCGTCGCGCAGCTTCTTGATCAGCGCCAGGATCTGCGCCTGGATCGTCACGTCGAGCGCCGTCGTGGGCTCGTCCGCGATCAGCAGGTCCGGGTTGCAGGAGACCGCCATCGCGATCATCACCCGCTGGCGCATCCCGCCGGAGAACTGGTGCGGGAAGTCGTTCACCCGCTCCGCTGCGTGCGGGATGCCCACCGCCGACAGCAGTTCGACCGCGCGGGCGTGCGCCGCCTGCTTCGAGATGTTCTCGTGCGCGCGAATCTGCTCGGCGATCTGCCAGCCGACCCGGTAGACCGGGTTGAGCGAGGTCATCGGGTCCTGGAAGATCATCGCGATGCTGGCGCCGCGGATCTCCCGCACCTGGTCCTGGCTCAGCTTCATCAGGTCGCGGCCCTTGTACAGGACCTCGCCTTCAAAGCGGGCATTGGGGTCGTTGATCAGGCGCATCACCGACATCATCGTCACGCTCTTGCCCGAGCCGGACTCGCCGACGATGCCGAGGGTCTCTCCCTCGTCGACCCGCAGCGAAACGCCGTCCACGGCCCGCACGGTCCCGTCCTCCGTGCGGAAGGACACCTTGAGGTCACGCACCTCCAGCAGCGGGTCGCTCATCAGGCGGGCCGCACTCTCGGGTCCAGCCAGGCGTAGCCGATGTCGACGACCGCGTTGGCCAGCACGATGAAGAACGCCCCGAAAACCACGGTGGCGATGATCGTGGGCAGGTCGAGGCTGGTCAGGGCCTCGTAGGTGAGGAAGCCGACGCCGTGGATGTTAAACACTACCTCGGTCAGGATCGCCCCGCCGCCGACCAGCGCGCCGAAGTCAAGGCCGAACAGGCTGACGAACGTGACCATCGAGTTGCGCAGGGTGTGCCGGATCAGCACCCGCCGCTCGCGCAGCCCCTTGGCCCGGGCCGTGCGCACGTAATCCTCGTTCTGGATCTCCAGCAGGTTCGCGCGCAGCACCCGGGCGTAGAACCCGATGTACAGGATCGACAAGGTGATCCACGGGATGATCAGCCCCTTGAACCAGGTCACCGGGCTCTGCGTGAACGACGTGTACCCGAGCGCGGGCACCCAGCTGAACAGGGGCGTATTGTGCAGCCCGCCCTGAGTGATCATGTTGGCGACCTGGCCCAGCCAGAACACCGGCGCGGAGATGCCGATCAGCGCGAGGATCATCAGCAGCGGGTCGAGCAACGTGCCCCGCAGCCTCGCCGCGGCGACCCCCATGGCGATCGCGACCACCACCCAGATCACCGCCGCGCCGAACACCAGCGACAGCGTGGCGGGCGCGGCGGCGCCGATCTCCGGCACCACCAGCACGCCCTGATTGGAGTACGAGACCAGGTTGCGGCTGATGAACAGGCTCTTCATCATCAGCAGGTACTGAACCGGCAGCGGCCGGTTCAGCCCGAACTGGGCCCGGATCTCGGCCAGGATCTGCGGGCTGGAGTTGCGGCCGGCGATCGCCCGGGCCGGGTCCACTCCCGGCGTCTTGAAGAAGATCACGAACACCAGCACCGTGATGATGAACAAGACCAGCACGGTCCAGAGCGACCGGCGCACGATGAACGTCAGCATCGGCGCGGTCTCCCGGCGCGCACCGCCGCCATCACCCCTCCACCCGCAGCTTCGCGCGCGGGTCGAGAGCGTCTCTGATCCCGTCCCCGAACACGTTCAGCGCCAGCACCGTGAGCACGATCATGATGCCGCCCGCGAGCGACACCCAGGGCCGGCTGTACAGCAGGTCCTCGCCGTCGCTGATGATCGTGCCCCAGCTCACGTTGGGCGGCTGCACCCCGATGGAGAGGAACGAGAGGGCGGACTCGGTCAAGATCGTCGTGGCGATCATCAGCGGCAGGAACACGATCACCGTGGACAACACGTTCGGCAGGATCTCCGAGAACATGATCCGGAGGTTGGATGCCCCCTGGGCGATGGCCGCCTCCACGAACTCCTTGTTGACCACCGAGAGCACCTGGCCGCGGACCGGCCGGTAGACATACGGCAGGTAGATGAACGCGATGATCAGCGTGGGCAGCCAGAGGCTGGACGCGCTCATTCTGATCGGCCCGACGGGGATGCCGTTGGCATGGGTGAGCAGCTCCGTCGAGATCGAGATCGCCAGCAGGTACACCGGGAACGCCCAGATGATGTCCATGATCCGGGACAGGACGGCGTCGACGATCCCGCCGAAGAAGCCGGCCACCAGCGCGACCAGGGTGGCGATCACGCAGCAGATCACCGCCCCGCAGATGCCGATCTGCAGCGATGACCGCCCGCCGTAGAGGATGAGGACGGCCACGTCGCGGCCGAGGTTGTCGGCGCCGAGGAAGTAGTGATGCGGGTCCCAGGTGGGGCCGATCGGCGTCTCCCCCAGGTGCAGGGTGCCTCCGCCCTGCTGCATCACGGGCACGACCTTGCCGCCGATGACCGTGGTGCCGTCGAGGTTCGGCCCCAGCGGGTTACCGATGTGCGCGACGTCATGCGCGTATACCGGAGCGAGCAAGCTGACGAGAACGATCAACAGGAACAGAATCAGCGCGGCCAGCGCGATGCGGTTGCGGCGCAGACGCTGGCCGGCCAGGGCCCAGGGGTTGCGGCCGGAGATCTCCGGCCGCAACCCCTCGGTGGGCTCGACCTGCTCAAGCAGTGTCGCCATCGAGTTTCTTCCGCGATCGTCCTGCTATGACAGCCACAGCTGGTCGATCAGGATGTACCACTGCGGGTTCCACGAGTAGCCGTGGACGCTCTTGGACAGGAAGTCGATCTGCTTGGGGTTGTACATGTCGACCCAGGGCGCCGCGTTGGTGTCCTCGTGGTCGATCTGCGTCCACAGCGTGGCGGCCGCGGACGGGTCGGTCGCTTCTTCCGACTCGGCCTTGTTGATCTGCGACTGGGTGGACGGGTCGCAGTAGGCGGCGATGTTCGGGCTGGCGTCGCTGTTCGGGTGGATGGTGTTGCAGCCGAGCAGCACGTTCAGGAAGTCCGACTGCGCCGGGTAGTCCTGGTACCAGGCCGAGTAGGCCACGCTCCACTTGGTGGAGTTCGTCGAGTTCTGGATGAACGGGTACTGGACCCCGGCCGTCAGCAGCTGCGTGGTCGCCTTGTAACCGATCGAGTTCAGGTCCGACGCCATCTGCTCGGCCAGCGCCTTGCCGACCTGATCGGTGGTGGAGTTCACGACCACCTTCATGCCGGCCGTGCCCGACGCCTTCACCAGAGCCTTCGCCTTGGTCAGGTCGGGCGCCGTCCACTTGGTGGTACCCGACCCCGAGGTGTACGGGCAGTAGGGTTTGTACGACGGATAGTTCGGCGGCAGGATCTGGCAGGTCGGCACCGCCAGCGACGGGCCCCCGTAGATCTTGACGTAGGCGGCGCGGTTGGCCGCGTAGTTGATCGCCTGCCGGGCCTGCAGGTTGTTGAACGGCGGCTGCTTGGTGTTCAGCGCGAAGTAGTAGTCCGCGGTCAGCGTGTTCACATGCACCTGGCTGGCGTACTTCGGGCTGTTGAGCTGGCCGAGCTGATCGGACGGGATCGAGTCACCGTCGAACACCTCGTTGGCCTGGCCGTTCTCGACGGCGGTCACCTCGTCGGAGACCTGGGCCCCGTACTTCTCGACGATCTCGTTCGGGTGGCCGGCCGGCTGGGCCAGCTTGTTCCACACCTTGAAGTACGGGTTGCGGACCAGCACCGCCTCGGTGTTCGGGTTGTACGACTTCCACATGTACGGCCCGGTGCCGGGCGGCACGTTGTTGCCGGTCAGCTTCAGTGAGGTGCTGGCCGGCACCGCGTAGGCGAACGGGAGCGCGAGCTGGTCCATGAGCTCCGGGTCGGCAGCCGTCAGGTTGAGGGTCAGCGTGTAGGCGGAGTCGTTCGCGACCACGCCCTTGCTGAGGTCGCAGCCCTTGGTCGAGCACGCGCTGGCGCCGACGATGTCGGAGTAGAAGGAGGTCGGGCCGGGCACGGTGAACTGGCGCTCGAACGTGGTGACGAAGTCGCTCGGCTTGAGCGTGTCGCCGTTGGAGAACTTGATCCCGCGGCGGATGTGGAAGAGGTACGTCTTGCCGCCATTGGTCGGCGTCGGGATCGACGTGGCCAGGTCAGGCACGATCTTGGTGCCCGCGGGGCCGCCCACCTTGGCGAAGCTGGTCAGGCCGTCGTGGGTGTCGATCAGCAGCTGCCACTCCTCGAGGGTGTAGTTCTGGGCCGGGTCGGCCACACCGAACGAGGAGTTGGCGAGGATGGTGAACGTCCCGCCGTTCTTCCCGGCGGAGCTCGGGGAGGAGCTGGCGGACGGCGAGCTTGAGCCGCAGCCCGCCACGGCCAGGGCCAGCGCGACCAGGGCCGCACCCGACCATCGCAGCGGGTGACGCGCGACGATGCGCGCCGCCGGGGTGTGCACCAAGCCCATAAACCTCATATGACGCTCCCGGAGGGATTAGTCGGACGCCTCACGTTTGCGGAGGATCATATGCTCGGCGGGCACGGGACAGGAGGACTTGAAAGATAACGCTTTGGGATCAAAAAGTACTTGAGCTTGCCTTATATGGGGGGTCACCCCGGACGGGCGTGCGACTATGCGCCCGCGTGTGGCCCGGGCCCGCTCAGGTCAGGAACCCGCGCAGCAGGGCGGCGGTGCCGTCCAGGTGCTCGGCCACCGCGCGACGCGCTCGCTCCGCGTCGCCGGCCAGGATCGCGGTCACGATCGCGGTGTGCTGGCCCGACGTGTGATCGATGTTGCGCTGCAGCACCGGGATCGCGTTCAGCAGGTCGTTCAGCCGCATCCGGGCGTCGGTGCAGGCCGCCGCGAGCAGGCTGGACCCGGTGAGCTCGGCGATGGACAGGTGGAACACGGTGTCCAGGCGGCGGTAATCCTGCGGGCAGGCGCCGTTCACGTCGGCCAGCCGGGCCAGCAGGACCTGCCGGGTGTCGGCCCGGGCCCGGGAGCGGGCCATGAGCTCGGCCAGCGCGTCCGCCGAGCCGGCCTCCACCGCCAGCCGGAAGGTCACCGCGTCGGTGAGCCGGTCCCCGTCCTCGCGGGCCATGCGGCGCAGTTCGCCCCGGTCCGGCGCGGGCGGAGCCCCGGTCACGAACGTGCCGCCGGACCGGCCGCGGCGCGACTCCACGTAGCCCGCCTGCTGGAGCTCCCTGATCGCCTCGCGCAGCGTCCGCCGGCTGATGCCGAGCTGCACGGCCAGCTCGCGCTCGGCCGGGAACCGCTCCCCCGGCCCGACCAGGCCCAGCTTGATCAAGGTCAGCAGCCGCTCGACGGTTTCCTCGAACGCCAGGCCCTCGCGGACCGGGCGCAGTAGGCCGCCCAGGTCAAGCCCGCTGCCCGTCACCATCGCCCTCCGCGGGAACAAGGCCGGCCGGCGCTGGCCGAACCGGATCCGTCATCCCGACTGTACGGCGCACACGGGCCCGGCACGCGGATCCCCCTCCAACCCACGTGCCGGGACCCATGGGGCGCATGTGATGAATCTGGTCAGAGGTCTTGAAGATTCCCTGACGCCCGTTCATCATTGGTTCGATATTGAACCATTAACGTCGGCAGCCGGCTAGTCACCTGCGGCAGACCAACCGCCCCGAGTCGAGGAGCACGCCGTGGCGATCAACGAGCAAGCGGCCTCAGCGCCGCTCAGCAGCGACGAAGAAGAACTCCACCGGCTCGGCTACGCGCAGGAGCTGCGCCGGCGGATGTCCGGGTTCTCGAACTTCGCCGTGTCGTTCACGATCATCTCGATCCTGTCCGGCTGCCTGACCCTGTACGGCTACGGCATGAATACCGGCGGGCCGGCCATCATCGTCTGGGGCTGGCCGATCGTCGGCATCATGACGCTGATGGTGGGCCTGGCCATGGCGGAGGTCTGCTCGAGCTTCCCGACCGCGGGCGGCCTGTACTACTGGTCGGCCAAGCTGGCCCGCAAGAACGGGGCCGCCTGGTCCTGGTTCACCGGCTGGTTCAACTTCCTCGGCCAGGTCGCGGTCACGGCCGGCATCGACTTCGGGGCGGCGTTCTTCATCAACGCGTTCCTGAGCCTGACCTGGGGGGTCAGCACCGCGCACTGGGTGACGATCCTGATCTTCGCTCTCGTGCTGCTCGTGCACGGGCTGCTGAACCAGTTCGGAATCCGGCTGGTCGCGCTGCTGAACGACGTGAGCGTGTGGTGGCACATCCTGGGCGTTCTGATCATCGTGGCGGTGCTCGTGTTCGTGCCGTCACACCACGCCTCGGCGTCCTACGTGTTCAGCGGGATCGTCAACAACACCGGCTGGCACAGCACGTTCTACGTGCTCCTGCTCGGCCTGCTGCTCGCGCAGTACACGTTCACCGGTTACGACGCGTCGGCGCACATGACCGAGGAAACCCACAACGCCGCGCGCAGCGGCCCGCGCGGCATCGTGATGTCGATCGTGGTGTCGCTGTTCGCCGGCTGGCTGCTGCTGATCGGGATCACGTTCGCGATCCAGAAGGCGCACTACGCTGACTACACCGGCGCGCTGGTGCCGCCGGCCCAGATCTTCGCCACCGCGATCGGCGACACCGGCGCCAAGCTGCTGCTGCTGATCGCGATCGGCGCCCAGCTGTTCTGCGGGATGTCCTCGGTGACCGCGAACTCGCGGATGATCTACGCGTTCTCCCGTGACGGCGCGCTGCCCGGCTCGGGCGTCTGGCATCAGGTGAACAAGCGGACGAGGACGCCGACCAACGCGATCTGGCTGGCGGCCGCCGGCGCGCTGATCCTCGGCCTGCCGTACCTGTGGAACAGCGCCGCCTACGCCGCCGTCACCTCGATCGCGGTCATCGGGCTCTACATCGCGTATGTGATCCCGACGTTCCTGCGGCTGCGGCAGGGCTCCAGCTTCCAGCGCGGCCCGTGGAGCCTCGGCCCGTGGAGTTACCTGATCGGCACGATCGCGGTGGTCTGGGTCGTCCTGATCACGATCCTGTTCATGCTGCCCACCGCGAGCCCGATCACCTGGGCCGACTTCAACTACACCGTCATCGCCGTGGTGGTGGTGCTCGGCTTCGCCGGCGTCTACTGGCTGGTGTCCGCGCGGAACTGGTTCACCGGGCCGAAGGTGCAGGGCACGCCGGAGGAGCTGGCGGCCATCGAGCGGGAGCTGTCCACCTGACCGGCCCGGACGCCCGCCCGCCGCGCGCCTAACCTGATGGGATGTCAATGCCGCCGAAGTACCGAGGTCACGGGCCGCAGCGCCGCCAGCGCGGCATGCTGACCCTGGAGCAGCTGCGGGTGGAGGCCAGCGAGGGCAGGATCGACACGGTCGTGCTGGCCTTCACCGACATGCAGGGCCGCCTGCAGGGCAAGCGGTTGTCGGCCGAGTTCTTCCTGGACGAGGTGGCCGAGCACTACTCCGAGGGCTGCAACTACCTGCTCGCGGTGGACGTCGAGATGAACACCGTGGACGGCTACGCGATGTCGTCCTGGGACCGCGGGTACGGCGACTTCGTGCTGGTGCCGGACATGGACACGCTGCGCCGCATCCCGTGGCACGACGGCACGGCCCTGGTCATCGCCGACCTGACCTGGCTGGACGGGGCGCCGGTGCTGGCCTCGCCGCGGCAGATACTCAAGGCCCAGGTGGACCGGCTCGCCGAGCGTGGCTGGACCGCGATGGTCGGGACCGAGCTGGAGTTCGTCGTCTACAGCGACTCCTACGAGCAGGCCGCGGCCAAGGGTTACCGGGACCTGGTCCCGGCCAACCAGTACAACGTGGACTACTCGATCCTGGGCACCTCCAGGATCGAGCCGCTGCTGCGCCGGATCAGGAACGAGATGGCGGGCGCCGGGCTCTACGTCGAGTCGGCCAAGGGCGAATGCAACCTCGGCCAGCACGAGATCGCGTTCCGCTACGCCGACGCCGTCACCACCTGCGACAACCACTCGATCTACAAGACCGGGTCCAAGGAGATCGCGGCCCAGGACGGGACCAGCATCACGTTCATGGCCAAGCCCAACGCGCGCGAGGGCAACTCGTGCCACATTCACCTGTCGCTGCGTGCGACGGACGGCACCCCGGTCATGGCGGGCGACGGCCCGTACGGCCTGTCCCCGCTCGGGGCGCGGTTCCTGGCCGGCCAGCTGGCCGCGATGCGGGAGCTCACCCTCTGCTACGCGCCCAACATCAACTCCTATAAGCGGTACGTGCCCGGCAGCTTCGCGCCCACCGCGGTTCGCTGGGGCCCGGACAACCGGACCTGCGCGCTGCGCCTGGTCGGCCACGGATCCTCGCTCCGGCCGGAGAACCGGGTGCCCGGCGGCGATGTGAACCCGTACCTGGCCGTCGCCGCGATGATCGCGGCCGGCCTGCACGGCATCGACAACGAGCTGCCGCTGGAGCCCGCCGTCGAGGGCAACGCCTATCTCGACACCGCCGAACGGGTCCCGCACACGCTGCGCGACGCGCTCGAGCTGTGGGACAAGAGCGACCTGGCCCGCCAGGCCTTCGGCGCCGAGGTCGTGGAGCACTACGCCAACTACGCCCGCGTCGAGCTCGCCGCGTACGACGCCGCGGTGACCGACTGGGAGCTGCGGCGCTGTTTCGAGCGCCTCTAGCGCCGCCTGCCGCGGGCCCGCCCGCACCCGAGGATGGAGGGGAGTTCACGCATGTCCGAGTTCACGGTGCTGAACCCGGCCACCGAGCTGCCGGTCACCACGGTGACTCAGCCGACCGCCGCCGATGCCGACGCCGCGATCGCCCGCGCGGTCGCGGCCCAGCCACGCTGGCGGGCGGTGGCGCCCGGGGAACGGGCCGGAATGCTGCGCCGCTTCGCGGCGGCGGTTGACGCGCACGTCGATGAGCTGGCCGACCTGGAGGTGGCCGGGTCCGGGCACCCGATCGGCCAGGCCCGCTGGGAGGCCGGGCACGTCCGGGACGTGCTGCTGTACTACTCGGCGGCGCCCGAGCGGCTGATCGGCCAGCAGATCCCGGTGCCGGGCGGGCTGAACGTGACCTTCCACGAGCCGGTCGGCGTGGTCGGCCTGATCGTGCCGTGGAACTTCCCGATGCCGATCCTGGCCTGGGGCATGGCGCCCGCGCTGGCCGCCGGCAACACGGTGATCGCCAAGCCGGCCGAGCTGACCCCGCTCACCGCGATCAGGATCGGCGAGCTCGCCGCCGAGGCCGGGCTGCCGGACGGGGTGTTCCAGGTGATGCCGGGCAAGGGCGGCGTGGTGGGCCAGCGCCTGGTGGACCACCCGGCGGTGCGCAAGATCGTCTTCACCGGGTCCACCGAGGTCGGCCGCGAGATCATGGCCGGCTGCGCGCGCCAGATCAAGCGGCTCACGCTGGAGCTCGGCGGCAAGAGCGCGAACATCGTGCTGGCCGACGCGGATCTGGAGCGGGCCGCCGCGACCGCGCCGTACGCGGTGTTCGACAACGCCGGGCAGGACTGCTGCGCCCGGTCCCGGATCCTGGTCCAGCGCTCGGTGCTCGACCGGTTCATGGAGCTGTTCGAGGCCGCGGTCAAGGGCGTGGCGGTCGGCGACCCGGCGCAGGCGGGCACCGAGATGGGCCCGCTGATCTCGGCGGCGCACCGGCGGCACGTGGCGTCCTACGTGCCGGACGGGGCCCCCGTGGCGTTCCGCGGCAGCGCGCCGGACGGGCCGGGGTACTGGTTCCCGCCGACCGTGCTCGCCCCGGTCAGCGCCGACGACCCGGCCTACACCGAAGAGGTGTTCGGGCCGGTGGTCACGGTCACGCCGGTCGAGGACGAGGCCGAGGCGATCGCGCTCGCCAACGACACGCCGTACGGCCTGTCCGGGTCGATCTGGACCTCGGACGTGGGCCGCGCGATCCGGGTCGCCCGCGCGGTCGAGAGCGGGAACCTGTCGGTGAACTCGCACTCGAGCGTGCGCTACTGGACGCCGTTCGGCGGGTTCAAGCAGTCCGGCCTGGGCCGGGAGCTCGGGCCCGACGCGCCGGACGCGTTCACCGAGACCAAGAACGTCTTCATCGCCACCTAAACAGCGGGCGGGGATACACCGAATGAATGTGAGTTGCGAGTGAGCGTGAGCAACATTGAGAGGCCAGCCATGCAGCGGTTCCAGGACCGGGTCGCGGTCATCACCGGAGCAGGCAGCGGGATAGGCCTGGCCAGCGCGCGCCGGCTGGCCGCCGAGGGGGCCACGGTCGTGGCCGTCGACATCGACGAGGCGGCGGGCAAGGCGGCCGCGGAGCAAACCGGCGGCACGTTCATCGCGGCCGACGTGTCCAATGAGGACGACGTACAGCGGCTGTACGAGTGGGTGGCGGGCCGGCACGGGCGGGTTGATGTCGCGTTCAATAATGCGGGTATCTCCCCGCCGGAGGACGATTCGATCCTGTCGACGGACCTCGACGTGTGGCGCCGGGTTCAGGAGGTCAACCTGACCTCCGTCTACCTGTGCTGCAAGCACGTGATCCCTTACATGCGGCGGCAGGGCAAGGGCTCGATCATCAACACCGCGTCGTTCGTGGCCGTGCTCGGCGCGGCGACGTCGCAGATCTCCTACACCGCGTCCAAGGGCGGGGTGCTGGCCATGACCCGCGAGCTCGGCGTGCAGTTCGCCCGGGAGGGCATCCGGGTCAACGCGCTGTGCCCGGGCCCGGTGAACACGCCGCTGCTGCGCGAGCTGTACGCCAAGGACCCGGAGCGCGCCGCCCGGCGGCTGGTGCACATCCCGTTCGGCCGGTTCGCCGAGCCCGAGGAGATCGCCGCGGCGGTAGCATTCCTCGCCAGCGATGACGCGTCGTTCATCACCGCGTCGGAATTCCTCGTCGACGGCGGGATCTCCGGCGCGTATGTGACACCCTTGTGAGGGGCCGGGACGGGGAGGTTCTGGGATGGCTGACGGCATAAGCGCGCCGATGATCGGGATCAGCGCCTACTGCGAGCTGGCACGCTGGGGCGTCTGGGAAGCCCAGGCCATGGTGCTGCCCCGGCGCTACGCCGACCGTGTGTCGGCGGCGGGCGGCATCCCGGTGCTGCTCCCGCCGGTCCCGGACATCGAGGAGGCGCTCGATCGCCTCGACGGGCTGGTGCTGTCCGGCGGCGGCGACATCGACCCGGCCCGCTACGGCGCACCGCCCGCTCCGGAAACCGGCAGCGTCCGCCCCGAGCGGGACACCGCCGAGCTCGCCCTGTTCGAGGGCGCCCTGGCCCGGCGGCTTCCGGTGCTGGGGATCTGCCGCGGGATGCAGGTCGTCAACGTGGCCCGCGGCGGCAGCCTGCACCAGCACCTGCCCGCCGTGGTCGGCCACGACGGGCACGCCCCGGTGCCCGGTGCGTTCGGCGCGCACCCGGTGCGGATCACACCGGGCAGCAGGCTGGCCGGGATCCTGGACCGCGACGAGGCCGACGTGCCGACGCATCATCACCAGGCCGTCGACCGGCTGGGCTCGGGGCTGACCGCGACCGCGTGGACGGCCGACGGCATCATCGAGGCGTTCGAGCTCGACGCGGGCGAGAGCCCGTTCGTGCTGGCCATCCAGTGGCACCCCGAGGCGGGCGACGACCCGAGCCTGTTCCGGGCCCTGGTCGCCGCCGCGCGGGATCGCTCCGCGGCGCCCGCCCCCGCCTGACCGCGCGCTCGCGGAGCCGGCCTAGACCAGGTCGCGCAGGAGGCCGGGCAGTTCCGGAGGGCCGAAGGGCTCGGCCAGGGACTCGAGCTCGGCCGCGCTCATCCAGCGGTAGCCGGTCACGGTCCGCTTCTCCCACTCGTCCATGCCGTCCATGGACACCGCGCGCGTGCCGACGCGGAGCATGAAGTACTCCTCGTCCTGGCGGTAACGGGTGCCGTTGAAACCGAACTCGACCGTGCGGTGCCAGACCGGCGCGCCGAGCGCCGCCGCGTCGGCGGCGATGCCCGCCTCCTCGCGCAGCTCGCGCGCGGCGCACTCGGCCAGGGTCTCGCCCGGGTCGACGCCGCCGCCGACCGTGAACCAGAACGGCTGCGCGGGGGCGGCCGGGTCAAACCCGCACAGCAGCAACACCCGGCCGGTAGCGTCGATGGGGAGCACCCGGCCGGCCCGCCGGGGGACGACATCGGGGCCAGCCACGAGCGCATGCTACCGGCCCGCCGGGCCGCAACGGCGCAGGGGTCGCGTCCGACCTGGGAGACTATGCGCCGTGTCCGCAGCTCAGGATGTCCCGCCGGGAGTGGATCCGACGCGGCCGACCCCGGCCCGGCTGTACGACTACCTTCTCGGCGGCCCTGATATCCCCTGGGGGTGGCGGCCGGGGATGGCGTCGCGGCTCCTGGGCCGCCCGATACCCGTAGACTCGCGTGCGTGTGTTCCGCTCCGGCCGTCGAGATCACCGGCCTGGTCAAGCACTACGGGCGCACCGCCGCGGTGGCCGGCCTGTCGCTGCGGGCGGAGCGGTCGCAGGTCACCGCGCTCCTCGGGCCGAACGGCGCCGGGAAGACCACCACGATCGAGATCTGCGAGGGTTACCGGCGGCCGGACGAGGGCACCGTCCGTGTGCTCGGCCTGGACCCGGTGCGCGACGCGGGCCGGCTCCGGCCGAGGGTCGGAGTGATGCTGCAGTCCGGCGGGATCCCCACCGCGGCCAGGGCCGGGGAGTACCTGCGCGTGATGGCCCGCTTCCACGCCAACCCGATCGACCCGGCGCTGCTGCTCGACCGGCTCGGCCTGAACGGCTGCGCCCGCACCCCGTTCCGCCGGCTGTCCGGCGGCCAGCAGCAGCGGCTGTCGCTGGCGGCCGCGGTGATCGGCCGGCCCGAGCTGGTATTCCTCGATGAGCCCACCGCCGGCCTCGACCCGCAGGCCAGGCACGCCACCTGGAACCTGATCAGCGGACTGCGCGCGGCGGGCGCCGGGGTGATCCTGACCACCCATTACATGGAGGAGGCCGAGCGCCTCGCCGACCGGGTGGCGGTCGTCGACCACGGCGAGCTGGTCGCGGAGGGGACCCCGGCCGAGCTCACCGGCACCGCGGGCCAGCTCAGGTTCCGGGCCGAGCCCGGCCTGGATACCGACAGCCTGGTCGCCGCGCTGCCGCCGGGCAGCGCGGCCAAGGAATCGCCGGCCGGGTATTACGTGGTTGAGGTGCACGACCGGGTGGATCCCCGGCTGCTCGCCGCGGTCACCGCATGGTGCGCCGAGCACGGCGTGCTGGCGCAGAACCTGCGGATCGAGAACCGGACGCTGGAGGATGTGTTCCTCGAGCTGACCGGGCGGGAGCTGCGATCGTGACCGAGATCACGCAGGACTGGCCGGCCCCCGCGCCCGGAGCGGCGCCGCCGGCCCGGATGATCGGCGCGCAGGCCGGCCTCGAGCTGCGAACCCTGCTGCGCAACGGCGAGCAGCTGGTCCTGACCGTGATCATCCCGGTGCTGCTGCTGGCCGCCTTCAGCCAGGAGAACCTGGTCAGCTACGGGCCCGGCCCGCGGATCGACTTCCTGGCTCCGGGCATCCTGGCGCTGGCCGTGCTCTCCACCGCCTTCACCAGCCAGGCGATCGCCACCGGGTTCGAGCGCCGCTACGGCGTGCTCAAGCGTCTGGGCGCGACGCCGCTGGCGCGCCGGGGGCTGATCGCCGCCAAGACGCTCACCGTGCTGGCCGTCGAGGTGCTGCAGGCGGCGCTGATCGTGGTGGTGGCGCTGGCCCTCGGCTGGAGCCCGCGCGGCGGGCCGGCCGCGGTCGCCTGGTCGGTGCTGCTGATGGTCGCCGCGACCGCGGCGTTCAGCGGCCTGGGCCTGCTGCTGGCCGGGACGTTGCGGGCCGAGGCCACGCTGGCCGCGGCGAACCTGGTCTACCTGGTGCTGCTCGGGATCGGCGGCGTCCTGTTCCCGCTGACCAAGTTCCCGGCCGGCGCGCAGCCGCTGCTGAAGCTGCTGCCGTCCGGCGCGCTGTCGGACGGGCTGCGCTCGGTACTCCAGCACGGCAGCGGGCTGCCCGGGCGCGACCTGCTGGTCCTCGTCGTCTGGGCCGTGGCCGGGATCGCGCTCGCCGCTCGGTTCTTCCGCTGGGAGTAACCAGGCGGCCGCGCCGGGCCCGCTCGGCCGGCCCCGTCCCAGAAGCCGTCCCCGGGCTGGCCCGGCCCCGGCCGGTGCGGGACACTTCTACGATGAAGTCCGTGCCTGGCCGCCTTGCCTACCGCCGGCTGGTCGACGCGGTGCTCGCGCCGTCGACCGCCGCGATGCGCCGGATCGCCCTGGCCGGAGTGGTGGCGTCCGGCGGGATCGTGATGACCGGCGCCGGGGTGCGGCTCAGCGAGTCCGGGCTCGGCTGCCCGGACTGGCCCCGGTGCACGGCCGCCAGCATCGTGGCCGGCGGGGACACCGGCGACCCGCTGATCCACCGCTGGATCGAGTTCGGGAACCGGCTGGTGACCGTCGCCATCTTCGTGGTCGCCATCCTGGTCTGCGTGGCCGCCTGGCAATACCGCCCAGACGGCCCGCGGCGGCGCAAGGACCTGGTCTGGCTGGCCCTGGCCCAGCCGGCCGGGATCGTGGCCCAGGCCGTGCTGGGCGGGATCGTGGTGCTGACCAAGCTGGACCCGGTCTGGGTCAGCATTCACTTCCTGCTGTCGATGGCGCTGGTGGCGGCCACGGTCGCGCTTTACGTCCGGTGCGGCGAGGGCACCGCCCCGGCCCGGCCGCTGGTCGCGCGCGAAGTGCGGCTGCTCGCAGCCGGCGCGGTTGGCGTGCTCGGCCTCATGCTCGCGGCCGGCACCGTGGTCACCGGAACCGGGCCCCTGGCGGGCGCGGGCCGGATCCCCCGCTTCCACCTGCCGCTGTCCGGCGTCACCCAGTTGCACGCGGACATCGGCTGGCTGCTGGGCGGCCTGGTCATCGCGCTGGTGCTGGGCCTGCGGCTGGCCGGGGCCCCGCGGCGGGCGGTCAGGCTGGGGTGGGTGCTGCTGGGCCTGATCGGGATCCAGGGCGTGATCGGCTATGCGCAGTACTTCAGCGGGCTGCCCGCCGGCCTGGTCTGGGTGCACGTCACCGGCTCGGTGCTGATCTGGATCACGGCGCTGCTGCTGGTGTTCGCGCTCCGCGACCGCGGTCACGTGGCGGCGCCGCCGGCCGACCGGACGGCGGGCGACGCGATGCCGGAACCCGCGGCGGGCGGCACGGACGCGGCGCCCGCCGCGCCGGCCGAGCCGCTGCCGGCCGAGCCGCTGCCGGCCGATGCCCCCAGGCGGTAGCGCGGAGCGGGTGGCCGGCGCGGACCCGCAGGAGTGGTATGTCGCGAGGGTCGCGGCCTGACATGGCCGGGTTCGTCCTGCGCCGCCGGTCGGCTGGACTTCA